>Ga0209491_10000216_pt1 | contig 111615 bp, 89 predicted proteins | sample BON02_FD_187213 | JGI IMG/M metagenome (GOLD analysis project Ga0209491, IMG submission 187213) | Freshwater microbial communities from Lake Bonney liftoff mats and glacier meltwater in Antarctica - BON-02 (SPAdes) (version 2) | ecosystem: Environmental > Aquatic > Freshwater > Ice > Glacier... | reverse complement strand
TGCCGGTTTGACCCCCATCTCCAACTGCGTCTGGATCATCGTTCGCTCTTCAATACTCAATTGACTGTAGATTTTTCCCATGCAACATTCTCTCCGAGAAATGTTGCACTTGGTTTTTGAGCGCGCCCTGCGAATAAAACTTTGTCTGCTCCGGCAATCAACAAGCGTTCCCGGATGGCAGCCAGCGTATGCCCTGCGTCGAGTATGTCGTCCACGACCAGGATCACACGACCGCGAACTGCAGCCGGCACGTCTACACGCCAGTCCAGGGCGCCGCCGTTTAGTGCTGATCCGTAGCGGGTCACATCCACGTAATCAAATTCCAGCGGAAACGGCAGCAGCGGCAGCAGTTGTCCGGCGAACACTACGCCGCCGCGCATTACCGCCAGTACCAGCGGCTGCTGGTCATCCAGTACCGCCGTGATTTCCCCGGCTATGCGGCGAACCGCCGCTGCGACCTCCTCTGGACCCAGCAACTGCGTGGCATTCTCGAGTATTGCCTGGACGTCTGTTGCAGAGGTTTTCAATAGGTGAACGTCACGACGTCTTCATCCATGGCCTGTTCGATGACATAAGCGCCACCTACGGTTTCCTCGATCTCGGGTATCAGGTCATCACCCCACAGGTCCAGCGTCGGGGTGCAGACTTTGAATTTCACGCCGGCTTCATGTGCATCCTTCATGAAATCGTAGACACTTTTCGGCGAACCGGGCTTTACATACAATTTCTCGGCGACGCCTTTCTTGGCCAATTCCCCAGCGCTAGCCGTCAGTATGATTTCGACCTCGTAATCCATGGCGGCTGCGACAGTGGCCTGAAAGAATGGCGCGCCCAGTTCAGGGCCGTTTTTCGGATCGGTGTTGACCATGATGATCATCAGTTTATTTGCCATTGTGGGTCTCGTTTGGATGAACCGGCTTAAATATTAGCACATGATGATATTTGTATATTCCGAAAATTTATCGACTGATGCGGCGCAAATAGCGACGAAAAGCCGGTCCGATTTCGGCATGTTTTTTAGCCAGTTCGACGTTAGCTTCCAGATATCCCAGCTTGCTGCCGCAATCAAAACGCCGTCCGGCGAATTCAAATGCCAGCACTGTTTCGCGGCGTTGCAGCCGTGCAATGGCGTCGGTCAGCTGAATTTCGCCCCCCTGTCCCGCCCGCGACCTGTTCAACTCAGCGAAAATTCCCGGGGTCAGGATGTAACGACCGACTACACCCAGGCGTGAAGGCGCCTGCGCTGCTGACGGTTTTTCCACGATACCGCTGATGACATGCGGCGAGCGTGAGCGCTGCGCTATCGCTACCACGCCATAACGCGAAATTTCAGACTTCGGCACCCGCGCTACAGCCACTACCGAAGCCTGCTGCTTCCCGTACACGCGTGCCATCTGTGTCAGCACAGGTGTGCGGGCATCAATCAGATCGTCAGCCAGCAGGACTGCAAACGGCTCATTGCCCACTGCAGATTGGGCACACAGCACGGCATGGCCCAGGCCCAGTGGCTGGGCCTGCCGCACAAACATGCAGTTGACTCCTTTGGGCAGTATGCTGCGCACTTCTTCCAGCAGCCGGGTTTTTTTGCCCAGCGCCAGCGCCTGCTCCAACTCATAGGCCTGATCAAAGTGGTCTTCAATCGCACGCTTGCCGCGACCAGTTACAAAAATCAGTTCCGTAACACCCGCGGCCACGGCTTCCTCTACCGCATACTGGATCAGCGGCTTGTCGACGACAGGCAGCATTTCCTTGGGGCTGGCTTTGGTCGCCGGCAAAAAACGCGTGCCCAGGCCTGCCACTGGAAATACTGCCTTACGTATCACGGCATGTTGCAATGACTGCCCTCCCCGGCTTGTTGTCCCAGCAACGCAAGCAGCTGCTGCTCGTCAATAATGGCAATGCCCAACGCCTGCGCCTTTTCCAGTTTACTGCCGGCATCGCTGCCGGCCACTACAAAATCGGTTTTTTTGGAAACATTGCCGGTTACCTTGCCACCAGCCACCTCAATTTTCGCCTTTGCTTCGTCACGGCTCAACCCGGGTAGTGTTCCGGTCAGCACAAATGTCTTGCCGGCAAGGCCGCCACCCGTTGCGACCCGCGCAGACTCGAATTTCACACCGCGCTGAAGCAGCTGATCCATGACATCCCGGTTATGAGGTTGTCGCAGAAAATTTGCAACGCTGCGCATGATTTCGGGACCAACGCCGGGCAGCAACGGATCTTCAGGTTCAAGATCTTTTGCGCGCCGCTTCACATTATCCTTCTGCAAACGCTCCTTTTCCGCGATCAACGCATCCCAATCGGCGTTCAGCAACTCATCGAGCGTTGCGAAATGTTGCGAGAGCAGGCGCGAGACCTCCTCACCGACGTGATAGATGCCCAGTGCGTAGATAAAACGCGCCAGAGTCGTATTCCGGCTCCCGGCTATCGCAGCGATCAGGTTATCCGCTGATTTCTCCGCCATGCGGTCGAGATCGGCAAGCTGCGCGGCCTGCAGTCCGTAGAGATCGGCTGGTGTGTTTACGATGCTCTTGTCGACGAGTTGGTCGACGAGTTTTTCGCCCAGTCCTTCGATATCGATTGCCCGTCGCGATGCAAAATGCAGCAGCGCCTGCTTGCGCTGTGCCGGGCAGTAGAGCCCGCCGGTGCAACGATAGGCCGATTCGCTGTCGACGCGCTCCACACGGGACTGACATACTGGACAGTTCTCCGGCATTTCGAACTGTCGCACCTGTGCCGGTCGTTTTTCCGGCACTACGCGCACAACCTCGGGGATCACATCGCCGGCTCGCCGCACGATTACGGTATCACCTTCGTGTACATCTTTTGCGCGCACCTGGTCCAGGTTATGCAGCGTCGCGTTGGTCACAGTCACGCCACCGACAAATACCGGCTGCAGGCGCGCGACCGGTGTCAGGGCCCCGGTACGGCCGACCTGCACATCGATGCCGAGCACCACGCTGACCGCTTCTTCCGCCGGAAATTTGTGAGCAATGGCAAAGCGTGGTGCGCGCGCGACGAACCCCAAACGCTGCTGCGCTGCCAGGCTGTTGACCTTGTAGACCACGCCGTCAATTTCATAAGGCAGGCCAACCCGCGCTTCACCGATCCTGCGGTAATACCCCAGCAGCCCGTCAACGCCCCGCACAATGGCGCGCTCCTGTGCCGCCGGAAATCCATTTTTATTAATAAAATCAATTACTTGTGATAATTTCTCGGGGAATGTATAACCTTCGACCGCACCCACGCCGTAAGCAAAGAACGTCAGTTTGCGTCCGGCCGTGATGCGTGAATCGAGTTGCCGCAATGCACCGGCAGCAGCATTGCGCGGATTGGCAAACAGTTTGTCGCCACGCGCCTGTTGCTGTTGATTCAGTTTCACGAAATCCGCGCGCAACATCAGCACTTCACCGCGCACCTCCAGCAATCGGGGCGGATGCGGCAGGCGCAAACGCAGCGGAATCGAGCGTATGGTGCGCAGATTGGCGGTTACATCCTCACCGGTGGCCCCATCGCCACGTGTTGCACCGCGGGCAAACAGGCCGTTCTCGTAAACGAGGCTGATGGCCAGGCCATCAAATTTGGGCTCGACCGCGTATTCAACGACATCCTGCTGCAGTGCCTCACGCACACGGCGGTCGAAAGCCTGCACTGCGTCGACCTCGAACGCATTGTTGAGAGACAACATCGGCTGGCGATGCACGACCGGATCGAAGGTTGTCGATGCCGCACCACCAACACGCTGGGTAGGCGAATCGGCGGTGATTAACTCCGGATGTTCAAATTCGATCTGCTGCAGTTCACGGAACAGCCGATCAAACTCGGCGTCGGAAATCAGCGGGTCATCCAGGTCGTAATACGCATGAATGTGGCGCTCGATTTCCTCACGGAGGCGGACTACGCGCTCCGGCAGCGCATCCGCAGTCATGCGAACAGGCGTTGTGCCCGCAGACTGCCCGCCGGTATTTGATGGGCTGTCATCGCCTCATTGATGCCCCGAAGCTGGGTCTTGATGCGTGCCAGGCCTGCGGCCTGCAACGGCACACGGTTGTCATCAACGACAAAACCGCCCAGCGCTACTGCGAGCTCGTTGCTCACGCGCGCCATTTCATCCAGCGCGGCTTCACCTGTGGCAACCCGCGGCACATCCAGCAACAGCGTCAGACCGGAAGATTCCAGAGTTGCAAAGTCATCGGCTGTAAACGGGCCCGATTCATGATTTTCCATGGTAAACAGCACGTCGCCGTCAGCATTCCGGCAATAAAACAAACCGTCCTCAGCCAACTGCAGTCCGGCGGCACTTGCTGCCGTCGCAATTTGTTCCCCGGGAAAAGCAGCACCCTCGGGTGCCACCACATTCATGCCGATGGCCACGTCCATTTCGCCGCACAGGGTATCCAATGCGCGGGCTGCTTCCAGGGCCTCGGCAGGATCATCGATTTGAACGGATGCGCGATGGCGTACCGCCCACGCCTGCACCGCATCGCAGAATCCGCTCAACTGCGGCGCGAGTACCGGGCCTGCACGATTGACCAGTTGCAGCGCGACCTGCAGTCGGGTGCAGTCGCCGTTTGCGTTCCGGTTCAACAGGTACCAGGTCTGCGCTGCGGCATCCCAGCCGAGCATGCGCAATGGTTTGCCCAATGTGGCCAGCTGTGACTGCAATTCACGCAGCGCGGCATCTGCTGCAGCCACCGGCAACTCGATGTCAGCGACAAACTCGATCACGGAGTCGGCAGCGTCAGCAATTTCCACATCACCCGCGGGGGCGGACGACTGCCAGGCTGCGTCCGCCAGCGTTTCCCCGTCGGTTTCGCCACCCAATCTGGGTTCGATCCGCGGGTTTTGTGGTTCAAGGTGTTCTGCAACGGCAGGTTTTGAATTCAGCAGTACATCATCGCGGCTGCCGCCAAATGCCTGCTCCAGGCGCCGGCGAAGCTTGCGCTCCTGCCACGAATTAAAAACGTAGACCCCGCCTACTACCAGGATCCCGATGGCGCCCAATGCGATTTGCAGGTCGCTCATGCGATGCAGCGCTTTACGCTGCCTCTTCGGTGATTTTCATTGCTGCCTCGATGTCTACAGCCACTACCCGTGATACGCCGGGTTCCTGCATGGTAATACCCAGCAGCTGATTGGCAATTTCCATGGTGATCTTGTTGTGACTGATAAAAACGAACTGCGATTGCTCAGACATTTTTTTCACCAGCTCGCAGAAACGGGTGGTGTTGTGATCGTCCAGCGGCGCATCGACCTCATCCAGCATGCAGAACGGTGCCGGATTCAGCTGGAATATGGAGAATACCAGCGCCATCGCGGTTAGTGCCTTTTCGCCACCGGACAGCAGATGGATCGAGCTGTTTTTCTTGCCTGGAGGCTGGGCGACCACCTGGATGCCGCAGTCGAGAATTTCTTCGCCGGTGAGCAGCAGTTTGGCATTGCCGCCACCAAACAGCGCGGGAAACATTCTGGAAAAATGGGCATTAACTTCATCAAAGGTCGATTGCAGGCGCTCACGCGTTTCACGATCAATGCGCCGTATCGCATCTTCCAGCGTTTCCATGGCCGCAGTCAGGTCAGCAGACTGCGCATCCAGATAGGTTTTGCGCTCGCTTGCGACTTCGAGTTCCTCCAGCGCAGCCAGATTCACCGCGCCCAGGGACTTGATCTCATCCGTAAGGCGGTTGATCTCAGACTGCAGGGAGCCCGACCGGGTGCCTTTTTCCAGTGACTCCGCCAGCGCCTCTTCATTGGCACCGGCCTCGGCGAGTTGCTGCGCGTATTGCTCCTCATTGATGCGCGCTTCGTGCTCCTTCAGCTTCACTTCGTTGATGCGGTCGCGTAGCGGACCGAGTTTTTGTTCGGCGGCCATGCGCTCCTGCTCAACTGCCTTGAGTTGTGCCTCTGTCGCTTCCAGCACGTCGCGGGCCTGCGCCAGCGCCTGTTCGCGCGCGGCACGCACGTTGAGCAATTCCTGCAATTGCTGCTGCCATGACGTCTCGTCGAGTCGTGACAGCGCCTCCTGTTCGGTTGCCAGGGCCTGCTGCAGACGTTCCAGCGTCTCGCCAGCTGCGGCCATGACACGCTCAACTTCGCTGATCTTGCCCAGCGAGGTTTTGCCCTGGAATACGGCCTCCTGCAGTTCGCGATCAGCTTGCTGCACCGTTTCGCGCTGCTGGTCGAGTGCAGACTGCGCGTCACGGAACAATTCCAGCGCGCCTTCCAGTTCGCGCGCAAAACCGCCGGCTTCTTCGCCGAACTGCGCCAGATTGGCCGAGGCTTCTTCACGTTGCACTGTTTCGGCACTGACCTGTATCGCGAGTTCGGCCAGCTCTATGGCAATCTGCTCACCGCGTTGCGTCAATCGCTGGGTTTGCTCAGTCAGTCGCACGCTTTCCATTTGCCGGGCATGATGCTGCTGCTGCAGCTCCGTGACTTCGCTGCGCATGGCACTCAGCGCAGCCTTTTCCGCTGCAATGCGCGCAGACTGCTCTTCGACTGCAGTCCGCAGGGCATCAGTGGCGACTTTCTTTTCCGTCACCGCAACGTCCAATTCCTCAATTTCGCGCTGTCGCGACAGCACGCCATGCAGTTCTGAGTCCGGCGCGTGAAAAGTCAGGCTGTGCCGGGTAAACAGATAACCGTCGCGGGATGCCAGCAGTGCGCCCGGTGCCAACTGGGCGCGCAAAGCCAGCCCGGCGGCAAGATTTTCGACTACAAATGCGCCATGCAGCCAGTCGGCAAGCGCCGGAGCCAGCCGTTGATCACGGCAGGTCACAAAACGCGACAATGGCAGCGCCCGCGAAGGCAGCGGGGCCGCTGCACCAGCAGTCGTGGCGGCACCGATTTCGGCTACTGCAAGTTTTCCAGGAGGCGCACTGTCCGACCAGTTGCCGCAAGTGTCCAGCCCATCCACCATTACCGCATTCAGCCGTTCACGCAGCACGGCCTCGAGCGCATCTTCATAACCCGTTTCTATGGTGATGCCCTGCCACAGGCGCACTTTGTTATCGACGCCCCGGGCTGCAATCCATTCTTCCAGATCGGCACCGTGCGCCAGCTTGTTCTGTAACTGGCGCAGAGCTTCCACGCGCGCTTCCATGGCGGTCATGGCCTGCACGGCCTGATCTTCCACTGCGCTGTGCTGTTCCAGCACCTGTTCCAGTTCGGGCAGTCCGTGCTCTTTCGTCGCCAGCGCTTCCCGGCGTTCCGCGAGCTCTGCGGTCATGTCCTCGATCTGCGCCTGCAGCGCTTCGATCGCCGCCGTGTCCGGTTTTTCGAGCACATTCTGCTCTTCAAACAGGCGTGCATTGCGCGTTGAAAGCTGTTCGAGCACACGCGAGGCGTGAGCGAGCTTGGTCTGTTCGACCTGGCGAGATTGCTCGGCACGCCCCATCGCCTGCTGCAATTCGTCGCGCCGGGCACTGGTTGCACGCCAGGAATCTTCGGCCACCGGCAATTTGGCCCGTTCTTCGGTGATGCGCGCTTCGCAGGTTGCAACCTTCACTTCGGCTTGGGCATGTTCTTCACGCCATTCGGCAAGATTGGCAGCAGACTGCTCTAGCTGGGTCTGCGTAGCGACGGTCTGATTGCTGACACTGCTGATCTGCTGTTCGACGCGGCTGCGATTCTCGCGGATGTGCGCAATCTGCTGTTCGATGCGGGCAATTTCAGCATTGGTTTCGTACAAAGCGCCCTGGGCGCCATGCACTTCGTCGCCTGATTTGTAATGCTGGCTGCGCAGTTCTTCCAGCCTGCGCTCGGCATCGCGCAGGCGCGCTGTTTCAGCTTCCAGTTCAGTGCCCAGGCGCTCGACTTCCCGGGCATACCGACTACGGGTCGCGGCCGATTCCTGGCGCCGTACAAACCACAGCAACTGCTGGGTGCCGGTGACCCGGGTCTGCAATTCATGATAGCGGGTAGCAACTTCCGCCTGCCCCTGCAAATGGGCAAGCTGTTTGTCCAGTTCCTGGCGGATATCGTCAACACGCGCCAGGTTTTCACGCGTGTCGCGCAGACGCAGTTCGGTTTCGCGCCGGCGCTCCCGATACCTGGAGACGCCTGCCGCCTCTTCCAGGAAAACCCGCAATTCTTCCGGTTTGGCTTCGATGACCCGCGAAATCATGCCCTGCTCGATGATCGCGTAGGCGCGGCTGCCCAGCCCGGTGCCCAGAAAAATATCTGCTATGTCGCGGCGGCGCACACGCACATTGTTGATGTAGTAAGCGGAATCGCCATCGCGCTCCAGCATGCGTTTGACCGAGATTTCAGCGTAACTCGACCATTGACCTGCGGCTTTGCCCAGACTGTTGTCGAATACCAGTTCGACGGTGGCACGGTTGACCGGCTTGCGCTCGCCTGAACCGTTGAACAGCACATCCTGCATGGTCGCGCCGCGCAGGTGCTTGGCCGAGGTCTCGCCGAGTACCCAGCGCACGGCGTCAATGATGTTGGATTTACCGCAGCCGTTGGGTCCGACCACACCGACCAGTTGACCTGGTACCGGGATATGCGTGGGATCAACAAAGGATTTGAAACCCGCGAGATTGATTTGCTTGAGGCGCAAGGTGCTGTTCTGCCAAGAAAAAGTTGTCTGATGCAGCTAAAGAGGTAGAATTCAGCGCGCATTTTAACTGAATTGACTCATTAAATAGATACACGCCGCTAATGTCCGCGCAGCCCTCCCGTAAACTTGAAACCTTTCCCAATCCTGCGCCGACACGGGATTTCCGGATTCACATGGAAATACCGGAGTTTACGTGCCTGTGCCCGAAAACCGGGCAGCCGGATTTTGCGACATTGCTGCTGGATTATGTACCGGACAGGCACTGCGTCGAATTAAAAAGCCTCAAGCTCTATATCTGGTCGTTCCGCAATGAGGGTGCTTTTCATGAAGCGGTGACCAACCGGATACTGGACGATCTGGTAACTGCCATCAAACCGCGTTACCTGCACCTGACTGCCCGGTTTTATGTGCGCGGGGGTATTTTCACCACCATCAGTGCGCAGCATATGCGACGCGGCTTTCGCCTGGAGCGCATGCCTGACCTGCCGCTGCTCGAACCCGGCGCATCCACGCGCTGAACGGAATCCCGTGTACGTGAGCGGCATATCCGGCCTTTATAATGCCTGTCAGCACGCCAGCGCATTTAACTCCACGCCTGCGAAATTCCGTTGAATCCACGCTTAGAACTGCTGCAAAGTTACCCATTCCAGCGGCTCACTGCCCTGCTTGAGGGCCACGCCCTCCCGGCTGACCGCAAGCTGATCCGCCTGCATATTGGCGAGCCCAAGCATCCAACGCCGGCATTTATCCGCGATACGCTGGTCGCCAGCCTGGATGGGCTGTCCCACTATCCGGCGACGCTGGGCAACGAAGCCTTGCGCCTGGCCATCGCCCAGTGGATTTCCCGGCGTTGCAGCATACCGGCACCAGATCCGGCGACCCAGGTACTGCCGGTCAATGGCAGCCGTGAAGCACTGTTCGCCTTTGCCCAGGCCGTGATCGACGGCAGTCGCCCGGCTCCGGTGGTCGTGTGCCCGAACCCGTTTTACCAGATCTATGAAGGGGCGGCGCTGCTTGCCGGCGCGCAGCTGGAATATGTGCACGCCATGGCCGACAGCGACTATGCCTGCCAGCCCGGGCAACTGCCGGACGAGGTATGGCGTCGTACACAACTGGTATACGTCTGCTCACCCGGCAATCCCACCGGCAAGGTGCTGACGCTGGCAGACTGGAAGCTGCTGTTCGAATATGCGGATCGCTACGACTGCGTTATTGCCGCTGACGAATGTTATTCCGAGATCTATTTTGACGAAGCGCAGCCGCCGCTGGGCGCGCTCAGTGCCGCAGTACAACTGGGCCGCACCGACTATCGCAATCTGGTGGTGTTCTCCAGCCTCTCGAAACGTTCCAATGTGCCGGGCATGCGCTCGGGGTTCGTTGCCGGTGATGCCGCCGTATTGAAGAAGTTTTTTCTGTACCGTACCTACCATGGCGGCGCCATGAGCCCGCCGGTACAGGCGGCAAGCATCGCCGCCTGGCAGGACGAAACTCACGTGGTCGAGAATCGCAAGCTGTACCTGGAGAAATTCCGCGCCGTAATCGATATTCTGCAGCCCGCTCTGCCCGCAGCCTGGCCCGATGCCGCGTTTTATCTTTGGTTGCAGACGCCCATCGCGGATACCGAATTCACCAGCCGGCTGTATGCCAGCGAGGGCGTCAGCGTGCTGCCCGGCAGTTATCTCGCACGCGAAGCACGTGGCATCAACCCCGGCACTGGCCGTGTACGCATTGCGCTGGTTGCCACCCTGGATGAATGTGTGGAAGCGGCGCATCGTCTGCGCCGGTTTGCCTCATCATTATGAATCATCTGTCGCAACAGAAAAGGAAGCGAAAATGAAGCAACTGCAGATCACCATTGAGAACGCCTGGGAAAACCGTGCCCAGCTGTCGCCTGCTGAGGCGCCCGCCGATATCCGGCGTGCCGTGGAAGAAACCATAGCCCTGCTCGATTCCGGTGCGCTGCGGGTCGCCGAGAAACGCGGCGGCCAGTGGCAGACCAACGAGTGGGCGAAAAAGGCGGTATTGCTGTCGTTCCGGCTGCAGGACAATGTGGTGCTGCAGGATGGCTGCACGCGTTACTACGACAAGGTTGCGCCGAAATTCGCCAGTTATGATGAAGCGGCATTCAAAGCCGGCGGCTTCCGCGTGGTACCGCCCGCTGCGGCGCGGCGCGGTGTTTACATCGCCAAAAATGTAGTGTTGATGCCTTCATTCGTGAATATCGGCGCCTATGTCGACGAAGGCACCATGGTCGATACCTGGGCCACAGTCGGATCGTGCGCACAGATCGGCAAAAACGTACATCTGTCAGGTGGCGTCGGCATCGGCGGCGTGCTTGAGCCGCTGCAGGCCAATCCAACCATTATTGAGGACAACTGCTTCATCGGGGCGCGCTCGGAAATCGTCGAGGGCGTAGTCATTGAGGAAGGTTCGGTCGTCTCAATGGGGGTGTTTATCGGGCAGAGCACCAAAATCTATCACCGCGAATCCGGGAAAGTGCTCTATGGCCGGGTCCCTGCGGGATCGGTAGTGGTTTCGGGCTCATTGCCGTCAGCAGACGGCAAATACAATCTTTATTGCGCCGTCATCGTCAAGCAGGTCGACGCCAAGACCCGCGCCAAGACCAGCATCAATGATCTGCTGCGCAGCGATGACTGAATACGTCCTTGCAAAGCACGCTTTGCAAGGCACGCGATACTTGGGATACTTGGGATACTTGGCGCAGCGCTCCGGCTATCGGGCGCACCCACAGCCCTCACTGGGCATAACGGGATAAAACGGGGGAAACACCATGTTCGTCACACCATTGTTCAAGTTGATGGCCGACAAACAGGCGTCGGACATGTTTTTTACCGCCGGCGCGCCAATCCAGATCAAGATCAACGGCACGGTGATGCCGATCAACAATCAGTTGCTGGAGTCCGGGCAGATCAAGAAAATCTGTTATGAATTGATGACAGAAGCGCAGGTCAAGGAATTCGAAACCAGCCATGAAATGAACTTTGCCCAGGGCGGCGGTGAGCTCGGCAACTTCCGTATCAATATTTTCCAGCAGAAAAATACCGTGGCCATGGTCATCCGCTTCGTCAAGCCGGATGTGCCGGCTTTCGACACGCTGGGGCTGCCGCCGATACTGAAGGAATCAATCATGGAAAAGCTGGGGCTGATCCTGATCGTCGGCTCCACCGGTTCGGGTAAATCGACCACCATGGCGTCAATGATCGATTTCCGCAATTCCATAAAAACCGGTCATATCCTGACCATCGAGGATCCGATCGAGTTCATATTCAAGAACAAGAAATCCATCGTCAACCAGCGTGAAGTCAGGGTTGATACCCACAGTTATGAAAACGCGCTGATCAGCGCGATGCGCGAAGCACCCGACCTGCTGATGGTCGGCGAAATCCGCGACCGTGAGACGCTGCAAAGTTCACTGCTGTTCGCGCAAACCGGCCATCTGTGCATGTCCACGCTGCACGCCAACAACAGCTACAACGCCCTGAACCGCATCATCGGCTTTTTCCCGCGCGAAGCACGTGAAAGCCTGCAGGTCGACCTGTCGATTGCCCTGCGCGCAGTGGTTTCGCAGCGCCTGGTCAAAACCGTTGATGGCAAGCGCGTTGCCGCCGTGGAAGTCATGATCAACACCAAGCATATCCAGGAATTGATCAAGTCTGGCGAGATCAACCAGATCAAGGACGCCATGGAACAAAGTCTGTCGCCTGGATCAAAAACCTTCGAGCAAGCGCTGTTCGAACTCTACAAGGCCGGCCGCATCACCATGGACGAAGCACTGGCGAATGCGGATTCGCCGAGCAATCTGCACAATTTGATCAGCAACGCCCCTACCACCACCAGTGCTACCAAAGCGCCGTCACCGACACACGGCGGCAGGACCACCAGCACCTCTACAGACGACCTGTCGAGTATCAAGCTCAACCTTGATGCGCTGGGTTAATGTATATTTATAAGTAATTGATTTTAAACAATAATTGAATATTTCGCAAGCTGGCGCCAAAAGACCCGATACACCGCGCCAGCTGATCATCGAGGCCGCCCGGTGCTTTCGCAAAGCCCGGCTGATTTACGGCCAGGGCACACTCAACGCTGATAATGAGGCCGCCTGGCTGATGGTGCATGCGCTGGGCTGCCCGTTTGAGGCCCTAGCCCTGCAACTGGATCAACCGGTTTCAGCACGGATTGCCCGACGTGCCCGGCAGCTGTTCGAGCGGCGCATCGCGGAACGCCTGCCTGCCGCCTACCTGACACGCCAGGCCTGGCTGGGTGAATACCGCTTCTACGTTGATGAGCGCGTTATCGTGCCGCGTTCCTATATCGCTGAATTGTTGCGCGGCCGCATGCAACCCTGGTTGCGTCAGTCGCCCCGCGCCATTCTTGACTTGTGTACGGGTTCCGGCTGCCTGGCCATTGTCGCCGCTCACACCTTCCCGCGCGCGCAGGTTGATGGCGCAGACATTTCCAGCCCCGCGCTGGCGGTTGCCCGCCGCAACCTGCGCGACCACCAGCTGGCACCCCGAATGCAGTTGCATCGCTCGGACCTGTTCACCGCCCTTGCCGGCAAACGTTACGACCTGATACTGAGCAACCCGCCCTATGTCAGAGCACCGGTGATGCGCACCCTGCCGGCTGAATTTCGCCATGAACCGGAGCTCGCGCTGCATGGCGGGGGTGATGGCCTGGATCTGGTGAGGCGTATCCTGGAAAACGCAGGCACACACCTCAGCCCTCAGGGCTGGTTGGTATTGGAGGTTGGGCACAACCGGGCGCGTGTCGAGCGCGCTTTTCCGGCGTTGCCGTTTATCTGGGCGGAGACGAGCGGCGGGGACGACTGCGTGGCTCTGTTACAGAAGGCAGCATTACCTGCAGCTCCGGCTGCAGCGGCGCGGCGGACCAGGCCTGCAGGCGTTCGACGTCCGCGGACGACAGCGCGATAAACTGACCGCGCTTCAACCGCGGGGGCAGCGCAATGATCCCGAAACGCACACGCATCAGCCGACTGACCGTCAGTCCTTGAGATTCAAACAGCCGGCGCACTACACGGTTGCGACCTTCTTTCAGTAATACGCGAAACCAGCGGTTGGCGCCCTCGCCCCCTTCTTCCTGCAGATATTCGAACCGCGCCACACCATCCTCAAGCTGCACGCCCGCGCACATGGCATCTAGTCGCGCCGGCGTGGACTCGCCCAACGCTCGCACCGCATATTCGCGCTCGACCTCAAAGCGTGGATGCATCATGCGGTTGGCCAGATCACCCGAAGTGGTAAAAATCAGCAGCCCGCTGGTATTAAAGTCCAGGCGCCCTATTGCCAGCCACTTGGCATCGCGCGCCGGCGGCAGCTTGGCAAATACCGTGGGACGGCCCTGCGGATCATCGTTGCTGACAATTTCGCCTTCAGGTTTGTGATACAGCAGCACCCGCGGCAATTCTCCGGTTTGTGCGTGCCGCACCAGTTTTTCGCCGACCTTGATGCGGTCTTCCGGGGTTACCCGGTCGCCGATCGTGGCGACTTTGCCATTAACCGTCACTTCGCCGGCCCGTATGCGTTCTTCCATAGCGCGGCGCGACCCGAAACCTGCCTGAGCCAGTATCTTGTGCAACTTGTCGCCACGCATCTCAGACTGCTGGGGTGACTGTGGCGGACGTTCGGCTGTCGCCATCGCCGTTGACGGCGCCGGCGTTTTGGCCTGCGGCGCCGGTGTCTGCGATTTCGGTCTGCGGAATGGGCTGCGCTTGTGCTTGGCTCCGGGTTTCATAGTGGGGGGCAAGCAGCGGTTTTGCCCCAAAACTGGCGTGACTTATGCAGTTTTAGGAGCATGTTCGGACTCAAAGTATTCATGATTTTCTGGCTACAGGTAATTCAGTAGTATACAGTTCACGTGCGGGGGTCACCGCGCCTGACTTGTATTCCGAAGACAGGCAAGGGAGCATAAAAATGAAATATTTGTGCAAAAGACTGTACAAAGCAACCATTGTGCTGTGCCTCGCATTAATGTGGCTTGCATCAGTCAGTCCCGCATTTGCCGCGCCCACCGACGACATCAAGGCATTGCTCGAAAAAGGCAATGCTGCCGCAGCCTACGCGCTGGGAAAAAGTCATCCGGAGTTGCTGGGTAATCCTGATTTCGACTTTTATTTCGGCATCGCTGCCATCGACAGCGGCCACGCCGGTGAGGGCGTGTTGGCGCTGGAACGTTACGCCATCAATTTTCCCGGGAATCTCAACGCAAGGCTGGAGTTGGCCCGTGGTTATTTCGTTATGGGAGACGACCAGCGGGCCCGCGAAGAATTCACAGAAGTCCTCAATACCAAGCCCCCTGCTGCAGTGACGGCCAATATCGAGCGCTTTCTGGATGCATTGCGTTCACGCGAAAGCACGTATCGCACCACCGCCGGACTGTTTGTGGAAGCGGGGTACGGTTACGACAGCAATGCAAACGGCGGCGTCAGCAACGCCAGCATCAATCTTCCGGTTTTCGGCAACGTTGTCGTCGTCCAGTCCGGGGTCAAAACCCATACCGGATTCAACTGGTTAGCCATCGGCGGTCAGGTCTCCCATCCGGTCTCGCCGGGTCTGGCTGTGTTTGCCGGCGGACAGGTGGACGGCAAAATCAATCACTCCGGAACTGCGGAGCAGTTTGACCAGGGAAATATTGCCGTTAATGGCGGCCTCTCTTATTTCAAAGACAAGAACTTCTACCGCCTGACCGTAGCACGGACAGAAACCTCTGTTGATTACCGGCGGTTCCGGACTGCCGACAGCCTGTCCGGGGAGTGGCTGCATCAATTGGACGAACTGCAGACCATCAGCCCATTCCTGCAAATTGCCCAGTTTTCCTACACCGGCAACAACAGGCTGCGCGATGCGGATTTTTATGCGGCCGGGGTTGGCTACCGCAGGGCCTTCATCAGCAAATTGCAGCCATTGTTTACATTGAGCGTCAACACGGGGAAAGAACACAACACCGAAAGCCGGCCCGACCTCGGCCGAGGCCTCTACGGTGGACGCATCGCAATCGCCATCACGCCCGCGCCGAAATGGGCGCTTTCGGTAGGCGGCTCCTACCAAAATAGCCGTTATGACGGACGCGATGTCCTGTTGGGAACTACCCGCAAGGATAACTATTACGCAGCCGATGCAGTCGCAAGCTACGCTTACACGAAAAATATAAGCCTGCGTGCCGAGTTGCTGGCTTCGAAGAACGAATCGAACCTCGAGCTGTACTCTTACCGGCGTGACATTCTGACCTTCAAGGTTCGTTACGATTTCAAGTGAGGGAAGCATCATGAAACGTCATATACCCTGCTTTGCCATCATCGCCGCACTGTGCCTGACTGGTGCCGCCCATGCCGCAGATGTCGGCCGGGTGCTGCTCGCCGCGGGCAATACCTTTGCGGTGCGCAACGGCCAGCTCGTCAGGCTAGCATTCGGATCGGCAATCCAGGACAGGGATCAGTTGCGCACCGGACCTGACAGCAATCTGCAGGTTCGTTTCGTCGATGAAGGCATCGTCTCGATGAAGGAAAACAGCGAACTGCGGATAGACGAATTCCGGTTTGCCGGCAAGGAAGACGGCAGCGAGCGCGGATTTTTCAGCCTGCTTAAAGGGGGATTCCGTGCCGTAACCGGATTGATCGGCCGCAGCAATCACGTCAACTACCGGTTGAGCACAACAACCGCGACCATAGGCATACGCGGCACCGATTATGCGGCAACGTTGTGCCAGAGTGACTGTCGCAACAACGATGGCTCCACGGCCAGTGACGGGCTTTACGGGCGGGTACTCGGACTTTCCCACGGCACCAACGGCATTGATGTCAGCAACGAGCGCGACACGAAGACTTTCGGCATCAACGAGAACTTCTATGTGGCCGATGCCAAAAGTCTGGTGGAACCCCTGCTGGTGGCTCCTGATTTTGTGTCAAACAAGCTGGAAGGACGGAAACAGGGCGGCAGCAAGGGCGAATCCGGGGGCACCGGAACCGAGCAGGCTACGGCGGGTGGCGCAGCCTCCGAAAGCCGGCCCAGCACCACGCCCGATCCCCTGCCCCAGTTGCAGTTCGTGGCAACCCAGGATCTGGGGCCGCAAGGCACCCCACTGGTAGTATTAGCCTCGTCGCCCACCATCGCGATTGTCGGTTCGTTTTTCGATCCACTTAATATGTCGGATCCCAGTGACGGCGGAGCATTTCTGGCTCCAGCCAACCTGATTACGGATCCGGCTGGCGCAAGCAGCACGCTCGCAACGTCCCAGAAGCTGATCGGTCTGTCGATCCCGCCAGATTTTGGTGCGGAAACGAATGGCGGCTCCAGCACCATAATTGCCAGCACTGTGTCCGGGAGTGTGATTGATGAAACGGTGCCCAATTCACTCAACGCACACTGGGGACGCTGGACCAGCGGCACGTTCGTAGATTCGTCCACCACGACCCTCAGCACCAATAACCAGTTTCATTACCTCTACGGGCCACTGACACCGCCGGATGTGGTCGCCGGCAAGACCGGTACTTTCGCCATGTTCATGGTGGGAGGGACAACACCGACGAACCAGCTGGGCCAGACCGCGACCTCGTTCAGCACATCCCTGACCATTGATTTCACCGCCAAGACGGCCACCTTCGGCCCCACCTTTTTCACCTTTCCGTCGGATAGCTGGAGTTTCCTGGCCGGCACCACCCCCATCCAGATTGCGGCCGGAAAAGGTGCGTTCATCGATCAGGTCACCACTGGAACCTGCAGCGGGTCCACCTGCTCGACCAGCACACCGGCCGTGCTGGGCAAAACGGGAATATTCATGGGCCCATCTGGAGATCACATTGGTGTCTCTTTCCAGGCGCAGACAACGTCGGGCCCCAAAGCGCACGCGCAGACAGCAAAGATTTTTTCCTGCGCTCCGAGTTGCTGATCAGCCGGATCGCAGGCAATCTGGCGTAACGGCGAATACGGATTAAGGCAGGTAGCGGCTAAACTTCCCGACGCTCCAGCACGGCTTGAGCCAGCGTACCGCTGTCGACATGTTCCAGTTCACCGCCAACCGGCAGGCCGCGTGCGATACGCGTGACCTTGACACCCTTGGCACGCAGCAGTTCACCAGCGTAGTGAGCTGTGGCTTCACCTTCCACCGTAAAATTCGTGGCGAGGACCACTTCCTGCACAACGCCATCGGCCGCGCGCTGCAACAGGCGTTCCAGATGAATGTCTTTCGGCCCGATGCCGTCGAGCGGCGACAGCGCACCCATCAGCACAAAATACAGGCCGTCATGACATTGCGCCTGTTCCATCATCAGCAGGTCACCGGGGGTCTCGACCACACACAGTAGCTGCGTATTGCGCCGCGTCGACAGGCACAAGGCACACACCGGTTCTTCCGAAAAATTATTGCAGCGTTCGCAATGCCGCACCCGCTCCAGAGCGGCACTCAGGGTCACGGCCAGGCGTTCGGCGCCGGGGCGGTCGCGCTGCATCAAATGAAACGCCATGCGCTGCGCCGAGCGCGGACCCACGCCGGGCAGGCAGCGCAGCGCTTCGATCAGGGATTGCAGGGCCGGCGGTGCATTCATGCCATTACAAAAATGTATCGTAAGTTATTGATTTTATTTACATATTAAAACGGCAACTTCATGCCCGGAGGGAGCGGCAAACCGGCGGTCACGCCGGCCATTTTTTCCTGACTGGTGGCCTCCACCTTGCGTACGGCGTCATTGACGGCGGCGGCGATCAGGTCCTCCAGCATCTCCTTGTCATCACCGAGCACTGAGGGATCGATATGCACACGCTTGACGTCATGGCGGCAGGTCATGACGACCTTGACCATGCCTGCACCCGCCTGTCCTTCAACCTCGATCTGCGCCAGCTGCTCCTGCATTTTGCGCATGTTTTCCTGCATTTCCTGCGCCTGCTTCATCAATCCTGCAATCTGGCCCTTCATCATGAGTGTCCTTTACTGTTGGCGCTATTTCGGTTTAATCGAAGCATCCTCGACCGAACCGTCGAAATCTTCGATCAGTTCACGGACGAATGGATCTTCACGGATTTCTGCGGCCGCTGCCGCTTGTTGCTGCTCGAGCTTGCGGTCCGTCATGGCTTTGGGCGATGTTCCGGCGATTTCGCCCGAGACGAAGGCCACCTTCAACTGTTTGCCCAGGCACTGGCGCAATGCTGCCGTCAGCTTGTCACGATGAGGTTTGTCGAACATGCGCTCATCCGCCTGCGAGATGCGCAGCTCGATCATGTCGTCGGTGCGTTTGGTCATTTCACAGCGCAGCGCCAGCTGATTTGCCATGGCACTCAGGCCCAACTGCCCAACCAGATCTGCCCACGACGACGCATCGACTGCGGCGCCGGCCCTGGGCGCTGCCGTGGGCCGTGTTTTTACCGGAGCTGCGGGTGCTGAAACGACTGGAGCTGCGCCACCGCTTACCGGCGCAAATGCCAGCATGCGCAGCAGCGTCATCATGAAGCCGGCATGTTCATCCGGCGCCAGTCCGATTTCAGCGCGGCCCTGTGCGGCAATCTGGTAATAAAGCTGCAGGTCTTCCGCCGGGAACAACTGCACCAGTTCACGCAGCGCCGCCGCGTCCGGATCGTCGTCGGCCACGCTTTGCGGCACCACTTGAGCCAGCGCCACCCGGTGCAATAACGACGCCAGATCCTGCAGTGCTGACTCGAATGACAGGCTGCGCTCCGCCATGCGTTCGGCTTCAGCAACCAGAGCCGGTCCGTCGTGTGCGGCCAGGGCCTTGAGTATTGCGTACAGGAAAGTCTGGTCAACGGCACCGAGCATGACCCGCGTCGATGCCTCTTCCAGCTTATTGCCGCCATGCGCGATGGCCTGGTCGAGCAGACTCAGTGCATCGCGCAGGCTGCCCTCCGCAGCACGCGCCACCAGCGCCACCGAGGCTGCATCCGTGGGCACCTGCTCTGCAGCGAGCACTTCGGTCAGGCGTTCGCGAATCTGCTGTTGCGGAATCTGCTTCAGCCCGAACTGCAGGCAGCGCGACAGCACGGTCACCGGAATTTTCTGCGGATCAGTGGTCGCGAGTATGAATTTCACGTGTCCCGGCGGCTCTTCCAGTGTTTTCAGCATCGCGTTAAATGCCGAGCGCGACAGCATGTGCACTTCGTCGATGATATAGACCTTGTAACGCCCGCTGGTCGGCGCGTACAGCGCGTTTTCCAGCAGCTCACGCATATTGTCGACCTGGGTATTGGAAGCCGCATCGAGTTCGATCAGGTCGACAAACCGGCCGGCATCAATCTCCGTGCAGGCCCCGCATTTGCCACAGGGCACATCCGTGACACCGGTCTCGCAGTTCAGCGCCTTGGCCAGAATGCGCGCCAGCGTGGTTTTGCCCACCCCGCGCGTGCCCGTGAACAGGTAGGCGTGATGCAATCGCTGCTGACGCAGCGCGTTGCCCAGTGCACGCACGACATGCTCCTGGCCGACGAGTTCGGAAAAATTGCGGGGGCGCCACTTGCGGGCAAGAACCTGGGTCACAGTGTTTCGGCGGATTCGGTGATGAAAGGTGTCACAGCCGCCATTTTAGCCGCAAAGTCCGCGCGCCACTGTACTTGCAAGGGCGCAGCCATTTACTGCAACCAATATTGCAGGCGGATCTGGTGAAATTCAATGCCGTGGTTGGGATCACTGATATTGGCATTCGACAAATGCTGGTAGCGGTAACTGATGTCTGCGGCGCCGCGGGCGCCCAGACGGTATCCAATGCCGAGATGTTCGCCGAACTGGAATGCTGAACCGAAGCGTTTGTTGCCCAGCCTGGTAGAGGACAGTAGATGGGCGCCTATGCCCGCTTCAAGATAAAACCCGCGCAAGTCGTTGGTTTGCGCCCGAAACACTGGCGTCAGGCCGATTTCGCCGAGTTGCGTGCGTTGGCCGGGCAATGCTGAGCGCCGCCAGTCAGCCAGCGACAGGTCCCAGTAACCACCGATATGTCCGTTTGTGCCCTGCAGCCACTTTTGCGGCCACTGCCACTGCATGGCAATGCGCGTGACGTCGGTACGGGTGGTGTGTCCTGTCTCTAGCGCCACACCATCCCAGGCCAGCACCGGTGCAGCACCAATCAGCAGCGCGGCAGCAAGCAACGTCGCGCGCAGATTTTTTCTTGTTCTACGCACCACACACCGGACGATTGTTGCCGTCCGCCCTGTTTCAAATTGGGGTGGCGAGCCTAACCCCCGGCACTCGCAGAGAATAGCTGTGGCTGCTTCCTTCCGGACCTGACCAGGTTCACTGCCTATGCGATGCGGGGAGGCCCGCCGTAAGCAAGTCGCAAGTATGCCCGTGATAGGCGACAATTGCCATCGTCAGGATAGGCATCGTGTCTTTACAAGCGCCAGCGATAATGATTTTATACGGCATAACCGTCGCATGCCCTGCACGCCCCCACCGGGCATGACGAATGTCAGCCAACCGGATCACACCAGACAGCGGAGGAGTCTCATGTCTACCCCAGCACCAGGCACTATCGAATCGGTATTGCAAGAAAATCGAATTTTTCCTCCCAATCCCGCGCTCGCGAAGCAGGCAAATATTTCGGGCATGGAGGCCTATCACAAGCTGTATGCGGCTGCGGAAAAGGATTACACCGGTTTCTGGGGCAATCTGGCAAAAGAGCATCTGCTGTGGAAGCAACCCTTCACTCAGATTCTCGACGAATCAAAGGCGCCGTTTTTCCGCTGGTTCGCCGACGGCACGCTCAACGCCTCGTACAATTGCCTGGACCGGCACCTGAAAACCCAGCCCGACAAGACTGCGGTCATTTTCGAAGCCGACAACGGCAAGGTTACCAAAGCCAGCTATCGGGATCTCTACAATCGCACCTGCATGATGGCCAATGGCCTGAAGTCGAGGGGCATCAAAAAGGGTGACCGCGTCATCATTTACCTGCCCATGTCGATAGAAGCCATCGTCGCCATGCAAGCCTGCGCGCGCATAGGCGCCATACATTCCGTGGTGTTCGGCGGCTTTTCCGCAAAAAGCCTGCAAGAACGCATTATCGACGCCGGTGCGGTTGCTGTATTGACCGCCGATGAGCAGATGCGCGGCGGCAAGGCCATTGCACTGAAAAAAGCCGTGGACGACGGTATTGCGCTGGGCGGTTGCGATTCGATCAAATCCGTGGTCGTCTACAAACGCACGGGTGGCAAGGTGGACTGGAACGCCAAAACCGACGTCTGGCTGCACGATCTGGTCAAAGGCCAGGCGGAAACCTGCGAGCCGGAATGGGTGGATGCCGAGCATCCGCTGTTCATCCTCTACACCTCGGGCTCCACCGGCAAACCCAAGGGCATCCAGCATTCGACGGGCGGCTACCTGTTGTGGTGCATCCTGACGATGCAGTGGACTTTCGATCACAAACCCGACGACGTGTTCTGGTGCACGGCAGACGTGGGCTGGGTAACCGGGCACTCCTACGTCTGTTACGGTCCCCTCGCCTGCGGCGGCACCGAAGTGGTATTTGAAGGTGTGCCGGTTTATCCCGATGCCGGCCGTTTCTGGAAAATGATCCAGGACCACAAGGTCACGGTGTTTTATACCGCACCCACGGCCATCCGTTCGCTGATCAAGGCCGGCGGCGACCTGCCAAAAAAATATGACCTGTCCAGCCTGCGCATCCTCGGCACGGTGGGCGAACCGATCAATCCCGAAGCCTGGATGTGGTACCACGAGACCGTCGGCGGCGGCCGTTGCCCTATTGTCGATACCTGGTGGCAGACCGAAACCGGCGGCCACATGATCACGCCGCTGCCCGGTGCGACACCGACCAAACCAGGCTCGGCCACACTGCCACTGCCCGGCATCATCGCCGACATCGTCGATGAAACGGGACGCTCCGTCGGCAAAGGCAAAGGCGGTATCCTGGTCATCAAAAAACCCTGGCCTTCAATGCTGCGCACGATCTGGGGTGATCCCGAACGTTACAAAACTACTTATTTCCCTGAAGATTTCAAAGGCAAGTATTACCTCGCGGGTGACGGTGCCACTTATGACGAAGACGGTTACATTCGTATCATGGGCCGCATCGACGATGTGTTGAATGTGTCGGGGCACCGCCTGGGCACGATGGAAATCGAGTCGGCGCTGGTTAGTCACAGTGCACTGGTGGCCGAAGCCGCCGTAGTCGGCCGCCCCGACGACGTCACCGGCGAAGCCGTGGTGGCCTTCGTCGTGCTCAAGCAGGCACGACCGGAAGGTGAAGCCGCAAAAAAAATCATCAAGGAACTGCAGGACTGGGTAGCCAAGGAAATCGGCCCCATCGCCAAACCCAAAGACATCCGCTTCGGTGACAACCTGCCCAAGACGCGCTCCGGCAAAATCATGCGCCGCTTGTTGCGCTCGATCGCCAAGGGCGAAAACATCACGCAGGATGTATCCACGCTGGAGAATCCGGCGATTCTCGATCAACTGAAACAACCGCAGAAATAACACATACCCGGTGAGCGGCGGATACCGTCTGATCGCCACGCAGCCGTCATGACCGGTCCTCCGCTCAAAGGTCAGCGCCTGGTTGCGCTGTGCCTGTGCGGCTGCCTGCTGTTCAACTTCCCCCTGCTCTCGCTGTTCACCGGCAGCGAAAGTGTCTGGGGCATACCGCTGGTCTATTTTTACGTGTTTTCCGCGTGGGCCGTGATCATCGCCCTGATGGCGCTGATCATTGAACGCAAGGATTCATGACGATCATGCTGACCGGCGCACTGATCGTAGCCCTCTCCTTCGCCTATGTCGGACTGCTGTTCGCCATTGCCTATTACGGCGACAAACGCGCCGATGCCGGGCGCAGCATCATTGCCAACCCGTACATCTATACGCTGTCGCTGGCAGTTTATTGCACGTCATGGACCTTCTACGGCAGCGTAGGCCGCGCGGCCACCAGCGGCATCGGTTTCCTGCCGATTTATCTGGGCCCCACACTGATGGCGGCGTTGTGGTGGTACGTATTGCTGAAGCTGATCCGCATCAGCAAGGCGCACCGCATCACCTCGATCGCCGATTTCATCGCCTCGCGCTACGGCAAGAGCCACTTGCTCGGCGGCCTGGTCACCATCATCGCCGTGCTGGGCATCGTGCCCTACATCGCGCTCCAGCTGAAAGCGATCTCGGTGAGTTTTTCCACCATGCTGCAATACCCGAGCACCGTCGCGACCGCGCCCACGGCATCGCTGCCCATACTGCAGGACAATACTTTTTACATCGCGATGCTGCTCGCAGCATTCACCATCCTCTTCGGCACCCGCCATCTCGATGCCACCGAGCGTCACGAAGGACTGGTCGCAGCGATAGCTTTCGAGTCGGTGGTCAAACTTGTCGCCTTCATCGCCGTAGGTGTTTTTGTCACCTGGGGCATGTTCGACGGTTTTGCCGACATATTTGAAAAAGCCATCGCCAAACCTGAACTGAGTGCATTGCTGCTCCAGGGCGGCGCAGCCGGTAATTACACCACCTGGGCTTCGTTGACCGTGCTGTCCATGCTCGCGATCATCCTGCTGCCGCGACAGTTTCAGGTCGCGGTTGTTGAGAACGTCAACGAGCGCCATCTGAACAAGGCGATCTGGCTGTTTCCGCTGTATCTCTTTGCAATCAACATTTTTGTGCTGCCGATTGCGCTCGGCGGGTTGATGCACTTCCCCGCCGGCACGGTTGATGCTGACACTTTCGTGCTGACCTTGCCGATGGTTGAACAGAAGACCTGGCTGGCACTGCTCGCTTTTGTCGGCGGATTGTCGGCGGCCACCGGCATGGTCATTGTTGAAACCATTGCCCTGTCGACCATGGTCTGCAATGATTTGGTAATGCCCATACTGCTGCGCTGGCGTTTCCTCGGACTCACCGAGCGCCGCGATCTGTCCGGCCTGCTGCTGGGCATCCGCCGCAGCGCTATCGTGGTCGTGCTGGTGCTCGGTTATGGCTATTTTCATCTTGCCGGCGAAGCCTACGCCCTGGTCTCTATCGGACTGATCTCCTTCACCGCCGTGGCCCAGTTTGCGCCGGCCATGATCGGCGGACTGTATTGGAAAGGCGGCACCCGACTGGGGGCCCTGTGCGGCTTGAGCGCGGGCTTTCTGATTTGGCTGTACTCTCTGCTGCTGCCTTCTTTTGCCAAATCAGGATGGCTGCCGATCACTTTTCTCACAGAAGGCATCCTGGGCATAGACCTGCTCAAGCCGCAGCAATTATTCGGTCTCAGCGGACTTGATGACATCAGCCATTGCCTGTTCTGGAGCATGCTGGCCAATGTCGGCGGTTATGTCGGGATGTCGTTGTGGCGCAAGCCCACGGCCGCCGAACACAGCCAGGCCAATCTGTTCGTCGACGTGTTTCGCCATGTGGCGCCTGGCAGCGGCTCGCGTTTCTGGCGCGGCAGCGCCACGGTCGCCGACCTGCAACTGCTGCTGGGCCGTTTCATCGGACCCGAGCGCGCCAACGAGTCTTTTGCTGCCTATGCCCGCAGCCAGGGTATCTCCGGCGTCGAGCAGATTACGGCCAACGCCGTGCTGGTGCATTACGTTGAATCACAGATTGCCGGCACCATCGGCAGCGCCTCGGCCCGTGACATGGTGGCGTCGGTGGTAGTCGAAGAACCGCTCGCACTCGACGAAGTCATGGCCATCATCGATGAAGCTTCGCAGGCGCTGGCCTACAGCCGCCAACTGGAGCAGAAATCGCGCGAACTGGAAGCTGCAACCAACGAACTGCGCGGCGCCAATCAGCGATTGCAGGAACTCGATCGACTGAAGGACGACTTCATCTCCACCGTGACCCACGAGCTGCGTACGCCGTTGACTTCCATCCGCGCCTTTTCTGAAATTCTCAGCGACAACCCGCAACTTGATCAGGGACAGCGCAGAAAATTTCTGGGCATTATTACCCGCGAGTCCGAACGCCTGACACGGTTGATCAACCAGGTGCTGGATCTCGCCAAAATCGAATCCGGCGCCGCCGACTGGCATCCGAGTGAAGTCGACATGCGCGAAGTACTGGATGATGCCGTTGCCGCACTCAGTCAGATCTACAAGGAACGACAGATTGACCTGGACCTGCAGTTACCCGCGCAGCTGCCGCTGGTCATGGCGGATCGTGACCGCATCACCCAGGTGGTACTCAACCTGCTGTCCAATGCAGCGAATTTTTGCGACAAACCGCGCAGCCAGGTTGGCATTGCCCTGACACAGGAACCCGGGGCGTTGCGCGTTGATATCACGGACAATGGCATCGGCATCAGCGCGGACGATCAGGCCGTCATATTCGAGAAATTCCGCCAGGTCAGCGACACCCCTGCAGGCAAACCCCGCGGCAGCGGCTTGGGCCTCGCTATTTCGCGTCAAATCATTCACCACTTTGGTGGCCGGCTGTGGGTCGAGAGCGCGCCGGGACTGGGTTCCAGATTCTCGTTTACGCTGCCGCTGCCGCAAGGCGGCATCGTTCTCCCCGAGCTGGCTGCATGAGCATGAGTTTGTCAGCCATGCCTGTGTCATCTCGCGTGCTGATTGTTGAGGACGAGGAAAGCATTTTGCTGTCTCTGGAATTTCTGCTGGGCAAGGAAGGTTACACGGTAAGCACTGCGCGCGATGGCGCCGCCGCATTGCGTGCGCTGGAGCAACAGGCACCCGATCTGGTATTGCTCGATGTCATGCTGCCGCTGGTCGATGGATTTGAATTGTGCCGGTTGATCCGCGCAAACCCGACGTTGCGCCATACCCGAATCATGCTGGTCACCGCCCGTGGCCGTGAACCGGAAATCAACCGCGGTATGGCCTTGGGTGCTGATGCCTATCTGACCAAACCCTTTTCCACGCGCGACCTGATGGCCAGAGTGCGCGATCTGCTGGCCACTGGCCGCGCAGCTGATCCTGGCGATTGAAGCGGACGATTAAAACGGATTTCCCAGGCAGATGCTGCGCTACGAATCCAGGTAATCCAGCGCGTAGCCACGTCCGTACAGCGTCCGCACCATCAGCCCGGTATTGCTGATTTTTTTGCGCAAACGGTGCACATAAACCTCGATCGCGTTATGACTGACTTCCTGGTCATAAGTGTAAATCTGTTCTACCAGATGCTCCTTGCTGACGACACGACCGAAGCGCCGCAGCAGCACTTCAAGCACACTCAGCTCATGGGTAGACAAGGGCAGTGGATGGCCACTGATGGTCGCGGTACGGGCTACCGGGTCAAAGCTCAATTCACGGAAACTCAGGACTGGTGAAGCCGTGCCATGACCGCGTCGCAGCAGCGCTCTTACCCGGGCCTGCAGTTCGTTCAGGCTGAAGGGTTTGACCAGATAGTCGTCGGCGCCAAGATCCAGTCCCTCCACTTTCTCTTCAGGCTCTTCGCGCCCAGACAGTATCAACACCGGCAATGCATCATTGCGGCGCCGCAATCGCCGCAGCACTTCCAGACCGTCAAGTTTGGGCAGCCCCAGGTCCAATATCAGCAGTCCGAAGCCGCCATTGCGCAGGGCTTCGTCGGCAGCAATGCCGTTGGCGACCCAATCGACCGCATAACTCGCCTGGGTAAGCGAAAACTGCAGCGCTTCCGCCAGCGTCGCATCATCTTCCGTGATGAGTATCCTCACACCAGATTCTCCTCCGGCCGCGTGTCGCTCCGGGTTCCCCGGATGGGCCGCAACATATTGTTTTATATCACTATTGTCCAAAACAAAAATAGCGTTGGGTCGTCCAGGGGAGTATAGGGTACGGGTGAATTGCCAAACCCACCTGAGCCTGATCCGAAGGAGACCCAACGTGAACGCATCATGCAGCATGTTTAGCCAAATACTCAATTTGATTCCGCGCATCGAGTTTGAGCGGATCGTCAAGACGACGAACGCCGAGCACGCATCGAAAGGGTTTTCGAGTTGGGGCCAGTTTGTCGCCATGCTGTTCTGCCAGCTTGGGCGGGCGCATTCGCTGCGCGAGATTGAAGGCGGACTCAAGAGTTGCGAAGGCAAGCTCTCGCATCTTGGAATCGAAGCGCCGGCGCGCTCGACACTGTCTTACGCCAACGCGCACCGTCCGTGGCAATTGTTCGAGAAAGTGTTTTATCAACTCTACGAGAGGGTCGCGGCCCAAACCGCCGGCAAACACAAGTTTCGCTTCAAGAACAAGCTCGTGAGCATCGACTCGACCGTGATTGATTTGTGTCTGTCGATGTACGACTGGGCCAAGTACCGGCAGACCAAGGGTGCGGTCAAATTGCATCTGGTTCTGGATCACGATGGCTACCTGCCGTGCTTTGGCGTCATCACCGATGGCAAGGTGCATGACGTGAAGGTGGCGCAGCAGATTTATTTCGCGCCCGGCACCATCGTCGTGGATGACCGCGGCTACAACGACTACCGCCTGTTCGCCAACTGGACTGACGCGGGCGTGTTCTTCGTCACCCGGATGAAGGGCAACGCTCTTTATGAAGTCGTGGAGACCCATAAGCTGCCACCCAATATGAACATTCTGTCCGATCAGACGATTCGCCTCACCGGCACCGGTGCTGCGGACAAATGCCCGCATGTGTTGCGCCGTATCGAGATGCTGCGCGAGGATACCGGCACCATCCTGGTATTTCTGACCAATCATTTCAAACTGAGCGCCTCGACGATTGCCGCCATTTACAAGGATCGCTGGCAGATCGAACTGTTCTTCAAGGCGATCAAGCAAAACCTGAAGATCAAGACCTTTGTCGGCACCAGTGCGAATGCGGTGCGCACCCAAATCTGGATCGCCTTGATTGCGATGCTGCTGCTGCGCTTCCTGCAGCGCTCTTCCACTTTCGGCTGGAGCTTGTCCAATCTGGTGGCGCTGTTGCGGATGAATCTGTTTACCCATCGCGATCTGATGGCTTGGCTTAAGCAGCCCTACGCTACGCCACCCGATCCGCCACCCAGCCCGATTCAGGCTACCCTGACGTTGGCTTGATCTTGGACAGCACCCAACATGGGCTCCTACTTGAACTTCTCTCATCCCTGCTTTCTTGCCTCTCTCAGAGCTTTACGTTTGCATTTCGATCCGATTTATCTTGGACAGCAGTGGTTTTATATATTATTTTATGTGGCGCGGCGAATGGAAACCGCGCCACTCACAAGCACCATTGCATTGTAGTGCCTGGATTCAGGATTTTGTAAGGTTTTTTCACTAGGATCGGGGCCATAAGCAGGATCAAGACGCAAACGGCGACCGGAACCAATCCGTTCGTAACAGCAAGCGCAAGGAGGAGGAGCCTCATGGACATCGCTGTGGAGCATCGCGGTCATCCGCGGCTGTCGCCCTGCATGCCTAGCAATGCGTCGGCATCGAGCGCTTGGCGCAGTTCCTGCCGCACTTCCTGCCAGCGGAAACGCACTGAATTTTTGACGATCTCCGCATCCAGCTGTTTAAGCGCATCCATGATCGGAGCCCAGCGCAGCAGCGCATCAGGACTCGCTGAAAACGCCGCCTCACTGTCGGCCACCTCACTCCACTTGCAGGAATCCACCCGCAGGCGCACTTCGTCCCTCAGCCCGGCATATGCCTGGTCGGCCTCGGGCGGCACGTCAGCGCGCAGAATCTGTTCCACCACTGTGCGCATTACGCCGGCTGCGTCAGCGCCCCCCTGTCTTTGTTTCCGGGCCAGCAGGCCGCCGGTATAAATTGCCAGATCAGAAACACATGCCAACCAGATATTCCATTTCGCCGCATTTATTGCTTTTGCAAAATCATCATTCGCAAACAATTCGGGGTAACGCGTGCCGGCGCGAGTACGCAGATAACCGTAGAGCGATGTCTGCGTTACATGATTCGCACGGGATTCCAGAAACTGCTGCAGACTTTCCAGATCGGCGATGCGCAGAGGTTGCCGGCGCGCACCCAAACGCTCTATTTGCCCGCTTGCCGTTTGCAGTAAACTAGATAAATAACTCTTTAAAATCAACAGTTTATGCAAACATCTCTCCCTAGACAAGCGTGTGGAAACCAGTTAGCCTTTCCGCAGTTGGCAATAAATCCGCATAAAAATGCAGCACCAAATGCAACAGACGGATCAGCAGCATCTCACAACAAAACCAGGACGGAGGTTACCCCATGAGCGAAGCCGGTTCCCAAAAAGAAACTGTTCACTGGTCGCGAACCAGAAGTTTGATGATCCTGCATTTGATCATCTGGTTCATTTTCTCATTTGTTGTGCACTGGTTTGCTTCCAGTCTCAACCAAATCAACTTTTTCGGATGGCCCCTGGGTTTTTATATGGCAGCTCAGGGATCCCTGATCATATTCGTGGTCCAGCTCTTCATCTTTGTGAAACAGCAAGAGAAGATCGATCGTGACTGCGGCGTGGCTGAAGACTGATAAAAGGGAGAAACCAAAATGGCCTTAAAGGGATCGTTTATCGATAATCTGCCAAAGGTGTACGGCATGTACACTGGCGGCTTCCTCGTCTTCATTGCATTGATGGCCATCGCCGAAAGCATGGGCATGTCCGCCTCTACGATAGGGAAATCTTTCGTCGGCTTCACCGTTCTCATCTATGCCTACATCGGCTGGATGTCGCGAACCATGCAGATCGATGCCTATTACGTCGCCGGCCGCGAAGTGCCTCCCGTGTTCAACGGCATGGCCACCGGCGCGGATTGGATGTCCGGCGCCTCGTTTGTCGCAATGGCGGGCGGCATTTACATGGGCGGCCATCCCTACCTCGCGTTCGTGGTGGGCTGGACCGGCGGCTATGTTCTGGTTGCCGTGCTGATGGCGCCCTACCTGCGCAAGTTTGGCTGCTACACGGTGCCCGACTTCATCGGCACCCGTTATGGCGGCAACCTCGCGCGTTCTCTGGCGGTTCTGGTGTTGATCGTCGCGTCGTTTACCTATGTAACTGCGCAGATCAACGCTACCGGCACCATCGCGTCAGCGGTGCTCCAAATCCCGTTTGGAGTTGCAGTATGGATTGCACTGGGCGCAATTCTGCTGTGCGCGATGCTCGGCGGCATGCGGGCGGTCACTTGGACTCAGGTGGCGCAATACATCGTCCTGATCATCGCCTATCTGGTGCCGGTGTTCTGGATGTCGTCCAAGCAGGGATTCGGCTATTTCCCGCAATTTGAATACGGGGCAGCCGTCGCCAAGCTGGCTGATCTGGAGGTTCTGCATCAGGTCGGCATACTGAAACCGGTGGCAGCACAGGCCGGATTGAGCGCGCTGACCGTCAAACACTCCGTTGCGGCCAGCGACCCCATCGCTGCATTCCGCTTCGTCACCCTGGTGGCCTGCATGATGCTGGGAACAGCCTCCTTGCCGCATATCCTGATGCGCTACTTCACCACCCCGTCGGTGCGCGACGCGCGCCGGTCGGTAGCCTGGTCGCTGTTGTTCATCTTCCTGCTCTACTTCACCGCTCCTGCACTGGCGACTCTGACCAAGCTGCAGGTATTGGATCCAGCACTCACTACCAGCATCATCGGCAAGTCGATTGCGCAGGTGAATGCCTTGGACTGGGTGGTGAAATGGGGCAATGTCGGCTTCCTGAAAATCATCGACAGCAACGGTGACGGCATCCTGCAGATCAACGAGTTCTTCATGCGCGGGGATATCGTGGTGCTTGCTACGCCGGAGATCGCTGGCCTGCCGGCGTTCATCTCAGGCTTGGTAGCGGCCGGTGGTCTTGCCGCGGCCATGTCGACGGCAGATGGCCTGCTGCTGGCCATTGCCAATGCGCTGTCACATGACCTTTACTACAAGATGATCGATCCGAAAGCGGATACCAGGAAACGCCTGATCGTGGCGCGTGTCCTGTTGCTTGCGATCGGCGCCGCGGGCGCCGCGGTGGCCAGTTTGCGATTGACTGGAATTCTGGGTTCCGTGGCATGGGCTTTCGATTTCGCCATGTCCGGACTGTTCTTCCCATTGGTACTCGGTGTCTGGTGGAAGCGCGCCAACCGGGCCGGTGCCTGCGCCGGCATGGGTGTCGGTCTGGCCGTCGGAACCTGGTACCTCTACATGGTCAAGTGGGGCGGCATGACCCCATGGCTGGGCATAGATGACCTGCGCTTCGGCATCATCGGTGCATCGGCCAGTGTGATCGCCATGGTTGCGGTGACCCTGATGACGGCAGAGCCTGACAAGGAAACCCAGGCCATGGTCGACGAAATCCGCATTCCGAAAGGTAAAACGGTGCTCGACGCCAGCCACTGACCCTCGCACTTCTGGTCAAGCCGGGGCGAAAGCAGTTCGCCCCGGCTTTTTTATGGCATAACTGATTCCATTACTCATTGATATCTGAAAGTACGCATGACTGAAGCATTCCCCATCTGGGTCATCGCCATCGATTACGTCCTGGGCATGGTGATGTGGACGCTGATCGGCCGGTTCGGCATGAGCATATTTCTCCCGGAAACCAGCAATTTTTTCTTCATGCGTTTTTTCGTGCGGGTGACCAATCCGCTGCTGAAACTGTTCGCGCCCATTACTCCGGCTTTTCTGGTGCCGCCGGTGATACCACTCTATGTTGCTTGGTTTTTCTTCATGTTCCGCTTCTACCTGATGCCGTGGCTGTTGGGCTATTCCGTCATGGGCATGCTGTCCTTCCCGCTGGAGAGTGAAATCGGCCAGGGCGTGGGCGCGTTGATGCGATTACTCTTCCAGTAAACATCCGGTGATTGCGGGCCTGGCTGCGTCCAGTCGGTCAGAGTTGCTGTGGTAGAATCCGCGCCTCCGGAGAGGTGGATGAGTGGTTTAAGTCGCACGCCTGGAAAGCGTGTGTACGGTGCAAACCGTACCGCGGGTTCGAATCCCGCTCTCTCCGCCAAATAAAAAGGCCCCGCTTGGGGCCGTTTTTATTTGGCGATGCACTGTGTGCGCCATGAATAGCCCGGCATCATATTCGCGCAACGTACACCGTGTTGGTCGCTTTGCGGTCCTGCAATGGATTATCAAACTCGACCACATGCGCCTGTGTTGCAGAAAACACGGTGGCGAGCACCGCACAAAAATCCTCATCCGGCGGATCATTGGACCACAAGGCGAAAACTCCACCAGGTCGCAAATGGGAGGCAAGCCGGCGCAACCCGTCTGCCCGATAAAAAGCGGCGTGATCCGGATGCAATATATCCCGGGGGGAATGATCAATATCCAGCAGAATGGCATGAAACCGTTTGGCTGGCGCCTGTGGATCCATCCCCGGTGAATTCACTCGGGCATAGAAATCACCATTCAGGAATTCACAACGCTGATCGGTGCTGAGATATTCACCCAAAGGCACCAGTCCGCGCCGGTGCCAGTCGATTACAGCCGGCAGTGCATCGATCACCAAGAGCGACCGCACGTTGGCATGATCCAGCACGGCACGCGCCGTATAACCCAGGCCCAGGCCACCGACCGCAACATCCAGCGGACCATCCGCGCATGCTGCCAGCCCCAGCTTGGCCAGCTCGACCTCACCATCAGTAAACAAGCTGGACATCAGAAATTCATCGCCCAGCTTTACTTCGTAAACCTCGACACCGAGCCGGGGCTCGGTGCGCCGCCGCAAACTGATGTCGCCGATAGCCGTACTTTGGTAATCCAATTCTTCGAAATCAATAGTCATCGGATATTGTCCAGCGCGCTGCATTCCTGGTTAGAAATCGCTGCTGCGAATACCGCAGCTCAGGTGGCGCCATTATGACCCCTGCGCAGTTCACGTTCCGTGGAGCATTCCGCACAGAATACGGCGGCGGGATCGCCGCTGAGGCGAGCAACATCCATCTCAACATCGCATTGGCAGCACATGCCGTATGAACCCGCGGTAATCCGGTCCAAAGCCGCTTTCAGCCCCAGCCTTTGCGACTCCAGCCGGGCTCGCATTTCCGCTGCCATGGCCTGCTGCTGCATCGCGTCCATGCGTGACAGCCGGCCGACACTCGACTGATCCAGCATTACGGTATCCGCAGTCCCTTCCGTGCGAGCCATCGCCATATCGATTTCCTGCAACTTCGCCTCGAGCACGCGCTGATATTCGGCCAATTTTCCATGCGATAGCGTTGTCAAAGTATCTGCCTTTTCCAGCCTCCGGAATCCGCCACGCAACGATGCGCGCGGAATGCCCGGCCCTGATTATCGATCTCGATTACGCCCCGCCTCAGCTGGTCCACGGATCTACAACGCCTGCAGCGATTCCACTACCTTGCGATCTACGAGGATCCCTTCCTGGCGGCGGCGCTCGCGTTCGCGCATGGCGCGCTCCGATGGAATGCGGATTTCGTCCACGCCCGGCTGCCGCGGCGTCGCCTTGATCTGACGCACATACTCCGACATCTGGCGTTTGAATTCGCCACCGGGGAGCATCACGTCCGGATCAACCGCCCAGAACAGGAAACCGTAATCACGCACCTGTCCCTTGGCGAGTCCCGCACCAGCGAGGATGCCCAGCGCCTGGATCGCGAATGACAGGCCGTAACCCTTGTGCCCGCCGAACGGCGCGACGCCCCCTTTAAGAACCTCGCTGGCATCGACAGAAGGTTTGCCGTGTTCATCAAAACCCACACCTTCGGGCAACGGCTCCTTGAGATGGGCATGCAGCATGACTTCACCCCACATGAACGAAGCCGTGCCCATATCGAAAATCACCGGACCGTCATCGGACGGAAAACCGAAACAGATCGGATTGGTACCCAGCATCGGCTTTGCTGCACCCGGCGGCAACACGCGCGGGTGTGCACTGGACGCATGAAAGGCCACCAGGCCTTCACGCACGATTTTTTCGACAAAATACGCGTTGCGGCCGCTGTAATAGCTGTTGTAGGCACCGACCGACGCCATGCCGGACGTGCGCGCCTTCTTGATAGCAATTTCAGCAGCGCGATAGGCCGCGATATAACCGACGTTGTTGCCGCTATCGAGCAATGCCGACACGGGAGTTTCCTGCACGATGCGCACCGGTGTCCGATCGCTGCGGGTTTTGTCATCACCGGCAATCGCCAGTATCCGCGGCAGTCCTGCAAAACGGTAACCACACAAGGAGTTGTCAACCAGTTGATCGACGATAATGCGCGCATCTTCGCCGCTGTAGCCGATTCGCTCCAGAGCTTGCGTGCCCAGTGCCGTTGCTTCTGCCTCGGTCAGGCGGACGGTATCGGGACGATCCGCATCAAGCAGGCCTTTGCCCGCAGCTTGTTGTTGCATGGTGTATATCTCCTGATTGCTGTCGCCGGTCTTTGTTCAGTCAAATGCCGGGTATCCGTACCGCCGGCGCGGCATGCGGGCGCCCTCCAGCCAGTTGTTTGCTTACTGCGGTTTTAAGCCGGCGCTCTTGATAATGGTCGCGTAACGCGCCGTTTCCGTCCGCAGCAGATCGGCCATTTGCTGCGACGAACCAGGCCACGGATTGATGCTCATCGCATCCATGCGTTGCTGCATGTCCTTGGCCTCAAGTGCCTTGAATACTTCCTTGTTGAGACGCGTGATGATGTCCTGTGGTGTGCCCGTCGGCGCAAACAATCCATACCAGATCGATACCTGGAAACCGTCGACACCGGCTTCTTTTGCAGTTGGCACATCCGGAAGTGCCGATACCCGCTTCTCCGACAGTACTGCCAGCGGGCGCACCTTGCCCTGCCGGATCAACGGCAGCACCGAAGCCACCGACACCACGACTTCATCGACTTCGCCACTCATTGCCGCGACTGTAGCCAGCGTCGCTCCCTTGTACGGCACGTGCACGATGTTGATTTTCTGCAGGTATTTGAGCAACTCGTTGGCCAGATGGTTGGTAGTGCCGGCTCCGCCAGAACCATAGTTCAGTACCCCGGGCTTGGAGCGTGCCAGTGCAATGAACTGCTTCAGATTTTTAGCCGGCACGGAAGGATGCACCACCATCACGTTTTCAATGGTCGCCAGGCGGGCGATTGGCACAAGATCCTTGGCCGCGTCATAACTCAACTTGGAATACAGCGACGGACTGATGGCGATGCCCGGCGACGAGACGACGATGGTGTAACCATCCGGCACGGCATTGGCAGCCAGGCCCAAGGCAAGATTACCGCCCGCCCCTGGCCGGTTGTCCGGAATGAAATTCTGTCCGATCTGTTCCGACAGTTTCTGGCCAATGGTGCGGCCGACGATGTCGCTGGGCGCGCCTGCCGGGAACGGCAATATCATGCGCACCGGTTTCGACGGATAAGTTTGCGCCATTGCATTCATGCTTGGTGACATCAGCAGCAGGGGCATCGCAACGGCAACGGCGTAACGACTGAGCAGGTTCATGATCTCTTCTCCTGAAAATTTATTAACAAGAACGCCATGTACATAGCATTCACTGCGGTTTGGTCTTTTTCAAGACACGCTTTCAGAGTCTCCCCGAATCAGCAGCGCGTCCACCACGCGCGCGCCCTGCTCCAGAACGGTGAGCGGATTCACGTCGAGTTCACTGATCCGGTGGCCATGGTCATGTGCAAACCATGAACAGCGCACGATGCAATCGACCAGGGCTTCAATGTCGGCGGGCGGCTTGCCGCGCACCCCCTCCAGTATGCGGTAACCCCGCAACTCCTGCAGCATGTCGCGGGCCGTCGCAGCATCGACCGGTGGCACCCGGTACGTGATGTCGCGCAGAACTTCGACATAAATACCACCCAGCGCCACCGCGATTACCGGACCAAATACCGGATCACGCATAACCCCCAGCATCATTTCCACACCGGCAGGCACCATCTCCTGCACCAGCACGCCGGTGATCCGCGCGTCGGGTTTATAACGTTTCGCCGCAGCAACCACTTCGCCGTAGGCCGCGCGTACATCCGCTGCCTGGGTCAGTCCGAGACGCAATGCTCCAGCTTCTGTTTTGTGCGCAATATCAGGTGATTCGATTTTGAGTGCCACTGCGCTGCCAATGGTACCGGCGTGCGCCACTGCCTCGTCCGCACTGGTGGCCAGATGTTCTGCCGGAACCGGAAGTCCATAGGCTGACAGCAAGGCCTTGGTTACACGCTCGCTGAGCGTGCCCGCAAGTGCAGCGTTCAGAATTGTTTCAACCGCGGCCAAGTCGATGTCTGCCGGCCGTGTCAGTGCAGGTTGTGCACGCTGCTTCTCGAGAAATTCACGATAAGCAATCGCGGTACGGACGGCCTTCAGGCCGTCGACCGTATTGCGGTACGCCGCCGCGCCCATGCCCACCAGCACATCCACGTTCAGGGATTCGTCGTCATTGCAGCCGCCGGTCAGCAGCATGACCAGCGGTTTGGTGCCGTCACGCGATAATGCAGCCGCGTGCTCCAGATCGGCTTTGTTGGTAAACGTGAACACCGGCATCATCACATCGACGTTTTCGTCCTCAGTGATTATTTCCAGCGCCTTGCGAAAAATTTCCGGCTGCCCCGTCGCCAGCGAAGTCATGTCGGTCGGGTTGCCCACCTTGCCGTACCCCGGAATCAATTCACCCAGCCGGGTATCGGTGGTTGCAGTGTAGCTTTCCCAGGACAGGCCCAGATGTGTGCCGACATCCGCCATCTGCACGACATTGCCGCCGGAAAGCGACATGGACGCCGCACGCCGACCTTTGGGCAGCCGTTTGTTGCGCAATACGATGGCCCGTTCGTACAACTCGTTGCAATCCTGCACCCGGATCACGCCATACTGGTCGCAGATCGCACTGAAAATATCATCCGAACCGGTAATTGCACCGGTATGGGAAGCTGCCGCACGTTTGCCGGCATCGGTCAGTCCGAACTTAAGCACGATCAGCGGCTTCTCGCGCTCTGCGGCGAATTTGGCCAGTGACAGAAACTGCCCGCCGTCACGAATCGCCTCCAGCGCCATCATCACTACATCCGTCTCCTCACCTTCAATCATGAAGCGCGCAAAATCAACCACGCTCAAATCGGCCTCATTGCCGCAACTGGCCTGATAGCTCATATGCACGCCGGCTTTGACCGCGCGCCACATCACGTTGGTTTGCCCCAGACCGCCGCTCTGGCTGACCAGTCCGACATTGCCAGCAGGCTGGGGCAGGTTGGAAACCGCAAAACCGCCGGTCATCGAAAAGCGATCGATAAAATTCACGGGGCCATTGCAGTTCGGCCCCATCACCCGCAGCCCGCTGTCGCGGGTGAACTGCGCCAACTCCTGCTGTAGCTGCCTGCCCCGTTCGGTTCCAGTTTCCGCAAAACCGGCACTGAATACGGTCGCGCAGCGCACCCCAATGCCGTGACACTCACGTAAAACATCAATTACACGTTCAGCGGGAACCACAATGCCGACATGATCCGGCACTTCGGGCAATGCGCTAACGTTCGGATAACAGGGCTGGCCGTTGAGCTCGGTGCGTCTCGGGTTTACCGGGAGTATGCGTCCGGCGTAGCCGAACTTTGCCATCTGCCGCATCAGGCGGCCGCCGAAACGGCGGGTGTCGTCGGTGGCGCCAACGACAGCTACCGTACGTGGTGAATAGAAACGCTTCCAATCAGTAGGAGTAATCATCAAAAAATTAATTTATCGCAGGAGGTGTGTTGATTTATTGCCAACACGGATATATAACACGAACGATTATGGAAGTGACCTTTCAGTCACAATATGTGGTCAGTCTGCGCAAAACAGCACACACCACGTACATTCAGCACTACGATCAATTTTGAATAATCAATCGTTTCTATAGCGAGGTTCAACATGGCTTTGGTGGAATACAAACGGCAGGAAAACATCGGCTACATCACCTTCAACCGCCCGGAAAAACTGAACGCCATTTCCGACGAAATGAGCCTCGGTCTTTGCGATGCCCTGTATCAGCTGTACGACGACGACGAGGCGATGGTCGGCATCATCTCCGGCAACGGCAAGGCATTCTCCAGCGGTGCGGATGTCAAGCAGCGCCAGCTCCGGCCGCAGGCTGAAATGAAAAAACTCGGTGGCCCGTCAGCACGCGAGGGCAACATCCGGCATCCATTCTTCAAGCCACCACAGGCAAAACCCGTGATCGCCGCGATGCACGGTTACGTATATGGGGTCGCACTGCGCATTGCGCTCTACTGCGATCTGACAGTCGCCAGCAAGGGTACCAAGTTTCAGGTGACCGAGGTCGCGCGGGGCATAGATGCCATACCGTTTTGGATGATGCTCACCCAGCGCGGCGGCGGCGTGTTTGCTGACGATGTCTGCTTTACTGGTCGGACCTGGCTGGCGGAAGAAGCCTACCGCTGCCATCTGCTCAACCGGCTTGCAGAACCAGGCGAACATATTGCTGAAGCTGAAAAACTCGCACGCGAAATCCTGAATAACCCCCCTTTGGCGGTGCGCGCCATTGTCGAAGCCCGCCGCTCTGCGCTGGAAGAAATAGACGCCAAGTCGTACGCGATGCGTCCGCGCACACTGCATCTCTCCGAAGATTTCCGGGAAAGTGCTTTGGCTTTTGTTGAAAAACGCAAACCGGTATATCGCGGCCGCTAGCAGTTCTTGCTGCCGCTGATCCGAGCCTGAGCGCGTGCTTGGCGCGACTGTTACGGTTTGTGCGACTCACGGGCCTGCATATCAATTGGCCCATATAATTGACGTGCAATGCGGTTACGCACTACCCTAAAAGCAATGGCGGACGTTACATTTGCGCGTAACACGCTGATTATAAACGATAATTACTGCCAGAACAGTGCCTGCCAGAACAGTGCCGAAGCCGCTTTCTCGAGGAGGTATAAATGCATCTATACCAGGAATGTTTTTGTGCCATTGCAGCATCCACCGCACTGATCCTGTCATCAGGTATTGCTGCGGCTGCTGATTCGTATCCAGAAAAACCAGTGCGCCTGATACTGCCCTTCCCGCCCGGCGGACCCAGCGACATACAGGGGCGCGCCCTGGGTGATCAGCTCAGCAAACAACTCGGCGTCCAGGTCGTGCCTGACAATCGGGCCGGTGCCGGCGGCAACTTCGGCCTTGAAGTTGCGTCACAAGCCCCTGCCGACGGTTACAACATCGTGCTGTCATCGCCCACTGTTGCCATCAGCCCCTCGCTCTACAAAAAGCTGAACTACGTTGCTGAGCGCGACCTCACACCGGTTGCACGCATGACGGCAATCGAAAATGTGATGGTGGTGCATCCTTCGGTGCCCGCCAGAACGCTGCAGGAATTTGTTACGTTAACAAACAAGTATCGCGGAAAAATAGATTATGGATCTGGTGGCGCAGGAACCACGAACCATCTCGCCAACGAAATGTTCCAGCATTACGCGAACATCAAAATGCTGCATGTGCCCTATAAAGGCGCCACGCGCGCAGCACTGGCGCTGATCGCCGGCGAGGTCGACGAAGTGGTGGTATCCGTGCCTTCCGTCATGCCCTATATCAAATCAGGCAGAGTGAAGCCCATCGCAGTGTTGTCGAAAAAGCGGGTTTCCCAGCTGCCGGATGTGCCGACCGCCATCGAATCCGGGTTCAAGGATTTCACGATTTCGATCTGGTATGGCATTTTTGCACCGGCCGGAACACCCAAGCATCTGGTTACGCGCCTGAATCAGGAAATTACCAAGGCGCTGAATTCACCTACCCTGGGCGGCAGATTGACCGGCATGGGCATAGAGCCCTGGCCCGGCACGCCGCAGGAACTGGCTGATCTGGTGAGTTCCGAAAAGGCACGATTTGCGTCCCTGATCAAATCTGCAGGTATCGCCAAACGCTGATTGCTGCTGCGGTCGCTACACGCCGCAAGCTTGTTCGTGTGTTGAACACCAAATAAAAACAGCCCGTAAGGGCTGTTTTTATCTTTGCTCTTTCGGTTTATTTTTTCAATTTCGCAAACGCAAGTGCCATCGCACTCTGTGGCTGCACATCCCGGCTCTCGCGTGGCTGCCGCTGCCCGGAAGCAGGCTTGCTGGTTGCAGAGCGCGCTGTATCCCGGGTTCCCGTGCCGCGCCCTGCATGGCTCCGGCTTGCAACCTCACCCACAGCATCATCCAGCCGCATGCTCAGCGCTATGCGCTGACGCTTAAGATCCACTTCGATCACCCTGACCTTCACGATCTGACCAGGCTTTACCACTTCATGGGGGTCTTTGACAAAACGATTCGCCAGCGCCGACACATGCACCAGGCCGTCCTGATGCACGCCGATGTCGACAAATGCGCCAAAGGCCGCGACATTCGTCACCACGCCTTCGAGCACCATGTCGGGTTGCAGGTCGGAGAGCTTTTCCACGCCTTCCTGAAAAGCAGCCATTTTGAATTCCGGCCGCGGATCGCGACCTGGTTTTTCCAGTTCTGACAGGATGTCGCGCACGGTCGGTGCGCCGAAGCGCTCATCGGCAAAATCCGCAGCCGACAGTTCCTTGATCACCGCAGTTTGCCCCATCACTTCGGTTATGTTTTTGCCTATCCGTGCCAGGATACGCTCCACTACCGGATAGGCTTCGGGATGCACCGCAGAACGATCCAGCGGATTGTCGCCATCGTTGATGCGCAGAAAACCCGCAGCCTGCTCAAAGGTCTTGTCACCCAGCCGCGGTATCTTGTGGATGGCCTGGCGGTTGCGGAACGGGCCATGCGCATCCCGGTAATCCACTATATTGCGGGCCAGCGTAGTGTTGAGGCCCGAAACACGCGCCAGCAGCGGCGCCGAAGCCGTGTTGATGTCCACCCCTACAGCATTCACGCAATCTTCCACAGTGGCATCCAGCTTGCGGGCCAGGGCACGCTGGTTGACGTCGTGCTGATATTGCCCCACGCCGATGGCCTTGGGTTCTATTTTCACCAGCTCAGCCAGCGGATCCTGCACCCGCCGTGCAATCGACACCGCGCCGCGCAGACTCACATCCAGCTCCGGAAATTCGGCCGCAGCAAACGCCGATGCCGAATAGACTGAAGCGCCCGCTTCACTGACCACGATTTTGGCGATCTTGCGCTGTGGTGCCTGCACGGCGAGCCTTTTGATCAGCTCAGCGGCCAGCTTGTCGCTTTCCCGGCTGGCGGTGCCATTGCCGATGGAAATCAGCTCCACATCATGTTGCAGAGCCAGTTTTGCCAGAACTGCCAGCGAACCTTCGACATCATTACGCGGGGCATGCGGATAAATCGTTGCCGTGTCCAGCAGTTTGCCAGTCGCATCAACTACGGCAATCTTGCACCCGGTACGCAGGCCGGGATCCAGACCCAGCACCGCCTTGGGACCGGCAGGTGCCGCCAGCAGCAAATCATGCATATTGCGGCCAAAAATCTTGATGGCTTCGTTGTCCGCTGCTTCGCGCAGCTGCACCATCAGCTCGGTGCTCAGATGCAAATGCGCCTTGATTTTCCAGGTCCAGCTGCATACCACCAGCAGCCAGGCATCCGCAAGTCGCCCCTGGTCATGAATGTCGAAATGTGCGGCGATCATGGCCGTACAGGGATGCGGTACCCGCGCCTCCAGTTCCTCGCCCAAACCAAGCTGCAGCATCAGCACACCCAGCGTGCGGCCGCGAAACAACGCCAGCGCCCGGTGTGAGGGAATGGTACGTATCAGCTCGGAATAGGCGTAATAGTCGCGGAATTTCTCTTCTTCGGCGCCCTCCTTGCCTTTGATTACCGTCGAAACCAGGATGCCTTCCTGCTGCAATCGCGCGCGCAACTTGGCCAGCAATTCCGCAGTTTCAGCAAATCGCTCGGCAAGGATGTCACGCGCGCCATCCAGTGCCGCTTTGGCGTCCGGCACATTGATCGCTTCCGCATCTGCGCTGGCCTCTACTGTTTTGATGTAACGCGCGGCTTCCACTTGCGGATCAAGCGTGGGATTGCCCAGCAAGGCATCAGCCAGCGGTTCCAGACCAGCTTCCCTGGCGATTTGCGCCTTGGTGCGCCGCTTCGGCTTGTAGGGCAGATAAAGATCTTCCAGCGCCTGTTTGGTAGCGCTTGCCGCGATGGCAGCACGCAGCGGCTCTGTAAGTTTGCCCTGCTCGTCGATCGACGCCAGGATGGCCGCGCGGCGATCCTCGAGTTCGCGCAGATAGACCAGGCGCTCTTCCAGCAGACGCAATTGGGTGTCATCGAGATTATTCGTTACTTCTTTACGGTAACGGGCAATAAAAGGCACGGTTGCCCCCTCATCGAGCAGCGCCACAGCGGCAGCGACCTGTCGCGGCTGCACACCGAGTTCGCTGGCAATATTTCGTACTATTTTTTCACTGGTAGCAGCGGATTCCATCCCGGGCTTGGTCGCAGCGCTCATGTTTTTTCCTTTTCTCCGCCCAGCACCTTGACGAGGTCCGCAAACAGCAGGGAAAGCTCCCCCGTCATCAAGGCAAAATCAATTTCAAACTGCTCTTTCTCGTCTTCGACTTCGGCGGCAGACTCCTGCTTGATTATGTGGAGAAAGGTGATCCGCTTGATCTGCAGTTGCTCGGTCAGCACAAATGAAATCCGGTCATTCCAGGTCAGCCCCAGGCGTACCACAGTCTTGCCGGCCGAGATGTGGTCGCGGATCTCCTTGCCTTCCAGCGGATGGCGTGCATAACGCACCGTCGCCTTGCTGGCATCTGCCGCGCGTAGTTCAAGGTCCTGATCTATGCTGAATGCACCAGGCACTTCGCCTTGCACCAGCCATTCGGACATGGCCGCGGCCGGTGAACGCTGCGTCTCCAGGCGCAGCGCCTGCATGTCGTCATCAGCCCTGCGCAGCGATTCCATGAATTGTTCGGACTTGGCGTCACCGGCTGCGTTGATGCTCAACCAGCCATTGGTGGCGTCGACCCAGCCGTGGGTAACCCTGCGCCGGGCAAGCGCCCGGGGCAGCAGTTCGTTCGTGACCTGGTCCCTGAGGTCACGCATCTGCTTGCGGCCCACCGGATGGCCCTGCTGGCGTTCAATTACCGCCGCGCGATCCTGCGCCTCCTGGCGGATGATCGTAGATGGCAGCAGCTTCTGCTCCTCACCCAGCGCCAGCAGCCACTGTCGCTGCTGCTGATAGAGAAACAGGCCTTCTTCATGGGGGCAGGTCCAGCCACGGCTTTCCATCTGGAAGCCGCCGCAGGGATGCAGCGACTGGCTGGCAAGTTTGCGTTCGAGTTGTTCCGCATCGACCGCCCATTGCGCGGGCAATCGGTAAAGCACTAGATTCTTGAGCAGCATGAGGGGATAAAAAGCGGTTGATTATACGGTGACGCGCCGCGTGCGAACAACACCGCATGCGGGATCTGCCGGCTTTCCCCGCTCACTTTTCCCGCTCACTCAACCGCTGTGGCCAGTATGAATTCCGGGATGATGCCCAGCCGCCGGTATTTCCGGATGGTTGTGACTGGTAGTTGGCAGTAATTCCTCACGACTGTCCTGCAGTTCGTTGCCCCGCAGTTGCATTTCATTTTCCAGACATCATCTGCACCGAGCAGTGTGGAATAATCATGTGTGATTTCATCGCCCGCAGCAATGCGTTTGATGGCCTTCAGCCACAGGCGGGAACCGGTTTTGAAGACGCCGGCATTGGGATTGCAGGAGTGATTGGCAAAGGCGCCGATTTCACCTTCCGGATTCACATAGTGGTCCGCATCATAACGAAAGCAGTTCTCTGCCTGCCTGGGTTCACGGTCCCAGTAGCGCCACACCTCCTCGCCACTTACGACACTGCCTTTAATCTGACAGACGGTGGCTCCTGAGGAGAACGACCGCAGAGTAACGATCCCCCGACCGTTACGCACGCGCCGGACAGCCAAGGTTTTACTGTAATTCATTGTGGAGTTTGTTGTAACACTGCAGGCTGTAGCGCCTGCGATGAATATTCATGAAATCACTGGGCCTTGATGTTGCCTGCCTTTGCGACTTTGGTCCAGTTGGCAATTTCTGCTGCGACAAATTTCGCGAATTCATCGGGCGTGCTGCCAACAACTTCGCCGTGCTGGGCTTCGATGCGTTCGCGCACATCAGACATTTTGACTACCTTTGCCGTTGCCGCACCAATACGATTCAGAATAACTTTGGGCGCTTTGGCTGGCGCTACCAGACCGAACCATGAAGTGGCGTTGACGGCCGCATAGCCGGCCTCGGTCATGGTCGGCACATCCGGCAATGCCACAGCGCGTTTCGCACTGGTCACCGCCAGTGCACGCACCTTGCCAGATTTGACCTGGGGCACAGCCAATGTCAACGTCGGGAACACCATCGTGATCTGTCCGCCAAGCAAACTGATCATCGCAGGCGCCGCGCCCTTGTGCGGTACATGCAGCATATTGACGGCGGCGGCCACCTTGAGCTGTTCACCCGCCATGTGCAGTGGTGTGCCGACCCCGCCAGAACCGAAGGTCAACTCGCCCGGTTTTGATTTCGCGAGTTCCACTAGTTCCTTGACGCTACGCGCTGCCACCGAAGGATGTACTACCAGCGCATTGGGCACGCTCATGATCTGCGAAATAGTCGCAAAGTCACTCTGAACATTGAACGGCAGCTTGGCGTAAATCGCCGGAATAATGCCGTAGGTGGTGTCCGCCATCAGCAGCGTGTAACCGTCGGGGCTACCTTTGGCCACCACATCAGTGCCGAGGATGGAACCGGCGCCAGGCCGGTTGTCGACAACCACGGTCTGCCCCAACAACTCGGTCAACTTGGGCGCAGTGACGCGTGCAGTGAAATCAGTGGTGCCGCCCGGTGCATAGGCGACAACCATGCGGATTGGGCGCGTCGGATAGTCCGCTGCCCATACGCCAGTTACCGAAAAAATCAGTATTAACAACAATGGTTTATGCATATATCCTCCTCGTGGTTTTAGTATTGCGTCCGATGTTCAGATACGCAGCGCAATCCGGATTTGATCCAGCGCCGCCGGATCTTCGATGGTGGTCAGGTCGCCGGGGTCACGCCCCTCGGCTAGCGCCTGTATGGAACGCCGCAGCAGCTTGCCCGAGCGGGTCTTGGGCAGCAGGGTCACAAAATAGACCCGCCGCGGCCGTCCGATCGCACCGAGCTGCCTGTCCACCACGGCCATCACCTCTTTTTCCTGGAGCGCGCGATCAGCAGCAGTGCTGATTTTGGAAGCATCCTTGACGACTGCAAAAGCCAAGGGCATCTGCCCCTTGACCGGATCAGCCACACCCACCACGGCCACTTCGGCAATATTGGCATGCGCCTGCACGGCCTCTTCAACCTCGCGAGTGCCGATGCGATGCCCCGCAACATTGATCACGTCATCGGTGCGGCCAAGGATGAATGCGTAGCCATCGGCATCGCGCACGCCCCAGTCGAATGTCGAATACAACAGTTGCCCGGGAAAATCGCTGAAATAGGTTTGCACAAAGCGTTCGTCATCGCCCCACACCGTAGTCATGCAGCCCGGCGGCAGCGGCGGCGCGATCGCGAGCACACCTTTCTCGTCCGCGGCAGCTTCACCGCCATCGGATTCGCGCAACAATTTCAGGTCGTAGCCGTACACCGGAAATCCCGGACTGCCGTATTTCACCTTTGCCGGTTCTATGCCCGGCGCCAGCGACAGGATCGGCCACCCGGTTTCGGTCTGCCAGTAATGATCGATCACCGGCTTATCCAGTGCCTCATGCAGCCAACGGTGGGTAGGTTCGTCCAGTGGTTCGCCTGCCAGAAACAGATACTTGAGCGACGACAGATCGTATTTCTTCAGGTAAGCCGAATCCTGTTTTTTCAGCACGCGCGCTGCCGTCGGTGACGAAAACATCACGCTGACCTTGTGGTCGGCGACGATTTTCCACCAGATCCCGGCATCCGGACGGATCGGCAGGCCTTCGTAGAGTATGGTGGTCATGCCCTGGATCAGCGGACCATAGACAATGTAAGAATGACCGACCACCCAGCCGACATCGGAGGTCGTGAACATGGTTTCGCCGGGTTTGCCGCAATAGATATGCGCCATGGAACTGGCCAGTGCCACCGCGTAGCCGCCGGTATCGCGTTGGACACCTTTGGGTTTGCCGGTGGTGCCCGAGGTATAGAGGATGTAAGAAGGCTCGCTGGACTCCAGCCAGGTCACAGGCACCTGCGTGCCGGCATGCCTGCTTGTTTCCTCGGCATAATCGAGATCGCGCCCTGCCACTGGCGTGAAATTTTTGTCGATACCGCGATTGACGATCAGCACATGCGCGGGCGGATGTTGTGCAAGCTTCAGTGCTTCATCAACCAGCGGTTTGTAGTGGATCGCCTTGCCACCGCGCAAACCCGCATCCGCTGTGATCAGCAGCTTGGGTTTGGCATCGTCGATGCGCGAGGCGCAGCTGGCCGCGGCAAATCCGCCGAATACCACCGAATGCACGGCGCCGAGTCGCGCGCAGGCCAGCATCGCAAACACGGCCTCTGGAATCATCGGCATGTAGAGCAGCACACGGTCACCACGGACTACACCCTGCGCTGCAATCACCGCTGCACAACGGTTCACTTCGGCATGTAATTCACGATAGCTATAGGATTTTTCGGCATTGGTTTCAGTGGAGATGTATATCAGCGCCGGCTGGTCGCCGCGGCTGGCCAGATGGCGGTCAACCGCGTTGTAGCAAAGATTGGTCTGCCCGCCGACAAACCAGCGTGCAAACGGCGGTCGGCTGTAATCGAGCACCTGATCAAAGGGACGGCGCCAGTCTATGCGGCGTGCCTCTTCAGTCCAGAACGCATCACGGTCGGTGATCGACCGGCGATGGAAATCGGCATAGGCACCCATATTCCCTCCTCAGCTGGACACTGCGCGACCCGGTTGTTTTAGGTTTGGGACGCACTCAGGGACATTATCGTCCCAGGGACTTACAAAATCTTGACGACTGCCCGGCCGCGGATATCACCCTTGAGCATGCGTGCAAAATAATCCGGCAGGTCGGTGAGACTGATGACCTGTGCAATGTCGGTCAGATGGCGCGGTTTTAGATCGCTCGCCAGGCGCTCCCAGACACGGCGGCGCAGCGGCATCGGGGTCGCCGCTGAATCCACGCCGATCAGCCGCACGCCGCGCAGGATGAACGGCAGCACGGTGGTGTTCAGATCGATGCCCCCTGCATTGCCGAAACTGGCAATCAGGCCCTGCGGCAGCAAGGTGCGGGTCAGCCAGCCCAGTTGTTCACCGCCGACTGAATCAAAGGCCGCGGCCCATAAAGGTTTTTCCAGTGGCCTTGTTCCCAGCTCCAGGCTGTTGCGATCGAGTATCTCCGCGGCACCCAGCTGGCGCAGGAAATCATGCGCCTCTGCCTTGCCGGTAATGGCGGTTATCCCGTAACCTTTAGCGGCCAGCATGTCGATGGCCAGGCTGGCGACGCCGCCGGTGGCGCCGTTGACCAGCACCTTGCCATTGTTTGGTGCCATGCCGTTCAGTTCCAGCAGTTCTACGGCCAGTCCGGCGGTATAACCTGCAGTGCCCAACGCCATCGCGTCGAACAAGGTCAGCCCCTGCGGCAGAGGCACCACCCAGTCCGCCGGCACCCGGCAAATGGTGGAAAAACCACCGTCATGAGCCACACCCATGTCATAGCTGGTGCAAATCACTTCGTCACCGGGTTTGAATCGCCCATCGCTGGAGCTCACCACCGTGCCGGCGGCGTCGATGCCGCCGATCAACGGATAGTTGCGAATGATCTTGCCCCCGACGCCGGTCGCAGCCAGCGCATCCTTGAAATTCACGCTGGAATACGCGGTTTTGAACACCACTTCGCCCCGCCCTATATCAGCGACCGGGACATCCGTGATGCGCCCTTCTATCTTGTTGTTTTCATTAAATATTCTATAGGCTTGTGTGTGTTCCATGATCCCTCACGGCAGATGGGGTTGGGAGAGGTACTGGCGGGTCTGCATTTCAGTAAGCCGGCTGGCCAGCCGTTCTTTCAGCGATGCATTCAGATTGGCCTGGAAGCCGTCGCTGTCAGTGGCGTCGGCCACCAGCTCGTCCACCGGCACCGCCGCTGCCAGCATCAGCTTCACCCGTCGATCATAAAACTCATCGACCAGCCACACAAACCGGCGCAGCGTGTCGTCATCGGCAGCAGTAAAACGCGGCACGCCGGAAATCAGCAGCGTGTGGTAACGACGCCCCAGTTCGATGTAATCCGGCTTGCCGCGCGGCCCTGCGCACAATTCCTTGAAATCGAACCACGCGATGCCCGGCGCCTGCCGCCGCACTTTGATCTGCCGGCCTTCAATTTCGAGTTCAGTGTCATCGTCTTCAGCATCGGCAATGTGCTCATAAGCTTCGGTGAGCCGCCGTTCAGCTCCAGCGCCCATGTGGTAGGTGCCAGCCTTCTCCAACGTGCGCAGGCGGTAATCTACACCGCCGTCGACGTTGACCACGGTCATGCGCACCTCGATCAACTCGATCGCCGGCAGGAACTGGTTGCGCTGCAGGCCGTGTTGATACAGATCCTGGGGCGAAAAATTGGACGTTGTCAGCAGGACCACGCCTTCTGCCATTAGTCCTTCGAGCAGACGGCGCATCAGCATCGCATCGGTAATGTCAGTGACATGGAACTCGTCCAGGCACAGCAGATCGACCTCAGCAGCGATGTCGCGTGCCACCAGTGCCATCGGTGACTCCTGTCCCTGATGGTTATGCAGCGACTTGTGAAGTGCCTGCATGAAACGGTGGAAATGCACGCGTTTTTTGCGCGCCACCGTAGTGTAGGCAAAAAAACTGTCCATCAGGAAGCTCTTGCCGCGCCCTACGCCCCCCCATAGATAAACCCCGTGGACGATGCGACGGCGGTCGAGCAGACCCAGCAGGCCGCGGTTGCCGCGGCGTTCCGGATGCAGCCCGTCGTGCACGCGTTGCAATTCTTGTGCCGCATGCTCCTGCTCGGGATCCGGCGTGAAGCCGTGCGCACCAGCGCGCTCGCGCAAAAAGCCGGCGAATTCTTTAGTCTCGGACACCGTGGTGCAGGAACCTGCTGCTTGCAGCCGTTGTTACAGGTTCAACGTGCGGTTGTCGACTGCCAGAGCGGCTTCCTTCAGCGCCTCCGACAGCGACGGATGGGCGTGGCAGATCATCGCAATGTCTTCGGAAGACGCGCCGAATTCCATGGCCACCACGGCTTCGGATATCAGCTCGGACGCCATCGGCCCGATGATATGCACACCCAATATCCGATCAGTGCGTTCATCAGCGATGAATTTGACGAATCCTGTGGTGTCGCCGAGCGCGCGTGCACGACCATTGGCCATGAACGGGAATGAGCCGGTGCGATATTTGACACCCTCCTGCTTCAACTGCTGCTCGGTCTTGCCCACCCAGGCAATTTCCGGCGAGGTGTAGATCACCCAGGGCACGGTATTGAAGTCGACATGGCCGTGTTTGCCGGCAATGCGTTCAGCGACCGCCACGCCCTCTTCTTCTGCTTTGTGCGCGAGCATAGGGCCGCGCACCACGTCGCCGACCGCCCACACGTTGGACAAATTGGTTTTGCAATCGTCGTCTACGGCAACAAAGCCACGGTCATCGAGTTTCAGATTCACGGAGTCGCCGTTCAGTCCCTGCGTATTGGGCACCCTGCCAATGGAAACGATCAGTTTGTCCACGACCAGGGTCTGTGCGGCACCGCTGCTGTCGGCATATTCAACCGTCACGTTCTTTTTCGCGGTGATCTTGCCCACTTTGACACCGGTCTTGATCGCCAGACCCTGCTTGGCAAATACCTTCTGCGCTTCCTTGGCGACCTGCGCATCCACTGCGCCGAGGAAATCCGGCAACGCTTCCAGCACCGTGACCTCAGCGCCCAGACGCCGCCACACGCTGCCCATTTCCAGACCAATCACGCCGGCGCCGATCACACCCAGCTTTTTCGGCGTATCAGTAATCTCCAGTGCTCCGGCATTGTCGAGTATCAACTTGTTGTCGAAAGGCACATCGGGCAGCGCCCGCGGATTGGAGCCGGTGGCAATGATGACGTGTTTGGCGGTCAGCACTTCCGCACTCTTGCCCGAAACCTGAATCTGCCAGCCTTCCTTGCCACCACCGACGAAGGCGCCCTTGCCGTGAAAAAAAGTGACCTTGTTTTTCTTGAACAGATAAAGAATGCCGTCGTTGTTCTGCTTGACGACTTTGTCCTTGCGCTTAAGCATCTGTGCGACATCCATCGCCAGACCCTTGATCTGGATGCCGTGGTCGGCAAACGCATGACCGGCATGCTCAAAATTTTCGGAAGACTGGAGCAGCGCCTTCGACGGAATACAACCGACATTGGTACAGGTGCCGCCCGGCGCAGGCTTGCCCTCAGGCGTGCTCCACTCGTCTATGCAGGCGACCTGCATGCCCAGTTGCGCCGCACGGATCGCCGCAATATAGCCGCCGGGACCGGCGCCGATTACGACCACGTCAAAGTTCTTTGCCATTAAACACCTCTAAAAACACCTCTAAACAGATTTACCGCCAAGATTCCTTTTAATACCCGCTCGACGGGTACGCCAAGAGCGCCAAGAGATTCAAAACCCGGCACCAGCCATTCAGGCCAGCTTTGAACCTGATCGGCGGTAGTCACCGGGCCTGTTCGGTTCGGGTTTTCTTGGCGCTCTTGGCGCCTTGACGGTACAAGTTTTTAAATATCCAGCAATATGCGCGCCGGATCTTCCAGCGCTTCTTTCATCGCGACCAGTGCCAGCACGGCCTCGCGGCCGTCGATGATGCGGTGGTCGTATGACAGCGCCAGGTAGTTCATCGGGCGGATGACGATCTGCCCGTCTTCCACTACCGCCCGCTCCTTGGTCGCATGCACGCCGAGGATCGCGCTTTGCGGCGGGTTGATGATCGGTGTCGACAACATTGACCCGAAAACGCCGCCGTTGGAGATCGAGAACGTGCCTCCGGTGAGTTCTTCCATGGTCAGCTTGCCGTCCTGCGCGCGTTTGCCGTATTCCGCAATTTGTTTCTCGATATCAGCCAGCGTCATCTGGTCGCAGTTGCGTACGATGGGCACCACCAGGCCGCGCGGACTGCCTACCGCGATGCCGATGTCGTAGTACCCGTGATACACAATGTCGTTGCCGTCGATCGAGGCATTGACCAGCGGGTATTTTTTCAGCGCATGCACTGCTGCCTTGACGAAAAAGGACATGAACCCGAGCTTCACGCCGTGTTCCTTCTCGAAGCGCTCCTTGTAGCGGTTGCGCATGTCGATGACGGGTTGCATGTTGACCTCGTTGAACGTGGTCAATATCGCTGCGGTTGATTGCGACTGTACCAGGCGCTCGGCAATCCGCGCACGCAGGCGCGACATCGGCACCCGCTGTTCCGGGCGTTCGTCAGGATCGCCCAGGTCCACTTGCGGCATTGCCCGCGCAGCAGGCGCCGGTGCTGCTGCAGCTGACCCCGCGCCTTCGGCTGCCTGCAACACGTCGCCCTTGGTGACGCGGCCACCGCGACCGGTGCCGCTGAGCGCGCCCGTATCGATATTTTTTTCCACAGCATGTTTTTGTGCCGCAGGCATGGCCGGTGCGCCCGCGGTTTTTTCCGCAGGTTTCGCCGCCGGCTCAGCAGGCTTCCCTGCCGCTGCTGCTTCCGCTTTCGCTGCAGGTGCCGGGGCGGCCGCAGCTTTGGTATCCGCAGCCTTGGTATCCGCAGGCTTCGCATCGGGCGCCTGGGCTTCGGTGTCGATCTGGGCAATGATTTCATTGCTGGCCACCGTGCTGCCATCAGCCTTGACGATTTTCACCAGCACGCCCGCCTGCGGTGCCGGGGTTTCGAGCACGACCTTGTCGGTCTCGATATCCACCAGATTCTCGTCACGCTTGACGAATTCCCCGGCTTTTTTGTGCCACGACACCAGTGTCGCCTCGGCTACTGATTCCGAGAGTTGCGGCACCTTTACGTCAACGAGCATGATTACTCCATAACCTATTGATTATATTAATAAAATTAGAATTCTTCGCCGTCGGCCAATGGACGCGGCGTGAAGCCGCGCGGCCGGCTGCCGCCGGACAGCGTCAGCGCCTGATCAACCAGATCCTTCTGCTGCTTGTCATGCAGCGACTTGTAACCCGCCGCCGGGGAGGCTGAAGAATCGCGCCCGGCGTAATACATTTTCTGACTGGGCAGCAAATGACGCATCAGGTAATGCTGGATATGACGCCAGGCCCCCTGGTTGCGCGGTTCTTCCTGACACCAGACGATTTCCTTCGCATTCTTGTAACGCACGATCTGTGCGCGAAACTCGTCGTGTGCAAACGGATAAAGCTGTGCCATCCGCACCAGCGGCAGATTCTGGATACCGCGTTCACGACGTTCGGCGCGCAGGTCGTAATACACCTTGCCGCTGCAGAAAATTACGCGTTCGACCTTGTCAGGGTCGATCTCGCGTGCATCCCAGTCCTCGTTGACCGGATTAAAACGGTCGTTGGCAAATTCCTCCAGCGGCGACACGGACTCCTTGTGGCGCAACAGGCTTTTCGGCGAAAAAATGATCAGCGGCTTGCGATGCGGCCGCACCATCTGCCGGCGCAGCAGGTAATACATCTGTACCGGCGTTGCCGGCACGCAGACCTGCATGTTGTAGTCAGCGCACAATTGCAGGAAACGCTCCATGCGTGCCGATGAGTGCTCGGGCCCCGCCCCTTCATAACCGTGCGGCAGCATCAGTGTCAGGCCGCTCAGCCGTCCCCATTTCACTTCACCGGAGGCAATGAACTGGTCGATGACCACCTGAGCACCATTGACGAAATCGCCGTATTGCGCCTCCCAGATCACCAGTTCCTTCGGGCCGGAAGTGGCATAGCCATATTCGAAACCCAGCACGGCCTCTTCCGACAGCACCGAATCGATGACCGCAAAATCTCCCTGGTCGGCACTCAGATGCTGCAGTGGCACATACGTGCCCTGATCCCAGGATTCCCTGCCCTGGTCGTGCAATACCGCGTGACGATGGAAAAAAGTACCGCGGCCGGAGTCCTGGCCCGACAGGCGTATCGAAAATCCCTCGGTGAGCAGCGTGGCATAGGCCAGCGTCTCGGCCATACCCCAGTCCAGCGGCAGCTTGCCTTCGGCCATTAATCGCCGGTCATCCATGATTTTCTGCACCCGCGGGTGCAGCTTGAAACTTTCAGGCACTTCGCACAGTTTGCGCGCCAGTGACTGCAGATGCTCCAGCGGCAGCCGCGTATCGTCGTTTTCATTCCACTTGGTGCCCTTGTACGGGCTCCAGTCGCTTTCAAACGGCGGCTTGTAGTTGGACAGGATGGTCTTGTTGGTATGGTAGCCGTGGTCCAATGCATCGCGGAATTCATTCACCATCTGCTCGGTATCCGCTTCCGTGACCACGCCTTCGGCAATCAGCCTGTCCGCGTAGACCTTGCGCGGCGATGGGTGGGTGTGGATGCTCCGGTACATCAGCGGCTGGGTAACCATCGGCTCATCCTGCTCGTTGTGACCGAGGCGGCGGTAACAGACCATGTCGATCACCACGTCCTTCTGGAATTTCATGCGGTAATCCAGCGCGATCTCGGTGGCAAAAGCAATCGCTTCCGGGTCATCACCGTTGACATGGAATATCGGCACTTCAAGCATTTTCACCACATCGGAGCAGTACAGCGATGAACGCGAATCGCGCGGATCTGATGTCGTAAAACCGATCTGGTTGTTGATGATGATATGCACCGTGCCGCCAGTGCCGAAACCCCGGGTTTCCGCAAAATTGAGCACTTCCTGGATTACGCCCTGCCCGGCAAACGCGGCATCGCCGTGTATCAGGATCGGCATCACCTGCGCCCCGGTGTGGTCCTTGCGCCGGTGCTGACGGGCACGTACCGAGCCCTCGACCACTGGATTGACGATTTCAAGATGTGACGGATTGAAGGCCACCGTGACATGCATCGGTCCGCCGGCCGACATGATATTCGACGAAAAGCCGTCGTGGTATTTAACGTCCCCCGCCAGCACGTCGGCCTGCTGCTTGCCTTCAAACGAGGAAAACAAATCCTTGGGCATTTTGCCCAGCGTATTGACCAGCACATTGAGGCGGCCGCGGTGCGCCATGCCGATGACCATTTCCTGGACTCCGACAGCACCGGCCCGCTGCAGCAGATGGTCCAGCATCGGAATCAGGCCGTCGCCGCCTTCCAGCGAAAACCGGGTCTGGCCGACGTATTTGGAATTGAGGTATTTCTCCAGCGTCTCTGCCGCCGTCAGCCGGTCCAGCAGGTGTTTTTTGTATTCTGCAGAGAAATTGGGCTGCCCGTGCGTGGGTTCCAGCCGTTCCGACATCCAGCGTTTCTGCGGAATATCCGACATGTACATGTATTCAACACCGATGGAGCGGCAATAAGTGTCGCGCAGCGCCTGCAGAATCTCGCGCAGCGTCGCCTTGGCTGGACCGTGCAGCGTGCCGGTGTCGAACACGATGTCCATGTCCTGTTCGGACAGCCCGTAGTGTGCCGGGTCAAGCTCGGCAATCGCCGGTTTTTCAATCCGCTTCAGCGGATCGATTTCGGCAATGCGGTTGCCCTGGAAACGGTAAGCCGATATCAGTTGCATCACTGAGAACTGTTTCTGCAGGCTCTTGTGTGCCGCCTCGGTGCTGATGACCGGGCGCCGGCTGCGTGCCAGTTCAACGAAACGCTGCTGCACGTCCGAATGCGCCACATCAGCCGGACCGTCATCAAGTTGCTGCAGCTCATCGAAATAACCGCGCCAGCGTGGCTCGACAGACTGCGGGTCCTTCAGGTATTGCTCGTATAGCCCTTCGACAAACGGGGCGTTGGCACCGAACAGCAGTGAAGTTGCGCGGGATTCTTTGATCATTTCTGCACCTGAGGTGTGACAACCGTGCGCCCCGCCACCGGCGGGGCCACCGGCTATTTGCGTTTGCTGACCGGCACGAATTCGCGTGGTGTAGCGCCAGTAAAGAGCTGACGGGGACGGCCGATTTTCTGCTCGGGGTCCGCGATCAACTCGTTCCACTGTGCAATCCAGCCCACGGTGCGCGCCAGGGCGAATATCGCGGTATACATGCTGACCGGAATGCCCAGCGCCTTGTAAACGATGCCCGAATAAAAATCGACGTTGGGATAGAGCTTGCGCTTGATGAAATAATCATCTTCCAGCGCGATTTTTTCCAGTGCCATCGCCAGCTTGATCAGCTTGTTGTCCTTCATATCGAGCTCTTCCAGCACTTCATGGCAGGTGCGCTGGATGATCTTGGCGCGCGGATCGTAGTTCTTGTAGACGCGATGACCGAAGCCCATCAGCATCGCCTGCCCGTCCTTCTCCTTGACGCGCTTGATGAAGGCCGGGATGTTCTTGATGTCGCCGATTTCGTCGAGCATTTTCAGCACGGCTTCATTGGCGCCGCCGTGTGCCGGTCCCCACAGGCTGGCAATGCCGGCCGAGATGCAGGCGAAGGGATTGGCGCCGGTGGAACCAGCCAGCCGCACCGTTGAAGTCGAGGCGTTCTGTTCATGGTCGGCGTGCAGGATCAGGATGCGATCCATCGCCCGCGATACCACCGGATTCGGCTTGTACTCCTCGCAGGGGTTGCCGAACATCATGTAAAGGAAGTTCTCGGTGTACGACAGCGAGTTCTTCGGATACATGAACGGCTGGCCCATGTTGTACTTGTAGGCCATCGCGGTGATGGTCGGCAGCTTGGCGATCAGGCGGAAAGCCGAAATTTCACGGCTGCGTGCGTCATGAATATTGATCGAATCGTGATAAAACGCCGACAGCGCACCGACCACGCCGCACAGCACCGCCATCGGATGCGCATCACGGCGGAAACCGCGGAAGAAAAAGTTCATCTGATCGTGCACCATAGTGTGGCTGGTGACGATGTCATCAAACGCCAGTTTCTGCGGCTTGTTGGGCAGTTCGCCATTGAGGATCAGATAGGCCACTTCCAGGAAGTCGCACTTTTCGGCCAGTTGTTCGATCGGGTAACCGCGATAGAGCAGCACCCCTTCATCGCCGTCGATATAGGTGATGTTTGAACGGCAGCTCGCCGTCGACATGAATCCCGGATCGTAGGTGAACTTGCCGGTCTTGGCGTACAGGTTGCGCACATCAATGACATCGGGGCCTATGGTGCCGCCGAAAATCGGGAAGTCGACCGACGGAGAGCCGTCGCTGAAAGACAGGGTTGCGAGCTTTTCCTTCATAACAATCTCCGTATTTTCAATAACTTATATATTATTCATAATGTAAATTATGAATATCGTGGCTACTACACCTGCTGCAACTTCCTGACCAGAAAATCATAACGGTCAGGCACCGCCTCCTGCGCCATCACCCAAGCCAGCAGTTGGGTATCGGCTTCAGTCAGCAACTCCTTGAACACCTGCACCTGCCCCGGCTCCAGCCCCGGCAGTTCCTGCTCCAGAAATCGGCTCAGCACCAGATCCAGTTCCAGCAATCCACGCCGGCATTGCCAACGGATACGGTCGATCTCTGCCATATCCGCATTCGTCCTAAACGGTCCTTTTGACCAGCAAATCCTTGATCTTGCCAATCGCCCGCGTCGGATTCAGTCCTTTCGGACAAACATCCACACAGTTCATGATCGAGTGGCAGCGGAACAAGCGGTAGGGATCCTCCAGGTTGTCCAGCCGCTCGTTGACCGCCTCGTCGCGCGTATCAGCAATAAACCGGTAGGCCTGCAACAGCCCTGCCGGTCCGACAAACTTGTCCGGATTCCACCAGAACGACGGACAGGCCGTCGTGCAACAGGCGCAGAGTATGCATTCGTAGAGCCCGTTCAGCTCTTCGCGGTCCTCCGGTGATTGCAGGCGCTCGGTCTGCGGGCGCGGCGTGTCATTGATCACATATGGCGCCACCGAATGGTATTGCTTAAAAAACTGCGACATGTCGACGATCAGATCGCGGATCACCGGCAGCCCGGGCAGCGGCCGGATGACCACCGGCTGCTTGAGATCGGCGATCCGGGTAATGCAGGCCAGCCCGTTCTTGCCGTTGATGTTCATGGCATCCGAACCGCATACCCCTTCGCGGCAGGAACGGCGGAATGAAAACGTGTCATCGCTCGCCTTGATGCGCACCAGCGCATCAAGCAGCATGCGGTCCGTCGACTCCAGCGTTATGTCGTAATCCTGCATCCGCGGCTCGGCGTCCGCATCGGGATCATATTTGTAGATTTGAAATCGCATGTTCTGTTCGCTTCCTAATCAACTCTGGAATTATGGATGAGGTTTTTCTTCATCCTTCATTCGAAAATTTCGCTAATACACCCGCGCCTTGGGTTCAAACGACTCTACGGTCAGCGGCTTCAGTTTCACCGGTTTGTAGTCCAGCCGGTCGCCTTCCTTGAACCACAGCGTGTGCTTCATCCATTGCACGTCATTGCGATCAGGGAAGTCGCTGCGATCGTGCGCACCGCGGGATTCCTGTCGCGCCTCAGCCGATATCATCGTCGATACTGCTGTTTCGATCAGATTATCGAGTTCCAGTGCCTCAACGCGCGCGGTGTTGAATACCTTGCTCTTGTCGGCAATGCCGGTGCGCTGCACGCGCTCGGCTACTTCGCGGATCTTGCGCACGCCTTCAGTAAGGCTGTCGGGAAAGCGGAACACACCGCAATGATTCTGCATGGTGCGCCGCAGTTCGCCCCCCACTTCACTGACGCTTTCGCCGGACTTGGCATTGTCCAGCCGTGCCAATCGTGCCAGGGTCACTTCGCCGGCATCTTCCGGCAGCGGTTTGTGGGTCAGCGTATCTCCGGCAAGATCCCGTACCACCTGTTCACCTGAAGACTTGCCGAATACCAGCAAATCGAGCAGCGAATTGGTGCCCAACCGATTGGCGCCATGCACCGAGACGCAGGCGCATTCACCTGCCGCATAAAGCCCGCGCACGATCTGCTCGCCGCCGCGCCCATCCGGCATCACTACCTGGCCGTGATAGTTGCCCGGAATACCCCCCATCATGTAATGCGCTGTGGGCACCACGGGGATCGGCTCTCTGACCGGATCGACGTTGGCAAAGCGGATTGCGATCTCGCGTATGCCTGGCAGACGCTTGTTGATGACCTCGGGGCCGAGATGGTCAAGCTTGAGCAGGATATGGTCGGCGTCCTTTCCAGCGCCGCGCCCTTCCTTGATCTCGGTAGCCATCGCGCGCGACACCACATCGCGGCTGGCGAGGTCCTTCACCGTCGGCGCATAGCGTTCCATGAAACGCTCGCCGTCCTTGTTGAGCAGGAAACCACCCTCGCCGCGCACCCCTTCGGTAATCAATACACCGGCGCCAAACACCCCGGTCGGGTGGAACTGCCAGAACTCCATGTCCTGCAGCGGGATGCCGGCGCGCGCCGCCATGCCCAAGCCATCGCCGGTATTGATAAAGGCATTCGTGCTCGCAGCATAAATGCGTCCCGCACCGCCGGTGGCAAGCAAAGTCGCCTTGGCCTGCAGGATCATCACTTCGCCGGTTTCCATTTCCAGTGCCACCACGCCCAGTACATCGCCATCGGCATCGCGAATCAGGTCCAGCGCCATCCATTCGACAAAAAATTGGGTGTTCGCGCGCACATTGCGCTGATACAGCGTATGCAGCATCGCGTGGCCGGTGCGATCGGCCGCGGCACAAGCGCGTTTCACCGGGCGTTCCCCGTAATTGCTGGTATGCCCGCCGAAAGGCCGCTGATAGATCTTGCCGTTGTCGAGACGGTCGAACGGCATGCCGAAATGTTCAAGCTCGATCACCACTTCATTGGCCTTGCGGCACATGAATTCGATGGCGTCCTGGTCGCCGAGGTAATCGGAACCCTTGACCGTGTCATACATGTGCCAGTGCCAGTTGTCCGGCTCGTCGTTGCCCAGTGACGCCGACACCCCGCCCTGCGCTGCCACGGTATGCGAACGCGTCGGGAACACCTTGGACAGCACTGCGACCTTGAGATTGGCCTCGGCAAGTTCGAGCGCCGCCCGCAGGCCCGAGCCGCCGGCACCGACTACGACCGCATCAAATTGTCTTGTTGTTATTGCCATTGCTTATTTGCCCCACAAAATCTGCACTGCCCAGGCGCCGTAAGCGATCAGGGCGAGAATCACCACCATGTACAGCGTCAGCCGCACGCCGGTATCCTTGATGTAATCCATGAATATGTTGCGCACGCCAATCCAGGCGTGGAACAACAGCGCCAGCACAAACAGCACGGTTGCGTAACGCATCAGGTCCAGCTGCCACAGCGCCTTCCAGTTCCAATAATCGAACTTGGGCAGCATCACCAGGGCCATCAGCAACAGCAGCGTATACACCAGCATGACAACTGCAGTCACCCGTTGCGCGAGCCAGTCGCGCAGACCGTAATGGGCGCCGATTACTTCACGTTTCACCATAGCATCACCCCCACACCCAGCGTCAGGGCGATGCCTGCCACGAGCACGATCATGCTGGTCAACCGGGCAGTGGCCAGTTCCGTGCCGACATCGAGGTCCAGGAAAAGGTGGCGCAGTCCTGCAAACAGGTGGTGCAGATAGCCCCACAAAATGGCAATGAGCAGCAGTTTAGCCAGCGGATGTGCCACGGCAGCACGCAAAGCATCAAAGGATGCAGGCGAACGCAAACTCGCCTGGAACATCCATAACAGCAACGGCAGCAACAGGAACAGCACTGCACCGCTGATTCGATGCATGATGGAAATAATGGCTGGCAGGGGCAGCCGGATCACCAGCAGGTTAAGATGCTTGGGTCTGGGTTTGGCGACTGTCGACGACACGCGCTCTCCTTGGTTACGGATTTTTATTCAACACGCCGGCATGCCGGCGGGAGCCCGGGAACAGCGGCATCACATAGCTGCAATACATCATTATGGATGCTTCAATGCTCAACAAAGCGGCCGCGATGTTGCACTGCGGGCTCGGCATCAGTTGAGAGTTTTTAGCACAAGTGAAAATGGTTCTGAAATTGGTTCGGATTGCGTTTAAGCGCATGAAATACTACCAGCTTTCCGATAGTGAATAAATGCATAAGTACAGAGTTCATCAGCAAAAACTGTTCAGGCGACACGCAAACCTTGACGTGCACGTCAAGTATTCGCATACCAAATTTCACATGCCGTCATGCAATGCCGCATACCGCATGTCGGCGGCATTCCAGGTTGCCACCGATCTGCCACTCATGATGTCCGCCCGCCGCTGGCGGCAGACTGCGTGTTGACCGTGATTCCCCGCGTTCGCTATCATCCCCGCAGTTCACAGGTGCGCGCGCCGCAGCTCAAGATCCGCTCCGGATGGCCGCCGCTTCCCCTCAAAAATCAAGGAAATTCAGGAGCTTCCAGATGAAACAACCCATGCGCGTGGCCGTCACAGGTGCCGCCGGCCAGATCGGCTACAGCCTGCTTTTTCGTATTGCCAGCGGCGAAATGCTCGGCAAGGACCAACCGGTCATTCTGCAACTGCTGGAAATCCCGGATGAGCGGGCACAGAAAGCGCTGAAAGGCGTGATGATGGAGCTGGACGATTGCGCCTTCCCGCTGCTGCACGGCATGGTACCGGCCTCCGACCCAATGACGGCTTTCGCCGATGCCGATGTGGCGTTGCTGGTCGGCGCCCGCCCCCGCGGCCCCGGCATGGAACGCAAGGATTTGCTCGAAGCCAATGGCCGGATATTTGCGCCCCAGGGCCAGGCACTGTCTGCCGTCGCCAAACCCACAGTCAAAGTACTCGTGGTGGGCAATCCGGCAAATACCAACTGTCTGATTGCGATGAAAAACGCCCCCAACCTGTCACCGGCCAACTTCTCGGCGATGATGCGACTGGACCACAATCGCGCATTGACCCAGGTGGCGCAGCGCATCGGCAAACCGGTTACGGACATCAAAAAAATGGTGGTCTGGGGCAATCATTCCGCGACCCAGTACCCGGACGTCTTCCACGCCACTGCCGGCGGCCGCAAAATCTGGCCGATAATCAAGGACAAGGACTGGCTCGAAAATAATTTCATCCCGACCATCCAGAAACGCGGCGCCGCCATCATCGACGCCCGCGGTCTGTCGTCGGCAGCCAGCGCCGCCAATGCCGCCATCGACCACATCCGCGACTGGGTGCATGGCACCCGCGCCGGTGCCTGGGTCAGCATGGGCATCCCCTCCGACGGCAGCTACGGCATCCCCGAGGGCATCATTTACGGCTTCCCGGTAACCTGCAAGGACGGCGAATACAAAATCGTCCAAGGCCTGAAACAAAGCAAGTTCAGTCAGGCGCGCATGCAGGCAACCCTGAACGAATTGCAGGAAGAACGCGATTCCGTACTGGGATTGCTTGGCTGATCGACCGGCCATCATGCCGACAGCAAAGCGGACCTTGCAGTAAAGCAGTGTCCGCTTTTTTCATTAAAAAACCGGTTTGGCAACCGGAATGAACTGAAGGAACGGCAATGAGCGATAAACCCAGTACCTCCGGCTTCAAACCCAAAAAATCCGTGGCGCTGTCGGGTGTACCCGCAGGCAACACCGCCCTGTGCACGGTCGGCCGCAGCGGCAATGACCTGCATTACCGCGGCTATGACATTCTCGACATCGCCGAGACCTGCGAATTCGAGGAAATCGCCTATCTGCTGGTGCATGGTCATCTGCCGAATGCCGCAGAACTGCGTGCCTACAAGGTCAAATTAAAATCCATGCGCGGCTTGCCTGCGGTGGTGCGCAACGTGCTCGAACAACTGCCGCTGGCGGCACATCCTATGGATGTCATGCGTACCGGTTGCTCGGCACTGGGCGCGGCCCTGCCCGAACGCGAAGACCACAATCAGGCCGGTGCGCGCGACATCGCCGATCGTCTGATGGCTTCCTTCGGCTCGATGCTGGTGTATTGGTATCACTACAGCCAGAACGGCCGCCGCATCGACGTCGAAACCGACGACGACTCCATCGGCGGTCATTTCCTGCACCTGCTGCACGGCAAACCGGCCTCCGCATCCTGGGTGCGCGCGATGCATACTTCGCTGAATCTGTATGCCGAGCACGAATACAACGCTTCGACGTTTACCGCACGCGTCATTGCCGGCACCGGTTCCGACATGCATTCGGCAATCACCGGCGGCATCGGCGCGCTGCGCGGCCCCAAACACGGCGGCGCCAACGAAGTCGGCTTCGAAGTGATGAACCGCTACGCAACACCGGACGATGCCGAAAACGACATCGTGACCCGCATTGCCAACAAGGAAGTCGTCATCGGATTCGGCCATCCGGTCTACACCATTGCTGATCCGCGCAACAAGGTCATCAAGGAAGTTGCGCGCAATCTGTCGAAGGAAATCGGCGACCTGAAAATGTTCAACGTCGCCGAACGTATCGAAACCGTGATGATGCGCGAGAAAAAAATGTTCGCGAACCTCGACTGGTATTCCGCCGTGTCGTATCACAGGATGGGTGTGCCGACAGCGATGTTCACGCCGCTGTTCATCATCTCGCGCACCAGCGGCTGGGCCGCCCATGTCATGGAGCAGCGCATCGACAACAAGATCATCCGCCCGACGGCGGTTTACACCGGCCCCGAGAACCGCAAATTTGTGCCGCTGGCGCAGCGCGGAAAAACTGAAAAGAAAGCAAAGTAAAAACCCTTTTGCCACAGAGGACACAGAGCGCACAGAGAAAACCGTAACTCCATTTTTGAAGTTCTCTGTGCGCTCTGTGTCCTCTGTGGCTAAACGTTTTTGAATTTAGGAGTTCCGATGTCCGCACACATTTCCAACGTTCGCCCCAAATCCGATCAGGTCATCACCGACATCGCTGATTACGCCAGCAAGGCAAAAATCAGCAGCGCCGAGGCCTACAACACCGCGCGCCTGTGCCTGATGGACACCCTGGGCTGTGGCTTTGAAGCGCTGTCCTACCCCGCCTGCACCAAACTCATGGGGCCGGTAGTGCCGGGGGCAACCATGGCTAATGGCGCGAAAGTGCCAGGCACTTCTTTCCAACTTGATCCGGTGATGGCAGCGTTCAACATCGGCTGCATGATCCGCTGGCTCGACTTCAACGACACCTGGCTGGCGGCAGAATGGGGCCACCCTTCGGACAACCTCGGCGGCATCCTCGCCATGGCTGATTACCTGTCGCGCCAGGCCGTGGCTACCGGCAAAAAACCACTGCTCATGCGCGATGTGCTGACCGGCATGATCAAGGCCCATGAAATCCAGGGCGTAATTGCACTGGAGAACAGTTTCAACCGTGTCGGTCTCGATCATGTGCTGCTGGTCAAAGTCGCATCAACTGCCGTAATCGCCAGCATGCTCGGTCTATCGCGCGATGAAATGATCAACGCTGTGTCTAACGCATGGATCGACGGCCAGTCGCTGCGCACTTATCGCCATACCCCAAACACCGGCTCGCGCAAGTCTTGGGCCGCCGGTGATGCCACCAGCCGCGCCGTGCGCCTGGCACTGATGGCTGCCAAGGGCGAAATGGGTTATCCCTCGGGGCTGACGGCGAAAGGCTGGGGCTTCTACGATGTGCTGTTCAAGGGCAAGCCGTTCAAATTCACCCGCAGCTACGGCTCGTATGTGATGGAGAACGTGCTGTTCAAGATTTCCTTCCCCGCGGAATTCCATGCCCAGACGGCCGTGGAATGTGCCGTCCGCCTGCATCCGCAGGTCAAGGACCGCCTCGCCGACATTAAAAAAGTGGTCATCACCACCCACGAATCGGCGATCCGCATCATCGACAAAAAAGGCGTGCTCAACAATCCGGCCGACCGCGACCACTGCATCCAATACATGTCAGCCATCGGCCTGATCAAGGGCAACCTGACTGCGGCGGACTACGAAGACGAAGTTGCGCATGACCCGCGCGTGGACCAGCTGCGCGACAAAATGGTCTGCGTGGAACACAAGCCATGGACCAAAGACTATCTGGATCCAAAAAAACGCTCGATCGCCAATGCCATCCAGGTGTTTTTCAAGGATGGCGGCAAGACTGAAAACATCACCGTCGAATATCCGGTGGGCCATCGCCGGCGGCGCAAGGAAGGTGTGCCCTTGCTCGAAGCCAAGTTCCGCACCAACCTCGCCCGCCGCTTCCCGGAGAAGCAACGCGCAGCGATCTATGCTTTGTGTCAGGATCAACAAAAGCTCGAAGCGACACCGGTGCATGAATTCGTCGACCTGCTGGTAGTTTGAGCTAATTTATTAATATAAGTAATTGAATTTATTAATATATTTATGAATTATCAGTGGAACATCCGACACTGGCTGACGTCATGCGCACTGTCCCTGTGCTTCACCGCAGTCGTGCACGGCGCTGAGACCCGCGACGCAATGACGCATTTCTTCGACGCCAACACCGGCGACCTGAAGGCTGAGCTCGCCGATGCCAGGGCTGCAGGCAAGAAAGCCCTGCTTTTCATGTATGAGCAGGAAGGCTGTCCTGCTTGCCTGTACATGAAGCAGCATGTGCTGAACCGCGTCGACGTACAGGAGCTCTACCGCACGCACTTCGTCAGCTTCACGCTGGATATTCACGGTGCGGTGCCGCTGAAGGATTTCAACGGCCGTGACATCACCGAAAAGGCCTTTGCCGCCGCCGCCAAAGTCCGCGGCACGCCCACTTTTGCTTTCCATGATCTCAGCGGCGCCGAAATCACCCGTGTCACCGGCGCGGTACGTGATGTCGCAGAATTCAAGCTGCTTGCCGAGTACATCGCCAGCGGTGCCTACAAGAGCCGGACGTTCGCCGAACACAAGCAGTTGCTGTTGAAGAAAAAAAGCAGCTGATTCCGCATCGCGAACTCCGCCCCGCCGTCCCGCGTCGATTTTATTACCGCGACGCAACACTCTATAATGCCTAGTTCTTTCGGCACTCTTTTTCTGCACACATCATCCAAGGAGCATCCACGTGGCCAACAATGCGTTCAACTCGTTACGGGAATTCAAACTCAAGTCCGGCAAGACCGGAAAATATTACTCGTTGGCCGCGCTGGAAGAAGCCGGTCTCGGCAAGGTATCGCGTCTGCCAGTCAGCCTGCGCGTGGTGCTGGAGTCCATACTCCGGAATTGTGACGGCGAGCGCATTTCCGAAGAACGCGTCAAGGAACTGGCCGGTTGGCAACCCAATGGCGAACGCACCCAAGAGATTCCCTTCGTGCTCGCGCGCATCATGCTGCAGGACATGGCGGGCTTCCCGGCGCTGAACGACTTTGCCGCCATGCGCGCCGAAGCGCAGCGCCAGAAGTTCGATCCCAAGCGCATTGAGCCGCTGGTGCCGGTGGATCTGGTGGTCGACCACTCGGTCGTCATCGACGTGCATAATTCGGTAGACGCGCTGCGCAAGAACATGGAAATCGAATTCGAGCGCAACGGCGAGCGTTACACCTTCCTGAAGTGGGCCAAGCAGGCGTTCTCCGGCATCCGCGTGGTGCCTCCCGGTAACGGTATCTGCCATCAGGTCAACCTTGAATACCTGTCGCGCGGCGTGTGGGAAAAAGAAGGTGTTTATTATCCCGACTCCACCGTCGGCACCGACTCGCACACCACCATGGTCAACGCGATCGGCGTGCTGGCCTGGGGCGTGGGCGGTATCGAGGCGGAAGCCGGCATGCTGGGCCAGCCCTACTATTTCCTGACGCCGGATGTCGTCGGCGTGCACATGACGGGCAAGCTGCGCGAAGGTGTCACCGCAACCGACCTCGTGCTGACCGTCACCGAACTGCTGCGCAAGACCAAGGTGGTCAACAAATTCGTCGAATACTTCGGCGAAGGTGCGGCGTCGCTGTCGCCAACCGACCGTGCCACGGTCGCCAATATGGCGCCTGACTACGGCGCGACCTGCGGCTTTTTTGCGATCGACGACAAGACCCTTGAGTACTACCGCATGTCGGGCCGTGAAGAACATTGTGATGCCATCGAGTCCTACCTCAAGGCGCAGGGCATGTACGGCATCCCAAAAAAAGGCGAGATTGATTATTCGCAAGTCGTCGAACTTGATCTGTCCACCGTGCGACCCAGCGTATCCGGCCCGAAGCAGCCGGAAGACCGCATCAACCTGGAAGGCATCAAGAGCCGCTTCACCGAACTGTTTTCGAAACCCGTGGCCGAGAGCGGTTACAACAAGCCCGCGGCGGACCTCGGCAAGCGTGTTCCGGTCGCCAACAAGGCCATCGGCGACGTAGGTCACGGCGATATCAGCATTGCAGCCATTACCTCCTGCACCAACACGTCCAACCCGTGGGTATTGCTCGCGGCCGGCCTGCTGGCGAAGAAGGCCGTGGAAAAAGGCATGAAGCCGCACCCGCGCGTCAAAACGTCAATGGCGCCCGGCTCCAAAGTCGTGACCGCATACCTGAAACAGGCCGGGCTACTGCCTTACCTCGAACAACTCGGCTTCCATGTGGTTGCCTACGGCTGCACGACGTGCATGGGCCTGGCCGGCCCGCTCGACAAGGACCTCGAAGATTCGATTATCAAGAACGATGTGATTTCTGTGGCCGTCCTCTCCGGCAACCGCAACTTCGAAGCGCGTGTCCATCAAAGCCTGAAAGCCAACTTCCTGATGAGCCCGCCACTGGTCGTGGCCTTCGCGCTCGCGGGTACCGTGCTGAAAAACATGGACACCGATCCCATCGGCAATGACAAGGACGGCAAGCCGGTATTCCTGAAGGACTTGTGGCCCACGCCAGCCGAAGTGGAAGCGCTGATGAAGTTCGCCACTGACAGCAAGAACTTCAAGCGCGAATACGGCGACCTCGCAGGCGCCAAAGATCTGTGGGACGCCATTCCCGAGACCAAAGGCGCATTGTTCCAATGGGACCCGAAATCAACCTACATGCTCGAACCGCCGCTGTTCGAAGGCTTCAAGAAAGAGCTGCCGAAAATCACCGATGTCAAAGGCGGACGCGCGCTCGGTATTTACGGCAACAAGCTGACCACCGACCACATCAGCCCGGTGGCACCGATTCGCAAAGGCACGCTGGCCGGTGACTGGCTGGTCGCCGCTGGCAGCACGGATCTGTCGAGTTTCGGTTCACGCCGCACCAATCACGAAGTCATGGTCCGCGGTGCATTCGCCAACCCGCGCATCAAGAACCTGCTGGTGCCCGGCAGCGAAGGCAGTGTCACCATCCACCAGCCCAGCGGCGACAAGTCGACGATTTATGAAGCCTCGATGCGCTATCAGAAAGACGGCATTCCTCTGTTCGTATTCGGCGGCGAAGAATACGGCACCGGCTCTTCGCGCGACTGGGCAGCCAAGGGCACGCAAATGCTCGGCATCAAGGTTGTCGTTGCACGTGGCTACGAGCGCATCCACCGTTCCAACCTGGTCGGCATGGGCGTATTGCCCTGCCAGTTCAAGGGCGATGACAGCGTGCAGTCGCTGGGCATCACGGGCGACGACACGTTCGACCTCATCGGCGTCGAAGGCGGCAACATCAAGCCCTTGCAGGACGTGACGCTGGTCATCCACCGCAAGGATGGCAGCACCAAGAACGTCACTGTCACACTGCGCGTGGATTCACCGATCGAGGTGGACTACCTCAAGCACGGCGGAATCCTGCCGTACGTTCTGCGCGAACTAATGGCAGCAGCATAATATGAACCGCAGCGATCGCGCAGAACGTACGGCTTTGCCGACATGTACCGCGCGCAGTCAAGCTGCGCTCGTACTACGCAAACTAATGGCAGCAGCGTAATATGAACCGCAGCGATCGCGCAGAACGTACGGCTTTGCCGACATGTACCGCGCGCAGTCAAGCTGCGCTCGTACTACGCGAACTGATGGCCGCAGCCTAATCAAAGACACGCCAAGGAAAAACCACATGGCAAAAGATACATTCAAAACCCTGAAGGAATTCACTCCTTCCAAGGGGAAAACCGGCAAGTACCACAGCCTCGCCGCGCTGGAAGCGGCGGGCCTGGGAAAAATCTCGCGCCTGCCCCGCTCCATCCGCGTGGTACTCGAAGCGCTGGTGCGCCACTGCGACGGCAAAAACGTCACTGAAGATCACGTCAAGGCACTCGCCGCCTGGCAGCCCAAGGGCAAGCGCACCTCCGAGATTCCGTTCATCGTCGTGCGCATCGTGCTGCAGGACCTGATCGGTTTCGGCACCCTGAACGATCTGTCCGCCATGCGTGCCGCCGCGGAGCGCCTCGGCATGCCCCCGGGCAATATCGAACCGTTGGTGCCAGTTGATGTCGTGGTCGATCATTCGGTCGAAATCGACGTCTTCAATGCACCGGACGCCGTGCAGCGCAACCAGGAAATTGAATTCAAGCGCAATGCCGAGCGTTATCGCTTCGTCAAATGGGCGCAGGGTGCGTTCAAGACCGTGCGCGTGATACCACCTGGTAACGGCATCATCCACCAGATCAACATGGAACATCTGTCGCGCGGCGTCTGGGAAAAAGACGGCGTGTGGTTCCCGGACACCGTGTTCGGCACCGACTCGCATACCACCATGGTCAACGGCATCGGCATTGTGGCCTGGGGTGTGGGTGGCATCGAAGCTGAAGCCGGTATGCTCGGCCAGCCCAACGCCTTCCTGACGCCGGACGTGGTCGGTTGTCACATGACCGGCAAGCTGCGCGAAGGCGTCACCGCAACCGACCTGGCACTGACCGTCACTGAACTGATGCGCAAGGCCAAGGTCGTCGGCAAATTCGTCGAATTCTTCGGCGCCGGTGCGACTGCTCTGACTGCCGCCGACCGCTGTACGGTCGCCAACATGGCGCCCGAATACGGCGCCACGATGGGCTATTTCCCGGTCGATGAAAAAACCGTCGAGTATTTCCGCACCACCGGTCGCGAACCGGAATTGATCTCTGCCATCGAAGCTTATTTCAAGGCGCAGGACATGTTCGGCATGCCGAAGTCCGGCGATATCGACTACACCGAAGTGATCGAACTCGATCTGGACAGCATCGTGCCCAGTTTGTCGGGCCCGAAACGTCCGCAGGATCGCGTCAACCTGCCCGATCTCGGTCGCGGTTTCGACACGCTGTTCTCGGCGTCGCCCGAGAAAAATGGCTACGGTCGCCCCGCCGACGATCTCAACCGTCGCGTGCCGTCAGGCCATCCGGAGTTTGACGTCGGCCACGGCGATGTGCTGATCGCGTCGATCACTTCGTGCACCAATACCTCCAATCCGGCGTTGCTCCTCGCCGCCGGACTGCTGGCCAAGCGTGCGAATGAGCGCGGACTCAAGGTCCATCCGCGTATCAAGACGTCCCTCGCTCCCGGCTCCAAAGTCGTAACCGCGTATCTGCGTGACGCAAAGCTGCTGCCACATCTCGAACAACTCGGCTTCAGTGTCGTCGCCTATGGCTGTACCACCTGCATGGGGGCTTCCGGTCCGCTGGATGCCAAGATTGAAGACGCTGTAGTCAAACAGGATCTCGTCACCTGCGCCGTGCTGTCGGGTAACCGTAACTTCGAAGCCCGCGTCCACGCCAACCTGCGTGCCAATTACCTCGCCAGCCCGGCGCTGGTGGTGGCCTATGCGCTGGCCGGCACCGTGCGCACCGACCTGACCAAGGACCCGCTGGGCAAGGACAAGGACGGCAAGCCCGTCTATCTGAAAGACCTGTGGCCCACTGACGCCGAAGTGGCCGCGCTGCTGAAATTCGCCTCCAATGCCGATCACTTCCGTCGCGAATACGGCGACCTGTCGGGCAACAAGAAACTGTGGGAAGCCATCCCCACGGTCAAAGGCGCGATCTACGAATGGGACGACAAATCCACGTTCATCAAGGAGCCGCCGTTCTTCGAAGGCGTCACCAAGACACCCAACAAGGTCGGCGACGTCAAAGGCGCGCGCGCACTGGCCATACTCGGTGATTCGATCACCACCGACCACATCAGCCCATCGACCAAAATCAAGCCGGGCACGCCGGCCGGCAAATGGCTGGAGCCTTACGGCACCCCTCCGGCGGAATGGGGCCATTTCGGCACCCGCCGTTGCAATCACGAACTGATGATCCGCGGCACCTTTGCCAACGTGCGTCTGCGCAATCAGCTCGCGCCGGGCACCGAGGGTCCGGTCACCAAGCACCAGCCCGACGGTGAACAGATGACCATATTCGACGCTTCTGAAAAATACCGCGCGGAGAAGACGCCGCTGGTGATTTTCGGTGGCGAAGACTTCGGCATGGGATCGTCGCGTGACTGGGCAGCCAAGGGCATCATGCTGCTGGGCGTACGCGCCGTGATCGTCAGGAGCTTCGAACGCATCCACCGTGCCAACCTGATCGGCATGGGTGTATTGCCGCTGCAGTTCAAGTCAGGCGAAAGCGTGCAGTCCCTGAAAATCGACGGCACCGAAACCTACAGCATCGAAGGCATCAACGGCGGCGACGTCAAACCGCTGCAGGACGTGACGATGGTAATTACCCGCGCGGATGGCAGCACCCAGAAAGTACCGCTGACGCTGCGCATAGACACCGGCATCGAGGTGGATTATCTGAGACACGGCGGCATCCTGCCGTACGTGTTGCGCGAGTTACTCGCCGCGGCGTAATTTTTCAGCCTCACAGCCGGGATCATGCATCCCGGCTTTTTTACGCCCGCAACACGCACGGCTACTCCGGAATGTACGGCGCGCAGTCAAGCTGCACACCTTCTGCGGGAGTTGCTCGCAGCCGCCTGATCACCGCACCAGCGCTGTCTTGATATCCACCTCAAAACCGGGATGAAATTCATCCTGGTTTTTTTTCGCGCACTACCGTGTCGTCACTCCCGCGATTTTCCTTCCTCACGGATTTGTCGTTCTGTGGCGACAGCATTCCCAGTCGAGCCGGCACCCAGCACCAAATTTGTTGTCCCCAGACAGCAACAGATCCGGTGCGAAATTGAATCCGAAAATGAAATATAAGCTGTTGTTTATAAACATTAATTAAGTAACTGGCCCGCTCTGTGCACCAGTTCTCTGGCAAGCCGGCTGCTCCGCTTCGCCTCATGTGCTGCGGGATAAATCGGCAACGATGCGGCTACAGCGCAAAGCGACGCAATCCACGCACCGACACGGTGTCAGCGCAGCCGCAACTTTTAATCCACTAACAAGGAGTGACACATGAATCGGGATCGCATTGAGGGTAACTGGAAGCAGGTCAAAGGCAGGATCAGGGAACAGTGGGGGAAACTGACCGACGATCACCTGAACGTCATTGATGGCCGGCGCGACCGGCTGCTCGGCCAGATTCAGGAGACTTACGGCATTGCCAAGGATGAGGCCGAACAACAACTGCAAAGCTGGGAAAAACGCAACGCACAGGCGCTCGATGCCGTCACGCGTGAAAACGCAGGGCAGATCGGCCGCTGACATTCGCACCGAAGCCGGCCGCCAATCGGCAACCAACTCACATTACAGGAGGTCACCATGCTTCATTATGCGGTCGTGTTTTTCGTGATAGCGCTGATCGCCGCGGTATTCGGTTTTGGCGGAATCGCCGCTGGCGCTGTCGAGATTGCAAAAGTCCTGTTCTTCATTTTTCTCGCTATCACGTTGATCACGCTGGTTATCGGAATCATCAAACGCTAGGCATCAAACGCTAGGCATCAAATGCCAACTATGGGTCGCGCGAGGAAACCTGCTTTCCATCCGGATTTTCCCGCCTGCCAACCACCACTCAAACAGGAGTCTATATGAACAGTAAATTCGGAAGAATCGGAAAACAATATCGCAGAACCTTGGCCGTCACCACTGCCGGCGTGCTGGCGCTGAGCGTCGCCGCCTGCGATCAAAACGTGTCAGCGGAAAAAGTGGGCAAGGACATAGATCGCGCCGTCGATAAAACGGGGCATCAAATGTCGCAGGCTGTCGATACCGCGGAGCAAAAAATGGCGGACGCCAAATCAGCTGTCGTGGAAGGCGCGAACAAGGTCGGCACCGCAGTTGGTGACGCGGCGATCACGGCCAAGGTCAAATCCGCGTTGCTTTCAGAAAAGGGCTTGCCGTCAAATGGCATCGACGTCGTTACGGAACAAGGCGTGGTCAGCTTGTTTGGTACAACCACGTCCGATGCCAGTCGTCAGCGTGCTACCCAGCTGGCGGCAGCCGTCGAAGGCGTCAAGGGCGTCGAAAACAATCTGGCCGTAGTCCAGGGTTCGTAACTCCGGCTTCAGAAAAAACGGGATGAACGCATTGTTCATCCCGTTTTTTTACCTGCACTGCTGTACTAGCGCATGAAATCGCGCAGGTATTTCTTGTAATCCTCGCCGAATACCAGTGCGTCCATATCCTTGGCTGAAGCAACCTTGTCTTTCAGGTCAGCCGCCGCCCCGCCACCGTGGAAATGCGCATACACCTCGCGCAGCGCTTTGACGGCGGCAGCCACTGGCTGGTGACCCTGCAGCAGCACCCGTGCGCCCGCCTTGGCAAATTCCTCGCGGGTGGCAGTTGTTTTGCCTGGGCCGACGATTACCGGCAGCTTCGAAGCCTGCTGTACCGCCTTGACCTGCTCGGCAGTTTCCACGCCGATGATGAATATGCAATCAACACCCGTTGCGGCATAGGCCTGGACCCGCGCCACGGTTTTTTCGGTACCTTCAACTTTTAGGGCCGCGGTGCGTCCGGCAATCACCGTCGAAGGATCACGGCGCGCGGCCACTGCCGCCTTCAGCTTGCCGGTCATCTCCTCAACTGAAATCAGTTCGTCCTTCCCTTCAGGCTGGCCGAAACGGATGGGCAGCGACGTATCTTCGATGCTCATCGCCGATACGCCGGCATGCTCCAGTTCCTGCACGGTGCGCATCACGTTCAGCGCATTACCGTAGCCGTGATCGGCATCGACCAGCAGACTCAGATCGCTGACCCGCATGATGCGCCGCACCTGGTCGGCAAAATCGGTCAGCGTCAACACGATCAGATCAGGCGCCGCCAGCGTCGTATTCGACGACACGGAACCGGCAAGTATGCCCAGCTGATAACCGACGCTCTCGGCAACCCGCGCCGACAGCGCGTCGTAAACACTCGCCGGTGACAGGCACTCACTGCCGTTGAGGATGGCACGGAAGCGTTTGCGTTGCTCGGTATGGCGCAGATGACTCAAGGGGATTCTCCTGATGAACTTTGGCTATTGATAGATTCGCGAGTCGGCAACGTTAGCAGCAAGCAAGCCGCACGTAAAATAAAAAGGGCCCGCGACAGCATCGCGGGCCCTGGTGCATCTGGTGCGGCCGGAGGGATTCGAACCCCCTACCCCTTGGTTCGTAGCCAAGTACTCTATCCAGATGAGCTACGGCCGCTTAAGGGGGCGGATTATAGCAAAAACATCTATTCTGTCCTACCCGCAATTCAGGAATTTCAGTACGTCCTGATGGCTGGCCCTGCCGCCGTGCATTGGTTAGCATGCAGGCCTTGCAGATCAGCAGTGGAGCAACAACATGAAGCTCGGCGTGGCAGGCATCGGCAGAATGGGCGCAGCAATCACGGAACGGCTGTTGCAGCAGGGGCATCAGGTCATGATCTGGAATCGCACGCCTGCAAAAGCTGCAGCACTGGTCCGGCACGGTGCCACAGTGACTGGCACGCCCGCGGAATTGGCAGTCTCCGCCGACATCATCCTGACGTTTCTGACCGACGCCGACGCCATAGCCGCAACCTACGACGGTGCGCAGGGCCTGCTGTCGGGCAAGGTAGCGGGCAAACTGTTTGTCGAGATGAGTACCGTGCGTCCCGAAACCCAGCGCGCGCTGGATGTGCGGGTGCGCGCTGCGGGCGCCACGCTGATCGACTGCCCGGTCGGCGGCACCACCGGGCCGGCCCGCGAAGGCAAGCTGCTGGCCTTTGTCGACGGCGATGCGGCCGATCTTGCCCGTGCCCGGCCAGCACTGGATGACCTGTGCCGCCGCATTGAACATGTAGGCCCGGTAGGCGCCGGCGCCAGCCTGAAACTAGCGATCAACCTGCCCCTGCTGGTGTATTGGCAAGCCGTGGGCGAGGCACTGGCGCTGTGTCAGCCGCTGGGACTGGATCCGGCGCGCCTGGTCAGCATATTCGCCGACAGTTCCGGTGGCCCCAATGCACTGAAAACCCGCGGCCCGGTACTGGCCGCCGCCTTGGCCGGCAAGGCACCAGAACAGGTCACGTTCGACATCAACCTGATCTGCAAGGATTTGACCACGATGATCGAGGAAGCGAAAATACTGGGCTACGATCTGCCGGTCGCGGCCCGTGCCCTCGAGTGTTTTGCCATGGCAACCCGCGCCGGCCTGGGCGAAGGCGATGCGGTCATGCTGCCAGTGAACTGGTTAAAAACCAGAAACTGAATATTGCGCTGGCATCATCCGCAGTCCGGACACCGTAACTGGAAACCGGACTGCGTTCCGCATATCGGCTGCGCAGCCCTAGTCCGCTTTCATCTTGCGTTCTTTGATCACCCGCTCATATTTTTTCAGCTCGGCATCGAGATGTACGCCCAACTGCTCCGGCGTGGAGCCGATCACTTCCAGGCCTTCCGCCTCGAAACGCTTGACGAACTCCGGTGAACTCATTGCCTTGCTGAACTGCTGGTTCAGCTTGGCGATGACATCCGCAGGTGTGCCTTTCGGCGCCATCACGGCAAACCACGCCGTAAACTCATAACCCGGCAGGGTCTTGGCAATCGTCGGCACGGTCGGCAGCGCCGCAATCGGTTTCAGGCTGGTCACACCCAGCGGACGCAATCGCTTCGAGTTCATGTAGCTCACCGCACCGGCCACCGCAGAGAAACTGATGCCGACTTCACCGCTCAATGCACCCACCAGCGCCGGGCCGCCGCCCTTGAACTGCACCGCAACGATGTCGGTGCCAGCCAGCAGGTTGAACAACTCACCGGCGATATGCGGATTGGTGCCAACGCCAGCGCCGCCGTAATTGAGCGCGCCGGGCTTCGACTTGGCCAGTTGCACCATCTCCTTCACCGTATGCACCGGCACCGACGGATGCACGCTGAGCACTGACGCGGTTGATGACAGCAGGATGACCGGGGAAAAATCCTTCTTCAGGTCATATGGCACTTTGCTGTACATCTGGGTGTTGGTCACCATGGGCGTGGTATTGATCAGCAGCGTGTAGCCATCCGGATCGGAGCGCGCCACCGCGCTGGTGCCTACGATGCCCGATGCCCCGGTGCGATTGTCGATGATGACTTGCTGACCTATCAATTCCGTCACCTTGGGCCCCACCAGGCGTGCCGTGACATCAACACTGCCACCCGGCGGAAACGGCACGATCAAGCGTATCGGGCGCTCGGGATACTTTGTCGATTGTGCAAAGGCAGGCTGGATTGCCACCGCACTCAGCAGCACCAGAGCTGCGCATTGTTTAATACTCATTGAATCCTCCTGCCATATAAAAAAGGAAAAGATATTGGCGCGTCATTGCGACTTTTTACCGGATGGGAAACCACACGCCAGTTACCATAAGCCGCTCGGAGTGAGGCATAATTATCCTTTAAAATCAATTACTTATTTTGCCTCCCGCAGGGTAGGCTCAGCCCAGCGTAAAAGCCTCATGCACCGCACTTTGTACGCCACCACCCATCACCGGACCGCCGCCCGCAACATGGATATAGTCGCCAATAACCGCTGCGCCCAATCCGTGACGCGGCGTGGGCATCGGTGCATAGGCTTCCCAGCGGTCTGCAGTGGGATCATAAGCCTCGTTTTGCCCGAACACGCGATTAGTGCCCTCGCCGCCCATGATGAATATCTTGCCGCGATATAGCATCGCGCCATGGCCTGACCGTGCTGTAGGCAACGGCTGCCGTGGCGCCCAGCGATCTTTCTGCGCATCATAAACATGATGCAGGTTGGAATTCGTGTGGAAGGAATCGACACGCCCGCCAATGACGTGAATCAATTGGCCAACGACCAGCGTGCCCGTGTGATCGCGCGCCGTAGGCATAGGCGCTCGCGTATCCCAGCGATCCGCTTTGGGATCGTAAACAAGGTGCCAGTCCACGGATTTTTTGGCCCGCGAGGTATCACCAACTGCGCCACCAATCGCGTGCAGTCTTCCTTCAAAACCCACGCAGCCGATGGCGCCACAGGCCCGCGGCAATGACGCGATCGTTGTCCAGCGATTGCTGGCGGCATCAAAAACAAAACATTCATCATGCGGTTTGCGGTTCTGCTCGACGTGACCGCCGATGGCATAGAGCTTGCCATCCAGCACCGCCACACCAACATGATTGGCGCCACGCGGCAAAGACGGTGCTTCGATCCAGCGGTCAGCGGCCTGATCGTAAGCTTGATGATAGGTGCGGTCCACACGCTGCTCGCCATAACCCCCAACCAGATGCATCTTGCCCGCATACGCCGTAGCCCAGGCCATTTCGCTGCGCGGCAGCGGCAATGCTGCGCGCTTGACCCAGCGTCCGGGAGCGGCAGCCTTCGGTGCCGGGCTGTCGAAAACATGCTGCGTCGCAGCCACTTCCGGCAAACCCATACGACCTGGTTTCTTGAGGCTCTCGTAGTGACCGCCATGCATGCTGTGATCAGTCTGCGCAAAAACAGCCGGAGTGATTATCGCGCCGGCACTGCTGAATAAAAATCTGCGTCGATTTATGGTATTCAATTGAATTCCCCGGGTCGCGTTACCCAACAGAAAGGGTTGTAATAATCGTATCGATTGTAATCATCTGCATACAGAAATTGTAACGAATTATGCCCAATGCCAATTCTAAAATGATCTCGATAATTCGAACCAGACCACTAAAAACTGGTCTTACTATATAGCCAAATTTATCCCCAGAGGAGATGTCCATGGAAAAACACGAAGAAAAACAGACCGCTGATAAAATCGAAACACAGTATGACAAGTATGTGTCGCAATTTCAGGACCTGCTGGCATCAAGCCAGAAAAAAGGGCGTGAAGGTATGGAGGCTGCAATCGCCGCAGCACGCGAGAACCTGACCGCGCTGGGAGAAATCAATACCGAACAAGGCAAGCTGTTCAGTGAATATCTCAAACGCGATCTGGCGCAGACCTCAAAGGATATGCAGCACCTTGGAACCGAGGCGCAGGATCGACTGAATCCGTCACGCATCGGCGCTGGCGCCCTCGCCGCCACCACTGAAGCACTGCGACTCTTCGGCCATACTCTGATCAATCTCTCCGACAAGACCAGCGAGGCGATTACCTATAATGTAGGTGAAGTAACTAGTGCCGGCACACTGATTTGCCTGAAATGCCGCGCCAGGACACGTTTGAAAAAAACAACGCACATTGAACCCTGCCTCGAATGTTCAGGCACCATATTTCATAAGACTTACTGATGACACAGACAACTTCGACACCCCGAACCGCGCATTCGCCACCGGGCGCGCCTTCCGATGTTCCCCCGTTGCCGCCGGACCGCGAGCCGGACATCATTATCCTGCCGCCACAAACACCGCCACCCGAGCCACCAGAAAAACTGCCTCCCGTCGTGCCGCCGCCACCGCACCCCGAGCCCCCGCGGGCGCCACCGCAAATCGCAGCGCATCCCTCGCCACCATCGCTGCGGTGACAGTCCGGACAGTTTAGGCAAGGCCGCAGGCGATCCGGTCACTTTGCCGTCAGCGACCCGCCTCAATCGGTTGGCCCAGAGTGCCCGTCTCGCGACTGCGGTAAACCATCGTATATAGCACCGGAATCAGCACCAGTGTCACCAGAGTCGACGCCGTCAGCCCGCCGATGACGGCGCGCGCAAGCGGGGCCTGGGCATCCGCGCCTTCGCCGATGCCGAGCGCGAGTGGCAGCAGGGCCAGTATGGCGGTCAATGTCGTCATCAGGATCGGCCGCAGGCGTCTGCCGGCCCGCCTCTGCCACGGCATCAAGCACGCTGCCGCCCTCGCGTCGCAGTTGACCCGCCTGGTCGACCAGCAGGATGGCGTTGTTGACCACGATGCCGCCCAGCATGATGCAGCCGATGAACGACTGCAGGTTGAGCGTGGTCCGCGTCAGGAACAACATCAACAGTACCCCCACCGCCGCCAGCGGCACCGATCCCATGACCACCAGCGGCGCGCGCAATGACTCATATTGCGCGGCGAGCACCATGTAGACCAGGATCAGCGCCAGCGCTAGGGCGATCAGCAGCTCCGCAAACGCCTTCTGCTGTTCCTCGAAGTTGCCGGCGATGCGCAGCGCATATCCGGCCGGACGCGGGATCTGGTCCAGGCGCACCTGGGCTTCGCGCGCCACCGACCCCAGATCGCGGCCGGCCACGTTGGCCCGGACGCTGATGAGGCGCTGCTGATCCTTGCGGTCGATCAAAATGGGTCCGCGCGAGAATTCAGCCTCGACCAGGTTGCGTAGCGCGACCTGCTCTCCGGACGCGGTGGTCAGCGTGAGATCGAGGACATCGTCAGGGGAGCGCTGCGCCGCGTTCTCGAGCTGCACTAGAATCCGGTAGGAATTGCCCGCCACCCGGTACTCGCCGGCCTGCGACCCGGCGATCGCGGTTTCGATGACCCGAGTCACATCGCGAACGGAAAGACCCAGACTGGCTACCTTGTTGCGATCAACGTTGATCGCAAGCTCGGGGGCACCGGCCTTGCGGCTTACGTCGACGTCGGTGATCCCAGGGACCTTGGCGAGCGAATCGACAACATGACGCGAAAGCACATCCAGCGTCCCCAACTCGAACCCGCGAACCTCCACCACTACGCCCTCCTCACCGGCAAGAAGCCGCTCGAGCAGGAACTGCCCCTGCGGTGCGCGGGTGCGGATTTTCATGCCCGGTATCTGATCGTCGAGCAGCCGCCGTAAATCGCTCGCAATACGGGCGTTGGAGCGGCTGCGCTGCGCAGCGGGCGTCAACGAGAGGCGTATCTCACCCTGCGATGCACCGCCCGCACGGCGACTCGACGTGACTACACTGACCACCGACGAGATGGTCTCAGGAACGGCGTCATAGACGATTTTCTCCATCAGTCGCGTCTGCCGGTCAATCAGATCGAGCCGCGTGCCCGGCTCCATCTCGCCGGTGATGCGCACTTCACCTTCGTCGGAAGGCGGCAGAAACTCGGTGCCGATCAGCGGAATCAGCATGAAACTCGCCACGAACAGCACCGCCGCCCCCCACAGCGTGGCCGCCCGGTGGCGCAGCGCCCACTGCAACGTATCCCGATAAGCGTTGTCCATGCGGCGCAACCAGACCGCGACGCGCGCGGCCAGGCGCTGTGTCCAACGCGCGGATTGCACGGTGCCGTCCTGCCGCGCCCCGAGCATCCGCGAGGCCAGCACCGGCACGAGGCTTAACGCCACCAGCAACGAGCAGAACAGCGAAAACATAATCACGTAAGCGAGCTCGCGAAACAGCACACCGGTCACGTCGCGCAGGAAGATCAGCGGCAGGAAAATCACTAGCGTGGTGGCGGTGCTGGCGATGATTGCGCCGCCAACCTCGCGCGTGCCTTGCACAGCGGCAACGGCCGGCGCTTCCTGATATTCCTCGCGCCGGCGAAAGATGTTCTCCATGACAACCACCGAACTGTCGACCATCATCCCCACGCCCAGCGCGAGTCCGCCCAGCGTCATCAGGTTCAGTGTGAAGCCGCTGAAGTAGAGCAGCGCGAAAGTGGCGATGACGGAGATCGGGATCGCCACCGAGATGACCAGCGTGCTCCGTACGTTTTGCAGGAAGAACAGCAGCACCAGCACCGCCAGTGCGCCGCCATAGAGCACGGATTTCGCCACGTTGGCGATCGAGCGCTCGATGAAGTTGCCCTGGTTGATGACCGGTACAATTTTGATCTGCGGGAACGCGCGGTTGAGCGCATCGACCTCGGCGAGCACACGTTTTGCCACGTCAACCGTGTTGGCCCCCGACTGCTTGCGAATCGCGAGCCGCAGGCCCCGCTCCCTGTTGACGCGAATGATCCGCTCCAGCCGCTCATACGTATCCTTGAGGGTGGCGATCTGGCCGACAGTCACCACGGCGCCGGCGCGCCGGGCCACCACGGTGCCGCGGATCTGGTCGAGGCTCGTAAATTCCGACGGTGCGCGCAGCGTCACCTGGTACTTGCCCTGCTCGATCCGGCCCGCCGGCAAGTCGAGATTGGCGTCACGGATCGCCTGCAGCACGCCATCGAGCGGCAGGCCCAGCGCCCGCAGCCGGTCGGGATCGAGCTCGACGCGCACCTCGCGGTTAAAGCCGCCCCAGGGATCCACCTGGGCGACGCCGGGGATGCGCGCGAACCGAAAGCGGATCTGGTCTTCGATGAGTTCGGTCAGCTCCACCGGATTGAGCGTGCTCGATATCCCCAGCAGCACTACTGGGAAGCTGTCGATGTCAAACTTGGTAACGCGCGGGCCGACGATGGTGTCGGGTAGTTCGCTGCGTTCGTCCTGCAGCGTCGCCTGCATGTCGACCGCCGCGGTGTCGATATTGGTGCCCCAGGCAAAAGATACGCGCACGCTGCTGCTGCCCTCGGAGGATTCCGAAACGATGTCCTCCACGCCCGGCACGGTCGCCACGACTTCCTCCACGATCTGCGTAACCAGGCGCTCCATTACCACAGGACTGGCGCCTTCATACTGGGTGCGGATCGTCAGCGTCGGCAGCTCGATGCTGGGGAGTAGGTCAATCTGCAGTCGCGTCACCGAGACCAGCCCCAGGACGACGACGCCCAGCGTCGCCATCGCCGTGAACACGGGACTGGAGCGTTCAATGCGCGGTTTTTCTGGCGTGCTTCGAACGCATGGGCAAGATCACTACAGTCCCGGTGCATCGCGGCTGGCAGATGCTCGCCGCGTTTACTGTCTACCAGAGCCTCACCGAGAAGCTCTACCACGAGACCGCGGTCAAGCGGTTGGACATCAATCAGGCCTACGCCCTGCTCGCCCACTGCGGGTTCCTGGCACACCCCGGCGTCGCCGAACTGCAGCGCAAGGAGTGCCCGGTGTGCCTCATCAGCTATCCGGTCGTCACCACCGAGCGCCCTGATCTGCAGGGCTGCCCGATCTGCGCGATCAATGCCAACCACATCCGGCTCTCCCAGCAAAGCAGACAGCCGGGATCAGCAATCCCTCCCCCCACCGCCTGAGGGGCGCATTTTCTCGCCAACCCCGTCCATGTTGGGGGGGTTAGGCGAAGCAAAGCGACTTATTTCAATGCAAAATTGTTTCTGAACGAACATGAATACGGTTTCTCCAGCGGACAAATTCAAGGGCCTCACTGGAGGAATCGAAACGCGACTCGATTCGAGTGTATTCCAGTCAAATGCAAAATCTGGTGAGAACGTGACATTGAATGACGCGAACAGCACTGCTGTAATCGTAACGGACGAGCGAATGCTTTGCTCCTCGCAAGTTCAAGAAAGAACGGGTCTTAGTCGCACTACAATCTGGCGTCTGGAACAATTGAATCAATTTCCCGCGCGGCGCACGATAGCGCTGAGACGCGTCGGCTGGCTTGCGTCCGAGATCGACAAGTGGATGGCGTCCAGGCATACCGGTAAATGCGTTGCAAATCAGGAAATCCCGGAGTGGTTGCGAGTATAGCGAAGCAAAAAGCGCAGTGCGCCTTTCTTCAGCGCCCGGCACATCAGTAGATTCTTTTCACCGCTACGATCGCGCCGTTTAAGCGTGACGTGCGGTCCCCAGAACCATCTGCATCCTGCCTAACGGCATCAACCAGCACCGGGGCAAGGTATCAACGCCTCCTGCACACCGCTTCAGATCTGGCGCAGCGCTCATTCTGTGCAATCGGAAGGTTCACATCGACCGGAGCACTTAGCCCGCCGTTGACCGAACTCATATCGCGAGAGAAAAACCGCGACAAGCAACAACCGCGGTCAATGGTTTATCGCAAGGTTTGTGGCTATTGCGAACTAGGAAAAGTACTCAGGCAGACTACGGCTCACGTAAAAAAATCACCCTGTGTCCACCAGACAAAATTTTATTTTATGTGGTTACGTAAGTCATTGATTTTATGGTCGGGGCGAGAGGATTTGAACCTCCGACCACCTGCCCCCCAGGCAGGTACGCTACCAGGCTGCGCTACGCCCCGAGGCGGCGATTATACAACAGCCAATGTGGTATTCCTGTGCCGCTGATTCAGATTTGCAACTGCTCGATGACGCTCTTGAGTTCCTGGCGCAACTGGGAGTAAGCTGGTTTTGCAGCGGCAGTCCGTGCCGGCTCATTGGCCAGTTCGTCGAGCCGGTTACGTGCACCGCTGATGGTGAAACCCTGATCGTATAACAGTTCGCGAATGCGGCGGATCAGCAGTACTTCGTGATGCTGGTAATAGCGGCGGTTGCCTCGGCGCTTCACCGGGCGAAGCTGCGTGAATTCCTGCTCCCAATAACGCAGCACGTGCGGCTTGACGCCGCACAGCTCGCTCACCTCACCGATCGTGAAATAACGTTTGGCCGGGATCGGCGGAAGCTGAATCTTATGGCTGCCGCTGGCTTCCATGGACGTGCTGTTCCACCATCGATTTTAGTTTTTGTGATGCATGGAACGTTACAACGCGACGGGCAGAAATCGGAATTTCCTCGCCGGTTTTCGGATTGCGGCCGGGACGCTGCGGCTTGTCGCGCAGTTGAAAATTGCCGAACCCGGAAAGTTTTACACCCCTGCCATTTTCCAGCGCATTGCGGACTTCATCAAAGAACGACTCCACCATGTCCTTGGCTTCACGCTTGTTGAAACCTACCTTCTCGAACAGGAGATCGGCGAGTTCCGCTTTGGTTAACGTCATGTTGTCCCCTCTTAACGAAGCTTCGCTTTAAACTGTTCTTGCAGAATCCGGCGCAGTTCAGCTACCGCTTTTTCGGCTTCTGCGTCCGTCAAGGTTTTATGAGTATCCTGCAATAACACACTGAATGCAAGACTTTTTTTCCCTTTTTGGACCCCCTGGCCGCGGTATAAATCGAACACCACGACCTTCTTCAAAATGGCTGGACCGCTGCCTTTTAATGCACTACTGATGTCCTCATACCGGACATTCTCGTCAAATTCTGCAGCCAGATCCCGTCGTATGGCCGGGAACTTCGAAACCTCCTGATAGGCCGGCAATCCCCGCTGCTCGACTATGCGCAGCTCCATTTCAAACAATACCGGAGCCGACGGCAGATCATACTTCCGCTGCCAGCGGGGATGCAATTCCCCTATCCAGCCCACATTCTCGCCCCCGACTACGATAGCTGCAGATTTCCCCGGATGCAATGCAGGATGCGATTCCGGCTGAAAAGATGCCGTCAAAGGCGCCAACAATATTTCCAGATCGGCTTTGACATCATAAAAATCGACTGCACGCGCCGGTTGCCCCCATTGCGCAGGCACGGCATCGCCAAACGCGAGGGCAGCAACCCGCCACGGTTGCGGATAGTCCGTTTGATTCAGGAAACAACGGCCGATTTCAAACAACCGTACGCGGCCCTGTTTGCGGCTGACGTTGAATGCCGCGGCATTAACCAGCCCGCCGATCAGACTCGAGCGCATGACACTCATCTGACTGGCGATGGGATTGGCTAGCACGACTGGATCGGCATTGCCGCAGAAATCTCTTTCCCATGCACTCTCCACAAAACTGTAAGTCACCGCCTCCTGATAATCAAGACTCGCCAGCAAACGGCGGATAGCGGCAGGACTGCGCCGCGTTTCCGCAATCGGCAGCAGTGCCGCACGCGCAGGCGGCAATTGCGCAGGTATGTTGGCATAACCGTAGATTCGCGCCAGTTCCTCAATCAAATCTTCTTCAATCGCGATATCAAAGCGATAACTGGGCGGTGTGGCTGCAATGACACCGTCGTTCAACTGCGGCCGGCAGCCCAGCCGTTCCAGTATCGACATGGCTGCTTCATCAGCGATTGCAAAACCCAGCACGCGTTGTGTGCGCGCCAAGCGCAGCGCTACTGGGTTGCGGATCGGCAGTACGCCTTGCACCTCACTCACCGGACCGGCACGTCCGCCGCAAATGTCGATAATTAATCGCGTGGCACGTTCCATGGCTGCCGTCACGCCGGCAAAATCCACGCCGCGCTCGAAACGATAAGCTGAATCCGAACCGAATCCCAGTACGCGTGTCTTGCCGGCAATCACATCCGGACTAAAAAAAGCACTTTCGAGAATCACATCCTGCGTCGTTGTCGTCACACCACTGTGTTCGCCGCCCATGATGCCGGCCAGCGCCAGGGGTTGCTGCACATCAGCGATCACGAGGTAATCCGGCGACAGTTCCAGCTTCGTGCCGTTAAGCAGCAACAGGGCTTCGCCCTTAGCGGCGCGGCGCACGCGGATGCCACCATTGACTTTTGCGGCATCAAATGCATGCAGCGGTTGCCCCATTTCGAGCAGCACGTAGTTGGTGACATCAACAACAGCGCTGATTCCCCGTATGCCGCTGCGCGCCAGACGCCACAACATCCATTCCGGCGTCACCGCCGCCGCGTCAACACCGCGGATCATGCGTGCGCAATAACGTGGACAATCGGCCGGCGCATCAACGGCAAGCGCAATACTGTCCTTGATTGCGGTCGTCACCGGCTGCGGGGTCTGCCACAGCAGCGGCTTGCCACTGAGTGCTGCCACTTCCCGCGCCATCCCCAGCACGCTCAGGCAATCGCCGCGATTGGGTGTGGGTTTGGTGGTCAGTACCTGATCGTCAAGATCCAGCCATACACGCACGTCCCGACCTATGACCGCATCCGGAGCAAGCTCGAGCAGACCCGACGCCTCTGCGCTCAGCCCCAGTTCCTTGGCCGAACACAACATGCCCTGCGATTCGACGCCGCGCACCTTCGCCAGCTTGATTTCCATGCCGGGCAGCTGCGCCCCCACCAGGGCTGCAGGCACACGCATGCCGGCACGTACACTGGGCGCACCGCAAACTATGGTCAACAGAGACGCTCCGGCATTGACCTGACATACATTGAGCCGGTCAGTCTGCGGATGTTTTTCCACGCTGATTATCTCGGCCACGACTACCCGGTCAAATGCCGGCGCAGCAGGTTCCATCCCCTCCACTTCGACGCCGCCGAAAGTCAGCAGATCAGCCAGTGCCAACGTGCTGAGGTCCGGGTTCACGAGTTCGCGCAGCCAGTGTTCTGAAAGTTTCATGCGTTTCCCTGCTACACGAACTGCTTCAGAAAACGCAGATCATTTTCATAAAAGAGCCGCAAGTCATTCACCCCGTAACGCAACATGGTCAACCGGTCGGGACCGAGACCGAAGGCAAAACCCTGATAACACTCGCTGTCGATGTTGACGTTGCGCAGCACATTGGGATGCACCATGCCGCAGCCACCAATCTCCAGCCAGCCATCACCAAAACTCATGTCGATTTCAGCGGAAGGTTCGGTGAACGGAAAAAAAGATGGGCGAAACCGGATCTGCAGATTGTCATTTTCGAAAAACCGCCGGAAGAAATCGACCAGCACGCCTTTCAGGTGGGCGAAACTGATGTGCTCGTCTATCCACAATCCTTCAACCTGGTGGAACATCGGCGAATGTGTGGCGTCAGAGTCGACGCGGTAGACGCGCCCCGGGGCGATCACCCGTATCGGCGGCTGATGCTGCTCCATATAGCGTATCTGTATCGGCGACGTATGCGTGCGCAGCAGATGTTTGCCGTCCGCCAGATAAAACGTATCGTGCATCGAGCGTGCAGGATGGTTTTCAGGCTGATTCAGCGCGGTGAAATTGTAAAAATCAGTCTCGATTTCCGGACCATCTGCCACTTCGAAACCGATGGTGCGGAACAACTGTTCGATGCGCTCCATGGTGCGGCTGACCGGATGCAGACCGCCGACACTGCGACCGCGGCCCGGCAGCGTGACGTCTATGGATTCTTCAGCAAGTCGGGCTTCAAGGGCGCGCGTGGCAATCCGTTCACGCTGCGCATTCAGTGCTCCCTCCAGCACTTCCTTGGCGGCATTGATGCGGGCACCGGCCGCAGGACGTTCTGCGGCAGCAAGTTTGCCCAGCCCTTTCAGCAGTTCGGTGAGCGCACCGGTCTTGCCCAGGTAACGGGCTTTGGTCTGCTCCAGCGCATCGGCATCATCAATGCCGCCGAACAACGCCGTTGCCTCTGCCACAAGCTTGTCGAGTTCCTGCATAAACGAATGGTAACGGAATTCAGTGAAAAAGAAGGAGGCTCGGTGAGCCTCCTTTTTCGGATGCGACTGCTCAGGCGCCGAGACTTGCCCTGGCCTGTTCCACAAACCGCACAAATGCGGGTTTGTCGGCAACGGCAATGTCGGCCAACATTTTACGATCCACTTCGATCGCAGCCTTTTTCAGACCATTCATGAACACGCTGTAGGACATGCCATGTTCACGGGCGGCGGCGTTGATCCGCGCAATCCATAACGCCCTGAATTCACGCTTCTTGGTGCGCCGGTCGCGATAGGCATACTGCCCTGCGCGCATGACCGCTTCATTGGCAATGCGAAATACATTGCCACGACGGCCACGGAACCCCTTGGCCTGCTTGAGAACCTTCTTGTGCGCCCTGCGGGCGATAACTCCACGTTTGACTCTAGGCATGGTTTATCTCCCCGATCAGTACGGCAACATCGCGCGAACTGCGCGCTGGTCGGATGCATGCACCATGGTCGTACCGCGCAGATTGCGTTTACGCTTGGTACTCTTCTTGGTCAGAATGTGGCGCAAAAATGCGCTGCTGCGTTTGAATGCGCCGCTGCCCAGCTTTTTGAAACGCTTGGCCGCGCCGCTCTTGCTCTTCATCTTCGGCATGGTAACTCCTGTTTTAGCCTAGCGTCGGGCGCCTGCGATTGCAGGGCTTAAAGCCCGAACACTACTTCTTTTCAATGACTGCAGCGTCTTCCGTTGCAGCCTCATGTTTCGGTGTTTCCACTGGCGTTTCCACTACTTTGTCCGGCGTTGCCGCCGGTTTCTTGCCCGCCGCCTTGGTACCGGCTTTGGGAGAACTCTTGCCCGCCGCGGGTGCAACCTTCGGCAGAACCTTCTTCGGCGACAGCACCATCACCAGCTGACGGCCTTCCATTTTCGGAAACTGCTCGACTACCGCATGCTCAACCAGATCAGCCTTCACCCGTTCCAGCAACCGCATGCCAAATTCCTGGTGGGCCATTTCACGCCCCCTGAAACGCAGCGTAATTTTTGCCTTGTCGCCTTCATCCAGAAACCGCATCAAATTACGCAGCTTGATCTTGTAATCGCCATCGTCCGTTCCCGGACGAAACTTCACTTCCTTGACGACGATCTGCTTCTGCTTCTGCCGCGCTTCATGCTGCTTCTTGCTCTCGCGGTATTTGAACTTGCCGTAATCCATGATCCGGCATACCGGGGGTTTTGCTGTCGGTGCAATCTCTACCAGATCGAGTTCTGCATCTTCCGCCATCTTGTTGGCAGCAACGATGCTGATTACGCCGACCTGCGATCCGTCAGCACCGATGACCCGCACTTCCGGAGCAGTGATATCACTATTGATCCGGGCTTCTTTTTCCTGGGCTATGCGACAAACTCCCTTATTTCGTTGTTCTCAAACTGTACGCCCTTTGCTGGCAATATCGCTTTTTAACAGCGACAAAAAGGACTCCAGGGTCATTTGCCCCAGGTCCTCGCCTTTACGGGAACGCACAGCCACCAATTGCGCTGCCACTTCCTTATCTCCAACCACCAACTGGAAAGGCAGCTTTTGCAGACTATGTTCGCGGATTTTATAGGAAATTTTCTCATTTCTCAAGTCGGCTTCGACCCGAAAACCAGCCGCTTTCAGGGTTTCGACGACCTGCGCCACATACCTCGCCTGGGCGGCTGAAATATTCATCACCACGGCCTGCACCGGTGCCAGCCAGACCGGCATGGCCCCGGCGTAGTGCTCGATCAGGATGCCGATAAACCGCTCCAGCGACCCCAGAATGGCCCGATGCAGCATTACTGGCGTGCGCCGGGTATTGTCTTCGGCCACATATTCGGCGTCCAAACGACCCGGCAGCGCAAAATCGAGTTGCAGCGTGCCGCATTGCCAGACCCGACCCAGGGAATCTTTCAGCGAAAATTCGATTTTAGGGCCATAAAAGGCGCCCTCACCGGGATTCAGCTCCCAATCCAGCCCTTTTCCGTCCAGGGTCGCCTTTAACGCCGCCTCGGCGCGATCCCAGACCGCATCGTCGCCGATCCGCTTGGGCGGACGCGTCGACAGCTTGACCAGAATCTGCTCGAAGCCGAAATCCGCATAAACCTTGCGCAGTAGATCGATGAAATCCCCCGCCTCGCCCTGAATTTGCTCTTCCGTGCAAAAAATATGCGCATCATCCTGCACAAAACCGCGCACCCGCATCAGACCGTGCAGCGCACCCGAAGGCTCGTTGCGGTGACAGGACCCAAATTCGGCAATACGCAGCGGCAGGTCGCGGTAACTTTTGACACCCTGGTTGAAAATCTGCACATGACCCGGACAGTTCATGGGTTTAACTGCGTAATCGCGTTTTTCGGACTCCGTGGTGAACATGTATTCGCGGTAGTTTTCCCAGTGCCCGGAGCGCTCCCATAGTGCGCGGTCCATAACTTGTGGCGTGCGCACTTCACGATAGTCCGCTGCCGTCAGCAGATTACGCATGTATTGCTCGATGGCCTGCCAGATGACCCAGCCATTGGCGTGCCAGAACACCATGCCCGGCGCTTCATCCTGCATGTGAAACAGATCGAGTTGGCGGCCGAGCTTGCGATGGTCACGCTTTTCCGCCTCTTCCAGCCGGAACAGGTAGGCTTCCTGCTCTTCCTTTTTTGCCCAGGCGGTGCCGTAAATCCGCTGCAGCATCTCGTTCTTCGAGTCACCACGCCAGTACGCGCCCGCCACCTTCATCAGCTTGAACACCTTCAGCTTGCCGGTAGATGGCACGTGCGGCCCGCGGCACAGATCGACGAAGTTGTCCTGCCGGTACAGCGAAATCGGTTCGTTCGACGGAATCGACGCAATGATTTCAGCCTTGTATTTTTCGCCCATGTCCGAGAAAAACTTCACCGCCTCATCCCGGGGCATCACCTGCCGCTCAACCTTGATATCGCGTTTGACAACTTCCGCCATGCGCTTCTCGATTGCCGCCAGATCTTCCGGTGTGAACGGGCGTTTGTACGAAAAATCGTAATAAAACCCTTCATCAATTACCGGGCCGATGGTCACCTGTGCTTCCGGAAACAGTTCCTTCACGGCATGGGCCAGCAGATGCGCCGTGGAATGACGCAGAATTTCCACGCCTTCGGCATTTTTGTCTGTGATGATCGCCAGTTCGGCGTCGGCTTCGATACGATGCGAGGTGTCGACCAACTTGCCGTCAACGCGCCCGGCCAGCGCCGCCTTGGCAAGGCCGGCGCCTATGGCAGCAGCAACCTCTGCCACCGTCACCGGCTGCTCGAAAGATTTCACAGCACCATCAGGTAATTTGACGTTGACCATTTCCGTTCCGTAAATACAAACAAAAAAAGTGCGGACCGGCCGCACTTTTTTCGACTACCAAGAAAATTACGCAGCAATTACCGGGTTTCAACAGCCTTGCAAGTTCGCGGTGTCATAACGCTCGCTTCCTGTGATCCGTCTGTAATATTACGCAATTCGCAAAATTGGTAGGCGCGATTGGACTCGAACCAACGACCCCCACCATGTCAAGGTGGTGCTCTAACCAGCTGAGCTACGCGCCTGAAGAGGCCGCATTTTATCCGAATCACCGACTCGCTTCAAATACAATCAAGGCCGTTTGGCACCCATTTCCCGGGAGACCTGGCATGACAAACTGCAGTCTTGAATGCGTCCGGCGCAGTATGGTGCGCACGCTGTGGATCATGCTGGCATTGGCAGCAGCCCAGTCGCTGTCGGCATGGGCGCAGTCACCGGTCCCGGATATGGCGGCCATCCCCGCTGGCGCCTACACCATGGGCCACGATGTCGGCCCCGCAGATGAACGCCCCGCACACACCGTCACGCTCGTGACTTACCACATCGACCGTTACCCGGTCACCAACACACTGTTCACGGAGTTTCTGAACAGTTCCGGCCCTCACAACCGGCAAGGTGAACGGCTGTATGACAGCGACGATGCCGATGCCCGCATCCACATGCAGCCAGACGGACGCTGGCGTGCTGACCCCGGATACGAACAGCACCCGGTCGTGGAGGTTTCCTGGGCTGGTGCCCGCGATTATTGCGCCTGGCGCGGCAAACGCCTGCCCACCGAAGCCGAATGGGAAAAAGCAGCGCGCGGCACCGATGCGCGACGCCACCCCTGGGGCAATGCGTCACCTGACCGCAGCCGAGCGCAATTCAGCGCACCCTTCAACGCCACCGTAGCTGTCGATGCCCACCCCGCCGGCGCCAGCCCCTATGGCGTGATGGACATGGCAGGCAACGCCTGGGAATGGGTGGCCAGCGTCTACCGGCCTTATCCCTATCGCGCAGACGACGGTCGCGAGGACGCAGCCGCAGGCCCGGTGCGCAGTACCCGCGGCGGTGGACACGATTCACCGGCAGATGAAATCACCACTACGCAGCGCGGACGCAGCCTGTCACGCAATCCGCGCGCCGGCCATCACAACATCGCTTTTCGTTGCGCCCGCTGAAGCGTCATAAAAACGCAGCAACACGGGATTGCAGGGAGTTCGCGGACTGGCGCTGCGATTGACTGGCCGGAGTACACCAACCGGGACCGGCTGATCAACCAGTCTGACGTCGGGCGGCGCGCACCACGCCTTTGACTTCGCGCACCTGGGTCAACGCATGATTCAGTTGTTCCAGATCAGCTACTTCCAGCGTAAAACGCAGGCGTGCGGCCAGATCACGGCTGGCGGATTTGGTAGCGATGACATTGATGCGTTCACGCGACAACACTTCTGACAGATCGCGCAACAGTCCGGTCCGGTCCACGGCCTCCACGTCGACCTCGACCGGGAAAGTGACGCCTGCGGCATTGCCCCATTCCGCCACCACCATGCGCTCAGGATCCAGGCGTTTGACGCTGCTGCAATTGGCGCGGTGCACGCTCACCCCGCGGCCGCGCGTGACAAAACCGATAATGGGCTCAGGCGGCGCAGGACGGCAGCACTTGGCCGGCGTGGTCATCAATTTATCCACACCCACCACCAGCACGCCGCCGCCCGTCGCCGCAGGTTTGCGCACGACCATGCCCGGCGCAGTAGCAGGCGACGGTGACACCTCTTCTTCATCCGTCAATGCGTCGTGCAGCGCCTTGGGTCCGACTTCACCGCGACCGAATCCTGCCAGCAGATCATTCAGTTTTTCGAACCCCATATCCGCCGCAAGCTGCTCGAGATTCAGCTTGCTCATGCCCAGCCGCTGCAACTCTTTTTCGAGCTGCACACGGCCCTGTGCGATATCCGCATCCAGGTTCTGGCGGTTGAACCACTGGCGCACCTTGGTACGCGCACCATGGCTTTTCAGATAACCCAATTGCGGATTCAGCCAATCGCGACTGGGCACACCTTGCTTCGCTGCCAGGATCTCCACCTGCTGGCCGTTGCTGAGCTGGGTATGCAGCGGCACCATGACGCCATCCACCTTGGCGCCACGACAACGGTGCCCCAGTTCGGTATGCACGTGATACGCAAAATCAATGGCCGTCGAACCCTTGGGCAGATCAATCACCCGCCCCTGCGGCGTAAACACATAAACCGAATCCTCAAAAAGGCCGGTGCGGAACTGCTCGGCAAATTCGCCGGCGTCACTGACGTCGTCCTTCCACTCGAGCACCTGCCGCAACCAGGCGATTTTTTCCTGGTATCCCTTATCCTGCCGGCCACCTTCCTTGTATTGCCAGTGCGCAGCTACGCCGATCTCGGAATGCTGGTGCATTTCATGAGTGCGTATCTGCACTTCCACCGACTTGCCTTCCGGTCCGATGACGGCAGTGTGCAGCGAGCGGTAATCATTGGCCTTGGGTTTCGCCACGTAGTCATCAAATTCCTTGGGCAAGGGCGACCACAGATTGTGCACGATGCCCAGCACCGCATAACAGTCCTTCACGTCGCGCACTAGAACCCGCACTGCGCGAACGTCAGAAAGTCCTTCAAAATCAATGCCTTTGCGTTGCATTTTGCGATGGATGCTGGCGATATGCTTAGGGCGGCCACTGACTTCGCCCGCAATGCCGGCGCGCGTAACCTCGCCTTTGAGCACAGCGACCACGTTCTCGATGTAACGCTCGCGATCCAGCCGCTTTTCATCCAGCAGTTGTGCAATGCGCTTGTAGCTGTTGTTGTCCAGCACCCTCAACGCCAGATCTTCCAGCTCCCACTTGAACTGCCATACACCCAGCCGGTTGGCCAGCGGCGCAAAAATATCCCGCGTCAGTTCGGCGATCTCCATCTGCCGTCGTTCATCATCAGATTTCACCATTACCCGCAGTTCCTGCAGATGATCCGCCAGCTTGATCAGCACCACGCGCACGTCCTGCACCATGGCCAGCAGCATTTTGCGCACAGCCTCCAACTGCACGGTTTGTGCCTCCGGTCGCGCCGGTGCAACGGCACGGCTGGACAGCACGCCAATTTCATCCATGCGCACGACGCCTTCGGCGAGTTCGGTGACTGTGGCACCGAAACGGTCGCGTATGTCCCGTGCCGCGTCCGGATGCGCACGCAGCACCGTCACCAGCAAGGCTGCCGCCAGTGCCTCATGATCAAGATCCAGACTCAGCAGTATGTCCGCCGTAGCCTGCGCCTGAACCAATGCGCCGGCCGGCAGCTCAGCGCGGGCAGCGTAACCGCAGGCCTCGCGCAGCACTGCACAGGCCGCAGAATCAAAGCGCGCGGCCATGCCTTCCAGCCACAGCCGGGCAGAAGAATCTGTTGTTTCAACCAGTTGTAATCGGTTTTGTGCGTTATTCATTCGTATCGTATTGCGGGAACTGGCGCAGGTTAAACGTGGGGGGTAGCGCTGAGAGGCACCGACGCCATTGCTGTGCAGCCTATTATCTCCCGGCAGCGCAGCACTCCCAAATGCCCCAAAATGAGGCGCACAACCGCTCGTAATTCCCACTTGTTGCGCAGGCGTATCTGCTGCCCGCCCGGTCGGCAGACATTCCAGATCAGCGGTACCGATTGGCCAATTTGTTGCTTTTCGGCTATTTTAGAAAACAACAACTGCAATCCTGCGATTGTCGACCAAGAGCCCCATGAGCACCAAACGTCCTTACGACGAAATGCGTGCCGCCGATGGTTCGATCCGGCAGCACTACCAAGCGCATGCTGAATGGCTGGAAGGCCAGGCGCAGGACTTCCTGCAGCAGAAACAACGCGAGGCCAACGCGCTCTATACCCGACTCGGCATTACCTTCGCCGTGTATGGAGATGAATCCGGCACCGAGCGCTCGATCCCCTTCGACATCATTCCGAGAATCATCCGGCCCGCCGCCTGGAAAATCATCAGCGACGGCGCCTGCCAACGCGTGCGCGCACTCAATGCCTTCCTCAAGGATGTCTACAACGATCAGGAAATCATCAAGGTCGGCATCGTTCCTGAGTCCCAGATTACCGGCAACCCCGCTTACCGCCCGGAAATGAAGGGGGTGAAATTACCCGGTGACGTGTATGTGCACATTGCCGGCGTCGATATCGTCAAGACCGATGCTGGCCAGTTTTACGTGCTGGAAGACAATCTGCGCACCCCCTCCGGCGTTTCTTACGTGCTGGAAAACCGCAAAATGATGATGCGGCTGTTCCCGGACCTGTTCAGTCGGATGCCGGTAGCACCGGTCGATCACTTTACCGACGATCTGCTGGAAAACCTGCGCGCTGTAGCACCGCCACAAGCCAACCAGCCGACCGTCGTAGTCATGACGCCGGGCGCCCACAACAGCGCCTACTTCGAACACGCCTTCCTCGCCCAGCAGATGGGTGTGGAACTGGTTGAAGGCCAGGACATGTTCGTCGTCGACGACGTCGTCTACCTGCGCACCACCGAAGGTCCACAGCGCGTGGATGTCATCTATCGCCGCATCGACGACGACTTCCTTGATCCATTGGCCTTCCGTCCGGATTCCGAACTGGGCGTCCCGGGACTCTTTTCGGCCTATCGCGCGGGCAACGTCAACCTGGCCAACGCTATCGGCACCGGTGTGGCCGACGACAAATCGACCTATCTGTATGTGCCGCAGATGATCGAGTACTACCTGAACGAAAAACCGATCATCGACAACGTGCCGACCTACAGGCTCAGCGACCCCGATGATCTGGCTTACACGCTGGCGCACCTGGCCGAGCTGGTGGTCAAGGAAGTTCACGGCTCAGGCGGATACGGCATGCTGGTCGGCCCGACTTCGACCAAGCAACAAATCGCCGATTTCCGCAAACTCATTGAACAGAATCCCAAGAACTATATTGCCCAGCCCACACTGGCACTATCGACCTGCCCGACCTTCATCGATTCCGAAATCGTGCCGCGACACGTCGATTTGCGCCCGTACGTGTTGGCCGGAAAAGAGGTCACGCTGGTGCCGGGCGGTCTGACCCGGGTCGCACTGCGCGAAGGGTCGCTGGTCGTCAACTCATCCCAGGGTGGTGGCACCAAGGACACTTGGGTATTGGAGGATCAATCATGCTAAGTCGCCAGGCAAACAATCTCTACTGGATGTCGCGGCAGATCGAGCGCGCTGAAAACACGGCGCGACTGCTCGACATCACCTACCAGATGTCGCTGCTGCCCTATCGTGTCGTAGAAACCGGACAGGCATGGGCCGATCCCTGGGCACTGCCACTGATCATCAACGGGCTGGCCAGCGAATATTATGAAAGCCACCCCGGCACCATCACCTCGGACAAAGTGCTGCGATTCATGGTCTCCGACAGCACCAATCCGTCGAGTATTTATTCGCTGATGCGCGCCGCCCGCGAAAACGGCCGCAGCATGCGCGGACTGCTGACCACTGAAATGTACGAAGACCTGAATTCCATGTGGCTGGAACTTCGTGGCCGCAGCGATTCAGCACTGAACCGGGGCGGCATCACCGAATTCTTCGAATGGATCAAAACCCAGTCCCATCAGTTTCGCGGCGTCACGGTAGGCACCATGTTGCGCGACGAATCCTACCAGTTCATCCGGCTCGGCACCTTCATGGAACGCGCCGACAACACCGTGCGCCTGCTCGACGTCAAATACCATACGCTGCTGCCCAGCGCCGAAGAAGTCGGCGGCGCCGTGGACTATTACCAATGGAGCGCCCTGCTGCGTTCGGTCAGCGCCCTGAGTTCCTACCGGCGCATCTACCGCGATGTCATCACGCCCCGCCGCGTCGCCGAACTGCTGGTCCTGCGCGACGATCTGCCGCGCTCGCTGCACGCCTGCATGAACGAGATCTACGAAATTCTGGGCGATCTTTGCATGCGCGAATCGATGGAACCCGAACGGCTGGCCGGTGAACTGCACGCACAACTGCATTACGGTCGAGTCGAACAGATCATGGAAGCCGGATTGCATGAATATCTGATGGAATTCCTGGAGAAACTGCACCTCCTCAATGCCGAATTGAATCACCAGTTTCTGGTACCTGTATTTACGCCGGACACAAAATCCGGAACGGGAGCAACCCAGAGCCAGACCGCCTGATGCGACCACCACAGGCAATCGCACAGCGCAATCCTGCGGCCAATCCTTGCTTGTCAGCCTCGACCGCTTCCCCTATGCTTCGCTCCAGACTTTTTTCCACCACATTTTCCGCCACAGATCGTCATGACTTATTGCGTAGCCGTAACCCTGAATGCCGGCATGGTGTTCGCCTCCGATTCGCGCACCAATGCCGGAGTGGACCATGTATCCAGTTTCCGCAAAATGCGGGTGTTCAGCCGCGACGGCGACCGCGTCATCGTCATCCTGAGCTCAGGCAATCTCTCGATCACGCAAAGCGCGATCAACCTGCTCGATGAAGACCGCAGAGATCCTGGCGCCAAGCGCACGCTCTATGACGCAAAATCCATGTACGAAGTGGCTGAGATGGTCGGCCAGGCGATGCGCGAAGTACGACAGCGTGACGCCGCCTATCTGCTGCAGGCCAATGTGGATGCCGGCGCATCCTTCATTGTCGGCGGCCAGATCGCCGGTGGGCGCATGCGGCTGTTCCAGATCTACAGTGAAGGCAACTTCATCGAATCAACGGCCGAGACCACTTATTTCCAGATCGGCGAAAGCAAATATGGCAAACCGGTTATCGACCGCGTGGTCAAGCCTGAGACCAGCCTGCTGGAAGCAACCAAATGCCTCATGGTCTCGTTTGACTCGACCATCCGCAGCAACATCTCTGTCGGTTTGCCTATCGACCTGCTCATCTACCGTGCTGACACGTTGCGAGTTGCTTTCCAGCACCAGATCCTCGAAAGCGATCCCTACTTCAACATGGTCCATCAGCAGTGGGGCGAAGGCCTGCGCAAGGTCTTTGCAGAGCTGCCCAATCCGGACTGGAACGTCGGCTTCGAACAGTAGCGCCGGTCCTGTGCTCACCACGGGACATCAACCATGATCCAGATCGCCCTGCATCACCAGTCGCGTTATCGTTATGACCGCGAGGTCATCATCGCGCCGCATGAAATCCGCCTGCGCCCGGCCCCAAGCTGTCGTACGCCCATCCTGTCGTATTCGCTGAACGTCAAGCCGGAAGACCATTTCATCAACTGGCACCAGGACGTTTTCGGCAATCACATCGCACGCATCGTTTTCAAGGACAAGAAGGCGCGGGAACTCGAAATCACCGTGGATCTGGTCGCCGACATGACGGTGATCAACCCCTTCGATTTTTTCATCGAGCCCTACGCCGAAAAATTCCCGTTCGCCTATCCGTCTGAATTGATGCGCGACCTGACGCCGTATCTGATGCTGGATGAACAGGGGCCACTGCTGCAAAAATGGCTGGCGGATTTCCGCGCCACGCTGCCCGCGGCCGGCAGCACCATCGATTTCCTGATCGCCGTCAATAACAAGCTGAAGAACGACGTCAGCTATCTGGTGCGCATGGAAGCCGGCGTGCAGACCTGTGAACATACTTTGCAGCACAAGAGCGGCTCGTGCCGCGACAGCGGCTGGCTGATGGTGCAGATCCTGCGCCATTGCGGCCTCGCAGCGCGATTCGTCTCTGGTTACCTGATCCAGTTGAAGCCCGACCAGGCGCCGCTGGAGGGTGAGCCCGGCCCCAACCGCGATTTCACCGACCTGCATGCATGGGCTGAAGCCTATATACCAGGTGCGGGCTGGATCGGCCTCGACGCCACCTCCGGCCTGCTCACCGGCGAAGGCCACATCCCCGTGGCCTGCACGCCGTCGCCCTTCAGTGCCGCACCCGTCATCGGCAGCGTAGAACCCTGCGAAACGACCTTCGAATTTGACATGACGGTCACGCGCATCCTTGAGGATCCGCGTGTCACCAAACCTTACGACGAATCGCAATGGCAAGCCATCGACGCGCTGGGCAAACAGATCGACACCGAACTCGTCGCCGGCGATGTGCGCCTGACCCAGGGTGGCGAACCGACTTTTGTCTCCATCGACGACATGGACGGCGTGGAATGGAGCACGGCCGCGCTGTCCGACAAAAAATGGGAACTCGCAGAACAGTTGGCATGGCGACTCAAAAAACGTTTTGCGCCGGGCGGCCTGGTGTTCTACGGCCAGGGCAAATGGTATCCGGGCGAACCCCTGCCGCGCTGGGCACTGGGCATCCAGTGGCGCAACGACGGCAAGCCCCTGTGGCAAAACCCGGCATTGATTGCGGCTGCAGCCACTCCGGGGGATGCAAAGCCCGAAGACGCGCAACGTTTTGCCGTCGCGTTGACCGCTGCCCTGGGTCTCGTGCCCGAACGGCTGCTGCCGGTCTGGGAAGATCCGCTGACTCATCTGTCTGCGGAACAAAAACAACGTGTTCCCGGCAGCATGCTCGCCGCCGGCTACATGCTGCCGCTGGGCGCCGGCGACGGCAAGTGGATCAGTTCTCCGTGGCCACTGCCTGATAACCAGGCCATCCTGATCAATGGCGATTCGTCAATTGGCTTCCGCCTGCCGCTTTCCGCGCTGCCAGCAGTCAAGGCCGACGACAAAATCGTACGCACCGCGTTATGCGTCGAAGTACGCGACCACCGGCTCTACGTGTTCCTGCCGCCGTTTGAAACCATCCAGCCGTACCTCGATCTGCTCGCCGTCATCGAAGGGGTCAGTGCGCAGTTGAACCTTAAAATCCGACCGGAAGGTTATGGAGCACCGCCCGATCCGCTGGTAACGGTGTTGAACGTCACGCCAGATCCCGGCGTCATCGAAGTCAATATCCATCCGGCCGCAAGCTGGGACCAGCTCGTCACCAACACCAATGCGCTGTATGAAGAAGCGCGGGCGAACCGGCTGGGCACCGAAAAATTCATGCTCGACGGCCGCCATGTCGGCAGCGGCGGCGGCAATCACATCACGCTGGGTGGCGCCAGCGCGGCCGATAGCCCGCTGTTGCGTCGCCCCGACCTGCTGCGCAGCCTGATCACGTACTGGCAGAACCATCCGGCCATGTCGTATCTGTTCTCCGGCATGTTCATTGGTCCCACCAGTCAGTCACCGCGAGTCGATGAAGCACGGGACGACAACCTGTATGAACTCGACATCGCCTTCCAGCAAATGGCCGCGCTGCAGGAAAAACACGGCGCTGACCTGTCACCGTGGACCACCAACCGGCTGCTGCGCAATTTTCTCGTCGATCTGACCGGCAACACCCATCGTGCGGAATTTTGCATCGACAAGCTCTACGCGCCGCACGGCGCCATGGGCCGCCTCGGCCTGCTCGAATTCCGCGGCTTCGAAATGCCGCCGCATCCGAAGATGGGCCTCGCGCAGATGCTGTTGATCCGCGCGCTGGTTTCCTGGTTCTGGCAAAAACCCTATCACGCCAAACTGGTGCGCTGGGGCACGCAACTGCATGACCGTTTCATGTTGCCGCATTATGTTGCCGCTGACTTCCACGATGTATTGTCTGATCTGCGGCGCGCCGGTTATCCCTTCGAAGATTCCTGGTTCGCACCCTTCCACGAATTCCGCTTCCCGCGTTACGGCACGGTAATCTACGACGGTATCGAAATAGAATTGCGCCAGGCCATAGAACCGTGGAATGTGCTGGGTGAGGAAATCGGCGCCAATGCCACAGCGCGTTATGTCGACTCTTCAGTCGAACGCATGCAGGTGCGCGTGCGCGGCATGACCGAATCGCGCCACATCGTCACCTGCAACAGCCGTGCACTGCCGCTGGCACCCACGGGCACGCCCGGCGAATTCATCGCAGGCGTGCGTTTCTGCGCGTGGAACCCGCCCTCGTCATTGCATCCAACCATCGGCGTGCATGCGCCGCTGGTGTTTGATGTCGTCGATACCTGGAGCAAGCGCTCCATCGGCGGCTGTACGTATCATGTGACCCATCCCGGCGGGCGCGCCTACAGCACGCTGCCGGTCAATGCCAATGAGGCCGAAGCACGGCGGGTCGCGCGTTTCTGGGATCACGGCCATACCCCGGGGCCCATGCTCGTCAAACCGGAAATGCCGAACCCTGCGTTTCCGCTAACGCTGGACCTGCGCTGGCAGGCCGAACCCACCGGCGATTACGAAGAGCCGGAAGCCGAGACGAAAAAATAAACTTAAGCTGTTGATTTAATTAAGTTTTATATAATGTTGCGCACGGCAGTAATCTGTGGATAGCGCCGCCGCACCAGCTCTTCGACCACATGCTTTAAGTCCAGCGGCGCGCGCGGGCAGCCCGCACAACTGCCCTTCAGTCGCACCGTCAGCGTCCGGTCTTCGAGACCGACGAATTCGATATCCCCACCGTCGCGCGCCAGGATCTGCCGCACCTCGGCAATCACCACTTGCATCTGCTCGCTGGTCGGCAGCGGCCCGGCAGCGGCGCCCGCTGACTGCGCCAGCGTTTTCTGCAACTGCAGTTGTTCACGCGCAATGCGCACTGCCGCAACGGGATCCGTAGCTTCAAGCGCATCCAGTTCTGCTTCGGTATAAAACGGCGCGTCGGTTTTTATGGCGTCCGCCACGACAGCATCAGCCTATCCACTGACGCGCATTGCGGAACATGCGCAGCCATGGTCCGTCTTCCTGCCACGTCGATGGGTGCCAGGAATTCTGTGCGGTGCGAAACACCCGCTCCGGATGCGGCATCAGGATGGTGAAACGCCCATCGGCAGTGGTCAGACCGGTAATGCCCTGCGGCGAACCGTTGGGATTCAGCGGATATTGTTCGGTGGGCGTGCCGCGGTTGTCGACAAAACGCAGCGCAACCAAGGGCTGAGCCGCTGCCAGCGCCGCCGCATCGGCAAACTCCGCATAACCTTCGCCGTGCGCCACCGCCACCGGAATGCGGCTCCCGGCCATGCCATTAAAGAACAATGACGGCGATTGCAGCACTTCCAGCATCGCGAACCGCGCCTCAAACTGCTCGGAGCGGTTGCGCACAAAATGCGGCCAGTGCTCCGTGCCGGGAATCAGTTCATGCAGGTTGCTCATCATCTGGCAGCCGTTGCACACGCCCAGCGCAAAACTGTCGGGTCGCACGAAGAAAGCTGCAAACTCATCGCGGGCACGGGCATTAAACAGGATGGATTTGGCCCAGCCCTCACCCGCACCGAGCACGTCACCGTAAGAAAATCCGCCGCAGGCCGTAATGCCCTGATAGTCCTTGAGGCTCGCGCGCCCGGCGATGATATCGCTCATGTGTACATCCACTGTCGCGAATCCCGCGCGGTCAAACGCCGCCGCCATCTCCACCTGGCCGTTGACGCCCTGCTCACGCAGGATGGCAACTCGTGGCCGTGCGCCGCGATTGAGATACGGCGCACTGACGTCCTCGTTCGGATCAAAACTCAGCACCGGACTGATGCCCGGATCAGCGGCATCGAGCAGGCGATCGTATTCCTGCTGCGCGCATTCCGGATTGTCGCGCAGCAGTTGCATGCGGTAAGTGGTTTCCGACCAGGCCCGATGCAAATCGATCCGCGCTTCGTCGAGCACAGCTTTGCCTTTGACCTTCACTACCAGCCGACCACTGTTGTTAACGACGCCAATCACCGCGCATAAGGCAGCCAGCCCGGCCTGCGCCAACACGGCCATGATTTTTTCGCGATCCGCGCACCGAATCTGCACCACGGCGCCGAGTTCTTCATTGAACAACTGCGCTTCGGCATCACCCTGCAGTTCCATCTGTGCCCCACAGCGTGCCGCAAACAGCATTTCACACAACGTCACCAGCAGGCCGCCGTCGGAGCGGTCGTGATACGCCAGCAGCAGGCCCTGCGAATTCAGCCGCTGGATCGCAACAAAAAAGTTTTTAAGATCGGCAGCACTCACCACATCCGGCGTCGCATCGCCGAACGCATCATAAACCTGCGCCAGTGCCGAGCCGCCCAGCCTGCTGCGGCCACGCGCCAGATCCACCAGCAGCAGTTCGGTATCGCCGCAATCGGTGCGCAGCTGCGGCGTCAGCGTCCGACGCGCATCAGTCACCGGTGCAAACGCCGAAATGATCAGCGACAGTGGTGCTACCACCTCCCTGCGTGCTTCACCTTCCTGCCAGGTGGTTTTCATCGACAGCGAATCCTTGCCCACCGGGATGCTGATGCCCAGCTGCGGGCACAGCTCCATCGCCACCGCATGCACAGTATCGAACAAGGCTGCATCTTCACCGGGATGCCCGGCAGCAGCCATCCAGTTCGCCGACAGTTTGACGTCATTCAGGCTGGCGATCGGCGCCGCGGCGATATTGGTAATGGCCTCGCCTACCGCCATGCGTCCGGAAGCCGTAGGGTTGATCACCGCCAGCGGCGTGCGTTCACCCATGGCCATCGCTTCGCCGCGCGTGGTGTTGTAGCCCATCAGTGTTACCGCGACATCGGCCACTGGCACCTGCCACGGGCCGACCATCTGGTCGCGTGCAGTCATGCCGCCAACAGTGCGATCACCGATGCTGATCAGGAAAGTTTTGTCGGCGACCGTCGGCAGGCGCAATACGCGATACAACGCTTCGCGGATGTCGATGCCTGCAGCATCAAACACCTGGCCTTCACGCACCAGCCGTTGCACATCGCGGGTCATTTTCGGCGGCTTGCCCAGCAGCACGTTGAGATCCATGTCCACCGGCTTGTTGCCGAACACCGTGTCGCTGACGACCAGCCGGTTGTCGACCGTCGCCGTGCCGACCACGGCATAGGGACAACGTTCGCGTTCACAGATCGCCCGGAACTGCGGCAGGTCCTGTGGTGCGATGCTCAGCACATAACGCTCCTGCGCCTCGTTGCACCAGATCTGCAGCGGCGACATGCCCGGTTCTTCACTGGGCACATCGCGCAACTGAAAGCTGCCGCCGCGATGCGCATCGTGCACCAGTTCCGGCAGCGCGTTCGACAGGCCGCCGGCGCCTACATCGTGTATCGCCAGGATGGGATTGGCCGCACCCAGCCCCCAGCAGCGGTCTATGACTTCCTGGGCGCGGCGTTCGATTTCCGGATTGCCACGCTGCACCGAATCGAAATCGAGGTCTTCCTGGTTGCTGCCGGTATCCATGCTCGACGCCGCCCCGCCACCCAGACCGATCAGCATGCCGGGGCCGCCCAACTGGATCAGCAGCGCGCCCTCGGGCAGTGGGAGTTTGGCCGTGTGCTGTGCTGCGATGTTGCCCAGCCCGCCGGCAATCATGATTGGCTTGTGGTAACCGCGCACTTCATTGCCGACGCGCATTTCATAACTGCGGAAATAACCCGTCAGATTGGGTCGTCCGAATTCATTGTTGAACGACGCGCCGCCGATCGGGCCGTCGAGCATGATCTGCAGCGCCGAAGCGATACGTCCAGGTTTACCTACGGGATTCGACTCCCACGGCTGTTCGAATCCGGGAATGCGCAGGTTGGACACTGAGTATCCGGCCAGTCCGGCCTTGGGCTTGGCGCCCCGCCCGGTCGCGCCTTCATCGCGAATTTCGCCACCGGAACCCGTCGCCGCACCCGGAAACGGTGAAATTGCGGTCGGATGGTTATGGGTCTCGACTTTCATCAGGATATGCGTCAATTCCTGCTGAAAGCCGTAGCCCTGTGTCGCATCCGGATAAAAACGCTCGATGGCCGCGCCTTCAATCACCGACGAATTGTCGGAATACGCCACCACCGTGCCCTGTGGATTTTTTTCATGCGTGGTGCGGATCATGCCGAACAGCGACCGCTCCTGCTTTTCGCCGTCGATGACCCAGTCAGCGTTGAATATCTTGTGCCGGCAATGCTCGGAGTTGGCCTGCGCGAACATCATCAGCTCGACGTCGATGGGGTTGCGCCCCATGCGCGCATAGTTGTCATGCAGGTAATCGATCTCGTCGGCGGACAGCGCCAGGCCCATCTCGGTGTTGGCGCGCACCAGGGCCTCTCGTCCCCCGCCCTGCAAATCCACGCTGGCCAGCGGCCTGGGCTCGATGTGGTGAAACAGCGCTTGGGCGTCATCCAGCGCGTTCAGCACTGATTCCGTCATGCGGTCATGTATGAAGGGCAGTAACACAGCGTGCTCAGCCGCAGCCAGCGACTGGCCATTGCGCGTACACCACCACGCCACGCCACGCTCGATGCGTTCTACGGCGGGCAGGCCGCAATGTTGCGCAATATCGGTGGCCTTGGAGGACCAGGGGGAAATGGTGCCCAGTCGCGGCGTAACCAGTAGCAGCGTGCCGTTCTGCGCCACCGGCACCGTGGCCGGACCATAGTCGAGCACGCGTTCCAGTTGCTGCTGCTCGGCATCACCCAGTGCGTGCTGCAGACTGATGAAATGCCAATACTCGGCGGCAACCCGCAGGCCGGGCACGGCGGAGGCGACCGCCTCCAGAAGTTTTTTCCTGCGAAATGCAGAGAGGGCGTCGCGTCCTCTCAGGCGTAGGAAATGCGGCATGATCAAAGGCTGTTCGGAAAGCGCAATTTTACCCGAAACCCGCCCTGTTACGCTGAAGCGCATGCGTTAAACTTGCGACCATCATGAATCTGCCACACGCCGCACCGATATTACTATCTACCGACTTGCGCAAAGTCGAACAGACCGCCCTCGGCGGCAGTCGCCCCGCCCCGCTGATGGAACGTGCCGGACGCGCCGCCGCAGAGTTCGCGCGCAAACTTGCCGGTGACAGCGGCAAACCCGTGCTGATATTCGCCGGCCCCGGCAACAACGGTGGCGACGCATTTGTCGTCGCCCGCCATCTCAAACAATGGTGGTTCAAGGTCACCGTGGTCTGCAGCGGTGATCCCGCGAAATACGCTGGCGACGCTGCGGCCGCATTGCAGGCCTGGCGCAAGGCCGGCGGCGATATCGCAACTGAATTTCCGGCGGTGCAGGACTGGGCGCTGGTCATCGACGGTCTGTTCGGTATCGGTTTGAAACGTGAACTCGAAGGCAACCATGCCGCCTGCGTGGAATGGATCAACGCGCAGGATGCACCTGTGCTGGCACTCGACATTCCCAGCGGACTGGATGCCGACACCGGCCGCATCAGGGGCTGCGCAGTGGCCGCCGATCACACCATTACCTTCATCGCACTGAAACCCGGGCTGCTGACACTGGATGGTCCGGACCATTGCGGCCAGGTGCATGTCGCAGATCTTGAGATTGCCGATGCAGTCACTGCCGCACCGCATGGCGTGACCATTGCCGGCGGCGTGCTCGCGCATTTGTTACCCTCGCGTCCCCTGAATTCGCATAAAGGCACTTACGGCAGCGCCGGCATCGTCGGTGGCGCGTCGGGCATGGCGGGCGCCGCCCTGCTCGCCGGACGCGCTGCGCTGAAATGTGGTGCCGGACGTGTTTACACCGGACTGCTCGCCGACGATGTGCCATTGCTTGATCCGATGCAGCCTGAACTGATGCTGCGTCCGGCAGATGGCGTGCTGCGTCTGGATAATCTCACCGCACTGGCCATCGGTCCCGGATTGGGCAACACACCCGATGCCGCCGAATATCTGGACTGGGCGTTGGAAGCCACGGTGCCGCTGGTGCTGGATGCCGATGCATTGAATCTGATCGCCTTCAGCGCAGGATTAAAAAATAAATTGAATCAACGAGTTACCGAAACAATCTTAACCCCACATCCAGCCGAGGCAGCACGGCTGCTCAATTGCACCACTGCAGATGTGCAGCAGGATCGCATCGCCGCCGCGCTCAGGCTTGCCCAGGAAACCAACTCGGGCGTCGTGCTCAAAGGTGCCGGCAGCGTCTGCGCCTGGCCCGATGGTCACTGGGCCATCAATACTTCAGGCAACCCGGGCATGGCCAGCGCCGGCATGGGCGACGTGCTGACCGGCATCATCACGGCGCTGCTTGCACAGGGTGTCGACGAACGGCATGCATTAACGGCGGGGGTGTATCTGCATGGCGCGGCTGCAGATCAATGCGTCGCCACCGGCACAGGGCCGATCGGACTGATCGCCGGCGAAGTGATCGACAGGGCGCGCCGCCTCATCAATTACTGAGCAATTTATGCCCATGCAACCAAGCAATCTGCTGATCCTGATGGACGATGAACATTCCAGCAAAGCGCTGGGCTGTTACGGCCATCCCTTCGTCAAAACTCCTAATCTCGACCAGTTGGCTGCCAACGGCACGCTGTTCGAAAGTGCCTATTCCAACTCGCCCATTTGCGTGCCGGCGCGCGCCTCGATAGCCACCGGGCGTCACACGCATGAAACCCGCTGCTGGGACAACGCAATCGCCTACGACGGCAATATGCGCAGTTGGACACACCGCATGCAGCAGACCGGACATCGCGTGGTGTTCGTGGGCAAACTGCATTACCGTAATGCCGACAATCTTGCCGGATTTGATCGCCAGATCGTGCCCATGCACATTACCAAAGGCATCGGCGACACCCATGGGCTGGTACGCGATCCTCCATCGGAACGCAAGCAGGGGAAAAAATTCGCCGAAGAAATCGGTCCCGGCGACAGCGTATACATCCAATACGACAAACGCATTGCCGGTGAGACCTGCAACTGGATCAAAAACGAAGGTGCAGGTCATCAGCAGCCCTGGGTGCTGTTTGCTTCGTTCATCGCACCGCACTTCCCGCTGATCGCGCCACCGGAATATTACGCACTCTACAACCCGGATGACATGCCCATGCCCAAGCAGCGGCGTGACGATCTTTCACAAACGCATCCCTGGTGGCAAGCATTCGAAAGATCGTTTATTTTCGATCGCGGCTTCAAATCCGATCGCGACCGGCGCGTAGCCATCGCTTCCTACTATGCGCTATGCACCTTCGTTGATGCGCAATTCGGCCGCATTCTCAACACTCTGGCGGACACGGGGCTGGAATCCAGCACGCGCGTCCTGTATTTCAGCGACCATGGAGAAAACCTGGGCACGCGACGCCTGTGGGGAAAATCCACCATGTATCAGGAGTCGGCAGGCATCCCCATGATCCTCAGCGGACCGGATGTGCCGCGCGGCAAGCGCTGCGCAACCCCGGTATCGCAAGTCGACATTTATCCGACCGTGCTCGACGCCACCGGCGTCTCTCCTGATGCAGAAGATCAAAACCTGCCCGGCGCTTCCCTGCTCTCCATCGCCATTGATCCCGACCAGACCCAACGCACGGTGCTCAGCCAGTATCACGCCGGCGGCTCCATCAACGGTGCTTACATGCTGCGGCGTGGCCGGTATAAATACATACACTACGCGGGTTATTCACCAGAACTCTATGATCTGGAATCCGATCCGGAAGAACTGGCGAACCTTGCCACCCAGCCAGCCCATGTCAAAACCGTAAGTGAATTTGAACAGCTGCTGCGCGGGCACTTAGATCCGGATGCGGTGGATCACATGGCCAAGGAAGACCAGCGCCGCCTGATCGAGCATTTTGGTGGCCGTGATGCCATTCTGGAGCGCGGCGGCATACACGGCACACCGGCACCGGCTTGATCCATCACGCGCTGAGCGCACGCACCACGTACAAACCCAGCATGGTCATCACCAGCGAACCGAACAGGTGGCTGCCGATCAGCGCCATCGCCCAGCCATAACGGCTGTCTTCGAGCAGCAGCACAGCCTCCAGCGAGAACGCTGAAAACGTCGTCAGGCTGCCGAGAAATCCGGTAATCACGAACAAACGGTATTCGGGGGGCAGCGTCGCATGCTGCAGGAAAAGTTCCAGTGCGGCGCCGATGATGAAGCCGCCGGTCAGATTGGCCACCAGCGTGCCCAACGGCAATGCCGGCAGATAGTGATTCAGCGCAACGCCCAGCCCCCAGCGCGACCACGCGCCCAGCGCGGCGCCGATGCCGACGGCGGCGAAGGCTGCGAAATTCATGCCGCGAGCAACACCGCTTGCCACATCAGCCGGTTACACCGATATTCCAGGGCACATACTCGTGGTCGCCCAGTCCGAGCAGTTCGCTCTTGGACTTCTCGCCAGAGGCCGTGCGCAGCATCAGATCAAAAATTTTCTGCGCAACGTCGGTCAGCGTCGCCGTGCCTTCGAGGATCTCGCCGCAATTGATGTCCATGTCTTCGCTCAGGCGGTTGAACATCGGCGTGTTGGTCGCCAGCTTCAGCGACGGCACCGGCTTGGCGCCAAACATCGAGCCGCGGCCGGTGGTGAACATGATCATGTTGGCGCCGCCGGCGATCTGGCCGGTGGCCGATGTCGGATCGAAGCCCGGCGTGTCCATGAACACGAAGCCTTTTTCGGTCACCGGATCGGCATAACGGTACACCGCGTTCAGCGGCCCGGTGCCGCCTTTCATCGACGATCCCAGCGACTTCTCGAATATGTTCGCCAGACCACCTGTCTGGTTGCCGGGGCTGACCACGCCGTTGATCTGGGTATCGCGGCCGACGGTGTAAACATCTTTCCACCAGCGGATGCGTTCAATCAGCTTCTCGCCGACTTCTCGGCTTTTCGCCCGCCGCGTCAGCGTATGCTCGACGCCGTAGATTTCCGGTGTCTCTGAAAGAATGAAGGTGCCGCCGTGGCGTGCCAGCAGATCCATCGCTGCGCCCAATGCCGGGTTCGCGGTAATTGAGGAAAAACCATCCGAGCCGCCACACTGCAGGCCCATCATCAGGTGGCTGGCCGGCACGCGCTGGCGCACGACCTTGTTGGCCTCGGGCAGCATTTCCTTCAGCGCCGCGATGCCCGCCTCTACTGTTTTTCGCGTGCCGCCGGATTCCTGCATCACAAAAGTCTTCAGTCGCGAACTGACTTCCAGGCCCTCTTCCTTCATCAGGCTCTTGATCTGGTTGCGTTCACAGCCGAGGCCGACGATCAACGCGCCGGCGAGATTGGCATGGCGGGCGTAGCCAGCCATGGTCCGTCGCAGCAGATCCATCGGCTCGCCGGTCATTTCCATGCCGCAGCCAGTGCCGTGAGCAAAGGCGCACACGCCGTCGATGTTCGGATAATCGGCCAAGCGTTCCGGCGTGAAATATTCGGCGATCTTGTGTGCCACTGTCGCTGAACAGTTCACCGTCGACAGGATGCCCAGGTAATTGCGGGTCGCTACCTGACCGTTTTCACGCACGATACCCATAAAACTTGCACGCTCGGCCTCGGGAACCATCGCCACCGGCTTGTAATCGCGCGCATAAGCATAGTCACGATCGAATTCGCGAAACTCCAGATTGTGCGAATGCACGTAAGTGCCCGCCGGTATGTCGGTCGAGGCAAAACCGATGGTCACTGCATACTTGAGTACCGGGTCGCCCTTTTTGATCGCCCGCGACGCAATCTTGTGGCCGGCAGGCACCTGGCTCTTGGCAGTGAGCCCTTCGACCAGCTTGGCACCGATGGCAATATCAGCACGCGCGATCAGCACATTGTCGTTTTCATGCAGCCGGATTACTGGTCCGGCTGCAGGCTTGTCCTTGATGGTAATTACGCCGTCATCCATGGCTGAGTCTCCTGTGTCTGCTGCCGTCTATTCTATCGCGCCAACCGGTCCGCTTCTGTTAACTGCTGGCCGCTAACGATTGGATTCACACACCGCCGTCCACATACTGCCGGCCTGCTCAATATCCTGAACCACCTGATAACCCAGTGAGGCCAGTTCATCGACTTTGGCGGCCACCGACTCGCGCGTGGGACCGGTGATGACGCGGCTGATGCCGAGATCCACCACCTTGCACTCGGCGATCTTCACCTTGGGATGCTCGGAAGTCGCAATCCATTTATTGCTGACTTTGGTCGCCGGCGACAACGCACGAGCGCCCTGGGCTGTGAGTTCCGCCAGAGCCGCATTGACGCTGGCCTCGGTATAGCCCGAGATGATCAGATTGTTGCCGGCATCGAATACGTTGGCCGGACGATTCGCCAGCTCCGGGTCCAGAACATCTTCCGCCGGCTCGGCTGTCGGCACGACCTCGCCCACCACCCTGGCCACAAAATCCCGCCGCGTACGCAATCGCGTCTCGGTTTCCGACATGCGCAATCCGGAATGCGCCTCGGCGACTACCAGATACACCTCATGCTCGCGCCCGTGCTTGTCTTCTCGTTGCCCCTCGGATTTGAACAGGGTAGCGTATTCCTTGGACAACCGTGATGCGACTTCAAAAAAGGAACGCGATACCAGCAGCTTACCCGGATCAGCAAAATCCATGACCCGCTGCGCAACATTGATGCCGTCGCCGACTATATTCAACTGGCCGTTCAGATCATTCATCAGCCGCACCGGGCCCAGGTTGATGCCCATGCGCATCGGCAGATGGTCTTCGTTCTCGCGGATGGCCAGCCCGGTAAACAGCGCATCTTCGGGCGGTCCAAGAAAAGTCACGGCCACACCATCGCCGGTATCCAGCAGCACGCGATCATTCTCGGGCACCAGTGCCAGGGCAGATTCAACAACCCGATTGAATACGCGCTTGATCAGCAGCTGTTCGGCAACCGTGTGTTTTGAATATTCGGGTATATCGACGAACAGTACGCTGCAGACCAACGTGTGACTGGAGCTATCGGCCATTTCTGTTTTCTGATGAGTTAATGCGTAGTGGAATGTCCATACTTTACTCCATGGCGCCCAGGCAAAATGACGTGGTTCAGCCTTGATTAATCCATGGCTGTCAGCCGATCTCTGCCACGCCACCCGGCCGGCGTACTTAGACAAATGCCCAAAAAATCGGCCGCCTGATCATGCTGCGCGCCGCATTACTCCGCCCTGATGCCCGCCTGCTGGACGACTTTGCTCCACTTGTCGTGTTCGGCCCGCAGATGATCCGAGAACTCACGGGGTGTACTGCCCAGCGCTTCCGAACCCAGCGCGGCGAGCCTGGTGCTGACATCGGTCATACGCATGATGTTTGCAAATTCACGATGCAGCCGCTCCAGGATCTCCGGTGCCGTCCCTGCCGGCGCCATCACGCCAAACCAGGAGGTGATGTTGTAGCCACGCAATGCCGCTTCGTCCATGGTGGGAATTTCGGGCGCAACCGCTGCCCGCTTCAATCCCGTGACTGCCAACGCGCGCAGCCGACCAGCCTTTGCATCTCCAAGCACGGCCGTAATGTTGTGGAACATGAAATCCACCTGCCCACCCAGCAGTTCTATGCGCGCATTACCACCGCCCTTGTAAGGCACGTGCACGGTTTTCACGCCCGCCATCATGTTGAACAGTTCACCGGCAAGATGCGTCGCGTTGCCTTTGCCGGCGGAGGCATAGTTGAGTTGGCCCGGTTGCGCTTGCGCCAGCGCAATCAGCATCTTCACGGATTTTGCCGGCACCGACGGATGCACCACCAGCATGTAATGGCCCGTCGTCAGCAGGCTGATCGCGGTCAAATCCCGCACCAAGTCATAACCGATTTTTCCCGGCATGCTGCCGCTGATGGCATGTGCTGGCGTCGCAATGAACAGGCTGTAACCATCGGGCGCTGCGCGTGCCGCAAACGCGGCACCGAGATTGCCGCCGGCGCCCGCACGATTGTCAACAATGACTTGCTGCGCCAGTGCTTCCGACAGTTTTGGCGCCAGTAGGCGCGCGAGGATGTCCACGCCGCTGCCCGGTGACGAGGCCACGATCAAGCGCACGGGTTTGGACGGATAGGCTTGCGCTGATGCGCCGCCAGCAGCCCCGCACACGATCAGCACGCAGCCGAGTGCAGCTATTTTTTTCAGTTGTGACACCATCTGACTCCTCCAATTTTTTATGCTGATCGGTCCTGACACTGATCATATTACATGTCAGCACAGGTAGCGTGACCGAGCTGTGAGTATTCCAATTAATCTGAAGTTCCCCGTTCCGATTGCTCGTTTTTGAGCGCCCAAGCCTTACAAATCAATGAGATGAGGAGTTTTTCGAGCGCCAAAGTGTAGGCATGTAATATTATTGACATACTGATGTATATTATCTA
>Ga0209491_10000214_pt1 | contig 112047 bp, 120 predicted proteins | sample BON02_FD_187213 | JGI IMG/M metagenome (GOLD analysis project Ga0209491, IMG submission 187213) | Freshwater microbial communities from Lake Bonney liftoff mats and glacier meltwater in Antarctica - BON-02 (SPAdes) (version 2) | ecosystem: Environmental > Aquatic > Freshwater > Ice > Glacier... | reverse complement strand
CGTCATCGACCACGGCCGCCGCATCCGCCTCGCCACCGACAGTGTCCGCGACGCCATGCTCATCCGCGACCAAAGCTGCCGGTTCCCCGACTGCGACAACCCCGCGAGGTGGATCGACGCCCACCACATCACCCACTGGGACCACGGCGGCCCCACCGACCTCGACAACCTCATCGCCCTCTGCGCCGCCCACCACGGCGTCGTGCACCGCCACGACTGGACCATGTCGGTGCACCCCGACGGCACCGCCACCTTCACCCGCCCGAACCGGTCAACGCTCACCAGCCCCCCACCAAGAACCAGGCGACCCGACCGGTTACCCCTCCACCCCCCGATCAGCACCGGGGGAACCCCGATAGCCCGATTACCCGGACCCGGTGGCACCCGCACTGACCACCCACCCGGGCCACCCGGACCGGCCACCCATCCGATCGTCGTCACCACCACCGACCAGCGCGGCCGCCTGAGCGAGCGGCGGCAAGGGGGCCCCTTCGGAGAGGGTGCCTCAGGCGGGCAGGCGCAACAGGTCGTCGATCTGGCCCACGGCCCGGGCCATTCCCCCGGCGGCGCCGGGGTGTTGGGCGATGTCGAGGGTGACGATTCCGATGACATCGAGAGAGAGGGCCATCGCCGGGCTCTACGAGCCCGGCGCGACAATGGGCGAAGACCACCGGGGGGAACGATGTTGCAGATAGTCGAGTTCGCGCGACGCGAAGGAAGAACGTCGTCGAGGCTCCGATCCCATTGCACCCTCGCCACCCTGGCTCTCGCAGTGTTGATGCTCCCGACAGCCTGCGGGTCCACCGCCAGCACCACCGACCCCGAGCCCGTGGCCTCCTTCCCTACGACCTCGCAGGTACCCACCCGACTCGACGGCAAGGGAACAGCGCCAGCCGAGTCGTTGACCTTTCGTCCGGTGCTCACCTCCAACGCACAAGGACCGGGCCCGGAAGGCCTGCCAGAACCCGGTGACCTCGGGCCATCTGCGCTCGACGGCACCGGGGTCGTGCGAGCGACCGCGGTGAGAGGACAGCAAGGGTGGACCGTCAACCTCCTTCTGGCCGACGATGACACCGGCATCGGAGCCTTCAACCGACTTGCCGCCTCCTGTTTCGAGCGGGCAACCAGCTGCCCTTCAGGCCAAGCGGCGATCGTTCTCGACGGCAAGGTACTGACCGCCCCGGTTGTGCAGACCTCGGCGTTCGAGGCCGACCAGATCCAGATCAACGCCGGATCCAACGAAGCAGAAGCCACCTTCCTGGCTGATCGCATCTCCGCCGCCGCTTACGCGAAGTAGCTGAGCGTCACGACGACCAGGGCGAGTACTCGGGAGTACCGGAGACTCGGCTCGTCCCCGACGTGACCGAAGAGCGTGGTAGGCAACGTCGATGACCGCACTGCTCGACCAGGAATGCCAGCTCACCCCGCTCGGCGACGGCGCCTACGAGCGTGAGTGCGGCCGGATCTGGTGGGGAGTGGGCGCCCAGCACGGCGGCTACGTGATGGCCCTGGCCATGACCGCCCTCGACCTCGAACTCGGCGATCCGGCGATGGGCATTCAGCACTGCTCGCTGCACTACATGAAGCCCTTCGTCGACGGTCCCTTCCGGGCCGAGGTCACGGTCGAACGTCGAGGGCACACCATGGCCAACGCCACCGCCCGGCTCTGGTCCGGTGGGCGCATGGCCGGACTGGTGCTGGCCTCTTTCGCCACCCGCCGACCCATCGCCGAGCTCGTCGTCGCCACGCCGCCCGCGGTCAGCCCCCTCGAGCCAAACGAGGTCGCGCCCGAACCGCCGTTCCCGGTACCGACGTTCGACCACTTCCACCTCCACCCGCGGATCCACGACGTCGGCGGAGGAGGAACCGCCCGGGTGGGCGGTTGGGTGGTGCCCCGCACGCCCGAGATCGTGGACCACCGCTACCTCGGCCTCCTGGCCGACCTGTGGCCGCCCGTCATCTATCAACTGTGGCCCCCCGGCACCGGCGTGGTCTCCCAGTCGGTCGACCTCACTTACCACGCCCGCACCGGGCTCCCCCGAGCCGATCTCCCGCCGGGCACGCCGCTGCTCGTCGCCCTCAGCACCAGGGGCTCGACCGGTGGCTTCGTCGACGAGGACGTCGAGATCTGGACCGACGCCGGCGAGCTGCTGGCGATCAGTCGCCAGACCCGCTACGTCCACTCCTGACGTCGAGGCCACCCTCCCGACCTCTACGAAAGAGGGGCGGGTGATCCACACCACGATGATCGGCATGGCGCGGCACCAGCGGCAAGACTGATCCTTCGCAACCGCCCGACCCGAGGAGCCCTCATGACCGACGTGACCGACGAGTCCGAGGTGAGCCTCGACGACATCGACGTGACCGACCTCGACGTGTTCGCCGAGCGGTACCCCACCGAGTGGTTCGACCGCCTCCGCCGTGAGGCGCCCGTCTACCGTCACCCCGGCACCCCCGGGAGCGACGGTGAGGACTTCTGGTTGGTCAGCTCCCATCGCCACGTCACCAAAGTGCACAAGGCCGGCCTGCTCTACAGCCACCAGACCGGGCCGGGTCGCGACGGCGCCGGCGGCATCGCCCTCACCGACCAGCCGCCCGAGCTCGGCCCCGGCCTCATGATGGTGAGCACCGACCCGCCCCAGCACACCCGGTACCGCAAACTGGTCAACTCCGGTTTCACGCCCCGCATGATCCGCCGCCTCGAAGAGGCGCTGCGCCAGAAGACCAACGCCGTGCTCGACCGCGTCACCCCCGCCGGCGAGTGCGACTTCGTCGTCGACGTGTCGGCCGAACTGCCACTACTCGCCATCGCCGAGATCATCGGCGTCCCCGCCGACGACCGCGGCCGGCTGTTCGACTGGAGTAACCGGATGATCGGCAGCCAGGACAGTGAGTACGGCTCCGGGGGCCCGGCCGAGGAGATGGGTTCGGATTACGCCAACGTCATCATGGAGATGGCGATCTACGCCAACGAGATGAGCGACGACAAGCGAGCCAACCCACGCGAGGACGTCTGGACCAAGCTCACCGACGCCCAAGTGACGATGGAGGACGGCAGCACCGCCGAGCTCACCGACCTCGAGCGCGACCTCTTCTTCGCCCTGCTCGTCGTCGCCGGCAACGAGACCACCCGCAACGCCATCTCCAAGGGCCTCATCGCTTTCATGGAGCACCGCGACCAGTGGGAGCGCTGGATCGCCCACCCCGAGCTGGCCGACACCATGGTCGACGAGATCCTGCGCTGGACCAGCCCGGTCAACTTCTTTCGCCGCACCGCCACCGCCGACACCGAGCTCGGTGGGCAGGCCATCGCCGCGGGCGAGAAGGTCGTGCTCTGGTACCCGTCGGCCAACCGCGACGAGGAAGAGTTCGGCCCCACCGCCGACGAGTTCGACATCGCCCGCACCCCCAACCACCACGTGGCCTTCGGCGCCGGTGGCCCCCACTTCTGTCTCGGCGCCAACCTGGCCCGCCTCGAGATCAGGGTGATGTTCGAGGAGCTGGCCCGCCGGGTTCCCGACATCGAGCTCGCGGGACCGGCCTCACGCCTGCGCATGAACCTGATCGACGGCATCAAGCACATGCCCGTCGCCTTCACCCCTGCTCCCGCTCTCGGGTAGGCGGTGGCCGGTCCCGACGGGTTCTTCGATCAGGTCTACGCCGGCGCCGGCGGCGACGAGACAGCCGTCCCCTGGCAGGCCGCCGCCTCTCGACCATTGTTCGACGCCTGGTTCGAGCGCCTCGAGGACCGGCCCGGAGCCAAGGCCCTGGTGGTTGCCGCCGGACTCGGCGACGACGCCGCCGCCCTGGCCGCCAAAGCGTTCGACGTGACCGCCTTCGACGGCGCCGCAACAGCCGTCGACTGGGCCCGACGGCGCCACCCCGGAGTGCCCGTCGCGTGGCATGTCGCCGACCTCCTCGATGCGCCGGCCACCTGGGCCGACGCCTTCGATCTGGTCGTCGAGGTCTTCACCGTGCAGTCGATCTCCCCCGACCGCGAGATCAAGGCAGCGGAGGCCGTCCGATCGTTCGTGGCGCCGGGCGGCACGCTCCTGGTCATCGCCATCACCGGCGACCCTGCCATCGGTGGCCCGCCGTGGCCGCTCTCCGCCGAGGTGATCGACGCCCTGGTCGGTGATCTCGAGATCCTCGAACGCCACGCCGAGCCGCTGGGACCCGGTACCGATGCCGTCAGGCTGGAGCTGAAGCGCCCGTCGCCATCACGGTCGTCGTCCAACCCTGACGGGTCCGCCCCTGCTCCCGCCCTCGGGTAGGCGGGCGACGTTCAGGCCGACAAGAAGGCCAGAGCTTTTCGCCAGGCGTCGGCGGCATCGTCGGCCCGGTGGGCCGGCCGCGAGGGGTCGTGCACGAACCCGTGGTCGGCGCCCTGGTAGCGCACCACCACCGTGCCATGGGCCTCGGCGTCGGAAACGTCCTGGGGCGGGGTGTACGGGTCGGCGGTGCCGACGATGGCCATGGTGGGGCACCGCTCCGGATGGGCCAGGGCGTCGAGCGGCTCGGACAACGCCGGGCCCTTCCACGGTTCGGGCAGGCGGATCATCCCGTAGAAGCCGACGGCCCGGTGGAAGCGGCCCGTCGCGGCCGCCTTGAACGTGAACATGCCCCCCATGCAGAAGCCGAGCACGCCGACCGTCGCACATCCCGTGGCGTCGGCCGCAGCCACGAGGTCACCCAGGATCCGCTCGTCACCGATCCGGGCCACGCCGCCGTTCAACCTCTCCTCGATCGTCCAGTCCTCGTAGCCGGCGAACGGTTCGGGCGCGCAGACCGCCCAACCGGTGTCGGCGGCGAGCCGGTCCACCATGTCGTCGAACAGCGGCCGAAGGCCCATGATGTCGGGGGTCACCACCAGCCCCCGTGCGGGCTCCCCGCTCTCCGGCCGGGCGAACGCCGCCGCAGAACCAGACGGCAGGGTGATGCGCATCAGCTGTAGTGGTCGAGGATGCTGGCCTCGGCCAGGCGGGACAGGCCCTCCTTGATGGCCCGGGCCCACTGGTCGCCCACGCCCTCGACCTTCTCGAGGTCGCCGATGGTGGCGCGCATGATGGTGGAAAGGGTGCCGAAGCGCTCGACGATGCGGTCGATCACGCCCTCGGGCAGACGGGGGATGCGGGCCAGGAGGCGGTGCCCCTTCGGCTCCACCGACCCGTCGAGGTCGGCGGTCACACCCGACGGCAGGTGCAGCACCTCGGCCACGGCCTTCATGTCGAGCAGGTGCTCGGTGTCGAGGCGGGCCAGACCGGCCATGGCCTCCTCGAGGTGCCAGTCGTTCTCCTCGTGGAGGTAGTCGGCCACCACGAGGCGACGCTCGTCCTCGACCCCGGCCAGCACCTCCTCCAGCTGGAGGCGCACCAGCCGGCCGTCGACACCCAGCTCCACGATGTCGAGCTCGATCTCCTCGGCGATGCGCAGCACCATCTCGGTTCGCTGCAGCAACATCACGACGTCGCGCAGGGTGACGAGGTCCTCGACCTCGAGCGCCGACAGGTTCTGCGACACCTCGAGCAGGCGGTCCTTGTAGCGCTCGAGGGTGCGCAGGGCCTGTGTGGCCCGGTCGAGCAGCCGGGGGATGGGCACGAGCTGCTGCTTCTGGTCCCCGCAGTAGACGGCGATGATCGACATGTCCTCCGACACCGAGATCACGGGCAGGTTGATCGAACGGGCCACCCGTTCGGCGGTGCGGTGGCGGGTGCCGGTCTCGGAGGTGGGCACATTCGGGTTCGGCACCAGGTGCACGTTGGCCCGGGCGATGCGGCTGGCGTCGGGGGCGAGCACGATGGCGCCGTCCATCTTGGCCAGTTCCGACAGGCGCTGCGGGCTGAAGGCGGCGTCGAGCAGAAACCCGCCGGAGCAGATGTTGAGGACCTCGGGCCCGTCGCCGACGACGATCAGGGCGCCCATGCCGGACTGCAAGATCCGGTCGAGGCCCTCGCGTAGGGGCCGGCCCGGGGCCACGGCCGCCAGGGCCGCCAGCATCGCCTCACTCCGTCGCCGTGGCATCGCAGGATCCTAGGCCGCGTCGCCATCGCCGGAACCGGTAGAGCCGCCGGCACCAGAACAAGCCCCATCCGCCCCGGATCAGCTCCAACGCACGGATCGGCCGAATGCTCAGAAGGAGGGCTCGCCCCCCTGGCCGCCCAACAACTCGTCGGGCACCCGGTCCGGGATGTCGTGAGCGGCCACGGGCCGAAGTCGCGGCGCGCCGGCGCGGGCCGGGCCGACCGACCCCGACTGCGCCCGGCCATCCAGGCCGACCGCAGCTACAGCCTCGGCCAGGGTGTCGACCCGTAGGAGCTCGATGTGATCGGGCATCGGGGGCGAGAGGCGCGGGACCATGGCGCGAGAGAAACCCAGTCGAGCGGCCTCGGCCACGCGCCGCTCGCACTGCGAGACCTGACGCAACTCGCCCCCGAGGCCCACTTCGCCGCACACCACGAGATCGGCGGGCACGGCATCGCCGGTGAGGGCGGAGGCCAGGGCCAGAGCCAGCCCGAGGTCGGCACCCGGCTCGGTGACCTTCACACCGCCGACGGCCAGGGCGTAGACGTCGGTGGCGCCGAAGCGCAACCCACCGCGTTCGGCCAGCACGGCGAGCAGCAGCGACAGGCGGCCGGCGTCGAGACCCTGGGCGGAGCGGCGAGGGCTCGGGAGCGTGGTGGCGGTGACCAGGGCCTGGAGCTCCACCAGGAGGGGACGATGCCCGTCCATGGTGGGCACCACGACGGACCCCGACACCCCCTTGCGGCGGTCGGCCAGGAACAGCCGGCTGGGGTCGGGTACGCCCACCAGCCCGTCGCCGGTCATCTCGAACAGGCCAAGCTGGTCGGTGGCCCCGAAGCGGTGCTTCACCGCCCGCAGCAGACGCAGGGCGTGGTGCCGTTCGCCCTCGAAGGCCAGCACGGTGTCGACCACGTGCTCGAGCACCCGGGGACCGGCCAGGCCGCCCTCCTTCGTGACGTGGCCCACCAGCACCGTGGCCAAGCCTCGGGCCTTGGCCTGTCCGACCAGGCGGGCCGCACAATCGCGTACCTGCGACACCGACCCGGGCGTCGAGCCGAGCTCGGGGTCGTAGACCGCCTGGATCGAATCGACCACCAGCAGCTCGGGTTGCACCTCGTCGAGGAAGCCCACGATGTGGGGCAGCGCGGTCTCCGAAGCCAGGAACAGCGACGGCGTGAGCGCGCCCAGGCGCTCGGCCCGGACCCTGACCTGCTGGGTGGACTCCTCGGCCGACACGTAGAGAACCCGGGCGCCGTCGGCGGCCACCGACGCCATGGCCTGCAGCAAAAGCGTGGACTTGCCGATGCCCGGCTCGCCGCCGAGGAGGGTTACCGACCCGGGCACCAGCCCCCCGCCCAACACGCGGTCGAGCTCGGCGATACCGGTGAGGCGGGCATGCCACTGGTCGACGTCGACCTCGGAGATGGACACGGGCCGCCCGACAGGGGCGGCCCGCCCGGCCACGGCCGCCGATACAGGCACGTCGGCCTCCTCCACCAGCGTGTTCCAGGCCTCACACGACGGGCACCGCCCCACCCACTTGGGAGCGGTGCCGCCACACCCGTGACAGCGGAACAACGAACGGGCTCTGGCCATGACCGCCACCCTAGGCATCGGGTGCGACAGCCAGGCCCGACTCCACCCTGTCAGCGTGCCACGCCACCAAGAAGGGAGCGAGCCCGCCGCTTCCTCCCGACCGATCGATGTCGGAGGCGCCCGGGCTCGTCGTCGCGACCATCAGCGTCCGTGTCCGCGTCCGGCGATCACCCGGCGCGAACGCCGGCGGCGGGTGGCCCAGGCCCACCAGCCGAACAGAACCGTGCCCAGCAGCACCAGAGCCACGCCGAACTGCACCAGGCGTTGCGGCAGCTTGCTCTCCGTGCTCTTGGCGGCGATCGCCGTCGGCGCAGGGTCGGCGAACGCCGGGGTCCACGACTGGCTGAACCCCCCTGGCAGCTCGACCGTGGCCGAGAAGTCGACCATCTCCGTCACCGGTCGACCCTCCTCGGCGGCGATCTCGGCCAACAGGGTCCCGAACGGGTTGCCGGCCACGGCATCGAGATCGGGGTCGCTGAACAGCCCTGGACCCTTGGTCAGGTCGTAGGTGGCGTTGAACTCCGTGACCCGTTCGAGGAACCCGTCACGTTGGCCGGCGGCGATGTCGAGAAACGGTCCCCCCGGTCCGTTCAGTTGGCTGACCACCGCCGCCAGCTCGGTGGTGTCGGCCACGGCGCGATGGGCCCGCACCCAGGTGGTGTCGCCCTCCTGCACCGGCGCGCCGACCGTCCACCCCGCGGCCCGCAGGTCGTCGAGGACCACCTGACGGTCGAGGTCGCCGATGCGAGCCAGTGCAGCAGGATCGAGCCCGACGGTCTGGATCACCCGGCCCGAACCGTCCTCTTCGACCACCACGGTGGTGTCGACCTGCATCTGGCACCCGACGAGCACGAGCGCCATCGCCACCCCGACCAGCACCACCACCGCCCGACCGACACCTCCGCAGCACCCGCGAGCGGTCACGACACGCGGCAACGGGTTACGGGGCGCACGACGCAGACGCTAACGGTCCCCGCACCACCGGCCAGCGCGCACGAGCCCGGGCACCAGGCCCGGGCTCGTGGTCGACAGACTGGAGATCGAACTACTCGGCCGGGCCAGTCTCGGCCAGCTCCATGGACGGGGGCTGGAAGCCCTCGACGGAATTGAACACGATCTCCTGCTCGCCCGTCTCGAGGTCGGGCCCGGCGTCGACGACGATGTGATCGCCGGCGCGGAAGCTTTTCGTGAGCAGTTTCTCCGACAACGGATCCTCGACGAGGCGCTGGATGGCCCGACGCAGCGGACGGGCGCCGAGGGTGGGGTCATAGCCCCGGTCGGCCAGCAGAAGCTTTGCTGCCTCGGTGAGCTCGAGGCCGATGCCCTGTGCCTCGAGTTGCCCGGTGACCCGCTTGATCATCAGGTCGACGATCGTGGTGACCTCGGACTTGGTGAGCTCGTGGAACACGATGGTGTCGTCGATGCGGTTCAGGAACTCCGGCCGGAAGTGCTGCTTGAGCGCCTCGTTGACCTTCTCCTTCATGCGCTCGTAGCTGATGGCCTCGTCGGACTTGCCGAAGCCGACGTTGCCCTTGCGCAGGTCCTGGGTACCCAGGTTGGAGGTCATGATGAGCACGGTGTTGCGGAAATCCACCGAGCGGCCCTGGCTGTCGGTGAGGCGACCCTCCTCGAGGATCTGCAGGAGAATGTTGAACACGTCGGGGTGGGCCTTTTCGATCTCGTCGAAGAGCACCACCGAGAACGGCTTGCGCCGCACGGCCTCGGTGAGCTGGCCGCCCTCTTCGTAGCCCACGTAACCGGGGGGCGAGCCCACCAGCCGGCTGACCGTGTGCTTCTCCATGTACTCGCTCATGTCGAGGGCGATGAGGGAGTTCTCGTCGCCGAAGAGGAACTCGGCGAGCGTCTTGGCCAGCTCGGTCTTGCCCACGCCCGAAGGGCCCAGGAAGATGAACGAACCGCTGGGACGCTTGGGGTCCTTGAGACCGGCCCGGGTGCGGCGGATGGCCTGGCTGACCGCCTTGATGGCGCTCTCCTGGCCGATGACCCGCTTGTGCAGCTCGTCCTCCATGCGCAGGAGCTTGGCCGTCTCTTCCTCGGTGAGCTTGTACACGGGGATGCCGGTCCAGATGGAGAGGACCTCGGCGATCGCCTCCTCGTCGACCTCGTCGAACAGGTCGATTCCGGCGTCGCGCATCTCGCGTTCCTTCGACTCCTTCTCGGCCAGGAGCTCCTTCTCGCGGTCACGCAGGCGGCCGGCCTCCTCGAACTGCTGGGACTCGACCGCCTCCTTCTTCTGTTGCACGACCAGGGCGATCTGGTTCTCGAGCTCCTTGAAGTCCGGTGGCGTCTCCATGCGCTTGATGCGCAGGCGCGAGCCGGCCTCGTCGATGAGGTCGATGGCCTTGTCCGGGAGGTGACGGTCGGAGATGTAGCGGTCGGCCAGGTTGGCGGCCGCGACGAGCGCCTGATCGGTGATGGTCACCCGGTGGTGTGACTCGTAGCGGTCGCGGAGGCCCTTCAGGATCTCGATGGTATGAGCCACCGACGGCTCCTCGACCTTGATGGGCTGGAAGCGCCGCTCGAGCGCGGCGTCCTTCTCGAGGTGCTTGCGGTACTCGTCGAGCGTGGTGGCACCGATGGTCTGCAGCTCCCCCCGGGCCAGCATGGGCTTGAGGATGCTGGCGGCATCGATGGCGCCTTCGGCGGCACCGGCGCCGACGAGCGTGTGGAGCTCGTCGATGAAGAGGATGATGTCGCCGCGGGTCTTGATCTCCTTGAGCACCTTCTTGAGGCGCTCCTCGAAGTCCCCCCGGTAGCGCGACCCGGCGACGAGGGCGCCGAGGTCGAGGGTGTAGAGCTGCTTGTTGGCCAGCGTCTCGGGGACCGTGTCGGCGGCGATGGCCTGGGCCAGGCCCTCGACGATGGCGGTCTTGCCCACACCGGGCTCGCCGATGAGGACCGGGTTGTTCTTGGTTCGCCGGCTCAGCACCTGCATGACCCGCTCGGTCTCGCGCTCGCGCCCGATGACGGGATCGAGCTTCTTCTCGCGGGCGAGCTGGGTGAGGTTGCGGCCGAACTGATCGAGCACCACCGAGCCCGACGACGCCGCGTCACCGGAACCGCCCGCGGTGGCCCCGGCCTTCTCGCCGCCGGCGCCCTGCGTACCGGGCCCCGAGTAGCCGGACAGGAGCTGGATGACCTGCTGGCGTACACGAGAAAGATCGGCGCCGAGCTTGACCAGCACCTGAGCGGCGACGCCCTCGCCCTCACGAATGAGCCCGAGGAGGATGTGCTCGGTGCCGATGTAGTTGTGGCCGAGCTGCAACGCCTCGCGCAACGACAGCTCGAGCACCTTCTTGGCGCGGGGCGTGAACGGGATGTGCCCGCTGGGCGACGAGCCGCCCTGGCCGATGATCTCCTCGACTTGGCTGCGCACCGCCTCGAGCGAGATGCCGAGCGACTCGAGGGCCTTGGCGGCCACGCCTTCGCCCTCGTGGATCAGCCCGAGCAGGATGTGCTCGGTACCGATGTAGTTGTGATTCAGAAGCCGTGCTTCCTCTTGGGCGAGGACGACCACACGGCGGGCTCGGTCGGTGAAGCGTTCGAACACTGGCCACTACCTCCCTAGGCGGGAAATGACTTCCCCCACGAGCGGGGGAAACGTGGGGCGAGTGTACCCACCCACCTGTCTCCCTCCTCGCGCCCGCACCCGTTCCCGCGGCCGAGTAGCCACCGCACGAACGATCGGGCGCAACGAACCCGCTATTCAGTGGCAGAAGACCCCGTCCCGGTTGAGGGGCGACGGCCCCACCCGCCTATCGTTGTCCTTGTGGCTGTCGCCTCCCCCCTCCTGGCCCTGCCGGTTCTGCAGGACGACCTCACCCGGGTCGAAGAGGCGCTGCGGGCGTCCGTCGTCGCCGACGACGCCTTTCTCACCGAGGTGGCCAGCCATCTGATCCTCGCCGGGGGCAAGCGGGTTCGGCCCGCGTTCGCCGTCACCGCCGCGGCCACCGCCGACCGCCAGATGCGGGCCGCGACCCCCGAAGTGGTACTCGGGGCGGTGTCGGTGGAGCTCGTCCACCTCGGCTCGCTGTACCACGACGACGTGATGGACGAGGCCGCCACCCGCCGCACCGTGGCCAGTGTGAACGCCCGGTGGGGCAACCTGAAGGCCATTCTCGCCGGCGACTACCTCCTGGCCAAGGCGTCCGAGATCGCCGCGTCGCTGGGCACCGAGGTCGCCGGGCTCCTCGCCGCCACCATCGGTCGCTTGTGCGAGGGCCAGGTCCTCGAGCTCCAGAGCGCCTACGACCGGGATCGCTCGGAGGCCGCGTACCTGTCGTCGATCGACGGCAAGACCGCCTCGCTGCTCGCCACCTCCTGCCGCGTCGGGGGAATCGTGGCGGAGCTTCCCCGCGACCAGATCGAAGCCCTCACCGTGTTCGGGCGCAGCTTCGGCATGGCCTTCCAGATCGTCGACGACCTCCTCGACGTGACCTCGACCGACGAGGAGCTGGGCAAGCCCGCCGGCCACGACCTCGTCGAGGGCACCTACACGCTCCCGGTGATCCGGGCCCTTGCCGCCGGGGGCGCCGCCGCCGCCGAGCTCAGGACCCTGCTGTCGGTGCTGCAGCCCACCAACGGCAACGGCGCGGTCGGCCACGACCAGGTCGCCATCACCGCCGCCCGGGAACTGCTCCGCGGTGGCCCAGCCGTCGAATCGTCACTGAACACGGCACGCGAGTTCGTCGAGAGGGGCCAGAAGGCGCTGGCGCCCTACGCCGGCAACGAGGCCGTCACCGCTCTCGAAGCCGCCGCCGAGCACCTGCTGGCCAGCGTCAACGCCGCCGCCTGACCCACCGGAGCGGGGCCCGCCACCTTCAGGCGGCACGCTCGGCGGCGCTGACCTGGTCGAGGAACGTGCGTACCGCGGCGTTGAACCGGCCGGCGCTCTCGAACATGAATCCGTGCGGACCACCGGTGATGATCACCAGCTGTGAGCCTGGGATCAGGTCGTTGAGCAGCTCGCTGTCGCCGATCGGGGTGAGGATGTCCTGGGACCCGACGATGACGAGCGTCGGCACGGCGATCGTCTCCAGCTCGAACCGCAGCTTGTCGTCCGACGCGAGCATCGCGTCGACCTGCGCGCCCAGGGCCTCGGGCGTCACCTGCATGGCCAGCGGGCCCAGGAAACCCACCACGGGCCACAGCCGAAAGCGCGAACGCGGTCCGATGAGCCAACGGGCGGCGAGGTCGACGAAGGCCCGCATCCCCTTGGTGCGGGCCGTCTCCTCCCATTCGGCCAGCAGCTCCCGACGCCACGGGAGGTGCTGGCAGGCGGTGCAGGCCAGGGTGAGGGAACGGACACGATCCTGATACCTGACCCCGATGATCTGGGCGAGGATGCCGCCCATGGATGCCCCCATGACGTGGGCGGACTCGATGCCGAGGTCGTCGAGCACCGCGATGGCGTCGGCGGCCATGACCTCGAGGTCATAGGGGCCGGGGGGCACGTCGGATCGGCCCACCCCCCGGTTGTCGAACACGATGCCCCGGTAACGATCGGCCAACATCCCGCGCTGGCGCATCCAGCCCCGACTATCGGCGCCGAGACCCTGGATCAACAACACCGGTGGGCCATCGGCCTTGCCGAAGGTGTCGTAGTGGATGCGGGTCCCGTCCGGGGTGTCGACGAAAGGCACGAGGCGAGTGTAGAGACCGGGGTCAGGCCGCTGGTGCCTCGACCCCGGGCGGGGTGCTCCGGGTCCAGTTGATGTCGGCCCACTCGTGGATGTGGCGGATGACGTCGCGGGTGGTGTGCTCAGGCGTCATCCCCAGCAGCTCACCGACCCGGTCGCCGTCGGCCAGGCAACCCTTCACCAGGAGCTCGACCACGTGATGGGGCAGAGGAGCGCCGGACAGTTCGGTGGCGATGCGAGCGGCGTTCCAGCCCGGGCCGCACACCGGCACGGGGAGTCGGGCCCCCATGCGCACTGCCGCCCACGCGCTCATGGACCCGGACGCGACCACGTTCACCGGCCCTTCGGTCTCGGGGCGGCGGGCGGCGGCCACCAGCGCCCGGGCCGCATCCTCGCGATGCAGCACGCAGAACTCGCCGCCCCCGAACGCCGGTACGGGCACGGCCGGGAGGCGCAACAGCCGCACCAGTGGGCTCGGGAAGTGAGGGCCGGCAACCGGTGCGAACCGCAGGAGCGTGGCCGAGGCCCCGGCCCGGGTCACCCCCGTGGTCACGATCCGCTCGGCATGCAGGAGGCTCTGGCCGAAAGGACAGGTGGGATCGGGCTTCACCGTCTCGTCGGGGCGCACCGGGGTCTTCGATCCCCGGCCGTACACCTCGATACCGGACCGCATGACCACCTTCGCAAGCGCACCACCGGCGCGGGCCCCGTCGAGCGCAGCCACCGTGCCGGCGATCGTGCGGGCCGCCGCCGACCGGGGGCTCGACCGGGCGTTGGGCTCGTAGACACCGACGTGCAGGAGCAGCTCGGGGGCGAAGCCGGTCATCAGCTCGACCGTACGGGCCCGATTCCGGGGGTCGACGCGGTGGAACTCCGTGCGCCGGAGGTGGCGGCGAGGGGGCTCGAGGTCGACGCCCATGATCTCGGTGAACTCGTCGTAGCCCTCGAGGAGGACGGCGACGCGGGTGCCCAACTCCCCTCCCATCCCCGTGATGGCCACTCGCATCTGCTGCTCCTCACCGGTCGGTCCTGTTCTACCCGACATGACGATCGGTCAGAGGTTCTTCTCGTAGACCAATCGCAGCCCGTGGAGGGTGAGCCAGGGCTCGGTGTGCTGGATCCGTGACGACCACGGCGTGATGAGCTCGGCCAGCCCGCCCGTGGCCACCACCGTGCACGGGCCCAGCTCGTCCTCGATGCGGGCGCAGAGACCATCGACCTGGGCGGCGAACCCGAACACGGCACCGGATTGGATCGACTCGACCGTCGACTTGCCCAGCACGTTGCGGGGTGCCTTCAGCTCCACCGCTCGCAGCGCCGCGGCCCGGCCGACGAGGGCGTCCATCGAGATCTCGATACCCGGGGCGATGGCCCCGCCGAGGTACTCCCCGTTGGCCGACACGGCGTCACATGTCGTAGCCGTGCCGAAGTCGGCGATGATCGTCGGGCCGCCGTACAGGTCGAAGGCCCCAACGGCGTTGGCGATGCGATCGGCGCCGACCTCCTTCGGGTTCTCGTAGACGATGGCGATGCCGGTGCGCACCCCCGGCTCGATCACGACCGGACCGAAGTCGAGGTATCGGTCGGCCAACTCGCGGAGAGCGGCGGTGACCTTCGGGACGCCCGACGAGACGGCGATGCCGTCGATGTCGTGCAGGGTCAGCTCCCGCAGCGCCAGGAACCCCTGGAGCAGCACGGCCACCTCGTCCGAGGTGCGCTCCGCCGCGGTGGAGATCCGCCAGTGGTCGAGCAGGCCTTCCTCTGGTCGCCGACCGGCCGAAGAGGCGTCATCGGACTCGTAGAGCCCCACGACGGTCTGGGTGTTGCCGGCATCGACGACGAGCAGCACGGTGGTCCTTGCCCTTCAGGCGGGATCGAGATCGAGACCGATGTCGAGCACCGGCGCGGCGTTGGTGAGGCTGCCGACCGAGATGCAGTCGACGCCGGTGGCGGCATAGGCGGCCACGGTGTCGAGGGTGATGCCTCCCGACACCTCGAGCAGAGGACGACGACCAGCGCCAGCGGCGTCGGCGGCGGCGACACAGGCCCGCACCTGGTCCGGGGTCATGTTGTCGAGCAGCAGGGCGTCGGCGCCGGCGGCGAGGGCCTCGTGGACCTGGTCCAGGCGGTCGCATTCGACGTGCACCGTGCGCGCCGGCCACATCACCCGAGCCCGACTCACGGCGTCGGCGATACCGAACCGGGCCACATGATTGTCCTTGAGCAGCACCCAGTCGGACAGGCTGCCCCGGTGGTTGGCGCCACCCCCGGCGCGCACCGCCGCCTTCTCGAGGCTGCGCAGGCCCGGAGTGGTCTTGCGGGTGTCCCAGATGCGCGCCGGGCCGGCGGGCCCGGCGGCATCGACGAAAGCGCGTGTACGGGTGGCGATACCGGACAGATGGCCGAGGAAGTTCAGGGCGGTTCGCTCCGCAGTGAGAATCGGCGCCAGCGGGCCGCGCACGGTGGCGAGGGTGGCCCCTGGTGCCACCACATCCCCGTCGTCGACCAGCCAGGCGACACCCAGATCGGGATCGACCTGGCCGAAGGCCTCGGTGGCGCAGTCGCGACCGGCGACCACACCGCCTTCACGAGCGACGAAGGCCGCTTCCGCTTCGAGCCCGTCGGGAAGGAGCGCGGAGGTGAGGTCGCCCAAGGGGGTGAGGTCCTCGTCGAGGGCCCGACCCACGGCCTCCACCACGGCCCGTCGCGGCGGGTGCACTCCCCTGGCCATCCCTCCAGCCTGCCTCGCGTCGGCGCCGACGACGAAATCCCCCGGCCCGGGCCCAGGCGGTCAGCGCAACACGAGCCGCCGGCGAAACGCGGGGTCCTGCCCCGGGTGATCGGATCGCGTGTGGGCACCCCGGCTCTCGAGGCGGGCCTCGGCCGCGTCGAGGAGCGCGGCGGCGCACGTCGTCAAGTTGGCGAGCTCCCATGCATCGGTACCGGTGCCGCTAGCGGCGAGCGCGCCCACCTCGTCCACGACCGCGTCGGTCGCCGCCAAAGAATCGGCCGATCGCAGGACCCCGGCTCCGGCGGTCATGGCCCGCTGGAGCCGGTCACGAGCATCCGCGATCTCGGCGGCGGTCGGCGCCTCGTCGGACGCGTCCCGTGAAACCGGATGGGGAGGAGTCCAGTCCTTCAGTTGCACCCCGCCGATGACCCCCGAGTCCGAGGCCTGGCGCGGTTCGAGCACGGCGCGCATCGCCCCGGAGGGCCGGGGCCCGTCGGCGCCCCGCTCCACCGCCTCCACCACCCGGGCCCCGAACACCATGCCCTCCAGCAGCGAGTTCGACGCCAGGCGGTTGGCCCCGTGCACGCCGGAGCACGCCACCTCACCGGCTGCCCACAGCCCGGGGAGGCTGCTGGCGCCGTCGAGATCGGTCACGATCCCTCCGCACAGGTAGTGGGCGGCGGGGGCGATGGGAAGCCAGTCGGTGGCCGGATCGAGTCCGACCTCGTCGAGGGCCGCGGTGATCGTGGGGAACCGCAGCGCGAACCCATCGAGGCCGGTGGCGTCGAGCCAACAGTGCTCGACACCGAGGTCGAGCATGCGCCCGGTCATGGCCCGGCTCACCTCGTCACGCGGGAGCAGCTCGTCGACGAAGCGCTCACCGGTGGCGTCGCGCAGCAGCGCCCCGTGACCGCGGAGGGCCTCACTGAGCAGAGGTCGGGGCATGCGCGGATGGTGCAGGGCCGTCGGATGGAACTGCACGAACTCCACATCGGCCACGGCGACACCGGTGCGCAGGGCCATGGCCACCCCGTCACCGGTGGCCTCGAGGGGGTTCGTGGTGACCGAGAACAGCTGACCGGCGCCGCCGGTGGCCACGAGGACGTGCCGAGCCCGTAGCTCCACGACCCGACCGTCGGCCGCCACCGCCCGCACCCCTCGGCTGCGGCCGCCCTCGACCACCAGATCGAGGGCGAAGGCGTGCTCGTGCACGGCGGTCGCGGTTCGCCGCACCGCTTCCACCAGGGCCCGTTCGATCTCGGCCCCGGTGGCCGCGCCCCCGGCGTGCACCACCCGGGGAAGGGTGTGACCGCCTTCGCGAGCCAGCTCCAACCGACCCTGCGCGTCCCGGTCGAACATGGCCCCGAGCGCGATGAGGTCCTCCACCCGCCCGGGACCCTCGTCGACGAGCACCCGGACGGCGTCGACGTCGCACAGGCCTGCGCCCGCGGCCAGCGTGTCGGCCAGGTGCAGATCAGTGGAGTCCGGGTCCTCGGCCAGCACGGCGGCCACCCCACCCTGGGCCCAACGGGTGGTGGCCTGCTCCAGCGTGGCCTTGGTGAGTACCCCCACCCGCAGACCGTGGGTCTCGGCGGCGCGCACCGCGGCCGACAACCCGGCCACACCGGACCCGACCACCAGCAGATCGACCTCGTCGTGACGGTCCTCCCCCGAGGCCACCAGATCCTCGGTGTGGGTCACGACACGAGAGTCTGGCGCGGCGACGGTCCGGACAGGCCATCGTGGCCGCAACGCCTCGACGAGGACCGGGTCAAGGGGCCACCACCCCGATGTTGTCGAGCAGACGGGTCGACCCGAAGGCTGCAGCCACGAGGAGGCGCACCGGTTGGCCGCCGTGGACGACCCCGACGGGTTCGAGCATCTCGGTGTGGACGACCTCGGCGTAGTCGAGTCGGGCCGTCGGCGCGTCTGCCACCACGCCGGCCATCCGCGCCGCCACCGTCGCGCCGTCACGCTCACCGCCGGCGATCATCGCGGCCCCGGTCTGCAGAGCCCGGTACAGCACGACCGCAGCCGCCCGTTGCTCGGCGTCGAGGTGGACGTTGCGACTCGAGAGGGCCAGGCCGTCGTCCTCGCGCGCGATGGGGCAGGGCACCACGGTCACGGGAAAGTCGAGATCGCGAGCCAGGCGGGTGACGACCGCGAGCTGCTGGTAGTCCTTCTCGCCGAAGTAGGCCCGGCACGGCCCCGCCAGGGAGAAGAGTTTGGTGACGACGGTGGTCACACCGTCGAAGTGGCTGGGGCGGCTGGCCCCCTCCATCGATCCGGTCAGCCCACGCACGTGCACCGTCGTGGCCATCGACTCCGGGTACATCTCCTCGGTCGTGGGCGTGAACACCACGTCGACCCCGCCGTTCTCGGCCAGTCGGAGATCGCGTTCGATCGGTCTCGGGTAGGCACCGAGGTCCTCGCCCGGCCCGAACTGGAGCGGGTTCACGAAGATGGTGAGCGCCACCACGTCGCACTCCCGCGCCGCTGCCGCGACGAGCGAGAGATGCCCGGCGTGGAGAGCGCCCATGGTCGGGACCAGCCCGACGCTTCGCCCCGACCCCCTGAGCGTCTCGAGGTGGGAACTCAGCTCCGCCCGGGTGAACAGCACGATCACCTCAGCACTCTCCCCCGTCGGGCCCGACGGCACCAACTCCGTCGCCACCGGTCACGGCGTCCCCTCGACCAGGCGGCGGGCGGCGCGCACCATGGCGTCGTAGGCCTCGAGTTCGTCGGTGGGCAACGCGGCGCGGTGACGCTCGACGGTGTCCCAGTCCTCGCAGGCCACCGGTCCGGTGAGGGCGGCCGCCGCCCCCATCTCGGCCACGTTGTCGACGGTGGCCCGAACCAGGTCGCCACCACGAGGCCGGGCATCGTGGATCGTCCACTCGGCGCCCCCGACGGCGGTCGCCAGCGCGGTTCCGGCCCGGCCGGGCCCCACGATCCGTAGCGACGGCACCGCCGAAGCCTCAGTCAGGACCCGGGTCGAGCGACGCGAAACGCTCGACTCGACCCTCGGCGTGGTCCTCCCAGTCTGGAGCCGCCAGATCGGGGGCGATGTCGGCCAGCGGGGCCATCACGAACCGCCGCTGCGTCATCCGTGGGTGGGGCACCTGGAGGTCGGGCTCGTCGACCGGGGCCGCGTCCATCCAGAGGATGTCGACGTCGAGGGTGCGCGGCCCCCAACGCTCGGCCCGCACCCGGTTGGCGGCGGACTCGAGGCGATGGCACACCCCGAGCAGCTCACGGGCCGACAGCTCGGTGTCGAGCTCGACGACGAGGTTCAGGTAGGCGTCCTGCCCGCCGGGGCCTCCCATCGGGGCGGTGCGGTACACCGGCGACACGGCCACCACGCCGGACAACGAGCGCACCGCTTCGCGCAGGAGATCCAGCGAAGCGCCGAGGTTGGACCCCAGACCGAGGAAGGCCCGGGTCATCAGCGGGTACGGGTGATGCGCACACCCGAGGTGGCCATCACCTGCGGCACCGGGGGGCGCAGCTTGCGGACGCTCACCGTGACGCCGAGCGCACGGGGGTCGGCGAGCACGACGTCGGCCAGGCGCTGAGCCAGGCGTTCGAGCAGCACGAACCCCTCACCGGTGATGACGGCCTCGACGGCCGCGGCGATGGCGCCGTAGTCGAGGGTGTCGGCCAGATCGTCGCTCACACCGGGCCGGGAGAGGTCGGCCACGACATCGAGGTCGACCTCGAGAGGCTGGGCCCGGACCCGCTCTTCGGGAAGGGCCCCGCAGATCCCGCTGGCCACGAGGCCACGAAGCTCGATGTGGTCGGTGGAGGGCATGGGAGGGTCCGGTTCGGAGAAGGGAACGGTTGCGGTGCGTTGGCGCCAGGGTCAGGCGGCGGGAGGGGGCAGGGCGTCGGCCACTGCCACCAGTTCGCGTCCGACCGGGCCGAGCTGACGACCGGTGAGGCGCTCCACGACCGTGACCGTCGCCGGCGGGGTGTCGAGCAGCCCGACCCAGAGCAGGTAGCCGGCGATCAGCCCACAGACCCGATCGCCCAGCTCTTCACTGTGCACCACCACCTTGGCCCCGCCGGCCAGCAGATCGCGCAGCTCGGTGAACAGCCGCCGTTCGTAACCGACGCGGTCGTCCTCGTCGAAGGGCCGATGACGCCACACCACCCCGAGCTCGTCGTAGTTGTGCAGGTTGTGAGGGGCCTGGATGGTGGAGATCACCAGGGTGAAGCCCTGCTCACGGATCCAGATGATCTCCTCTTGGCGCCGGACCTTGCGATGGTTCGCGGCGTATCCACCCGGTCGCTCACAGATGGCGAGCCGGTCGCCGATCACCCAATGAAAGTTGCGGGGGCGGATGCCCTGAGCCCACTTGCCTTTGCTGACCACGGGACTCATGCTGCCACGACTCGAGCCGCCTGGACGGCGGCGCGCCCCTCGTGGGCCCTGACCATGGCCACACCGCGGTGCATGCACCACACCTGGGTGGCGATGGTGGCGGCCAGGCGATCGTCGACCGGCACGATGTCGGCGACGCCGTCGGAGGCCGCGAGGATGCACCCGAGCGTGGCCTTGCGGCTGGTGCCGATGAGCACCGGCCAACCGAGGTCGACCACCCGGTCGAGGTGAGCCAGCAGGGCCAGGTTGTGGGCCATCGTCTTGCCGAATCCGACCCCCGGATCGATCCAGACCTCACCGACCCCCGCCGTCTCGGCCCGCCGGGCCTGGGCCTCGAGGAAGGCGCAGACCTCACCGACGACGTCGTCGTACCGCGGTTCGGTTTGCATCGTGGCGGGCTCGCCCTGCATGTGCATGGCCACCCACCCGGCACCGGTCTCGGCCGCGACCTTCCAGAGCGACGCCGAGATGTCGTTCACGAGGGTGGCTCCTGCGGCGACCGCAGCCCGCGCGACCTCGGCCTTGCGCGTGTCGATACTGACCCGGGCGTGTTCGGCCAGGGCCTCCACCACCGGCAACACCCGCCGGAGTTCCTCGGCCGTGCTCACCGGCATCGCACCCGGACGGGTGCTCTCACCGCCCACGTCGAGCACGGCGGCGCCCTCGACCAGCAATTCGAGGCCGTGGGCGACAGCGGCCTCAGCGTCGAGGAAAAGGCCTCCGTCACTGAACGAGTCGGGCGTGACGTTCACGACCCCCATCACGAGGGGCATGGCGGGACGGGCGGTCACGACCTCGCGATGTAGCGCATCGCCTCGAAACGGGTGGCGGTGCTGTCGCGGAACAAACCGCGAACCGCCGACGTGACCGTGGACGAGCCCGGCTTGCGGACACCTCGCATGGACATGCACAGGTGTTCGGCCTCGACCACGACCAGCACGCCCCGGGGCTGGAGGGTGCGTTCGATCTCGTTGGCGATCTGCGCGGTGAGCCGCTCCTGCACCTGGGGTCGCTTGGCGTAGGTGTCGACCAGGCGGGCCAGTTTGGACAGCCCGGTGACGCGCCCGTCCTCGTTGGGGATGTAGGCCACGTGGGCCTTGCCGATGAACGGCACGAGATGGTGCTCGCACATCGACGCCAGCGAGATGTCGCGCACCATCACCATCTCGTCGTGGTCGGCCTCGAACACCACCTTGAGGTGGCTGTCCGGCTCTTCGCGCAACCCGGCGAAGACTTCGGCGTACATGCGAGCCACTCGGGCCGGGGTGTCGAGGAGGCCGTCCCTGTCGGGGTTCTCGCCGATGGCGATGAGGATCTCGCGGACAGCGGCCTCGATGCGGGGCAGATCGACGGGCGGCAAGGCCACGAGCTCCTCGCGTGGTGGCACCGGTCGGGGGGCGCGAGCCAGTTCGGGCTCGTCGAAGGGGGGCACGGCAAATGACCCTAGGCCGTCGTGGCCGTTGTTCGACACAGCGGGGTTCGGATCGATGCTCATGGCTCGGGCTCCCACGGTGGGGTCGCGCCGGCCTGGTACCGGCTCACCTGCGGGGCATCAGCGCCTACCGACGGCGCTTCATTCCCGATTCGTGCCGAACCCCGGGCGGGGGCGTCGCCGGTGTCGACCGCATCGGCCTCGGCCAGGATGGCCCCGAGTTCGGGGTCCCCGAGCGTCTCGTGCTCCACCAACGCGTCGGCGAGCCGGTCGAGCGTGCCCCGATGCAGGCTCAGGACCTCCCGAGCCTCGGCGCGGGCCTCGCCCACCAGGCGGGCCACCTCGGCATCGATGGCGGCCGCCACCTGCTCGCTGTAGTCGGGCTCACCGGCCATCTCGCGTCCGAGGAAGGGCTCCCCCCGTTGGCGCCCGAGTTGCTGGGTGCCGAGGGCATCGCTCATGCCGTACTGAGTGACCATGGCCCGGGCGATCTGCGTGACCCGCTTGATGTCGTCGGAGGCGCCGGTGGTGGGGTCACCGAAGATCAGCTCCTCGGCGGTACGCCCCCCGAGCAACATCGCCATCTGGTCGACGAGCTCGGCCCGCGTGTGCCACAGCTTGTCCTCGACGGGCAGGGCGAGCGTCCAGCCGAGGGCCCGACCCCGCGAGATGATCGACACCCGGTGGATGGGATCGGTGTTGAGCAGCACGTGCCCGACCAGGGCGTGCCCGCCCTCGTGGTAGGCGATCATGCGCTTCTCGCGATCGGACATCACCCGGCTCTTGCGCTCGGGCCCGGCCAGCAGGCGGTCGATGGCCTCTTCGCACTCGCGCATCGAGATGGTGGTCTCGCCGCGACGGGCGGCGAGCAGAGCGGCCTCGTTGAGCAGGTTGGCCAGGTCGGCGCCGGTGAATCCCGGGGTGCGGCGGGCCAGGACGGCCAGCGCCACGTCGTCACCGAGCGGCTTGCCCTTGGCGTGCACCGCCAGGATCGCCTCGCGGCCCACGAGGTCGGGCTGGTCGACGACGATCTGACGGTCGAAGCGGCCAGGGCGCAGCAGGGCCGGGTCGAGGATGTCGGGTCGGTTGGTGGCGGCGATCAGGATCACGCCGGCGCTCACGTCGAAGCCGTCCATCTCGACGAGGAGCTGGTTGAGGGTCTGCTCGCGTTCGTCGTGCCCCCCGCCGAGCCCGGCCCCGCGGTGACGACCGACGGCGTCGATCTCGTCGACGAAGATGATGGCCGGGGCCTCGGCCTTGGCCTGCTCGAACAGGTTGCGCACCCGGCTGGCGCCGACGCCCACGAACATCTCGACGAAGTCGGACCCCGAGATCGAGAAGAACGGTGCCCCGGCCTCGCCGGCCACGGCCCGGGCCAGCAGGGTCTTGCCGGTGCCCGGCGGCCCGAACAACAGCACCCCCTTCGGGATCTTGGCGCCCATGGCGAGGAAGCGATCGGGTTCGGCGAGGAAGTCGCGGATCTCCGCCAACTCCTCGATGGCCTCGTCGCACCCGGCCACATCGGCGAAGGTGACGACCGGGAGGTCCTTGTCGGCCTTGCGGGCCTTCGTCTTCGAGAACTTGCCCATCGGCCCACTCCCGCCCTGCATGCTGGAGATCAGCCACAGGAAGGCGCCGACGAGAAGGACCACGGGCAGGAGCTGGAACAGCAACCGGGTGAGGATCGACTCACCCTGGTTGTTCGTCTCGATCTCGACGCCGGCGGCCACGAGCTGCTTGGTGAGCGTCTCGGCATAGTCGTTGGGGTAGCTGACCTTGTAGAGGGTGTCGTCGGTCAACTTGCCGTCGACCCGGTTCTCGCGATCCTGGATGTCGGCCGTGGCCACTTCGCCGGCGGCGATCTTCTGCTCGAACTCGGCCAGCTTCAGGTCGGTGCGGTCGGGACCGCTGCGGGTGAGCAGCAGCACGGCCCCGACGGCCATCACCACCACCGCCACGAGGAGCAGCAGCCAGCGGCGGGATGACCGGGCTTTGCGGGAGCTCGGTGACGTCTTCACGGTGAAGTGAGGGTAGCGACGCCAGCGGCCGCGACAGCACTCGAGAATCGTGTCCCGGCCACCACCGGTGGGGCCGCCAACGCCGGCGGGCCGTCAGTGACCCAGGTAGGTGCGGACGTCGCCCAGGTTGCGGTAGCGCTCATCGACGTCGAGGCCGTAGCCGACCACGAAGACGTTGGGGAGCCGAAAGCCCACGTAGCGCAGCGGAGGCTCGACCTTCTGCTGGCCTTCCTTCACGAGCAGGGCGCACACCTCCAGGCTGCCCGGGTGGCGGGTGGCCAGGTTCTTGAGCAGGTAGTTGAGCGTGAGCCCGCTGTCGACGATGTCCTCGACGACGATGACGTCCCGACCGGTGAGATCGGCGTCGAGGTCCTTCACGATGCGCACCACACCGCTGGTCTTGGTGGCGCTGCCGTAGGACGACACCGCCATGAAGTCGAGCTCGACGGGTAGGTCGACCCGGCGGGCCAGGTCGGCCATCAGCATCACCGCGCCCTTGAGCACACCGACGAGCAGGGGGCGCCTCCCGGCGTAGTCGGAGGTGATCTGCGCCCCGATCTCGTCGAGCCGCCGGTGCAGGGTCTCGTGCGACACCACCACCTCACCGAGGTCCGGGTCGTCGTTGACGTGGGTGGCGACCGCGGGTTGCTCGGGGACGGAGGGCACGAAGGCCGAACGTAGCCCAGCCGTCGATGACGAGCGGCGAGGTGACCTCAGGGGACGACCGGGTCGGGTTCCTCGAGGCGGAGCCGTCCGGCGGTCCGCGCCACCCGACGCCCTCCGGGCACCTCGGTGGCCCGCACCTCACCGCGCACCACGCTCAGCACCCGCTCGACCGCGGCGGCGTCGGGCGGATGGCCATCGGAGTCCAGGGACCGCAGCCACTCGCGGATCGCCACCCGGGCCAGCACCGGTGCCGCCGCGCGAAGGACCGCAACATCAGTGGGATCGAGGACGGTCGCCTCCCGCCGAAGGTGATCGGACGCCTCGCGCAGCAGATCGGCCTGACGGGTCACCACTGCGACGAGGTCCCGGCCGGCCAGGTCCTCGAGCAGCGGCAGGGCCTCGTGGCGCACCCGGTTGCGCAGGAAGGCCGGATCGTCGTTGGTCGGATCGCGCACGGTGCTCAGCCCCCGAGTGAGGCACAGCCCCTCCGTTTCGCGGCGCCGAAGCCGCAGGATCGGGTGACGGCGACCGGGACGCATCCCGGCCAGCCCGTCGAGCCCGGCCCCCCTCAGCAGGTTCAACAGGATCGTCTCCGCCTGGTCGTCGGCGGTGTGGCCGAGCGCGGCCGACGGACCGAGCGCACGGTGACGAGCGGCGCGGGCGCGAGCCTCGAGGTTCGGGCCGTGACCCACCTCGACCCGCTCGGCCCGAAAGCCGGCGCCCAGTTCCGCCGCCGCCGACCGCACGATCTCGGCTTCCTCGGCCGATCCCTCCCGCAGGCCGTGATCGACATGCACGGCCGTCACCTCACATCCCGCCGCGACCGCAAGGAGCAGAAGGGCCAGCGAGTCGGCGCCGCCGGACACACCACACACCACGGCCGTGCCCGGCGGTGGGAAGGAGCAACGCTCCAGCAGGGCGACGACCGCAGACCCTTCGGTCATGGGGTCGGCGCGCTCAGCCGGCGGCCGGGAGCATGGCATCGAGCCGGTTGATCCAGAGACGGGGCTCACGGATCTCGGCCCGACTGGGCAGACGGCTCGGGGCCTCCCACGCCCGACTGAGCAGTTCGGGCCCGCCATGAGCCTCGACGGCCTCGATGAAGGCTTCGCCCTCGGCGTACTGCTCCAGCTTGGCCTCGAGCCCGATGAATTGTTGCAGCAGCTTGGTGAGCCCCACCGCCGATTGGCGGCGTTGGCGCAGGACCCGGCCGAAGCGCTCGGCGCTGGGCACCCGCCCCGCACCCGCCCGGTCCATGGTGACGTCGCCGTGGCCCTCGAGCAGGCTCATGAGGCCGGCCACCTGGTCGATCACCGCCCGCTGCTCGGGCCCGGCCAACAGGGTCATCATGCCGCCGTCGGCCAATGGGTTGCGGCCCTGACGCAGCGCCGCCACCACCTGGTCGAGGGCTCCGAACAGCCGATCAGGGTCGGGCTCGACGGCGTCGAGGGTCTGGTGCACGAGGCCGATGAAGTGCTCGCGCAGCCACGGCACCCCGGTGAACTGGGCGCGGTGGGTGACCTCGTGGAGAGCCAGCCACATCCGGAACTCGCCGGGGGGGAAGCCGAACTGCTTCTCGAGGGCCAGCACGTTGGGGCCCACGTAGTAGACGATGTCCTGGTCGAGGGGGTTCTCCTCCTCGATGACCAACAGGTCGTACTGACCGAGCACCCGGGTGCTCATCCAGCCGAGCATCATGCCGAGCTCGGCACCGGCGAGGCGGGTGGTGACCGGCGCCAGAGGACTGGCCTGTACCCGTTCGCCGAAGCGGTCGAGCAGCGGGCGCAGCAGACGCTGGAACGAGGCCACGTTGGCCCGCACCCACCCGGCTCGGTCGGTGACCCGGGCCCGGGCCGGGCCGGCGAGGGAACGCAACCCGGTCTCGGCCGCCACCAGGTCCTCGGCCAGGGCGGTGTACTCGGCGAAGTCGGGGCCGAGCGACTCGTAGTGGTACGACTCGGCGAAGGGTTCACGGCCCGACACGCGGACGGCCACGCTCTCGGCGAAGGCCCAGTCGACCGCGCCGGCCATGCTCAGTTCACCGCTTGGGGTACTTGGGGACGATGACCTTGGCCACGTACACGACCGCGACGCCGAGCACGAGGAGGATGGTTCCGACCACCAGGGCGACGGCGATCCAGAACGTCCACACGACGCCGAGAAGGGGTTCCATGGTTGGAGATCCTAGAGCCCCGGTGCCTTGGCTCAGAAGGCGGGGGGGCTGTTGCCCTCGGGGGGTTCGGTCAGGGCGAGCGTCGCGATGGTCTCGCTGATTCGCAGGCGTAGGGATTCGGGGACCTGCTCGACGGCCTTGGTGCTCACCACGATACGCAGCTCGGCCTCGAAGTCGAAGACCTCGACACAGGGATTGCACCCGTGGAGGTGCGAGGAGATCGCCGCCTTCTTGGCCTCGGTCAGCTCCCCGTCGAGGAACGTGTAGAGCTCGGCCAACGCCTCTTCGCACGATGTCGGGTGATGGTGGTGCTCGGGTTGGGCCATGGTCAGTCGTCGTCCGTAGTCAGGGATCCGGTACGCGCAGATTCGCTAGCTTCGATCAGGACCTCATCGGTGGCGGGGGGCCGTCCGGTGAGCCCACGTTCGAGAGCAAACTCGTACAACTGCTTCTGGAGGGATTTTCTTCCCCGGTGCAGTCGACTCATCACGGTGCCGATCGGGATGTCGAGGATCTCGGCGATCTCCTTGTAGGAGAAACCGTCGACGTCGGCCAGCAGTACCGCCATGCGGAACTGCTCGGGGAGGGCCTCGAGGGCGTCCTTCACCTCGGTGTCGGTGAACCAGTCCATGAGCTCGTCCTCGGCGCTACGACCGGCCTGGGCCGCCTCGAGCCCACCCAGGCGCCGGTACAGGTAGAGGTCCTCGACCTCGTCGAGCTCGGTCTCGTCGGGACGCCGCTTCTTCGAGCGGTACGAGTTGATGAACGTGTTGGTGAGGATCCGGTAGAGCCAGGCCTTGAGGTTGGTCCCCTGCTGGAAGCCCCCGAAACCCCGATAGGCCTTGAGGTAGGTCTCCTGCACCAGGTCCTCGGCATCGGCCGGGTTGCGGGTCATGCGCATCGCCGCGCCGTAGAGCTGCGGCATGTATTCCATCGCCTGCTCGGCGAACTTCGCCTGGTCGGCCACGGGACCGTTCTAGCAGTGCGCACGTCTGAACCCTCCAAAGCGCAGCGTCACCCCTCGTACCGGAGAACTCCGCGCCGGTGAGGTGGGTACGGTCGTGGGCCATGGGACTGGCCTCGGACCTCGGGTACCGGCACCGGCCGGCGAACGCCTTCCAGCGCGCCAATCAGGCCTTCGGCTCGACCGAGCCGGGGGCGTGGTGCTTCTCCAAAGCCCTCCCGCCCCTCGACCGGGCGCTCCACCGGTTGAGCGGGGGCCGGTCGAGCCTGCCCGAGGTGCTGGCGGGGCTGCCCGTGCTCATGGTCACCACCACGGGGCGCAGGAGCGGGCAGCCCCGGGTCACCCCGTTGATCTCGGTGCCGCTCGGCGACGACCTGACCCTGCTCGGCACCAACTTCGGCCAGTCGAACACCCCGGCGTGGGTCTTGAACCTGGAGGCCGAACCGCAGGCCACGGTCGAGTACGACGGCACCACCGTGGGGGCGACGGCCCGACCGGCGACCGACGCCGAACGCCGCGCAGTGTGGGCCGTCTCGGCCGGGATCTACGGCGGCTACGAGAAGTACCAGCAGCGGGTGCAGGGCCGCGAGATCCGCATCTTCGTGCTCGAACCCTCGGTTCGGTAGCCGACCGACAGCCGTGACGTCAGGCGCAGGGGAAGGTGCCGGCCAGGATGTCGCCGCGGATCCGGTAGGCCCGGCACTCGTCGCTGATGGCGGTGATGACGTCGCCGAGTGGCGACCACGATTCGGTGACCTTCATGGCCGGGTCGATGGCGGCCACCGGGTGCCAGAAGACCCCGTCGGCGGTGAGGCAGACCTCGGGCACCAATGACGCCCTCGACACGGTGAGCCCGGCGTTGGCCGAGCCCTGCTTGGCCACCCGTCGCACGACCCGCTGGTCGTCCTCGAGGCCCAACTCGTCGAAGAGGTCCACGAGGCGCGACTCGGTGTCGCCGGCGTCGTCGCCCAACGTGGCCGCCACCCGCACGTGGAACCCCAGCTCCATGGCCGTGGTGATACCGGCGCGGGCCCGGGCGAAGGAGCCTTCCCCTCGGTGGTGATCGGGGAGTTTGGCGTCGGGCGAATCGAGGCTGATCTGGGGGGTGAGGCCGGCGCGGGGTGAGGCCGGCGCGGGGTGAGGCCGGCGCGGGGTGAGGCCGGCGCCGGGTGAGGACTGCACGCAGCAGTAGTCGCAGGCCAGGTTGCAGTGGAAGTTGGTGTAGATCCACAGGCGGTACCCCGGCCGCCGCTCGGGGGCGAGCGCGGCGATCGGGTCGGCGATCCGGCCCCGGTGGACCTCCACCGCGTCGGCGTGCACGGCCACGACGGCGTTGCCGGTGGCCTCACACCAACGGGCGACGATGTCGACGTCATCGGGCCCGTCGACCGCCACCATCGTGGTACCACCGTGATGGAGCAGGCCTACGTCGTCGACGAGACGAAGCAGCAAACGAGCACTCATGCCACGCTCAACGGTCGCTCACCAGCGGTCGGCGATGCCTTGTTCTTCCATGGCCGCTATCAGCGACTGGTACCCCTCGAGCTCGGCCCGCTCCCACTCGCGCAGGCCCTCGAGCTCCAGGATCCGGCGATGCTCGGGGTTCTCCCAGTCCATGGCCAGCAGTGTCGTGACCCAGGCTTCGGTCACCTCGGGTTCGAGCGTGTCGAGGGTCGAGAAGTTGCAGTGGTTGTAGACCTCGGACTCCCACACCACTTCGAGGTCGCTAACGGTCTCGTCGCCGGCGGCGGTGAGGGCCTCCCAGGTGTTCACCCCGACGGCGGCGACGTCGGCTTCGTCGTCGAGCACGGCCCGCAGGGCATCGAGGTCGGACCGACCGGTGTCGCCGTGCTTGCCGACGTCGGAGTCGAAGATCACCAGGTCCATGTCGGCGGCGGACAGACCGGCACGGGAGAGGAAGTGCATCGGCAGGATCCGGGCCTGCCCGGAGTCACGTGAGCCGAGGGCCACCCGGCGCCCCTTCAGGTCGCCCAGACCGGTCATCCCCGAACCGGACAGGCCGATCACCAGCGTCTTGAACACCTGATCGGTGTCGCGCGTGGCCAACGCCCGCGCCCGCCCGTCGCTCTGGCGCAACGTGCGGATCCACGCCACGTTGGTGTTCCAGGCGATGTCGATGTGCCCGGCCAGGAGCTCGTCGACCTGTCGCTCGTAATTGCTGTAGAGGACGAAGTCGATGGGGGTTCCGGTGTCGGCGAAGTAGTCCTTGATGCCTTCCCAGATGGGGACGACGTTGGCGGTGTAAGCCACCGCGCCAACGAGGACCGTCGAGTCAGCCATGGGTCTCCGAGCGGGTCGAGGGTCGAGAGGAGGGGTCAGAAGAGGGGAAGGCCGCAGGTGGCCTTGCCGATGAAGTCGTAGAGGGCGTCGGTGGTGGGCGCCATCACCGACGAGGCCCGGGCGTCGCGGAAACGCCGTTCCACCCCGACCTCCTTGCGGAAGGCCGAGCCGCCGCAGAGGCGCATGCACGTGTCGGTCACCTCGATCGCGGCTTCCCCGGCCGCGGCCTTGACCTCGAGCACCTTCAGCACGGCGTCGTCGGCGCCGGTCTCGATGGCGGTCACGGTGGCGTCGAGCAGGGCCCGGGCCTGGTCGGCGGCCAGCTTGGCCTGAGCCAGGCGGTTCAGGGTCACCGGGTTGTCGGCCAGCGTCTGGTCGAGGTGCTCGAGACGGGTGGACGTGAGGTAGGCCGCCGTCTGGGCGATGGCCGCGTCCATGAGGCCGACCGAGGTGGCGGCGTTCATGGCCGTGAACCACGGCAGGACGGCGCCGATCATCATGTCGAAGCCGCCACCGTCGGCCCCGAGCGCCGCAGCGGCGGGGACGCGAACCTCGGTGGCGCTCACGGGACTGGCCCGGTGCGAGGGATCTTGGAACTCAGCTCGCAGCGGCGGCCTCGCGCCGCGCCGACATGGACAGAAGACCCGTGACGCCGAGACCGAGCGCCATGAGCAGGGCGAAGGCGAGGTAGTTGCCGGGGGCCCCAAGAGGTCAACCCGTCGGGCCGCCACTGGACGAGGATCTGGAAGGCAACTCTTATGTCCCACCTTCCCACGGACCCGACGATCCTGCTCGGGGGAGCACCACTGTTTCGCCGATCGTTACATACGCGACACCGGCGCGGCCGGCCCACGCAGTCGGCCCGACGATCGTGGGCTCGTCGCGCCGCGGCCCGAGCACGAACTCGACGATTGTTGAGAGCCCGAGAGGAGAATCGAACTCCTGACCTGCTCATTACGAGTGAGCTGCTCTGCCGTCTGAGCTACCCGGGCGGGAACAACCGATGGTAGCGCCGGCCACAGGTCGCGCCGAAAGGCAATCGGCGCCGCTCAGCTCACTCGGCGCCGAGCCGGCCCAGCTTCACGAAGAGGGCCACCAGCTGCAGTCGCTCGTTGGGGTTGCGCACGAGCTCCTCGACCAGCGCGGCGATGGCCTGCAGGGCGGCGATAGAGCGCTCCGGGGACGACGACGTCACCATCTCGTCGCGGTAGCGCCGCGACAGCTCGGTGAGCCCCGCCCGCACCTCGTCGGTACGGTAGCGACGCTCCTCCCGCTTGTGCCGGGTGGTCAGGTCCGTGCGGCCCGAGCCTCGCTCACCGCGGGCCTTGACCCGTTCCTCGAGCTCGGCCAACTCGACCTTCTGGGCCTCGGCCAGCGGGGCCAGGGCATCGGTGATCATGGCCAGCAGCTCGTCGGCCCCCTCGACGGCCGTCCCGCCGGTGCCGGCGAGACGATCCGGGGCCTCATGCCACGCCGCTCGGCGTAGAGCCACCCGCTCGTCGGTGGCCAGCACCCGGGCCCGGCGCAGGTCGCCGACCGCGGCCGCCGCCCCCTCGGCGGCCCGTCGCGGGTCGACTCCCTCGGCCACCAGACGCTCGGCGATCGCCGCATCGGGAACGGGGCCCAGATCGACGCGCACGCAGCGACTGGCGATGGTGACCAGGCCCGGCGTCAGCTGATCGGCCAGGACCACGAACACCGTGCCCGGCGACGGCTCCTCGATCGACTTGAGCAGCTTCGGCCCCGCCGTGGTGACGAGATGGAACTCGTCGAGCACCAGCACCTTGGGACCGCCCTCCACCGACGCCCGCGAGGCCCGGCTGATGATCTCGTCGGCCTGCTCGACCGAGATGAAGGCGCCCCGACGCTCGACGATGGTCAGGTCGGGATGCGCCTCGGCCAACGCCAACGAGGCGTGGCGAGCGGCGTCGTCTCCCTGGCGGTCACGGGACAACAGCGCGGCGGCGAAGGCCGCCGCCAGCGTTCGCTTCCCACTGCCCCTCGGTCCGACGAGCAGGTAGGCGTGCACCGGCGTCTCGACGGCCGCTCTCAGCTCGGCCAAGGCCGCATCCTGACCCACGACGTCACCCCACACGTCGACGCCGGCGGTCTCGGCACTGAGGGGTGGAAAGACGCTGACGCTCACACCGGCAGTTGTAGCCGCTCGCGCACCGCCGTTCGCACGGCGAGATGGACCGCCTCGACCGACGCCGTTCCGTCGACCACCACCCACCGGTCCGGATCGGCCTCGGCCTGGCGATGAAACCCGGCCCCGACCCGGGCATGGAACTCCGCGCCTTCGGCCTCCATGCGGTCGAGCTCTCGCTCGAGGCGGGCCTGGGCAACCGACGGTGGGACGACCAGCAACACGACGAGGTCGGGCCAGCACCCGCCCGTGGCCCAGTCGGAGAGGGACCGGATCTCCTCGACCGGCAGACCCCGACCGTAGGCCTGATAAGCAATCGATGAGCCGGCAAATCGATCGGTGACGACATGACGGCCGGCGAGCAGGGCCGGTCGCACGATCTGGGCCACATGCTGGGCGCGGTCGGCGGCCATCACCAGCGCTTCAGCCCGGGCATCGAGGCCAACCGTCGTCGGCGACAGCACCAGCTCGCGCAGGGCCGAACCGATCTCCGTGCCTCCCGGCTCGCGGGTGAGCACGCCATCGAGGGCGTCGGCCAACAGCCGGGCCTGGGTGCTCTTGCCGCACGCCTCGCCACCCTCGAAGGCCACGAACCGGCCCTGGTGAACGCTTTCGTCGGTCACGGCAGGTCGTGGCGCGACGGGTGAGGCGACTGGCGAGCCCGCACCAATCGCGCCCCGGAACGCAACGACGCCCACGCGGCCACGGCCGCCCCGATGATGATGAGCGCCGCCAGCCAGAGGGCCAGACGTACCCCCGGCACCGCGATCTCGGCGCCGAGCACGGAGACCTCCCCGTCGACCACTGCGTTCGACAGCCGACCGAGCAGCACCGCCAGCAGCGGGCCCATCACCATGGCGATCAACACACACATCCGTACCAGGGTGTTGAGCGAGCTGAACACCCGCCCGCGCATGTCGTCGGCCACCTCACGCTGGAGCATCGAGAACCCGAGCACGTAGACCGGACCGACGAAGAACCCCATCACGAAGACGAACGCGGCGGCGGCGGTGAGCTGCGACGACGAGGCCGCGGCGAACAGGGCCAGGCCCGCAGCCAGAAGCGACCCGGCGAACACCTCGGCCGTGGGGAGCCGCTTCTGGAACACCGACACGCTCACGGCCCCTGCGGCCACCCCGAAGCCGAGGGCGGTGGTGAACAGGCCGTACCCGGCCGCGCCGGCGCCCAGCACCTCGGTGGAGAACACTGCGCCGAGCGGGATGAGCATGCCCCCACCGACGAGCCCGCAGGCCAGGCCCACGTTGACGGCCCGCACCGTGTGGTTGCCCACGATCTCGTGGAACCCCTCCTTGAGATCGCCGACCGCGGACCGCAGGGCGATCCTGATCTCGCGCCGCTCCCCGCCGGCCCGCCGCGGGCGACGCGGCTCCGCCGCCGCCGGCCCTCGCCCGAACGGGAGGCGATGGACCATCCACGCCGCGAAGAGGAAGGTGGCGGCATCGAAGTAGAAGGCCAGGGCCACCTGGTCGTCGCCCAGGAACCCGAACAACGGGATGCGACCGACCCACACCGACACCACGGCCAGCAGAGCGAACAACAAGGACGCGAACGGGAAGGTGCCGTACGCGGCGGCCAACGAGAGGGAGTTGGCCGTCGTGAGGTGATCGTGAGGCACCAGGTTCGGAACCTCCGACTCCTTGGCCGGCGACCACAGCAGCGTGCAGACCTCGAGCACCAACGAGGCCAGCACCAGCCCGGCCACGCTGTCGACGAACGGCAAGAGCACGAGCACGCAGGCCCGCCCGATGTCGCAACGGACCATCACCTTCTTGCGGTCCCAACGATCGACCAGGACCCCCGCCACCGGCCCGAAGAAGAACCCGGGGATGATCCGCGCCGCCATCACCAGCGAGACCGCCCCGGCCCCGGCCCCCCCGCCGATGCGGGCGGCCAGCACGATGATCGCGGCGAAGCCCAGCCAGTCGCCGGTGGCCGAGACGACCTGGACCAGCCACAGCCGGAAGAACTCGTGGGAACCGAAGAGTCGCACGTGCCGCCCTGGCCGGTCGTTCGGCACCACCGGGGAAAACGGGTCGGTGGGCAGATCGGTGGACATGGCCCACGACGCGTCTGCGCCACCGCTCTGGGCGTTGAGCTCGACCCCGGCGTCGGAGTCCTCGGAAGCGCCCGGCTCGGGACGCGGCACGGCCACCGGGCAACACTAGAACCGCGTTGCCCACCGGATCGGCACCCACGGACGGGGCGGACGCCCGGTCAGGGCTTGGGAGCGGCCTTCTTCGCCGGGCGCTTCTTCGCCCCGACCGTGCGGCTCACTGTGCTGCTGACGCCGTCCCCGGTTGTCCTCTTGCCGGCCCGCTTCTTGGCCGGCGCCTTCTTGGTCGCCCGCTTCTTGGCCGGCTTCTTTCCCACCTCACCGTTGGCCACGGCGTCGCGACGGCCCTGCAGGAGTTCGGCGCCGCGCTCGGGGCTCAGGCTGGCCGGCTCGTCCCCCACCCGTAACGACGCGTTGGTCTCCCCATCGGTGACGTACGGTCCGAACTTGCCGTCCTTGATCACCATGGGCTGTCCGGTCACCGGGTCGGGCCCGAGTTCGGCCAACGGTGGCTTGGGCGCCCGCTTGCCGCCGTACTTGGGAGCGGCGAAGAGCTCGAGGGCGCGGGGGAGGTCGACCGTGAAGATCTCCTCCTCGGCGGCGAGGGAGCGACTGTCCTTCCCGTCGTCGCCCTTGGTGAGATACGGACCGAACTTGCCGTTCTGAGCCCGGATCACCTCACCCTCGGTCGTGGTGCCCACCACCCGGGGCAGCGACAACAGCCGGAGGGCGTCGTCGAGTGACACCTGGTGCGGGTCCATCGCCGCGAACACCGATGCCCGTTTGGGCTTCTCGTCCGGATGCTCCTCGATCTCCCCGAGTTGCACATAGGGACCGAACTTGCCGTTCATGACCAGCACCATCAGCCCCGAGTCGGGATCGATGCCGATGGGCTTGCCCCCCTTGGGCATCGACAGCAGCTCGAGGGCCAGGGCCACGTCGAGGTCGGCCGGGGGCAGGTCGTCGGGGATGCTGGCGGTGTCGGTGCCCCGCTGGACGTAGGGCCCGAACTTGCCCGGCTTGGCGATGATCACCACGCCGTTCGGATCCTCACCGATGGGGAACGAGTTGATGGCGGCGGCATCGATCTCGGGGAGACGGTCGGTGACGAGGTCGCGGAGGCCCCCGTGGCGTTCGCCGCTGTCGCCGACCGGACCGAAGTAGAAGTCCTCGAGCGTCGGCACCATCTCGGCACTGCCCATGGAGATGGCGTCGAGCACCTGCTCGAGGTCGCGGGTGAAGCCGTAGTCGACGAGTTCGGCGAAGTGCTGCTCGAGCATCGTGGTGACGGCGAACGCGGTCCAGCTCGGCACCAGCGCCGAACCCTTCTTCCAGACGTAGCCCCGGTTCTGGATCGTCTCCATGATCGAGGCGTAGGTGGACGGGCGGCCCACGCCCAGTTCCTCGAGCTTGGCCACGAGGCTGGCCTCGGTGAAGCGGGCCGGGGCCTTGGTGGTGTGGCCCTCGGCGGTGAGGTCGGAGGCATCGAGATCGGCGCCGACGGAGAGGGCCGGGAGGCGCCGCTCCTCGTCGTCGTCGCTGCGCCATTCCTCGACCAGCATCCAGCCGCGATCGGTGATCACGGTGCCCGCCGCCGAGAACTCGGCATCGCGCCCGGAGGCGGTGCCGGCGCCGAGGCGGACCGTCACCGTCTCGCCGGTGGCGTCGTTCATCTGGCTGGCCACGGTGCGCCGCCAGATGAGCTCGTACAACCGGGCTTCGCCAGGGTGGACCTCGCGGGCCACGTCCTCGGGGCTGCGGAACCGCTCGCCGGCCGGGCGGATGGCCTCGTGGGCCTCCTGGGCGTTGGCCACCTGCTTCGACCACACCCGGGCCTTGGCCGGCACCGACCGGGCCCCGAACCGCTCCGTGGCCTCGACCCGCGCCGCCTGGGTGGCCGACGCCGACAACGCGGTGGAGTCGGTCCGCATGTAGGTGATGTACCCGTCCTGGTAGAGACGCTGGGCCATCGACATGACCTGCTTGGCCGAGACCTTGAGGGCCCGACCCGCGACCTGCTGGAGAGTGGAGGTGATGAAGGGCGGGAAAGGGCGCTTGCGGTAGGGCTTCGCCTCGACCGTCCGCACCGCAAACGCCGCCGGCTCGAGCTCGGCCACCAGCGAACGTGCGGTCGTCTCGTCGAGCACGATGCGGTCGTCACGTGTCAGTTGGCCGTGCAACGAGAAGTCGCCACCCGACGCCAGCCGCGTGCCGTCGACGCTGATCAGCTTGGCGGTGAAGGGGGCGGGCTCGGCCGCCGCCGGCGCCGCGAACGTCCCTTCGAGATCCCAGTAGCCGGCGGCCACGAACGCCATGATCTCGCGCTCACGTTCCACCACCAGGCGGGTGGCCACGCTCTGCACCCGCCCGGCCGACAGCCCGGGGTTGACCTTCTTCCAGGCCACCTCCGACACGTCGTAGCCGTAGAGGCGGTCGAGCAATCGGCGGGTCTCCTGGGCGTCGACCAGGCGGTTGTTCAGCTCGCGGGGGTTGGCGAACGCCTCACGGATGGCGGGGGCGGTGATCTCGTGGAAAACCATGCGGTGCACCGGCATGGTGCGGGGCGGCTTGAGCACCTCGAGCAGATGCCAGGCGATGGCCTCACCCTCGCGATCCTCATCGGTGGCGAGGTAGAGCGAGTCGGCGGCCTTGAGCGCCCGCTTGAGGTCCGAGATGACGCTCTTCTTGTTTTCCGGCACCACGTAGTAGGCCTTGAACCCGTTGTCGGTGTCGATGGCCAGGCGGGCCCAGCGTTCCTTCTGCACCGCCGCCGGCAGCTCCTTGGCCCGCCGGGCCAGGTCGCGAACGTGACCGATCGACGCCAGAACGGTGGGCGCGTCGGCCACCGTGGCGTCCTGGCCCAGGAACGCCTGGATCTTCTTGGCCTTTGCTGGTGACTCCACGATGACGAGCGGTCCTGCCATGGCGCCAAGGTTGGGAGCATGGCGGCGCCGCTGTCAATGCGCCCTCCTCCACCGGGCCTCACGGGTCCCCTTCGGGGGACCCGATTTATCGCGCCGAGCGGACCTGACCGAGCCCTGGGCCATCACGAGGAGAATCCGAGTCGGCGGGGTCACCGCCTACGCTCGTCCGATGCCTTCAACCCCATCTGCGTCAGCTCCGGACGCCCAGGAGTCACTCGACGCCGAGGTCGGGGACGAGACCCACCGGCCGTGGGGCCGCTACGAGGTCCTCGACGACAGACCGGACGCCAAGGTGAAGCGCATCACCGTCGAGCCGGGGCAACGCCTCTCCCTGCAACTGCACCATCGCCGGGCCGAGCACTGGTTCGTGGTTCAGGGTCACGCCACCGTCACTCTGGGCGAGACCGAGCATTCGATCGGCCCCGGTCAGGCCGTCGACATCCCCACCGGCACCGCCCACCGCGTGGCCAGCTCGGGCGACGGGCCGCTGGTGTTCATCGAGGTACAGATCGGCGACTACTTCGGTGAGGACGACATCGTCCGACTCGACGACGACTACGGTCGGGCCGACTGACGGGGCGGTCAGCCACCGGCCACCGAGCCGTCGCCGCCCCGCCGACCTCGACCCTGCACCCCTGAAGGAGTCCTGTGGACTTCGCCCTCAGCCCCCGAGCCGCCGATCTCCAGCAGCGACTCCTCGCCTTCATGGACGAGCGCGTCTACCCGGCCGAGCCGGTGTTCGCCGAGCAGATGCGCGCGTCCGGCGACCCGCACCTCCATCCACCGGTCATGGAGGAACTGAAGGCCGAGGCCAAGGCCCGGGGGCTGTGGAACCTGTTCCTGCCCCGCGTCACCGAGTGGACCCCCGAGCCGGTGTCCAACACCGACTACGCGCCCCTCGCCGAGATCACCGGTCGCAGCCCGCTCGGCCCCGAGGCCGTCAACTCCGCCGCGCCCGACACCGGCAACATGGAGATCCTGTCGATGTTCGGCACCCCCGAGCAGCAGGAGCGGTGGCTGGTGCCCCTGCTCCAGGGAGAGATCCGCTCGTGCTTCGCCATGACCGAGCCGGACGTGGCCTCGAGCGACGCCCGCAACATCTCGCTGTCGATCCGGCGCGAAGGCGACGAGTACGTCCTGAACGGACGAAAATGGTGGATCTCCGGGGCCGCCAACCCCCGGTGCCGCGTCGCCATCGTCATGGGCAAGACCGACCCCGAGGCACCCACCTACAACCAGCAGTCGATGGTGCTGGTCCCGATGGACACCCCGGGGCTCACGATCGTCCGCGACCTGCTCGTGTTCGGCTACAACGACCGCGAAGGGCACTGCGAGCTGCGCTTCGACGACGTGCGGGTGCCGGCCACGAACCTGCTCGGGGAGGAAGGAAGCGGGTTCGCGCTGGCCCAGGCCCGGCTCGGCCCGGGACGCATCCACCACTGCATGCGCTGCATCGGCATCGCCGAACGAGCCCTCGAGCTGATGTGCCGCCGGGTCTGCGACCGGGTGGCGTTCGGCCAGCGGCTCGCCGAACAGGGCGTGATCCAGGAATGGATCGCCGACAGCCGCATCGAGATCGAACAGGCCCGCCTGCTGACCATGAAGGCCGCCTGGCTGATGGACACCGTGGGCAACAAGGGGGCCCGGGTCGAGATCTCGGCCATCAAGGTCGTCGCCCCCAACGTCGCGCTCCGGGTGGTCGACCGCGCCATCCAGGCCCACGGTGGTGGTGGCGTCAGCCAGGACTTCCCGCTCGCCGGCATGTGGGCGGGGCTGCGCACCCTGCGCTTGGCCGACGGTCCCGACGAGGTGCACCGCATGCAGTTGGCCCGCCGGGAGCTGCGGCCCTACCTCGAGAGCGGGGACGGCGACGAGAACGCACCCACGTCAGCCGACATCGGTGTGGCCCGCTGACTACCCGGGTCCCACCCTGCCGCGCATCCTCACCGGATCGGTGCTAGCGAGTTCTCATGGGTCTCCTCGACAGCGACCACGCCGCGGAGCACACACGAGAAGCGGCGGCCTACGCGATCGCCGTGATCGGCGCGTTCGCCGTCACCGCAGTGCTGTCACTGTTCAGCACACCCCGGGAGTTCTTCGCCGGAGCGTGGTACCTCCTCGTCGTGATCGTCGCCGCCCTCGTCGGCGGCTGGAAGGCAGGCGTGCTGGCGCTGGCCGCCGCGTGTGCCGGGCTGGTCTGGGATGCACTCCCGCCTCGACGCAACCTGGCCATCGGCTCCAGTGCCGACGCCGCGGCCCTGACCGCCTTCGTCGCGATGGCCGTGATCGTCATCTTGTTGGTTCGTTCGCGCGACGTGGCTCGCCGACTCGCCGAGAAGCGCAGCTCCCGCAGCGACCACCTCTCCCAGCTTGCCCAATCCCTGGCGCTGGCGCCGGGTCCCGATGAGGTCGTCCAGGCGTCGCTCGAGTGGTGCCGGGCCTCTCTGGGTGCGTCACGCACCCTCCTCACCCTGACCAACGACGACGACGGCCGAGGCACCCGCGAAGAATGGTGGTCGGGCCTTCAGCCCGTCGACGAGACCCTGCGGCGCCGAGTAGATCTGCTCTTCGACAAGGGCGGCACGATCCTCGATGAATCCGGCGTCATCGCCACCCGCCTCGCCGCACCGGCAGGGCCGGTCGGTGTACTCGTGACCGACTTCGGGCCGAATCGCCATCTCGACGCGGAAGACGAGGAGTCGCTCTCGATCGCTGCGGCGGCCATCGCCCACGCCTACGCGCGGGCCCAGCTCCGCGATCGCGAACGAGCCGTCGCCGACCAACTCCAGCAGTCGCTTCTCCCGACGCAACTTCCCAGCATCCGCGGCCTCTCGGTTCGAAGCTGGTTCCACCCGGCTGTCGGCAATGCGGTGGCTGGGGATTTCCTGGACGTCATCGCCGACGATGGACACTGGATGGCCATCGTCGGCGATGCGTGCGGGAAGGGTGTTCGGGCGGCCACTGCGGCGGCGGCGGCGCGCCACACCTTCCGCGCCGCCGCCCTCGACGGCAAGGACGTCACGTACACCGCCCACCTCATCGATCGCGCTGTCGCCTCGCTGCGCGACCAGGACATGTTCTGCACTGCCGTGCTGGTCGAGGGTCGCATCACCGACCCCACGGTGCGGCTGGTCGTGGCCGGGTACCCCCGACCGGTGATCGTGCGGAGGAACGGCGTCCTCGAGGAGGTGGAGGCCAGCGGTTCGCTGCTCGGAGCCTTCGCTGCAGCTCACTTCGACGCTCTCTCGATGGACCTCGATACCGGGGATACGCTCGTGCTCTACACCGACGGGCTGACCGACGTCCCCACCGGCGCCGTCGACGTCATGTCGACGCTTCGAGGCGTCGAACCGGGCGGCCTCGACGCCCGCCTCGAGGCCATGCGCTCACCCGGTGGCGTCGATGACGTCGCCCTGCTCGCCATCACCCGGACGCCCTTTTGAGCCTGCGGGGCATCAATCCGCCCCGCTCGTGTCGTGACGGCCGTCCAGCTCGTCGAGCACCGTGTCGGGGCCCAGTAGGCCACCGGCGCGGTACGCAGCTCGACCCACCATGTGGGCCCCCACCGGCGAGGTGAGGAACTGCACCACGATGATCAGGACCAGCGCGACCACCGAGGCGGAGTCGCGCGCCTGGAAGAGCGCGGCGGTGCTGATCAGGAGCAGCCCCAATGTGGCCGGCTTGGTGGCGGCGTGCATGCGGGCGAACACGTCGGGGAGACGCACGAGCCCGATACCGGCCACCAGGCACAGGAAGGCTCCGGCCACCACCAGCACCTCGGAGATCACATCGGCCACCATCACGCCCCCCGCTTCTCGATGAAGCGAGCCACCGTGACGGTGCCCAGGAACCCGAGCACCCCGACGACCACCATCACGATGAGGTAGGTCCCGTTGCCGGTATCGACCGTGAAGATGCCGGCCCCACAGCTGAGCAGCACCAAGAGGAGGTCGGTGGCCACGACACGGTCGGCCAGCGACGGGCCCTGCACCAACCGAACAAGCGTGAGCACGGCCCCGGCGGCCACCAACAGGTAGGCGATGGTCACGGCGACGCTCACGCCGTCACCTCCTTCCATCGGGCCCGATCGGTGGCGCTGCCGAAGGCGGCGACGGCCAACTCCTCGAACCGGCGCCCGTCGGCGCGCACCGAGTCGGCATCGCCGAGCGTGAGCGCGTGCACGTAGAGCACCACCGGCGGCTCGACGGAGGCCGCACCCGGGCTCACCGCGCCGCACCGGTCCCCCGGGCGCTCGCCGCTGCCTCCACCGATCTCGACGGTGAGCGTCCCCGGCGTGAGGGTGATGGCGTTGGCCACGAAAGTGGCGATGATCGGCGAACGGCTCACCAGGGGCACGGCCACAATCCCCTCGGCGAGCCGCAGACGGGGGCGGAGCACGGTCGCCACCACCTCCACGTTGGCCACGAGGAGCGCCCACGCGAAGACGAAGAAGAACTCGAGTGCGGCGATCACCCGAGTGGTGCCCTCGTCCTCGGCCGACACGACATCGGGTCCGGTCGGGAAGACGAGGTTGATCACGATGATGGCAGCCACCCCGCTGAGCAGGTTGCCGACGCTCGGCTCACCCCACAGCGCGACCCACACCGCCAACAGCACGAGGGAGTTGAGCACCCTCCGGAGCACCGATGCGCCGCTCATCGGCCCAGCACCGCCGAGACGTAGGCCGAGGGGTCGAGGAGGCTCTGGGCCGCCCGCTCACTCAGCTCGTAGATCGGGCCGGCGAACACGGCGATGGCGACGGTGACCCCCACGAGCACGACGGTGGCGCCGTTCATGATCAGCGCGCCGTGGGCCTTGGCTGGTCCCTCGGCGACGACCGGCACCGGTTCCTCGGCCTCGCCCCAGAACACGCCGTTCCAGATCTTGGCCATCGAGAACAGGGTGAAGAGGCTCACCAGCAGAGCGACCGCGACGATCACGTACTCGCGCGCGCCGAAGCCCGCCTCGATGAGCGACAGCTTGCCCACGAATCCCGAGAACGGTGGGATACCGGCCAGGCTCAAGGCGGCGAGGCCGAAGAGTGCGGCGGTGAGCGGGGCGCGCCGCAGCAGGCCACCGACCCGGTCGAGCGCGGTGGAGCCCGAGCTCTCCTCGACCAGACCGCTGGTGAGAAAGAGACTGGTCTTCACGGGGATCTGGTGGATGAGGAACAGGACGGCGGCGGCCAGCCCGCTGACGGTGAACAGGCCCAGCCCGAGCAGCATGTAGCCGATCTGGCTCACGATGTGGAAGCTCAGGATGCGCTTCATGTCGTTCTGGGCCACGGCTCCGAGCACGCCGACGACCATCGTCAACCCGGCCACCACGAGGATGAGCACCGACGGCTCCGTCTCGGGGAACAACAGGGTCTGGGTGCGGATGATGCAGTAGACCCCGACCTTGGTGAGCAGTCCGGCGAACACTGCGGTCACCGGGGAATGGGCCGTGGGGTAGGAGTCGGGGAGCCAGTTGAACAGCGGGAACATGGCGGCCTTGATGCCGAACACCACGAAGAAGAGCAGACCCAGGGCGAGGCGCACCCCATCGGGCAGCGTCGGGATCACCTCGGACAGCGACGCCAGGTTGAGCGTGCCCGTGGCGGCGTACACGAAGCCGATCCCCGTGAGGAACAGCAACGACGCCAGCAGGTTCACCACGACATACGTCATGCCATGGCGCACCTGGGTGCGCCGCCCCCCGAGGGTGATGAGCACGTAGCTGGCAGTCAGCGTGATCTCGAAGGCGACGTAGAGGTTGAACAGATCCCCGGTGAGGAAGGCGAGGGCCACCCCGGCGGTGAGCACCAGATAGGCGGGGTGGAAGGCGGGCAGGTCGTCGGCGCCGCGTTGGCCGGTGGCGTAGACCAGCACGACCAGCACCGTCACCAGCCCGATCAGCAGCACCATGCACGAGAAGAGGTCAGCCACCAGGCTGATGCCGACCGGCGCCGGCCAACCACCGATGGTCACCGACTGCACGCCGTCGCGTTCGACGATCACGAGCAGGGCCACGGCCACGGCCACGGCCGCACTGACGCCGACGATGCTGCACGTCCGCTGGGCGGCACGGGAACGGCTGAACACCACCGCCAGGGCGGCGAAGAGCAGCGGGAGGGCGACGGGCGCGGGGAGGAGGAACCTCACCAGTCACCTGCCTCGGTCGACCGGCGGGCGATGCGTCGGTCCTCGATGTCGTCCTCGACCTCGTCGTCGCTGGTGAGCTGGAAGCTCCGGTAGGCCAGGGCGAGCAGGAACACCGTGATACCGAACGTGATGACGATGGCGGTGAGGATCAAGGCCTGGGGCAGGGGGTCGGCCACGGGCTCGTCGCCGCGGATCAGACCCACCAGAGGGGCCAGGCCCGACGGCCCCCCGGCGGCCATGATCAACAAGTGGCACCCGTGGCTGATCAGCGCCAAACCCAGAATGACCCTGGTGAGCGTTCGTTGCAAAAGCAAGTATACGCCGGTGCCGTACAGTACGGCCACCAGTGCAGCCACGAGCACGGTCATGCGTCGTCCTCGGTGGGGCTGCCCAGCACGCTGAGGATCAACAGGACCGTACCCAGCACGACGAGGTACACCCCGAAGTCGAAGAAGAACGCACTGCTCGTCTTCACCGGACCGATGAACGGGACGTCGACGCTGAGCAACCGGTGCTGGAGGAAGCCGCCGTCGTTGTACAGCGACAGGAAGGCAGTGGAGACCGAGATCAGGAGACCGGCCCCGAGAATGGTGGTCGGACGGGCTCGGATCGACCGGCGCAACTCCGCTGGACCGCCGGCGACGTATCGGGTCGCGCAGGCCGCACCGGCCACGAGGCCGCCGACGAAGCCCCCGCCCGGGCTGTTGTGTCCGGCGAACAACAGGTAGGTGGACACGATGAGCAGCACATGGAACTCGGCGCGCACCACCACGTCGAGGATGAGCGACGGGGGTCGCATCGGGGCCCCGCCGTGCTCGGGCGGGTCACCCTGATCGATGGGCTGAGCGGCGCTCATGCGGTCGGCTCCGGGTCGGCCTCGGCGGCGCCGGTGCTCGTCATCATCGGAGCGGGCTCCGCGTCGCCGGGCCCGACGTCGCCGGGCTCGCCGTCTCTACGTCGGCCGGCCCGCACCAGGCCGACCACTCCGAGGGTGGCCACCACCAGGACCGTGATCTCGCCCAGGGTGTCGAACCCACGGAAATCGACCACGATCACATTCACGATGTTGCGGCCCTTGGCCTCGGGCTCGGACCGCACCAGGTACTCCTGGGAGACCGAGGCGTTCCCGGCTGCCACCGCGGCCGCGGCGCTGTCGGCCGACAACGAGGTGTCGCGCAACGACCCGGCGGTCAGCATGAACACGAAGACAAAGAGGCCGACGACCGTGCCGATGATCGCCGGCACGAGCTTGCGGCCCGGCAACATCGTGGGCCGGAAGTTCTCGGGGAGATGGCGGAGCACGAGGACGAAAGCCACGATCCCCAGCGTCTCGATGAGCACCAGGGTGAGGGCCAGATCAGGGGCCCCCTGAACCACGAACATCCCGACGATCGCGTACCCGACCGCCCCCAACAGCAGCACCGCCACGAACCGGCGGCGCGCCATGGCGGCGGCAAAGGCGGCCACCACGATCACCAGACCGAACACGAGCTGCAACGGTGAGTCGTAGAGAGCCGGCCACTCCTCCGGGCCCCCTTGTGACAGCAACGGGATCAGGGGGACCAGCACCGCCGTGAGCAGCACCACCCCGATGTAGACGGGCAACGAGCCGCTCTGGGTGACGCCGGTGAGACGGTCGGAACCGACCAGCACCCCTTGGAGTCCGCGCTCGTAGGCCCGCAAGGCGCTCGGAACGTGGGGCGTACGCTCCTGGAACCGCTCGACCGGCCCCCGCAGGAGGAAGAGGACCACCCCCCCGGCGATGACGACCGCCGACAGGGCGAGAGCGGCGTTGAAGCCCGACCACAGGTGCAGCGCCGGAGCCGGTCCGACGTACCCCAGGGCCGCGACGGCGTTGCCGACGAGGCCGTTGATGAGCATCGGGGCCAGCCCGAGCACCAATCCGACGATGCCGAGGGCCACCGGCGCGCTGGCAAACACCTTCGACGGGTGGGGGGCGTCGGCCCCGACGTGCTCGAAGCCGGATCCGTGGTGCGGATCGGGCGAGCCGAACGCCCCCCACACGAACCGGGCGCTGTAGGCAACGGTGAGCATCGACCCCACCACGATGGCCACGAGCAGCAGGCGACCGCCAGGCACCCCTTCTTCGAGTGCCCCCTTCAGGGCGAACTCCTTGGCGATGAACCCGATGAGGGGGGGTAGGCCGGCCATCGACGCCGCCGCCAGGGCCGCGGCCGCGGTGACGACGGGCCAGCGACGACCCAGGCCAGTGAGCTGTCTCAGGTCCCGAGTGTGGGTCTGGTGGTCGACGACGCCGACGGTGAGGAACAACGCCGCCTTGAACGCGGCGTGGGCGAGCAGCAGGGCGCAGCCGGCGGTGGCCATCTCGGTCGTGCCGGCACCGAAGAGGATCATGAGCAGTCCGAGCTGGCTGATGGTGCCGTAGGCCAGCACCAGCTTCAGGTCGTGCTGGCGCAGGGCGCGATACCCCCCGAGCAGCAGCGACGCCGCGCCGGCCCCGAGCACCATCCAGCGCCACACGCCGAGGGTGGAGAACGCCGGCGCCAGACGGGCCACCAGGAACACGCCGGCCTTCACCATGGTGGCCGAGTGCAGGAAGGCGCTGATGGGTGTGGGCGCGGCCATCGCTCCCGCCAGCCATGAGTGGAAGGGCACCTGCGCCGACTTGGTGAGCGCGCCGACGAGGATCAACCCCACACCGGCGGTGACCACGGTGCCCGACGGCGGGGCGCTGACCCACGCGCTCAGCGACCAGGTGCCGGCCTGCTGGGCCACGAGCACCAGCCCGCCGAGCATGGTCAACCCGCCGCCGCCGGTGACGAGGAGGGCATGCAGCGCCGCGGACCGTGCGCCGACTTGCTCGTCGTTGGTGCCGATGAGCAAGAACGAGGTGACCGTGGTGAGCTCCCAGAACAGGAACAGCAACAAGACGTTGTCGGACAGGACCAGACCGACCATGGCCCCGGCAAAGGCCAGCAGCACCGCCGCAGTGCGAGCCACTTCGGGGCCGTCGTGGAAGTAGCTGGCGGCGTAGGTGAACACGCACAGCCCGACGACCCCGATGATCACCAGCATCAGGAGGGCGAACTGGTCGAGCCGGAACCCGAGGTCGAGCCCGAGCACCGGCACCCAGCGGTACGTCTCGATCCACACGCCGTCGGCACCGAGGCGACCGGCCGCGACGGCGGCATAGACCACGGTCGCCAACGGGGCGACCGCGGCGATCCAGAACACCCGGGGCCCAAGACGCCGGCCCACCAGGGCGGCAACGATCGAGACGAGGCCGTACAGGAGGACGAGGGCGAGCAGGGTGTGTCTCCTTCAGCGGGGAGCTTCTCGGCCGGTCGACCACCTCGGCCCACCGCTCCCGACGGCGTGGTCGGGCTTCGGGGTTCGGGGAGGGTCTAGCGCCCGTGAATCTCGCCCGAGTTTCTCGAATATGACGAGTTGGTGACGGGCAGTGGCGTCATGGTACCCAACGGTCCGCAACGGGCCGATCGGCCCCCCTCGAGGTGTCCCCGAAGTTCACTCGCCGCCGTCACGGACGTCGGCGTCGGGGGCATCGACCGCGGGGTCGGTCCGGCTGCGTTCGGCCGAGGCCTCGCTGCGATACACGACGAGGCGCACGGCGGTGCCCTCGGGCGACGGCCGGATCTCGGACTCGTCGGTGAGCTCACGCATGATGGGGATGCCGAGGCCGCGCTCGAACTCGAGCCGTTCCGGATCGCCCGGTTCGGGGACCGCAGGCAACTCGTCGGGGTCGAATCCCCCACCACGGTCGATGACCTCCACCTCGATGCGCTCCTCGTCGAGATCGCAGGTGATCACGATGCGCTCACCGGAGCCGAGATCGGCGTGGGACTGGACGGCGTTGGTGGTGGCCTCCGATACGGCGAGGCGCAACGCGTCGATGCGCTCGGATCGAAAACGCGGTTCGACGGCCGCGGCGGCGGCGACGACCTGACGGGCCAGCGACAGATACTCCGGGCGGGCCGGGATCTCGAGACGGATCTCCCCCACCTCTCAGGCCTCCACGATCGCGGCCACCGCTTCGGCAACCGTCGGGTGCAACGGAAGGATGTCGACGAGGCGCGTGACCTCGAAGACCCGTGCCACCTGCGGCTCGGCGTTGGCGAGGGCGAAGCCGAACCCGGCCGTGCGGGCCCGCTTGAGGGCCCCGAGCAGGACGCCGAGTCCGGTGGAGTCGAGGAAGTCGATCCCCCCCAGGTCGACAACGACCCCGGCCGGGGACGAGGCCGCGAGCGCGACCAGTTCCTGACGCAGCTTCGGGGCCGTGGCGACGTCGAGCTCACCGACCACCGACACCACGGTCAGCGAGGGGTGGGACGGGTCGGCCTTCAAGGTGACATCGAAGAGCACGGCAACTCCGACTTTCAACGCCGCCGACGCGAGGGTTGTCGGAGGACAGGACGAGCGTACCGGCGAGCTGAATGCCGATCGCCGCACCGCCAGGACCAGCCCGGCCCGAAAACGCCCGATCGTACGGATGTTCACCTAGGGTGAGGAGATGGCGCTCCCCGCCGACCCGGGTCCTGAAGCGTTCTGCGCGGCGCTGGCCGGCGACCCGCGACTCATCCACGTCGAGCGCCTCCCCGCTCGTCAGGCCCGCACCGCGGAACTGGCCGAACCGCTGCCGCCCGAGGTCCACTCGGCCCTCGGGGTCGACGCTTTCTGGTCGCACCAGGCCCAGGCCATCGACCTGGCCCGCGCCGGGCGTTCGGTGGCCATCGCCACCGGCACCGCGTCGGGCAAGTCGCTGTGCTTCCAAGCCCCCATCGCCGAAGCCGTGAGCCAGGGGCTGCGGGCCGGCTCCGCACTCATGTTGTTCCCCACCAAGGCCCTGGCCCAGGACCAGCTCCGTTCGCTCACGGCCATGGAGGTCCCCCGTCTGGTCGCCGCCGCCTACGACGGTGACTGCAGCCCCGAGGAACGGGCCCGGGCCCGCGCCCACGCCAACGTGGTGCTGACCAACCCCGACATGCTCCACGTGGGCATGCTGCCCCACCACGCCCGCTGGGCCACCTTCTTCCTGCGCCTCCGCTACGTCGTGATCGACGAGCTGCACACCCTGCGCGGCATCTTCGGCAGCCATGTGGCCCACCTCCTGCGGCGGTTGCGTCGGATCTGCGCGCACTACGGCTCGAACCCCACCTTCGTCTTCACCTCGGCCACGATCGGCGAACCCGGGCGCCTGGCGTCGGAGCTCTGCGGCCTCCCGGTCGACGCCGTCACCGACGACGGTTCCCCCCGGGGCGAGCGGCTCTTCCTGCTCTGGAACCCGGCCGCCGAACAGCAGGCCACGGGCCGCTCGGTCTCCGCCGCCCGCGACACCGCCGAGCTCATGAGCGCGCTGGTCGGGCAGGGGCACCGCACCATCGCCTTCTGCCGCAGCCGCAAGGGCACCGAGCTCGTGGCCGCCGACGTGAAGCGGCGCCTCCGCCCCGACCTGGCCGACACTGTCCGGCCCTACCGCGGTGGGTACCTCACCTCCGAGCGGCGCGACATCGAACGCCGGCTCTTCAGCGGCCACCTGCGCGGCGTGGTGGCCACCACCGCGCTCGAGCTCGGCATCGACGTCGGCGGCCTCGACGCTGTCGTGCTCAACGGGTTCCCCGGCACCGTGGCCTCGATGTGGCAGCAGGCCGGCCGGGCCGGACGCGAGACCCGCACGTCGATCGCCGCTCTGGTGGCCGGCGACGACCAGCTCGATCAGTGGTTCGTCCACCACCCCGCCGAGCTGTTCACCCGCCCTCCCGAACCAGCCGTCATCAACCCCGCCAACCCCCACGTGCTGCTGCCCCACTTGGCCTGCGCCGCCTACGAGCTGCCGCTGACCCCGGCCGACGATCATTGGTGGCCCGGGCTGCTCGACGACGGGGTGCGAGACCTCGTGGTCGACGAGACCCTGCGCCTGCGCCCCGCTCACCCCCGCCGCGGGCCGGCCGCAGTGTGGGCCCAACGGGGCTGGCCGTCACGGGCGGTGGGGTTGCGCAACGCCGGCGGCGACGAGTTCCGCATCGCCCGAACCGACGGCACCCTCGTGGGCACCGTGGACGGGGGCCGGGCCGCTCGACTCGTGCACCCGGGCGCGGTCTACCTGCACCAGGGCCAGTCGTGGCGGGTGAACGACCTCGATCTCGACGACCGCGTGGCCCTCGTCGAACCTTGTGACGGAGGTGAGTACACCCAGCCGCGCACCACAACCGAGATCGCCGTGCTCGACCGCGAGCAGCACCGCCGGCTCGGTGCCGTCGACCTCGCCGTGGGCCCGGTACGGGTCCGGTCGCAGGTCGTGGGATACCGCCGCATCGACACCTTCACCGGCGAGCAGCTCGGCGTCCACGATCTCGACCTCCCCCCCGGCGAGCTGATCACGCGGGCGTTCTGGTACGCCCTCCCCGACGAGGTGCTGGCCGATGCCGGGCTCACCGCCGCCACCGTGCCCGGAGCGTTGCACGCCGCCGAACACGCGGCGATCGGCATCCTGCCGCTGTTCACCATCTGCGACCGTTGGGACGTCGGCGGGGTGTCCACCCCGATGCTCTCCGAGACGGGCATGGCCACGATCGTCATCTACGACGGCTATCCCGGCGGTGCCGGGGTGGCCGAGCTGGGCTTCGCCGCCGGCGACCGCCACCTCGCCGCCACCCTCGAGGTCATCGAGCAGTGTGACTGCCACGACGGCTGCCCGTCGTGCGTGCAGTCGCCCAAGTGCGGCAACGGCAACGAACCGTTGCACAAGGAAGGGGCCGCCGCGCTTCTCCGACAGGTGCTCCGCGACTGACCCGGTGGTCGGCCCGTCTGCTCAGGGCTGTTCCACGCGCATCACCGCATCGGCCACGAGGTCGACGTCGGGCACCAACGCCCCGACGAGAGGAAGATTCGTCCGGACGGTGTAACGCACCGTGGCGCGAATCCTTCTACCCCCCTCGACCGGCTCGGCCCGAACGTCGATCTCGTCGGGGTCGAACGATCCCGAGGCCCGAGCGCCCCTGGTCGCGGCCGCCCCGCGGTCCGCGGCTCGCTCGGCCACCGCCGCGGCGCGGGCTGCCTCACGAGCGGCGTGCACCACGGCCACCTGGTCGCGGGCCACGAGCGCGACCTGGGCCACCAGAAGCAGAAGCAGCACGACGAGGGGGAGAACCATCGCCAGCTCGACCGTGGCCTGACCGGCATCGCCGCGGGTCACCGCCGCCTCGAACCGGTGACGGCTCTCCCTCCTCGCCACCGTCACCGGACCTTGCCGATGATGTCGTTGACGACGGTGTCGAACAGCTTGCCCACGGCACCGGACTTGGTGGCCCAGCCCACGAGCAACAACGCGATGCCGGCGGCGCCGAGCAGGACCAGGGCGTACTCCGCCGTGGTCTGGCCGCGTTCGCCGCCGGCTCGACGAGCTCGACGACCCTCAGAGAGGGCCAGGATGAGCGCCACGTGGGCGCGGACTACGAGGGTGTGCATGATGCTTCGCCTTTCTCGACGGGACGAAGGGCACCCGGGCGCCGATGGGTCGCCCACCGGGCGACGATTCGAATCCTGGTCAACCGGTCGACGAGAGCGACGGGAGCGCACCGGCCAACAGCGGCACCACCGCCAGCAAGCCGAAAGCGGGGAGCACGCAGAACACCAGCGGAAAGAGGAGCTTGACCGGCAGCTTGCGGGCTCGTTCCTCGGCCCGTCGGCGCCGCAGCACCCTGGAATCGACCACGACCCGTTCGAGAGCAACGGTGAGCGGGGCGCCGTAGCGGGCCGATGCCGTGAGCGCGGCCGCCAGCGGCCGGCCCGGCTCCCCCAGGCGGTCGAGCGCACCCAGGGCGTCGCCGAGGCGCACGCCGAGGGTCACGCGACGACAGACCTCGCGCAACGCCGAGCCCGCAGGCTCGGCGGCCCGGGCCGCCACGACGTCAATACTCTGATGCACCGACATCCCGGCCCCGACCGCCAGTCGGAACAGGTCGACGACATCGGGCAGAACCGCCCGTACTGCTTCTTCGTGCCGAGCGGGGACGCGACGGGCGGCCCACTCGCCGGCGGCGACGACCGAGCCGGCGAGAAGCAGCGCTGGCACTGGACCGACGGCCAGCCAGACCGGCAGGATCAGCACCGCGACCACCCCGCCGGCCAGATCGGCCCGGGGCTCGGAATCGAGGCGAAGCGACCCACGAACCCACCGACCGAGGCGGCGCAGGGCAACGAGCACCACCGGCACCATTCTCTCGTCGGCGTGGACCAGGGCGTTGTCCTCCTCCACGGCGTCGGCGCCACCAACTGCTCGGGAGGACAAGGCGCCGAGACGATGACGTAACCGCCGATCACGAACCCCCGAGGGCGGCACCATTAGCAGCACCGAGACGATGACGAGAACCGCGATGAGGGGGGCCGTGGCGCTCACGTGGACCGCCCGATGGTGAACGACATCCATGCCGCCCCGGCCAGGTCGAGCAACAGCCCGAGGAGGATGCACGACCACCCGAGTGGGGTGGACAGCAAGAACGCGGCGATCCGCTCGTCGGCCATGGCCGCGAGCACGGCGACAACGACAGGAGCGACCACGAGCAGGACCGCTGAAGCCCGCGCCTGGGACGACAGCGCCGCAACCTCCCGCTCGAGCGCCACTCGGTCGCGCAACGTGTCGGCCACACCGTCGATGACGAGGGCGGAGGCTCCCCCGGTGTCGCCGGCGACCAACAAGGCGGTGCCGGCCAGATGGCGCGACGCCGACGGCTCGAAGCCGATCCATGTGGGCACGGCGACCGACAACGGCACGCCACGGGCCAGCGACGTGGCCAGGACGCCAATGGCCGGGTCCGCAGAGGGGACCCTGGCCTCGAGCTCACGGGTGGCGACGGTGACGGCACCGACCAGCGATGCACCGGAGCGCAGCTCACGCGCCACCGACTCGAGCAGGATGGGCACGGCCCGGTCGGCCCGACGGGAGCGCCGGCCCCGGTCGAGGCGCGCGAGGTGGAGTCTCCCCACCATGGTCACGACCAGTCGTTGGATCAGAGCGAGACCCGGGTCGCCACCGCGCCCGAGATCGACCCGATCGAGTTGAGCCGAAGCCAGCAGCCGAGCCCGGCGGCGGGCCACCCGGCCGGTTGTCGGACTCCCAGCGAGGGTCATCACCGCCGCCACGACGGCCGCGACCGCCACCAACGCTCCGAACGTGGGCGTCATCGACCCTCCCCTTCGATCCAGCTCTCCTCGCACGGTCCGACCCCGGAACGGCGGGCGGGTCGAGAGGGTCGGCCCACCAGGCGACCGGCGGTATCGGTGAGCATCCGGACGCCGAGCGGTTCGTCGGACCCTTCGCCGGCATCGACCTCGGCGACGGCCACGACCCGGCGCGAGCCGTCGGGCCGGCGAGCGATCTGGACGACGAGGTCGACCGCCGAGCGCAGCTGCTCGCGCACCGCCACGCTGGGCAGAGCGACGTCACCCATGAGCACGAGCGTCTCGAGCCGACGCAGAGCGTCGACCGGAGAGTTGGCATGACACGTGGAGAGTGATCCCTCGTGGCCGGTGTTCATGGCCTGCAGCATGTCGATGGCTTCACCGGCGCGGACCTCACCGACGACAATGCGGTCGGGACGCATGCGCAAGGCGTTGCGGAGCAGGTCCCGGACCCTCACCTCTCCGAGGCCCTCGGAGCTGGCGGGCCGGGCCTCGAGACGGAGCACGTGACGGCCCGGCAACCGCAGCTCGGCGGTGTCCTCGATGGTGACGACCCGCTCGCCGGAAGGGATGTGGGCGGCGACGGCGTTGAGCAGCGTTGTCTTGCCGGCCCCCGCTCCGCCCGAGATGACCATGTTCATACGGGCCGTGACGGCCCAGCGCAGCAGGTGGACCACCCCCGGCGTGGCGACCTCGCCGAGCTGCACCCGTCGGGCACCGAAGCGACGGATGGTGAGGCACGGCCCGTCGACGGCGAGAGGCCGGACGACGGCGTTGACCCGGGAGCCGTCGGGCAGGCGGGCGTCGACCATGGGGTTGGCCCGATCGATGTGAAGGCCGAGGGGGGCCACGATTCGCTCGATCAACGCCAGGGCCACCGCTTCGTCGACGTTCAGGTCGGTGCACTCGAGCCGACCCGCCCGCTCCACCCACACCTCGCCACCGCCGTTGAGCATGACCTCGTCGATCGACGGGTCGGCCAGCAGTGGCTCGAGCGGCCCGAGCCCGTTGACCCGGGCCTGTACCTGCTCCACGACGTCATCGACGTCCGGGCCGGCGAGCAGCGGGTCGTGGCGACGAGCGAGCGCACGCAGGCGGGCCCGCTGCTCGGCCGGCGGCGCCGGCTCGTCGCCCGGCCCGTCGAGCAGGACACGGTGAAGCCGCCCGGAGAGCCGCACCGATGCCGGGTCGGCCGACTGATGGGCCGACGAAGGTTCCCCCGCTCCGCCCGTCATGCGGCGTGGCGCAGAGCGCGTTCGAGACTCCGGGGAATCCGGGACCCCAACATCCCGGCGTCCACCGCTCGGGCGACGGCTGGATCCGAGGCGATCTCGGCCACCACCGGCACCCCCAGGATGTCTTCGATGTCTCGCCCCCCCAGGGCCCGACCCTCCTCGGTCAGCAGCACCACCCCCGATGGCCGCAACGGCAGGGCCAGCGCCCGCCGCACGGCCAGGAAGCAGGGACGGGTCACGAGCAACGACACCGTGCTGACGCCGGCGAGAAGGCGAGCGACATCGGCCGCTTCACCGGCCGTGCCGTCGGCGGTGACCCGGCCCACATCGACCACCACCGGGCGCACGTCGTCGGCCAACACCTCGGCCAAGACCTCAGCCCGTGCCGGTCGTGTGAGCGGACCCGAACCCCGAGGGAGAAGGCGTAGACCGGGACTGATCCGCACCTCGAGCCGGGCGAGGGCATCGGCCGGTACGGCGGGGCCAGCGGCGAGCCATTCGGCCAGGCCCGGACCGTCGGGCTCAGGGGCCCCGAGCGCGGCGGGGAGATCGCCGCCCAGATCGACGAGGAGGGCCCCGTCGTCGGCCCGGGCGGCAAGGATCTTACCCAACGCCGCCGTGACGGTGGTGGTACCGGAACCGCCCTTGGCGGACCAACAAGCAACGAGCATTTCCAACCCTCCGAGGCTGGGGCGCAGCGCTGAGGCGCACCCATGACGAACACCGGGGGAAGGTGGAACTCACCGTAGGAGAGGCGTCGACCCGGGTCAAGGGCCAACTACACGCACGAAATGCCGGGGCGGCCCGACGCGCCCCCGTAGCCTGCACGCATGGAGGCTGCGTTCTTCGACCTCGACAAGACGGTCATCGCCACCCCGACGATGGTGGCCTTCGGCGGGCCACTGCGGCGCGCCGGCATGATCAACCGACGTCTGATGGTCCGGGCTCTGTGGAGCGGGCTCGTCTTCCAGTATTTCGGGGCCGACGAGAAGCGGATGCGCCAGTTCCGCGAGTCGGCGCTGAAGATCACCAAGGGCTGGGACTCCGCCCTCATCCGCTCGCTCGTCGCCGACACGCTGAGCGACGTCATCGACCCCATCGTCTACGACGAGGCCCTGACGCTCATCCGCGAGCACCAGGCGGCCGGTCGGCGGGTGTTCCTCGTGTCGGCGTCACCGGAGGAGATCGTGACCCCGCTCGGTCGCTACCTCGGCGTCGACGAATCGATCGCCAGCCGGGCCCAGATCGACAGCGACGGCCGCTACACCGGCGAGGTCGACTTCTACGCCTACGGGCCGTTCAAGGCCGAGGCCGTGGAACGCATCGCCCTCCGCGATGGGCTCGACCTCGATGGCTGCTGGGCCTACTCCGACTCGGCCACCGACCTCCCCCTGCTACGAAGCGTCGGCCACCCGGTCGCGGTGAACCCCGACCGAGCTTTGGCCAAGGTGGCGCGCGCCGAAGGCTGGGACATCCTTCAGTTCCGCACCGGCGTACCCCTCGGCGAGCGGGTGCCGCGGCCCGCGCCGGGACGGCTGGCCCTCGCCGCCGCGATGATCGCCGGAACCGCAGTCGGCGCCACCGCCGGGTGGTGGGCACTCGGCCGCCGCCACCACCAGAACACACCGAGCGTGACCAGCCCATGGTTCACGACTGCGACCACATCAGTTCGAGGCGCGCTCGCGGGGCGCGCCTGAGGGTCAGGCGTCCTGCAACTTCTTGACCGCAAAGGCAGCAAGGGCGAGCAGAACGATGACAACGAGGAGCTTCTTCATGCCCGGAGCATAGGACGCGCCTCGACAGAGGGCGAGCGGGCGGCGGTAGCGTCGCTGACGGAGGTGTCTGCTGGCCTGGTGGCAGCCCCCGCCTTCAAAGCGGGTGGTGCAGGCGATCCCTGCACGGCGGGTTCGATTCCCGTCCACCTCCGCCAACCCGACGAACGAGTGCGGAGGATCACGGCGATGGGACACGACGTACGGGGTGTGGTGGCGCTCGAGAAGGGCGCGCCGGTGACCGTCGAGACCATCACCGTGCCCGACCCGGGGCCGGGCGAGGCGCTGGTACGGGTCCAGGCCTGCGGGGTGTGCCACACCGACCTGCACTAAAAGCTCGGGACCATCGGCGACGAGTTCCCCTACCTGTTGGGCCACGAGGCGGCTGGCGTGGTCGAAGCCGTGGGGCCCGGGGTGACCGACGTCGCGCCCGGCGACTTCGTGGTCCTGAACTGGCGGGCGGTGTGCGGTGAGTGCCGGTCGTGTCGACGCGGCCGTCCCCAGTACTGCTTCGCCACCCACAACGCCATGCAGAAGATGACACTGGCCGACGGCACCGAGCTGAGCCCCGCGCTCGGGATCGGAGCCTTCGCCGAGAAGACCCTGGTGGCGGCCGGGCAGTGCACGCCCGTGAACCCCTTGGCCCGGCCCGAGGTGGCGGGCCTCCTCGGCTGCGGGGTGATGGCCGGGCTCGGCGCGGCGATGTTCACCGGCGAGGTCGGACCGGGAGACTCCGTCGCCGTCTTCGGGTGCGGCGGGGTCGGCGATGCCGCCGTCGCCGGCGCCCGTCTGGCCGGGGCCACCACCGTCATCGCCGTCGATCTCGACGCCCGCAAGTTGGCGCTGGCCACCGAGTTCGGCGCCACCCACACCGTCGACGCGTCGGCCACCGACCCGGCCGAGGCGATTCGCGCCCTCACCGACGGCAACGGGGCCGACGTGTGCATCGAGGCCGTCGGGAACCCGAAGGTCTTCGAGCAGGCGTTCTACGCCCGCGACCTCGCCGGCACGGTCGTGCAGGTCGGCGTACCCGACCCCTCGATGCGCATCGAGCTCCCGATGACCGAGTTCTTCGGCCGTGGTGGCCGGCTGAAGCCGAGCTGGTACGGCGACTGCCTGCCCTCGCGCGACTTCCCGATGCTCATCGAGTTGTACCTCCAGAGAAGGCTCGACCTCGACCGGTTCGTGAGCGAGACCATTGCCCTCGACGCGGTCGAAGCGGCCTTCCACCGCATGGAGAAGGGCGAGGTACTGCGCTCCGTGGTGGTGCTGGGGGATCCGCAGTGATCGACCGGGTCGTGACCTCAGGGACCTTCACCCTCGACGGGCAGAGCTTCGACGTCGACAACATAATCTGGGTGGTCGGCGACGCCGACGAGGTCTTCGTGATCGACGCCGCCCACGACGCGCCGCCGATCGTCGACTGCGTCGCGGGTCGCACGGTGGTGGCGATCCTGGCCACCCACGGCCACAACGACCACATCAACGTGGCCACCGAGCTCGCCGAGCTTCTGGGCGCGCCGATCCTCATCCATCCCGATGACCTCATGTTGTGGGCTGTCGTCAGCCCCGACCGTGAACCGGATGGGCTCCTCGCCGAGGGAGAGAGACTGCGGGCCGGGAACGTTCTGCAGGTGCTGCACACTCCCGGCCACTCGCCGGGCGGCTGCTGCTTCTACGACGAGACGGCGGGCGTGGTGTTCAGCGGCGACACCCTGTTCAAGGGCGGACCCGGGGCCACGGGCCGCTCGTACAGCGACCACGACACCATCGTGCGCTCGATCACGGCCGAGCTCATGGCCCTTCCCGACGTCACCGTGGTCCACACCGGTCACGGCGACTCGACCACCATCGGGGCGGAGCGAGCCAACCTGACCGGGTCGGCCTAGCCGACCCGCAACGTCAGGGGCTGCGCTCGATGCGGACGACCCGACAGGTGAAGTCCCCGGGCGGCGCGACGTCGGCGGTCGACGACCAGTTCACGGTGCGCTCCGACGCCACCCCGGCGACATCGACCGTTGTGGCTGCCAGCTCGGCGCCGACCGCCGATCCGGAACCCTCGAGGAACACCACCGAGATCTGGTAGCTGGCCGGTTGGTCGGTGAAGTTGGTGACCGATCCCCCCGCCACGAGGGCGCCTTCCGGATCGGCTTCGCACCGACCGACCCGAAGGTCGCGCTGAGGGGGCTGATCGGTGTCCGGGTTGGAGGTGGCGATGCCGGTGTCGCGCTCGACCTCGGTGAGGATCTTGGCCTTCTCGGCATCGGACTCGCGGCCGATCAGGCCGGCGGCGGTGAGGCTCACCACCACCACGACGGTGAAGACGACCAAGGCCACGAGGGCGAGCAGACCCAGCGCACAACCGCTCGGACGGCGACGAGTCGGCGGCGCCGGGTGGGAAGATGATGCGTCGGTCATCGGCCGAGCCGGGCTGCCCGGTAAGACTTCAGACGGCGAGCAGGTCGCGTGCGCCGGTGTCGGACGACGGGTGTCGCAGCTTCGACATGGCCCGAGCCTCGATCTGCCGGATGCGCTCGCGGGTGAGGTTGAAGTGCTCACCGACCTCTTCGAGGGTGCGAGGCTCGCCGCGGTCGAGACCGAACCGCAGCTTGAGGATCTCGCGTTCGCGCTCGTCGAGCGGGGACAGCAGGCGGGAGATCTCCTCGGGGAGCAGGGCGGTGGCGGCCACCTCGAAGGGCGACTCGGCCGACCGGTCCTCGACCACGTCGCCCAGTTCGGCGTCACCGTCTTCGCGCAGCGGCTCGGACAGCGACAGCGGCTCGGCCGCGAAGCGGAGGGCCTCGGTGACCTTGTCCTCGGGCATCTCGACCTCGGCCGAGAGCTCGGCGAGGGTGGCCGGGCGACCGAGCTTCAGCTCGAGGCGGGCGCGAGCCTTCTGGAGGCGGGCCAGGGTGTCCCCGGCGTGAACCGGGAGGCGGATGGTGCGACCGGTGTTGGCGATGCCGCGGGTGATGGCCTGGCGGATCCACCAGGTGGCGTAGGTGGAGAACTTGAAGCCCTTGCGCCAGTCGAACTTCTCGACGGCGTGCATGAGACCGAGGTTGCCCTCCTGGATGAGGTCGAGCAGGGGCAGTCCCGAGGCCTGGTACTTCTTGGCGATCGAGACGACGAGACGCAGGTTGGACTGCACGAAGGTGCGCTCGGCATCCTCACCCACCTTGATGGCGCGTCGCAGCTCCCGCTTACGCGCCGCAGTGAGGTCGACGGCGGCGTCGAAATCGACCCGGCCGGCGGCACCGGCCTCGATGGCCTGGGCCAGGCGCACCTCGTCGTCCTTGGTGAGGAGGGGATACTGGCCGATGTCGGTGAGGTAGAGACGGACGAGATCTTCCTCGTCGCGTTCGACTCGCTCCTTGGGCACTGCACACCTCGGGTTCGCTGCTGACGGAGGGCCGTGTCGACGACCACCGAGAGCAAAACTCCGGGGTCCGACAATCTGCCTGGGCTCCTCCACAGTACCGGAGCGGTCAAGGGCCTCCACCCAGGGAATTCGTGGCCGGAAAGAGGAAGATCCTCTCCTGAGAACGCTCAGAGCGACCGGTCACCCACAGTGCCGTTCCCGACGACCCCCCCGGCCGAGGCCACCGCTTCGTCCGCCGCGGCGGCGGCGAGGCGAGCACGGTCGCGGTCGGCAGGGGCCGGGGTGAGCGCCTGGAGCAGCCGCTCACCGTGGCGCCCGTCGGCGGCGAGGTCGGCCCCGGCGATGGCCAAGGTGCGGCGGATCGCCGCTTCCGAGACCGACGGAGCCCAGTCGAGATGAGCGGTGTAGGCCGCCAACAGCCGCGCGCCGAGAGCCCGGTGGGCGATGGCCAGCTTCTCGACGGTCCGGCCCGGCCCGTTCCCTTCGTCCGCCGCCCGCACCAGCGCCTCGGCCATCCCCAACGGGGCCACCACCAGCGCATCGGCCCCGGGGGCGGCGGTGGGGAGCAGCTCGAACCACCGTTGCGCCCGCCAGCCGGCGTGCTCGGCGTGCTCGGCCACCAACGCCTTCGCGTCGGGTTCGGCGATGTCGACGACCCACCCGCCGAGGAGGGAGAACAGCTGCTGCTCGACCCAGCAGTACGCCCCGATCCGGGCGGCGACTCTCACCGCGTCGAGGGCGCCGTCGGGCGCAACGGCCGCCCACGAGGGTCCGCCGACAGGGAGGGGTGGGCCGTCCATGGCTCCCCAGACTACGGGCTGGCCGGGCGCCGGTCAGCCCTCATAGCGGTTGGTGATGGGGAGCCGTCGGTCCTTGCCGAACCCCTTGGTCGTCACCCGTGGACCGGGGGGTGACTGTCGGCGCTTGAACTCGGCCCGGTCGACGAGGCGCACGATGCGTCCGACCAGCGCCGGGTCCGCACCCTCGGCCACGATCTCCTCGGGACTGCGATCCCTCTCCACATAAGCCGCCAGAATCGGATCGAGCACGTCGTAGGCGGGGAGGCTCTGGTCGTCGCGCTGATCAGGGCGCAGCTCGGCCGACGGCGACTTGCCGATCGTGTTGGCGGGGATCAGATCGAACCCGGCGCGAGCGTTGCGATGCAGGCACAGCCGATAGACCCCGAGCTTGCCCACGTCCTTGATCACGGCGAAACCCCCGGCCGAGTCGCCGTAGAGGGTGGAGTAGCCGACCGAGGCCTCGCTCTTGTTCCCCGTGTTCAGCAACAGCCAACCGAACGCGTTGGAGAGCGCCATCAGGACCACGGCCCTTGCCCGGCTCTGCAGGTTCTCCTCGGTCACGCCCGGCGGATGGTCGGCGAACGACGGAGCGAGCATCTGTATGAAGGCGGCGTGGGCCCCTTCGATCGGCACCGTCCGGTGCTCGATCCCGAGGTTCTCGGCCAGCTTCTCCGCGTCGGCGATCGAGTGCTCGCTCGAGTATCGGCTGGGCATGAGGACGCCGTGGACGTGGTCGGGCCCGAGGGCGTCGACCGCCACCGCGGCGACCAGAGCCGAGTCGATGCCACCGGACAGGCCGATCACCACATCGGTGAAGCCGTTCTTCCTGACGAAGTCACGGGTGCCGAGGACGAGGGCTTCCCAGACCTCGGCATCGGCGTCGAGCGGTGGAGCCACCCCCACCGGCGCGACGGCCGGCAACGGACTCGCACGCGTGACTCTCGAAGTGGCGACGACCGGGAGGTCGGCGGGGCCCGAGTGGGTCGTGAGCTCCAGGTCGACGACGGCGAGAGCCTCGACGAACTGCGGGAGGCGAGCCAGAACCGACCCGTCGGCGCCCACCACCATCGAGTCACCGTCGAACACCAGCTCGTCCTGGCCACCCACCTGGTTGACGTAGGCGATGGGCACACCGGCCTCGCGGGCGCGAGCGGTGAGGGTATCGGCTCGGGCGGTGCGCTTGCCGACGTGGAAGGGCGACGCGTTCACGTTGACGATCAGGTCGGCGCCGCCGCGTCCGAGGTCGGCCAACAAGCCATCGGGCACCCACGCGTCCTCACAGATCGAGACCCCGACGGCAACCCCGGCGACGGCGAAGAGCGACAGGGGATCATTCCCGGGCACGAAGTAGCGCTGCTCGTCGAACACCGAGTAGTTGGGCAGACGACGCTTGCGGTAGGTGCCGAGGAGGCGACCCTCCGCGCACACCGCCACGGCGTTGTAGAGCGCCGGCCGGGCATCAGCGCCCTCGGGCACGGGGCCCGACCGACCGGATCGGTCCACGTCCACGAAACCGACGAGAGCCACGCAGGCCCCCGAGCGGGCCGCGACCTGCTCGATGATCTCGAGGTTGTGGCGCACGAAACTGTCGCGGAGCAACAAGTCCTCGGGTGGGTACCCGGTGACCACCAGCTCGGGGAAGGCGACGAGGTCGCACCCGACCCGCTCGGCGTCGCCGATGGTTGCTTCGATGCGCGCCAGGTTGCCGGGGAGATCGCCGACGACAGGATTGACCTGGGCGAGTCCGAGGCGTAGCGCAGCCATGGTCGGACCTTACGGGCGGGGAGGCGGCCTGAACACTCGGAGCGCGTCGGACCTAGCCTCTCCGGACGTGAGCAGGTCCCTCCCCGCCGAACTCGACGAGCTGGCCGAGCGCAGCGCAGCACCAGTGGCGGTGCGCATCGCGTTGACCCAGCTCGTGGAGCACGACGGTGTACTCGGTCACCTGACGCGCCGTCCCACCCTCGCCGCGACGGTCATCGCCGTCTTGGCGGCCAGCCGATCACTCACCCGTGTGATCGAGGCGGCACCAACCCCCGCGTTGGCGGTGCTCGACGGTCTCGATGCCCGTCCCCCGGTCGACGATCCGACCGCCGACGCCCTGGTGCAGTGGCGCAACCTGGAGTTCCTCCGCATCGCGGCGCGGGACCTGACCGGCGCCGACCCTCTCGACGCCGTCGGGGCCAACCTCGCCGCCCTCGGACGACAGTGCTTGGCCTCGGCCTGCGCTCTCGCCGAGGCGGCCGACCGCGAAGGCCCCGGCGGGATCCGCCTGGCCGTGATCGGTATGGGCAAGCTCGGTGGTGACGAGCTGAACTACTCGAGCGACATCGACATCGTCTTCGTCGGGGAGGGCAGCCGCGACCGACTCGAACGACGGGCCCGGTCGGTGATGGAGATCGCCCGTCGCTGTTTCCGTGTCGACGCCAACCTGCGGCCCGAGGGACGCGATGGGCCTCTCGTGCGGACCATCGACTCCTACGAGGCCTACTGGGACCGCTGGGCCGAACCTTGGGAGTTCCAGGCGCTGCTCAAGGCGCGGCCCGCGGCCGGGGACGCCGCCCTCGGGCGGCGCTGGCTCGATGCCGCCCAGCGTTGGCTCTGGACCCGCCCCTTCGACGCCGACACCCTGCGATCGCTGCGCGCCATGAAGGCGCGTACGGAGGCCGAGGTGACCCGCCAGGGACTCGTGGGTCGCGAGCTCAAGCGGGGGCCCGGCGGCATCCGTGACATCGAGTTCACGATCCAACTTCTCCAACTCGTCCACGGGCACCTCGACCCCGACCTCCGGGGGGCCAACACCTTGGGCACCCTCGACGAGATGGCCGATGCCGGCTACGTGGACACCGGTGACGCCGCAGTCATGGCCGAGGCCTACCGACTACTGCGCACGATCGAGCATCGGGTGCAACTGGTCGACGAGCAGCAGCTGCACGCCATACCCGACGACCCGATCGCCCTTGATCGCCTGGCCCGGGTGATCGGTTATCGCGACACCGTGGACGCCAACGCCGCCGGGCAGCTCACCCGGGACCTGCGCAAGACCCAGGTCGACGTCCGGGCCATCCACGAGCGGGTCTACTTCCGACCGCTGCTGGAAGCCTTCGCCCGCACCGAACCGGCCGACGCGACGCTGTCACCGGAGGCGGCGGCAGCCCGGCTGAGCGCTTTCGGGTTCATCGACGCCAAGCGCACCCAGGCCGCGGTGCGCGAACTCACACGGGGGCTGAACCGGTCGAGCCGGCTGATGCAACAGCTCCTGCCCCTCCTGCTCGACTGGCTCTCGGGCGCGCCCGACCCGGACCTGGGTCTGCTGGTGGTGCGCAACCTGTTGGACAACGACCGCAACAGCCGCACCCTCGCCGAGGCGTTCCGCGACTCTCCTGCCACTGCCCAGGCCCTGTGCACCCTCGCCGGAACCAGCCGGATGTTGGGCGAGATCCTGCAGCGCAATCCCGACCTGGTGTCGCGTCTCGACCGCCCCGATCGCCTCCTCACCCGTCCGCGCGAGGCGCTGCTCTCCTCGGCCGACAACGCCGTGCAGTGGCGCGCGGAACGCGACGACCGCCAGGAGACGCTCCAACGGTGGAACCAGCGCAACCGCTTCGGCGTGGCGGCGCGCGACCTGCTGGGCCACGCCGACGTCCGCCAGGTCGGTACCGATCTGACACTGCTGGCCGAAGTCACCTTGGAGAGCGCCCTCACTGCGCTCGACCCTCAGGTTCGCTTCGCCGTGCTGGGCCTTGGTCGCTTCGGCGGCGCCGAACTGGCCTACGCCAGCGACCTCGACATCGTGTTCGTCCACGACGGGGTGGGCACCCGCGGCGCCGAAGAAGCCCGACGCCTGGCCGCCGGGCTGATGCGGTTCATCGGCGGTTCCACGCCGGCCGGGCGCATCTACGCCATCGATGCCGACCTGCGCCCGGAAGGCAAGAGCGGCCCACTGGCCCGGAGCCTCACCGCCTACGAGACCTACTGGCGCGACAGCGCCCTCACCTGGGAGCGCCAGGCCATGACCCGGGCCCGGTTCGCGGCCGGCGACCAGGGCCTCGGCGACGAGCTGTTCGACCGCATCGAGGACCAGGTGTGGGGTGGTGGGCTGGGGCCCGATGAGATCCGGGAGATCCGCCGGATGAAGGCCCGGATCGAGACCGAGCGGATCCCCGCCGGCGAGGACCCGGAGTTCCACCTGAAGCTGGGTCGGGGGTCACTGTCCGATGTGGAGTTCACCGCGCAGCTGCTCCAGCTCCAACACGGCGTGCGGGCCACCGGCACGCTCGACGCGTTGCGGGCGCTCACCGCGACCGACGTGCTCGACCCCGAGGACGCGGCCACCCTGGCGAAGTCGTACGAGTTCTGCGAACAGGTCCGCAACCGTTGGTTCCTCGTCAACTCGGGCCCCGGCGACTCGCTGCCATCGCGAACCGACGAGCTGTTGTGGCTGGCCCGGGCGCTCGAGACGACCCCCGGCGGTCTGCGCGACCACTACCGCAAGGTCACCCGCCGGTCGCGGAAGGTGGTCGAGCGGGTGTTCTACGGGCTCAACGACGCCACGAAGTGAACGGCGCTCAGGCCGCGGGCGTCGCGGCGGCGAGGCGGGCCTGCACGCGCCGGTACTCGTCGATCTCGTCACGCTGGTTGCGGGCGATGTCGGCGGCGAACTGGCGGACGTAGGAGTTCGTGCCGTTCGCTGCCTCGTACTCGGCCATGGAGACGCCGGCCTCGTGGTGGGCGATCATCAACTCGAGGAAGAGGGTGTTGACCTGGTCAGGCGAAGCACCACGCATCTCCCGGATCTGAGCGGATGTCGCCAGGCCCGGCATCTGGGATGCCGGAATCGGCGCCATACCCATCCAGCCCATCGCCCGGCGATCGGGGTCGTTCCCCCGGGTGACGCCGGCCCGACCGAGCACGGACTCCATCACCCCCAGCTCCCAACGCTGGGAGATGACGACCTCTTGGGCCAGGCGTCGCACCTGGGGGTCGGATGCGTTCGCGGTGGCGATGATGCTCATCTCGACGGCCTGGTCGTGGTGATCGATCATGTCGACGAGGAAGCCCTTGTCGGTCTCGGAGAGGGTGTTCGGGCTCGGCTCGGCGAAAGCCCGGATGGCGTAGCCGACGGCCCCACAGACGAAGACCAGCGCCGCGACGGCAATGATCCACTGCACCGCGCCCCTCGGCTTGAGCGAGTCGATCAGCCCCGAACCTTCCACGGCCCCGACGCTACCGGCGCCGAGCGGTGGCCGGGGACGCGCCCGCCCGGAACCGGGGTTGCCCAGTCTCGGGCGATGCCCCGTCGCCTCACCCCGACCCGGTGGATCGGCCCGGCCCTTGTCGTCACCCTCGTCTTCGCCGCCACGGTCGTGATCAGATCCGTCCCGTCGGGTGACCCACCAGAACGGTTCGCCGCCGAGGAGACCAGCCCCGACGACGCCCTCGAACTCGTCGTGCGCGTCGACAGCCTCGATGCCGCCAAGGGCATCCTGCGGATGCGGATCGAAGCTCGACCGGGGCCGGCGCTCCCCCCCCGAGGGTGCGCTCGTGCTGACCGACATCGGATCGGTTCCAACCATTCGGGTGACCGGTGACAGCCCACCCACGGTGGCGGCCGTCGAGATCGACGTGAGCAAAGGTGACGTGAGCAACTATCCGTTCGACGCGTACACCGCCGGGTTCCTGGCCACCGCCGTGGCGGGGGCCGACCGCACGCTGGTCGAGGCCGCCGACCAACCGGTGTTGCCCTTCTCGGTGACCGGGCTCTCGAACGTCAGCGGGTTCAGCCTCGACGGGTCGGCCAGCGAGGGCGCCTCGGGCGTCGGGGCGGTCGCCTTCACCGCCGAACGCGACCCGAACGCCAGGACCTGGGCCACCGCCATGATGGCCATCAACTGGCTCCTGGCTGCGGGGGCCGTCGCCGTGGCGCTTTCGGTGATCCTCAGCCAGCGGGCATGGGAGAGCCGGTACCTGGCCTGGCTCGGATCGATGCTGTTCGCGCTGTCCGCGTTCCGCAACACGGCTCCGGGCGGGCCGCCCATCGGCACCTTCCCCGACTTCTACGCTTTCTTCCCCGCCGTCACCTTGGTCATGCTGTCGCTGACCAGCTTGATCGTGACCTTCCTCGTCCGTCCGCGGGACCAGCTCGGCCTCTGAGCAACGCCCTGAGCGGCCTCCGCGACCTCGAGACCAGGCGCTGGGTACGCTCGCCGCGCATGCCCACCCATCTGCGCACCTGCCCGCTCTGCGAAGCCATGTGCGGCCTCGAGATCGAGACCGAGGGCGAACAGGTCGTGCGTATCCGCGGTGACCACGACGACGTGTGGAGCAAGGGGTTTCTCTGCCCGAAGGGAGCGTCGCTGGGCCAGCTCCACCACGACCCGGATCGGCTGCGGGTGCCGATGGTGCGCGAAGGCGACGAGTGGCGGGAGGTCGGCTGGGACGAGGCGTTCACCCGGTGCGAGGAGCTGCTGCACGGTGTGGTGGCCGAGCACGGTCGCGACGCCGTCACCGTGTACCTCGGCAACCCGAACGTGCACAGCTACTCACTGAGCCGTTACTCCGGGGCGGTACCGGGGCTCGGGGGCATCTCGGTGACGTGGTCAGCGGGCACCGTCGACCAGTGGCCGAAGAACCTGGTGTGCGCCGAGCTGTTCGGGAACCCGTGGAGCATCCCGATCCCCGACGTCGCCAACACCGATCTGCTCGTGGTGATGGGCGCCAACCCTCAGGCCTCCAACGGGTCACTGCTGTCGTATCCCGACCTGATCGGTGAGCTCGACCGCATCCGCGGACGCGGTGGGCGAACCATCGTGATCGACCCGCGCCGCACCGGCACGGCCGAGAAGGCCGACGAGTGGCTGCCCATCGTGCCCGGAACCGACGCCGCGCTCCTGCTCGCCGTCGTGTCCGTCCTCGACGAGGAGGGCCTGGTCGATCTCGGACCGGTGACCGGGCGGGTACAGGGCGTCGATGCCGTGTTGAACGCGGCCCGGCCGTTCACCCCCGAGGCGGTGGCCGGATGGTGCGGGATCGACGCCCCTCGCATCCGCACCCTGGCCCGGGAGTTGGCCACCACGCCCCGCGCCGTGGTCTACGGGCGTATCGGCCTGTGCAACCAGGAGTTCGGGTCACTGGCGTCGTGGCTGGTCGAGGTGGTCAACATCCTCACCGGGCACTTCGACACCGAGGGCGGCGCCCGCTTCGCCCGACCGGCCATCGCCACCATCTCCTCCACCGCGAGGCGCCGGGGTCCGGCCCGCCGGGGTCGCTGGACGACGCGGGTGCGCGGTGTCCCCGAGGTGCTCGGCCAGGCCCCGTTGTCGTGTCTGGCCGAGGAGATCGACACCCCCGGCGACGGCCAGGTGCGGGCCCTCATCACCATCGCCGGCAACCCAGCGTTGTCGGCCCCCGACGCCGGACGCCTCCAGGCGGCGCTGCCGATGCTCGACGCCATGATCAGCATCGACAACGCCCTCAACGAGACCACGCGCCACGCCCACGTGATCCTGCCCGGCCTGTCGTTCCTGGAGCAGGCTCACTGCGACGAGGCGCTCTGGGGCTTCGCCCTTCGGGCCGTGGCCCGCTGGTCACCCCCGGTCTTCGAACCCGGCGACCGGCCCGAGGAGTGGGAGATCGCCCTGCGCCTCGGTGCCATCCTGGGTGGGGCCCGGGCCGACGAGATCGACGTCGAGGCGCTCGACGACATGTGGTTCCTGGCCCGCGCCGCCCGCCACGGGCTGACCGAGGACGCCGACGACCGAGGCCTGCGCGGCCCCGACCGCATCGTCGACATGACGCTGCGGGCCGGTCCGTTCGGCGAACGCTTCGGCGAGGACCCCGACGGGGTGACGTTGGCGATGCTGGCCGACCATCCCCACGGCATCGACTTCGGACCGTCATCGGCCCCGCTCGACGACGTGCTGCGCACCACCTCCGGCGACATCGAACTGGCCCCCGAGAGCATCCTGAGTGACCTCGATCGCCTACGGGATCGCATGGCGGCGCCTCGCCCTCCCCTCGTACTCATCGGACGACGCCACGTGCGATCCAACAACTCCTGGATGCACAACATCCCGGCGCTCATGAGAGGCCGCGACCGCTCCACCCTGCTCGTGCACCCCGACGATGCCGCGTCGCGCGGGCTGAGCACCGGCGACTCCGTGCGTCTCACCACGAGCGCCGGCTCGGTGCTGGCCGTCGCCGAGGTGAGCGACGAGATCTGTGTCGGGGTGGTGAGCCTGCCGCACGGCTTCGGGCACGGTCAGCCGGGAACCCGCGCCGCGGTGGCCGACGAACGGCCCGGGCCGAACACCAACGAGCTGATCCCGCCCGACGCCCTCGACGTGCCGTCGGGCAATGCCGCCGTCAATGGTGTGCCTGTCGAGCTGACACCGGCGTAGACCCGCCGGCGCCTCACCCGGCAAGAGCGTCGCCGATGAGCTTCACCCCGAAGATCACTCGACGGCTGGTCGTCAGATGGCGCCTTCGAGTTCGAGCAACGTGACCTTGACGTCGGGTCCACCCAGGTAGTTCCCGAGGTAGTTGCCCAGCGAACCACCAGAGCGGATCACCCGGTGGCAGGGAACCACAATGGGTACCGGATTGTGGGCGCACGCCGTGCCCACCGCCCGGGCTGCCCGCGGGCTCGAGGTCGTGCGGGCCACCTGGACGTAGGACGCCGTGGAGCCGTAGGGGATGTCGCTCAGGTGCACGAGGACTTCTCCACGGAACCCTCTGGCCAACCGAAGGTCGACCGGAACCTCGAACTGCTGGAGCCGGCCTTCGAAGTACCCGTCGAGCTGACGGGCGACCTCGTCGGTGCGGGCCGCCGAGGCCAGGAGGCGTGGGCTGATCTCGTCGGCCAACGCAGCGAGGACGTCGTCGTGGCCCTCGAGGTCGAAGGCCAACCGCACCAGCCCTGCCGACGAGGTGACGACGAGGAGGTCGCCGACCGGGCTCTCGACCACCCGGTAGGCCAGATCGAGGATGGCTTCACGCTCTGCTTGCTGCGGCAGCCGGCGGTGCAGGGGCGCAAGGGTGTCGGTGCCGAGGGCGCATTGGAGGGTCTTCGTCAGAGCAGCATCTGTAGGTGGGCGACTCACGTTGGTCCTCCGGTGCAGGTGGCGTGGCCGGTGCGGCGTTCAGGTCCCCGACGAGGGCGCCGGCGGCGCGATGAGATTCAGCGTGGGGAAGTAGGTCCGATATCGGCTGTCGTCCCTCGGTATTGATCCACAACAGCCCCGATTCCGCCGCCTCGGCCAAAGCCGTCGACCAACAATTCTACCATTTCTACTTCTGACTGATCGGGTGAACGGGTAAGGCAAAAGTGACTCTCAGCGGTCCCGCGTCGTCGTCGCTCCCGCGACAATCTTGCTCCACCAGTTGCACAACACCCGCAAGAGCGACAGAGTCACGCCTCATGGCGACAGGAGTCGCCTGCTATCCCCGTGACCCGAGGACGAATGCCAAAAACCCGTCGCGCCACCCCGTCCGCCCCGCCTACCGGGGACGTTTCGCACGACACGGCCGCCCGCAGCCTCGAGCACTGGAGCGAAGCGAGCCGGCTCGAGATGGAGGCCTTCTACGCCCTGGCCACGGAGGACTACCGCCAGCTCGTCCTTGCCGCCGACTGGTGCGAACTGCTGTCAGCGCACGCCCGCGACGGTTGGCGTCTGCTCGACGTGGCGTGCGGCTCGGGCAAGTTCCCGAGCGCGATGTCGCAGCACGCCGACCTGCGCGCCGTGCCCCAGCTGACCTACGACCTGCTCGACCCTTCGCCGTTCAGCATCGCCGAAGCCGCCACGCAGCTGCGGCCCCCCTTCCTGGTAGGGCGGGAGCTGAACGTGACCCTGCAAGACCTGCCCGCCGACGCCGGGCGATACGACGTCGTGTGGGCAACCCACGCGCTGTACGCGCTGCCGCCGAACGAGCTCGACGCGGCCGCCGAGCGGCTGGTCGCGGCCTTGCGGCCTGGCGGTCTCGGCGTCGTGGCCCAGGCGACAAGCCGCTCTCACTACTTGACCTTTTACGACGCCTACCGAACCGGCGTGCGACCGGCGACGCCCTACTCCAGCGCGGAGCAGGTGCGTGACGCCCTGCGCCGGGCCGGCGCCGAGGTGCGCGAGCAGCGCATCGAGTACACGACGGGCACGACGGACCGAGCCGTCGCGCAGGGCTTCCTGCAGCGCTGCGCCTTCGACGACAGCCTCTCGATCGAGCAGATGGAGTCGGCTCCGGTCCTCGGGGACTTCCTCGCCGGTTGCCGGGGCCCCGATGGTTCCTACTCCTTCCAGCACGAGGTGGCCCTGCTGTGGTTCTGAACGACACGGACGACCTACTGCCGCTCGCGAACCGGTCAGGGGCGCTGGAACAGGCCTGGGACGGCGACGACCAGCAGTGGTGGGACTGGTATGTCAGCCTCGCCGCGAACGACGCACCACCGGCACGCCTGCTGCCGGGTCCAGGCCTGCCCGATGCCGCGCCTGCTGGCGACGACGAGCTCGCGACGTTGTTGCAGGAGCCCTACGAGCTCGAACCGGAGCAGCGCAACCACTTCCGCGAGCAGTCCTTCGTCAAGCTGCCCGGGGTACTGACACCCGCAGTCGTGCGGCGGCTCGCTCATCGGCTCGACGAGCTGCTCCGGACCGAGCACGCCGGCGGCACCGGCGGGCGTTTCCTCTCGCTCGAGCAGATGTGGCGGACCGACGAGCTGATGCGGGCCGTCGCACTGTCGCCGAGGTTGGGAGGTCTTGCCGCCGCGCTGCTGCAGGCCGACGTGCGGCTCTACCACGACAACGCCCTGTCCAAGGAGCCCGGCTGCGGACGCACCCCCTGGCACCACGACGCGGAGCACTTCCCGCTGGCCACGTTGGCTGCGGTGACGGCGTGGCTGCCGCTGTCGGCGGTCCCCCGGCCGATGGGGCCCCTGTCGTTCGCCCGCGGAGCCGACCTGCGCCCGCTGCTGGAGGGCGTGTCATTCGCGCGCACCGGCACCGGCTACGACACGCAGGTGGGTGCGCGGTTCTCGGCGGCCGCCGTGACGGTCGAGGATGGACCGTACGAGGTCGGTGATGTCAGCTTCCACGGCGCGCTCTGCTTCCACACGGCCGGGCCCAACCACACCGACCAGCCCCGACGGGCCCTCGCCACGACCTACTTCGCCGACGGCGCCCACGTCGTCGACCAGCCGACGCTGATAAGCGGCGCCTGGCAGGACTTCCTCCCAGGCGTCGCCCCAGGCGGCCTGGCGGCAACCCCGCTCAACCCCGTGGTCGGCCGTGACGGCGGCGGGGCGACGTGACCTTCGTCGGCCTGCAGATCGACCGGCACACGGCACCGACGTCGAGGCGCGCCGCCCTCGAGGCTGACGTACACGCCGGACTGTCCGCGAAGCAAAAGACGCTGCCTCCGAAGTGGTTCTACGACGCTCGCGGCAGCGTCCTGTTCGACCAGATCACCCGGCTGCCCGAGTACTACCCTTTCCGGTGTGAGCGCGAGGTCCTACACCAGCGCGCCGGCGACATCGCAGCCCTGTCGGGCGCGGACACGCTCGTCGAGCTGGGCAGCGGCACCTCGGAGAAGACCCGGTTGCTGCTCAACGCTCTCGACGCAACCGGGACGCTGCGCCGCTTCGTCCCATTCGACGTCGACGAGACCGTACTGCTGCAAGCCAGCACCGAGATCGCCAGGCTCCACCCTGCGGTGGTGGTGCACGCCGTCGTGGGCGACTTCGAGCACCACCTGCCGCTTCTTCCCACCGGTGGTCGCCGCCTGTTCGCCTTCCTCGGCGGAACGATCGGCAACCTGCTGCCCGACGAGCGCGCCGCGTTCTTGCGCTCGTTGCGGTCGACGATGGCCACCGGGGACTGTCTGCTGCTGGGCACCGATCTGGTCAAGGACCCCGAGCGGCTGGTCCGCGCGTACGACGACGATGCCGGCGTGACCGCGGAGTTCAACCTGAACGTCCTGGGTGTCCTGCAGCGAGAACTCGACGCCGAGCTGGATCTGGCCGCCTTCTCGCACCGCGCGGTCTGGGACGCAGACAACGCCTGGATCGAGATGCACCTGATCTCCCAACGCCAGCAGGTGCTCGGAGTCTGCGGGCGCGCGTACCTGCTGGAGCAGGGCGAGAGCATCCGCACCGAGATCAGTGCGAAGTTCACGCCCGACAGGGTGCAGGCAGAACTGCAGGCCGCCGGTCTGCGGTCGTTGCGCTGCTGGACCGATGGAGACGGCGACTACGCCGTCAGCCTCGCCGACGTGCCGTGACCGGATCGGCACAGGAGGTTCACGTCGAGGCCCTGGGTCGGCTCGCAGAGTCCGTCGCAGGGCTGCTTCCGCTGACCGGCTTGTCGGCCGCGCAGTACGCACGGGGCCACGCCTTGTTCGAGGCACACTCCGATCAGCGGCAGCTGATCACAGCCTGGCTTTGCTCACTCGTGGAGAACCGCTCGGTCAGTCCGACCCGGGTGCTGTCGATCGGCTGCGGAGACGGCTCCGTCGACGTCGAGGTGGCCCGCACCCTGGCCCGGTCCGGCCAGCGGGTCACCTACGCGGGCATCGAGCCGAACGGACCGGTCGCCGACCGCTTCCTGGCGCGACTGTCGGCCGTCCCCGGTGTCCGTGCCGTGGTGGACCGCCGTGCGCTCGCAGACTCGGCACTGGCCGAGTCCTCTTACGACATCGTGCTCGCCGTGCACTCGCTCTACTACGTCCCCGACCTCGTCGAGGCACTGACAGCAGCCCGGCGAGCCGTCGCGCCGGGTGGGGTGCTCGTCGTGCTGCACGCGCCGCTGGAGCGGCTCAACCAGCTCGTGGCCGTGCTGGCACCGGACCAGAACCAACCGTTCAGCGAAGCCGTCGAGCACGCCCTGGCCGACGACGGCAAGCCGGTCCTTCGCCTTCGGCTGGACGCGACATTGGACCTGACGCACACCGACGATCAGGACGAGGCCCCTGTGCTGGATTTCGCCGTTCAGGTTCGCCTCCCTGACGTATTGCGCAGCCAGGTGTTGGATGTGCTGCGCGAAGCGGCTCTGCCGTCACCGGGGCTGCGCGTCCCTCACCCTGTCGACGCCTTCGTCATCGGCGCCCGAAGCCCCGACCAAGCTCGGTCGGTCTGACCGAGGAACTCGTTGCCGACGTTCCGTCACTCCCGTCGACCAGGCCCTGCGAAGGGCAGTGCTGGTCGGCGGCTCGACGGGGCGTGCGCCGGTGTCGACCACCAGGCGACTTACGGCCCGTACCCCCGGCGCAGCGGCCCTCTGGCTCAGATGTCGTAGATCTGTCCTGGCCATTTCCACACGCTGGCGATTCGCTCAGAAACACGCTACGTCAGGCGATCAGGGCTGCTCGGGCATCTGGGCTTCGTTCGCGCCTGCAGCAATGACTGCGTCGATGACCGGGCGCTCGCTGCGGGAGCGACCGGGTGCGGCGCGCTCCAGCATGTACTCCTCGACCGGGCACTCGTCGCCGTCGCCGGGTTCGTAGTTCTCGAGGCGCTCAGCGAATTCGTCGGCATGGTCGCGGATCCCTTGGATCGTTCGGGGCATCGGGATCACCCCAGGAACTTCTGATGGGCGGGCATGGCGTACACGATGAACTCGAGTCCGTCACCCACCGCTACCCCAACTTCGAGCAGTCGGCCACTGAGGTCGGCGCCGATCAGCATCGTCAGACCGTCGAGGTCGAAGACTCGAATGGGGTGTCGGTAGGCGTGGAGCATGTCGTCGTCTGGACCTCGGCGCCCGCACTCTGAGGACGACATGCTTCATGCAGTGCGCAACCACTGGCGCTCGTTCGAGACCGACGACCCAGCAGTCACCATGTACATCGGCCCTGCGACCACCGCGGAGCCGCTCGAGGTCGGCGTCGTCGACGACGACCAAGGGACTGCTCTGATCCACGCGATGCCGGCGCGACCCATGTTCCTGACTGGATGGTGGAGACCATGAGCAAGAGCCGAGCAGAACGGGCCGCCACGCTCGAGACGTGGGCCGACGCAGTGGACCCTGCGGACCTCCGCGCCGCGGACACCGACTCGCTGCGCCACATCGCCGAGCTCGCCCAGCAACGGGATCAGGTCGATTCCGAGCTGGCCGACTCCGTCCGAGCAGCCCGAGCCGCCCGGCGGTCATGGTCAGAGATCGGCGCCATGCTGGGCGTCTCGAAGCAGGCAGCGCAACGAAAGTACGGAGCGAAGACACCGGCTTGACGGCGGACGCTCGTCGTCTGGCACGGTGGCATCGCTCCGGCGTCGGTGATGATTCAGCGGAATCATCACTGGTCGAGCCTTTGGCTGGAAATCGATGCGAAGTGTCGACAAAGACCCACGCGTGCCTTCGGCGCGCCGATCTTCGAGCGGGGCGGCGCCCGGGTCGAGGACGTGCTCAGGCGGTTCCGGGCCGACGAGTCGATGGACGAGCTGGCCGAAGAGTTCGGGGTACCCGTCGACCATCTCGAGGACGTCCTGCGTGTCGCATCCCGACGGGCTGCCTGACCTCTCCCTCGATCGGAGCCTCGGCCGGATCAAGGTCCCTCGTCTGCTGCGCGACGCCGGGCTCCGCCTCGTCACCCTCGCTGAGCAGTACGGGGTCCCGGCTGACGGGACGATCACCGACGCGGACTGGCTCCAGCTCGCCGGTCCGCGCGACTGGGCGGTGTTCATGAAAGACACTCGGATCCGCTACAACCTCGCCGAGCGAAAAGCCGTCACCGCTCGCGCGATGCAGGGCTTCTGCCTCTCGACCCAGAGCCTCTCGACCGACGACATGGTAGCCCGGTTCCTCGAGAACCTCGACGCCATCACCGCCGCCTGCGCCGAGCCGGGCCCGTTCATCTACGCCGTTCGCACCGCACGGATCGAGCGCCTGAAGATCGGCGAGGGCTGAAGCCTTCCCCCGGGCTGCGGCCTGCGCCCACCGGCCAGGAACGGCCGATGCCCGGACCGCACTGGCGGGCCGGGCATCGATTGGATCGGATCCCTGACGGACCAAGCCAGCCGCTGACCCACGTTTTCCCAGGTCAGCGACTCTATGGCTCAGATGTCGTAGTAGAGCGAGAACTCGTAGGGGTGCGGGCGCAGGCGGATCGCGTCGACCTCGTTCTTGCGCTTGTACTCCACCCACGTCTCGAGGAGGTCGTCGGTGAACACGCCACCGGCCTTCAAGAAGTCGTTGTCGGCCTCGAGGGCGTCGAGAGCGGCTTCCAGCGTGGCCGGCACCTGCGGCACCATGGCCAGCTCCTCCGGCGGGAGGTCGTAGAGGTCCTTGTCGACCGGCGCCGGCGGTTCGATCCGGTTCTGGACGCCGTCGAGACCGGCCAGCATCATGGCCGAGAACGCCAGGTACGGGTTCGAGGTGGAGTCGGGGCAACGGAACTCGATGCGCTTGGCCTTGGGGCTCTGCGACGCCAACGGGATACGACACGACGCCGAGCGGTTGCGCTGGCTGTACACCAGGTTCACAGGGGCCTCGTAGCCCGGCACCAGGCGCTTGAAGCTGTTGGTGGTGGGGTTGGTGAAGGCGATCACGGCGTGGGCGTGGTGCAGCAGACCGCCGATGTACCAACGGGCGATGTCGGACAGCCCGGCGTAGCCGGCCTCGTCGAAGAACAGCGGCTCGCCGCCCTTCCAGAGCGACTGGTGGGTGTGCATGCCCGAGCCGTTGTCCTCGAAGATCGGCTTCGGCATGAAGGTGAGCGACTTGCCGGCCTGCCAGGCCACGCCCTTCAGGATGTACTTGAAGGTCATGAGCTGGTCGGCCATGGTCAGCAGCGTGTTGAACTTGATGCCGATCTCGCCCTGACCGCCCGAGGCCACCTCGTGGTGGTGCATCTCGGTCTCGATGCCGACGTCGTGGAGGGCGACGGACATGTCGGAGCGCATGTCCTGGTAGTGGTCCATCGGGGGAACCGGGAAGTACCCCTGCTTGGTGCGGGGCTTGTACGAGAGGTTGCCTCCGGGCTCGACGGCGCCGGTGTTCCACACCCCCTCGATCGAGTTCACCTCGTAGAACGAACCATTGGGCTTGGTGTCGAAGCGCACGTCGTCGAACACGAAGAACTCGGCCTCGGGACCGAAGAACGCGGTGTCGGCGATGCCCGTCGACTTGAGGTAGGCCTCGGCCTTCTGGGCGACATACCGCGGGTCACGCGTGTAGCTCTCACCGGTCACCGGGTCGGCCACGTAGCAGTGGATGACCGCGGTCTTGCGCTTCATGAACGGGTCCATGTAGACGGTGTTCGGGTCGGTGATCAGCACCATGTCGGATTCCTGGATCTCCTGGAACCCTCGCACCGACGAACCATCGAAACCGTGGCCGTCGGTGAAATGGTCCTCGCTCAGCACGTGGGCCGGGATGGTGACGTGCTGCATGACGCCGGGCAGATCGGAGAAGCGAAGGTCGACGAACTCGCAACCTTCGTCCTTCACCAGGGCCAACACTTCTTCGGGGGTGCGTTCCTGCACGGTTCCTCCTGATGGGTGCGGCCGAGGCGCCGCGTTGGGGGTTGTGTGCTTCGGATCGACGTGGGAACCCGGGCACACCATCTGAACACACCGGACGGAACGCCGGAGCCGAGCCGTGGGCAAACTCGCAGCGGGCCTTTTCCGACCTGTTGCCAGCTTGTGAACGCTAGATGAACCGGACGGTATCGGGCCAAGCCGCTCTGGGACCGCGACGAACACTGTGCGAGAATCCGGGTATGGAACGCCCGCAGGATTACGTGCTGCGCACCGTCGAGGAGCGCGGCGTCCGCCTCATCCGTCTGTGGTTCACCGACGTGAACGGGCAGCTCAAATCGGTGGCCATCTCCCCCGCCGAGCTCGAGAACGCCTTCGACGAGGGCATGCACTTCGACGGTTCGGCCATCGACGGTTTCAGCCGGGTCCAGGAGAGCGACGTCCTCGCCAAGCCCGACCCGAACACGTTCGAACTGTTGCCCTGGGGTGACTCCACCGACGTCTCCGGACGCATGTTCTGCGACATCCTCAGCCCCGACGGCACCCCCTTCGAGGGCGACCCCCGCCAGGTGCTGAAGCGCAACCTCGACCGGGCCCACGACCGGGGCTTTTCGTTCATGGCCGCCCCCGAGATGGAGTTCTTCTACTTCGCCAAGGGCGACCCCCGACACCCGCTCGAACCCCTAGACACCGGCTCGTACTTCGATCTCACCACCGCCGACGTCGCCAGCGACCTGCGCAAGCGCACCCTCCTCGTCCTCGAGAACATGGGCATTCCGGTCGAGTACTCGTTCCACGAGGACGCGCCGAGCCAACACGAGATCGACCTGCGCTACACCGACGCCCTCACCATGGCCGACAACGTGATGACGTTCCGCATGGTCGTACGCGAGATCGCCCTCGAACAGGGGGCCTACGCCACGTTCATGCCCAAGCCGCTGTCGGGGGTGCAGGGGTCAGGAATGCACACCCACCTGTCGCTCTTCGAGGGCGACGAGAACGCCTTCCACGAGCCGGGCGACCAGTACGGGCTGTCGAAGGTGGCGCGCGGTTTCATCGCCGGGCTCCTGCACCATGCCCCGGAGATCACCGCCGTCACCAACCAGCTCGTCAACTCCTACAAGCGACTCATCGCCGGCTACGAAGCGCCGGTGTACGTCACCTGGGCCCGCAACAACCGCTCCGCCCTCGTGCGGGTGCCGGTCACCAAGCGGGGCAAGCAGTCCTCGACCCGCATCGAGTACCGCGCCCCCGACCCCGCCTGCAACCCCTACCTCGCCTACTCGGTGATCCTCGCCGCCGGCCTCAAGGGCATCGAGGACGGCTACGAACTCCCTCCGGAATCGGTGGCCAACGTCTTCGAGATGACCGACGCCGAACGCGCCGCGGAAGGCATCCGGCCGCTCCCCCAGTCGCTCAGCGACGCGCTCGACGCCATGGAGGAGTCAGAGCTCGTGGCCGAGGCCCTCGGCGAGCACATCTTCGAATGGTTCCTCCGCAACAAGCGATCTGAGTGGTTCGACTACAAGACCCAGGTCACCCAGTTCGAGCTCGATCGCTACCTGCCCACCTGGTGAGCCATGGAACCCGTCCTGCTGTTCCCCGATCCGGCCCCCCCGGAGCTGGCCCAGGCCCTCGATCTGGCCGGTTATCCCTGGAAGGCGGTCGCCGACGAGACCGAGGCGGCGCGCCTCGAACCCGAGGACGGATGGGCCGGCGCGATCGTTTCGGCTCACAGCGACCCTGAACGGGCCTTCGCCCTGTGCCGGACGCTGCGCAAGCGCGACGTCCCTCTCGAACCCACGCTGCTGTTGATCAGCGGCGCGCAACTCGCCGACCTCGAGCTCCGCGACGACCTGTTCGACGACTTCTGCCTGGCCCCGTTCCACCCCCGCGAGCTCGAGGCCCGACTCAAACACCTGTTCTGGCGAACCGGACGGGGCACCCGCCCGGAGCTCATCGAGTACGGCGAACTCGTCCTGAACCTCGAGACCTACCAAGCCGCCATCGCCAGCAAGCCCCTCGACCTCACCTACATGGAGTACGAACTGTTGAAGTTCCTCTCGTCGCACCCGGGCAAGGTCTTCACCCGCGAGACCCTCCTGAGCCGGGTGTGGGGCTACGAGTACTACGGCGGGGCCCGCACCGTCGACGTCCACATCCGCCGCCTGCGCGCCAAGCTGGGCGAGCAGCATGCCGGCCTCATCCAGACCGTGCGCAGCGTCGGCTACCGCTTCGGCCAGTCCCGCTGGAGCCTGTAGTGCTGGCCGCGCGAAGCACCGCGAGCGTGGCTCGGTCCCGGGCCCTTCCCCTCGCCACCTGATCCGGGCGACAAATGCGAACGGGCCGCCCCGAGAGGCGACCCGTTGCATGGAAAGCTCTCGTCAGGCCTGGATCAGATCGGGCGAACGTCCTGCGCCTGATCGCCCTTGGGGCCGCTGGTCACCTCGAACTCGACAGCCTGGCCCTCCTCGAGAGAGCGATAGCCCGAACCCTGGATCGCGCTGTAGTGCACGAACACGTCGGGGCCACCCTCGCGGGAGATGAAGCCGTAACCCTTCTCGGCGTTGAACCATTTCACGGTACCGGAGGCCACTCCGACACCCCTTTCTGTCCTGCGGGGTCGGAACACCTTCCCAGCACCTTCCGTAACAAAGGGAGACGCTAGCGGCTCATCGGTCCGCCGTCGATGGTCTCTTGACGAACGCTGGCAGACGCCCGCATGACCACCGAGTGGACGCACGGGGGTCACGCCGCACGGCGCTGGGTCACTGACCTTGGCTGATGGCGAGATCCTCGGTGCCCTCGAACTCGGCATCGACCTGCGACTTGGTGACCCAACCAATCAGCGCCGCCACCCCGGACATGGTGATGAGAAAGCCGACGGGGATGACGACGAGCAGTACGACGACGATGACGACAACGCTCACCGCGCCGATCGTAGTACCGCCTCGGCGCGCACCGAAAGGTGGACCGCGGGTCGGGCCCGTCAGGTCTGGGGCGAATAGGCCCAGGCCTCGATCTCGACCAGCCCCACCATCGGGAGCTCGACCACCGCCACCGCCGAACGCGCCGGCCGGTGGTCACCGAACGCCTCGGTGTAGGCCTCGTTCATCAGCCCGTAGTCGCGCATGTGGCGCAAGAAGACGGTGGTCTTGACCACCTCGTCCAACGCCGAACCTTCACCGGCCAACAACATGGCGAGGTTGGCGACGGCCTGGGTCGTCTCGGCCTCCACCCCGCCGGACACCATCTGGCCCTCTATCAGGCCGAGCTGGCCGGACACCACCAGCAGGTCGCCGGCTCGCACGATCGGGGTGTACGGGCCCACCGGTTTGCTCATGACATCAGCTTCCCACGGGCCAGACCGGCGGGCAGTCGAGGCTGGTCCACACCGCCGCCGCCACTGCCGCGAACACGGCGTCAGAACCGTTCACCGGCTCACGATCACTGGGCACGAGAACCACGTCGACCGCGGGCATGTCGGCCGCCCGGAGGATGCCGAACGATCGCACCGTGAGGTCGCCCACCACGCCTTCACCGTCCACCGCGAGCCCTTCGCTGCGCACCCACCCGAGAGCCATGTGCGCGGCACCGATGACGTAGGAACGCAGGACCACCTCGTCGAGCACGGCACCACACTCGAGGTGCACCCGCACGTTGCCGTCGAGGCCCACCGAGACCGTGGCCTCGGCTCCAGCCGGTGACGTGATCTGCACCTGGCGGGCAGGACCGATCCCGCGGGAATCCCCGGACCGAGCGTCGAGGGCGGCGAGCAGCACCGCCGCCTCGGCCCACCCGGCGGCTCGCAGGTCCACCGATGTCGGCGGTCCCGGCCCATCGACCTCCTCGACGACGAAGCCCGGGGCGACCGATCGCACCGCCTCGACGATGCCGGGTGTCCTCACCACCCTCATCACCCCGGTGCCGTCGGCGCGCACCCCGGCCGCGATCGGCGGACGCTTGGGGCCGAGCCGCACGGCGTCCTCGCGCGAGAACAACACCCGCACCGGGCGGCCGTGCCGGTTGGCCAGCTCGCGGGCTGCCGCCCCGACGGGCGAGGTCTGCTTGGCACCGAACGCCCCGCCGTTGGCCAACGGGCTGGCCGGCTCACCCCCGGGCGAACACCACGACGCATCGGTCTCGAGGTAGGCGGGCTCCACCCAACTGGTGCGCAAGGTGAGCGCCCAGTCGCCGTCCGGCACCTCCAGCGGTGCGGTCGCCACCTCGGTCCCACGGCGGCCCTGCACCTTGCCCGACTTCGCCCGAGCCTCTTCGAGGGTCTCGCCGACGGCCCACCCACCGGCGCCGTCGGACACCGCTACCAGGCAATCGGGCCGAGCCTCGTCGTCGGCGAACCCACCACGCCCCAGCGCCACGTCCGGACCGACCCGCTGCGCCACCCCCCCTTCGAGGGTTGCCCTCCGGGTCGCCGCCTCGAGGTCACGGTCGCGATCGAGCGCGGCCTCGGCCGAACCCGCACCGCTGACCGCCAACGACCAGGCCTCCACGATGGTCTGCCATCCGGTGCACCGGCAGAGATGCGCCGACAGCGCCCGGGCGACGGCGGCACGGTCGGCATCGCCGGCCTTGGCCCGCAGGCCTTCGAGTCGGCAGATGATCCCCGGGGTGCAGAAGCCACACTGACTGGCCCCCGTGGCCAGGAAGGCGTCGGCCCAGCGCTGACGCTCCTGCGGACCCAGACCGTCGACCGTGGTGATCACCCGTCCGGCCACCCGACGCACCGGAGTGACACAGGCGACACGCGGGGCACCGTCGACGAGAACCGTGCAGCACCCGCACTGCCCCTGCGGGCTGCAGCCGTCCTTCACCGACGCGATGCCCAGGCCTTCGCGCAGCACGGCCAGCAGCGACGACCCGTCGTCGGGGACAGTGACGGATCGACCGTCGATGACGAGGTCGATGACCGCAGGGGACGCACCCTCGTCGGCGATGTGGATCGGCATCAGACGGAGGATAGGTTCGCCAGTGCATGGTCCCGACACCGAACCCCCCTCACCCGTCCGCGCCACGCCGGGCCACCGGCATCCCGGTCCCCCTCGACCGACGGTCCTTCCTGGTGCGCACCGGTCGGATCGGCGGTGCCGGCTTTCTGGCGCTGGGAGCCCCGGCGCTGTTGGCCGCCTGCGGGGGCTCGGGCAAAACCGACGACGCCGACCGCCTAAGTCTCACGACAACCGGATCACAGCTCGTCGGGCTGTTCAACTATCAAGGCGGCTACCTCGTGTCGGGCCTGCCCCAACGAGCGGTTTTCACCATCGCCAGCGCCGCCGGCCCCCCCACGACCGAGGGCCCGCCGGTGCTCCCTGTCCGCCTCACCAGCCCCGGAGGCGCCGCCCGTGACGTCACCCTCGAACGCCACGCCGAGGGCACCCCGATCGGCTACTACCCGTTGTTCAGCACCTTCGACGAGACCGGCATCTGGACCCTCACCGCCGAGATCGAAGGGCAGGAGTCGAAACAGAGTTTCCAGGTCGATCCCGCTCGCGACGTGAAGATCGTCCAACCCGGGCAGGCCATGATCCCTGTCGCCACGCCCACCGGCGCCGATGCCCGTGGCGTCACCCCCGTCTGCACCCGCGACCCCCAGTGCCCGCTTCACGAGCGTGACCTGGCCAGCGTCCTGGCCAGCGGGCAGGCCGTCGCCCTGATGATCAGCACACCGCTGTACTGCCAGACCGCGGTGTGCGGGCCCGTGCTCGACATGGTGACGACCGAGGCCGCCCGCCGTCCGAACATGGCCTTCGTCCACGCCGAGGTCTATGTCAACCCGTCGGCGACCCCTGACCCCGGGGCGGGTGGCACCACCCCGGCGGTCGACCGCTACGGCCTCACCTTCGAGCCCAGCCTCTTCGTGGCCCGCGCCGACGGCACCGTCACCTCGCGGCTCGACAACGTGTTCGACACCCGCGAGTTGGCGCAGGCCCTCGACGCGGCAACGGCCTGAACCGAGCCCTGGACGCGACACGACCGCCCCGTAGGACGGTCGTGGGTCGAACCGGGATCGAGTCGATCAGCTGAAGGACTGACCGCAGCCGCAGCTCTTCTGGGCGTTGGGGTTGTCGATGGCGAAACCGGCGCCCTGGAGGCCGTCCTTGTAGTCGAGCGTGGCCCCGCTGAGGAGCTGGGCACTGGACGGGTCGATTACGACAGGGACGCCGCTGCCGTCGAGAACCATGTCCTCGGCGTCCTTTTCGGTGTCGAAGAACATCTCGTAGCTGAAGCCGCTGCATCCGCCCGGACGCACCGCGACACGGAGCATGAGGCCGTCTTGGCCGTCCTGGTCGATGAGTTCCTTGACCTTGAGCGAAGCGGTGTCGGTGAGGGTGATCACAGTTGGTCCTCCCAGAGGATTCGGTTTGGCTCAAGGTTAGCGGTGACGGGTCCGATCGCAATCATCGCATGACGACCTCGACCTGGCACGGGGTGCGATCGAGCAGCGGGTGGAACCGGGCCACCCCGCCGCCGTCCCAGGAGGTCACGAAGCCCTCCACCAGACCGTTGTGCAGCGAGCACACCAGGTCGGGATGGCTCTCGGCCAGATCGCGGAACGGGCAGTGGGCAAAGGCCATCGTGGCGCCGTTGGCGTGATCGACGGTCTCGGGGTCGAAGCCGAGTCGGGCCTGTTCTACGACGAGGGAGTCGAGGCAGTCGGCGTCATCGGGCCAACGGCGGGCGTCGGCCTCACCCTGGCGGCGACCGGCGTCAGCCAGGTCGTCGCCCTCGAGCCCGCCGGCAGCCGCGGCGGCGAGCAGCGTGCGGGCCAGCATCGGCCAGGGCGACGGCTCGAGGCCCAGGGCCGGGGCGTCGTCGGTGAGGGAGTAACGGTGCTGGGGTCGCCCGACCGAGCCGCGGGTCTCGGTGTCGACCCGCAGGAGGCCGACGTCGCGCATGCGCTCGAGGTGGGGGCGCACCGTGTTGACGTGAAGGCCGAGAATGTCGGCGATCTCGGCCGTGGCCAAGGGCAGAGGGGAGCGGGCCAGCTCGAGGTAGATCGCGTAGCGGGTGTTGTCGCCCAACGCCTTGAGTACGTCGAGCTTCGGGGGTCCGTCCTCGGACCGGGTGGCGCCCTCGGCCCGACCGTCGTCGAGAGCCGAGGCCACGCTCTCGGCCCCAGTTGCGGGATCGGGATTGACGCGGACAGGGACCACGTCTCCTAGTTTACACGGTTCCAACCGGTAGAATCTCGGTCGTGCCGACGCTCCCCTCCTCCGACGACGTGCTCCGGGTCCTGCGCGGGGTCATCGACCCCGAGCTCGGCGCCGACATCGTGGAACTGGGTATGGCGCTCCACGCCGAGGTCCAGCCCGACGGGCGGGTCGTGGTGGCCGTCGCGCTCACCACCTCGGGTTGCCCCCTGCGGGCCCAACTCCAGACGGAGATCAAGGGCCGGGTGAGCGATCTCCCCGGCGTCACCTCCGTGAAGATCGACTGGGGCGAGATGACCGCCGAGCAGAAATCGGCGGCGATGGCCAAGGCCCGTTGGAACGTGCGCGACAAGGCCCCGGCCACCGCCGTGCCCGCCACCACGCGGGTGCTGGCCATCGCGTCGGGCAAGGGTGGCGTGGGCAAGTCGTCGGTCTCGGCCAACCTGGCCGCCGGGTTGGCCGCCCGAGGCTTCGCCGTCGGGGTGCTCGACGCCGACATCTGGGGCTTCTCGATGCCGAGGATGCTCGGACTCGAGGGGCGCCTCCACGCCGAGGCCGGTGACGGCGGCGCCACCCGCATCATCCCCGAACGCCTCGACATCGGCCCGGGCCGACTCGAGGTCGTGTCGATGGGTCTGCTGGTCGACGACGAGACCGACGCCCTCATGTGGCGCGGCCTCATCCTGAACCGGGCCGTCCAGCACTTCCTCGAGGACGTGGCCTGGCCCGACGATCTGCAGTACCTGATCATCGACATGCCGCCGGGCACCGGCGACGTGCAGATGGGGCTGGCCCGTATGCTCCCCCAGGCCGAGATGATCGTGGTCACCACCCCCGCCCTGGCTGCCCAGAAGGTGGCCAGCCGGGCGGTCACGATGGCCCGCAAGAGCTACCTGAGGGTGCTCGGCGTCATCGAGAACATGAGCTCGTTCGAGTGCGACCACGGCGAGCGGTACCCGCTGTTCGGATCCGGTGGCGGCGAGGCCCTGGCCGCCGAGGCCGGCGTGGCGCTGCTCGGTGCCATCCCCCTCGAGCCCCTGGTGTCCGCCGGCGGCGACACGGGACAACCGGTCGTCCTCGGCAAGGGCCCGGCAGCCGCGGCCTTCGGGTCCATCCTCGATCGGTTGGTCGACGACCTGGCGCCACCCGTCGACATGGGTGGGTGCTCCGCTCGGCTGCTGGTCGCGGCGGTGGCGGCGCTCGACGCCGCTGACACGGCATCCCCCTGACCCGAACCCGGCCCCCTACCGTGGTGGCCATGTCGCCGCGACGCCGGTCGGGAGTCCACCGCCGCCGTCGGTGGCTCGTCGTGGGCGTCCTGCTGGCAACGGCGACGGCCGGGGCCTGCTCGAACGACACCGGTGAAGAGATCAAGGCCGACCGGCCCGCCTCCTCCGCCCCGGCCTCGGCCACCGGCCCGGCCGTGGCTTCGTTGTGGGCCTTCACCGCCGACCTGCACCGCGCCACCGTCGAGCGATCACGAGCCGCCAACACGGTGATCGCTCCCGTCCCTGTGGCCCTAGGGCTGACCCAGGCCCGCGCCGGGGCCGGAGGGGCCACGCGCGATCAGCTCAGCACCGTGCTCCACGCCGGCGACGGGTTCGACCCGGGCCTCGACACCGTGTGGCGCTCACTGCTCGCCCAATCAGGTGAGCGCCAGGACGACGACACCGGCCGCAGGGGCCGGCTCTCGCTGGAGCTGGCATCGTCGTTGTGGGGCCAACGCAACACCCGATTCGGCGACCCCTGGCTGACCGACCTGGCCACGACGTGGGGCACCGGCATCAGGGTCACCGACTTCCGCTCCGACCCCGAGGAGGCCCGCAACGCAGTCAATGCGTGGGCCGCGGCGGAGACGAACAACCACATCACCCAACTCCTCAGGCGAGGCGCGGTCGACGAGTTGAGCCGGCTCCTGGCCCCGAGCGCGGCCTACCTCAGGGCCCCGTGGGCCATGCCGTTCGAGTTGAACGAAACCCGCCTCACCTCGTTCCGCCGCCTCGACGGCACACTCGTCACGGTGCCCATGATGCAGCGCACAGCCGAGACCGGACTCAGGGTGGCCGACGGCGACGGATGGCAGGCGGTCGAGATCCCCTACCTCGGCGACGACCTGGCCATGACGATCGTGATCCCCGACGGAGGACGTTTCACCGACGTCGAGACCTCCCTGGACGGTCCGGCGCTGGCCGCGTTGACCCGTTCGATGCGGTCCAGCGCCGTCGACCTGGCCGTGCCGCAGTTCGGGTTCACGACCGACCTCGAGCTCGAGGACACCCTGAGGGATCTCGGCGTCGTCGATGCATTCGATCCGGGAGTCGCCGACTTCGCCGGTATCACCGACGACGAGCCGCTGTCATTGGCCGGCGTCATCCATCAGGGTTTCCTGTCGGTCGACGAGCAGGGCTCCGAGGCCTCCGCTTCGGCCCCACGTCGAACGGGGACAACCGGGGTCCCCGGTACGGGGACCAGCCTGGTACCGCCGGCACCGGCGTCCGGTTCGTCGCCGACGACCGCCCCCGCCGCCGGGTCGCCCCGCCGCATCGTCGCCGACCGACCGTTCCTGGTGCTGGTCACCGACCGGACGACCGGCGCCCCGATCCTCTACGGGCGAGTGGTCTCGCCTCGCGGCTGAACGGCCGTCACCAGGGCGGTCACGAACACGGGCGAGCCCCGGCCTTCGCCCCCGCGCACGGTGACGTCGAGACGATCGGGACCAGGCCGCACGAGCACCACCGGTGCCGGCCCGTCGACCACGAGTCGGCGATCGATGGGGTCGCGGTACTCGACCTCGTTGCGTCGGGGGAGCGTCGTCCAACCCGCCGACCCGACCCGACGGGACGCGGACGAGAGCGCCTCCTCCACCATCGACCAGGCCACGGCGTTGGTGACGTGGTCGAGGACGTCGAGATCGGCGACCCGCGGTAGCCAGGGCACGAGGTGCACGCCGGGATCACCGACATCGAGCGCGTCGTGCCGCAGGCGTCCGCCGACTTCACGGCCGCCGGCCGCCAACGAATAGGTGGAGCGGAACTCGTCGCTCAACGGCTTGGGGCGCCCGGTGGTCACATCGACCCGCACCCACACCGTGACGGCCTCGACCCAGCCCCTTTGTCCACCGGTTATGACCACCCGACGTTCGGCCCACCTGCTCCCGAAGCCGGAGCAGAACGTGGCCAGTTCGGCCCGGTCGCGAAAGCGGAGGGGCTCGTGTTGCTCGATCACCGACCGGCGCACGACCCACGAGAAGTCGTCGCCGAGGTCGGCGTCGGCGCTGTCGTCGCCGGCCACGTCCTGCAGGTAGCGGGCCAGGGCATCGAGACGAACCCGACCGTCCACCCCAACATCACCGAGGCGCACCAGGCGCGACGACCGGAACACCCGACCCTCGACGGGGACGGGCAGGATCTCGACGGCGCCTGCGGCCCGCCGCACGCGCTCGGGGTTGGATCCCGGGTCGCTCATCAGTCCCGACGCTACCGGCCGAGCGCCGGTCGGCCCGCCGTCGCCAAGGGTCGATCTCGGGCCCGAGTGACGAAACCCCGTTGACGGCAACCACGCTGACGTGCTTGGATTGTTGCCATGTTCACGACAGACGTCCCTACCTGCACCTCCGGTGCCGTGTCGGCTCTCGTCGTGGGCGCCTCCGGTTCGGCCGTGGTCATCACCACCCCCGTCAACGGCACCTCCTGGTACCGGCCCATCGACGGCAGCGGTTTCTCGATGAACCACAAGCGCCTCACCCGGCGGCCTCCGATCCCGACCTCGTAACGCTCACCGCGACGAGATCTGCGACAGGCCGCCGGGCTCCCCCGGCGGCCTTTCCTCGTCGCCCCCGACCGACTCCACCCGACCCGATCCACTCCACCCCCGCACCACCGACCAGAAGGGACGAACCGATGCTCGCCGAGACGATCGACGACATCTCCATCGCCGTGCAGGCCGAAGCGGCCTGTCGTGACCTCGACGACACGCTGAGCGGCGTGTTCTTCTCCGAGGACCTCCACGACGTAATCCGGGCCAAGCGCATCTGCGCCGAGTGCCCGGTGCAGCTGATGTGCCTCGAAGGCGCCATCGACCGCCACGAACCGTGGGGGGTGTGGGGCGGGCACCTGTTCCTCAACGGGCGGATCCTCACCACCAAGCGCCGGGCCGGGCGCCCTCCGAAGGTTCCCCGGCCCGAGGACCAGCTCCCGGAGATCCCGGTGCCGGTCCACCTCCGGAGCTACCTCCGCAGCGCATGACCGGGCCCGGTGCCGTCTCCCCTGCGGCACCGGGCCCCAGGTCCCCGGCGGTCACGGCATCGCCGGACCCTGACTGCCCGACCGACCCGGACCACCGCTACCGTCGAACCCTGTACCCCGTATGAAAACGACCGAGCTGCCCCCTGAGGACCGTGCCCCGGCGACCCCGCCCCGACGGGTGTCGCGTGGACTGATCGCCGCCGTCGCATTGTCCGCCGTCGTGTTGGCCATCGCCACCTTGGTGGCGTTCCGCTCGGGGAGCGAGAGCACCGCCGAGAAGCTCACCCCCGGGGCCACCCTCCCCCCGAGTGCGTTCACCCCGAACGATCTCCAGCCGGGCCGCGACGTCACCGGCACCGCCCTTCCCGCCTTCACCTACACCGGTTTCGACGATTCCCGCACCACGCTCACCACCGACGGCAAGCCGCTCGTCGTGAACTTCTGGGCTTCGTACTGCGCGCCGTGCGTCGCCGAGATGCCGGCCATCGAGCAGGTGTACCAGGCCAACCGCGACCGTGTGGGGTTCCTGGGGTTGCAGGTGCAGGAGGCGGCCGAGCTCGGGCGACCGCTCATCGAGCGAACCGGCGTCACCTACCCGCTGGGCCGAGACCCGAAGGGTGAGTTGGTCCGGGCCCTCGACGGCGTCAACCTGCCCACCACCGTGTTCGTGGCCGCCGACGGCACCATCACCGAGGTCCACCTCGGCGCCATGACGGCCGAGCAGCTCCAGGCCCTGATCGACGAGCACCTCCCGGCGTGAGATCAGGATGAACGCCTCACTGGTCTACGCCTTCGGGGTGGGGATGGTCGCCACCTTCAACCCGTGCGGGTTCGCCATGTTGCCCGCGTACCTGTCGTACTTCCTCGGCCTCGAGGCCGAGGTGGAACCGGACGGTCGTGACGTCTCAGCCGCGGTGCTGCGGGCGTTGACGGTGGGGGCCACGATGACCGCCGGCTTCGTGGCCGTGTTCGCGGTTCTCGGTCTGGCCCTCGAACCGGTGCTGTCCACTCTGCAGCAGCGCCTCCCCTGGGTGACGATCCTTCTGGGTGTGGGCCTCGTGGTGATGGGGGGGTTGATGCTGCGGGGGCGCACGTTCACGGTGAAGCTCCCCAAGCTGAACAAGGGCACCGAGTCACGCGAGCTCACCTCGGTGTTCCTCTTCGGGGTGTCCTACGCCGTGGTGTCACTGTCGTGCACGATCTCGCTGTTCACCGCCGCAGTGGTGACCACGATCGACACCGAGAGCTTCGCCGTCGGTATCGGGGCCTTCCTCGCCTACGCCCTCGGCATGGGGCTGGTCCTGACCGCGCTCACGCTGGCCATCGCCCTGGCCCGCCAGTCCCTGGTCGGCCGCCTGCGCCGGGTGCTGCCCTACGTGAATCGGGTGTCGGGCGGCCTGCTCGTGCTGGCCGGCGCCTACGTCGCCTACTACGGCTGGTACGAGCTCCAGGTGTTCGGCGGCAACGTCGACGCCGGCGGACCGGCACGTTGGGTCTTCGAGGTCAACGGCCGGATCAGCAACTGGATCAGCGACGTAGGGCCCACCCGCCTGGGTCTCGTCCTGGGCCTGACCATCACCCTGGTCGTCCTCGTGGCGCTGGTGACCCGGGCCGTGCGCGACGCTCGGTCGTCACCAGGCGGGCCGACCACCGACCCCGTCCACCGCTCCCTCGTCGAATAGGAGCAGCCGGCGAGCCGATGCCGCGCCCGCTCGCCCTCGACCTTCGAACCCGCCCCTTCCTCCCACCTCACCAGAGAGCCAGACATGGAACTGCGCATCTTCGTCGAACCCCAGCAGGGGGCCAGCTACGGCCAGCAACTGGCGATGGCCCAGACCGCCGAGGAGCTCGGGTTCAACGGCTTCTTCCGGTCGGACCACTACCTCAAGATGGGACCGGTCAGCGGGCTGCCCGGCCCCACCGACACCTGGGTCACCCTCGGGGGCATCGCCCGGGAGACCACAACGATCCGTCTCGGCACCCTGGTGTGCTCGGCCACCTTCCGGCTCCCCGGCCCGCTGGCCGTGGCCGTCGCCCAGGTCGACGAGATGAGCGGCGGACGGGTCGAGCTCGGTCTGGGCGCCGGCTGGTACGGCGAGGAGCACGTGGCCTACGGCATCCCGTTCCCGATGCTGAAGGAGCGCTTCGACCGGCTCGAAGAGCAACTCGAGATCATCACCGGCCTGTGGAGCACCCCTGAAGACTCACAGTTCACGTTCGAAGGTGAGTACTACGGCCTGGTGGGGTCGCCCGCCCTCCCCAAGCCGGTGCAGCCGGGGGGGCCTCCGGTGATCGTGGGCGGGCACGGGCCCACCCGGACCCCGGCGTTGGCGGCGCGGTTCGCAGCCGAGTTCAACGTGGCCTTCTCTCCCGTCGAGGTCTTCGTGCAGCAGCGCGACCGCGTGCGCTCCGCCTGCGAGACGATCGGCCGTCCCCCCGAGGACATGGTCTTCTCGGCCGCGCTGGTGTTGTGCTGCGGGGCCACGAACGAGGAGGTCGAACGCCGGGCCGGCGCCATCGGTCGCGCCGCGTACGAGCTGCGCCAGAACGGGGCGGCAGGCACTCCTGCCGAGGTCCTCGACACCGTCGCCACCTACGCCGAAGCCGGAGTGGAACGCCTGTACCTCCAGGTGCTCGACCTCGACGACCTCGACCACCTCCGCCTGGTGGCCCGTGATGTCATGAGCCTCCTCCCGTAACTCTGACTCAGGGACTGAGGCGCTGGTGGGCCCAACCCTCGGCAGTTCGGGTGTACCGGAAGCGGTCGTGCAGACGCGACGGTCGGCCCTGCCAGAACTCGATCTCGTCGGGGACGACCCGAAATCCGCCCCAATGCCCGGGTCGGGGCACGTCGACCCCGTCGAAGCGCTCCTCCGTCTCGACCACCCACTCCTCGAGCGTCGACCGGTCGGGGATCACCTCGCTCTGCCGCGATGCCCACGCACCGATCTGGCTGCCGCGCGGGCGCGACGCGAAGTACTCGTCGGAATCGGCCGCTTCCACCTGCTCGACCGGACCGACGACCCGCACCTGACGGGCCAGCACGTTCCAGGGAAAGCAGATTGCCGCCACCGGGTGGGCGAGCAGTTCCCGGCCCTTCTGGCTGGTGTAGTTGGTGAAGAACACGAAACCGTGGTCGAGACCCCGCATCAGCACGTGACGTGACGACGGGCGGCCGTCGGCACCGACGCTCGACACGATCATGGCCTCGGGCTCGTGGACGCCCGCTTCGACGCACCCGTCGAACCAGCGACCGAACTGGATGATCGGGTCGGAGGCCAGGTCGACCTCGTCGAGTCCCCGGGCCTGGAGCTCGGACCGCTGGATGTCGAGCACGGACGGATCAGCCATGGGCACGAGTCAATCGCATGGGCCCCGGCGGCGCCGGACCGGGGCCGCCGGTCACCATGTCGAACCCAGGGCGAACCCTGTCGCGGCCGCCCCGACCCCACCTACGGCCGACACCAGCCCCCAGCCCAACGCCGGCCACGGGCCGTGGCGCCCGTCGGGCTCGTCGAGCTCGTCGAGCTCGTCGAGCTCGTCGAGCTCGTCGAGCTCGTCGAGCAGGTTCACCAGTTCCACCATCAGTGTGGAGAACGTGGTCAATCCCCCCAGGAACCCCACGACGACCAGGCGACGGATCTCGGGGTCGAGGGTGTGGCCGGTGGACCACCCCACGATCACGCCGAGCACCAGGGAACCGGCCCCATTGGCGACGAGAACTCCAGTGGACGGGCCGATGCCGGCGCCGCGTCGAAGGGCCACGTCGAGCAGGTGCCGGATCAGCGCTCCCAACGCTCCGCCCAGGCCCACCGCGACGAGACCGATCACGGTGCCGCCCACCAGCGTCGACCGAGGGTCAGACCAGTCGCAGCCACGGCGACACCGAGGACCAACGAGACCGCCAGGTAGACCCCGGCCCGCCACACCTGCCCGGCGTCCACGAGCACCACGACCTCGACGGTCAGGGTGGAGAAGGTGGTGAACGCCCCCAGCACACCGGTGCCCCAGAACGAGTGGGCCACCGGTCGGGCCGGTCGTCGTTCGAGCAGCCGCGCCACGACCAGGCCGAGGGCGAACGCCCCGCTCAGGTTGATGAGGAGCGTGGTGGTGGGGAAGCGATCGAGAGCGACGGGCCAAGCCAGGCTGATCCGCCAGCGCAACCAGGCCCCCACCGCGCCACCGAGGGCGACTGCCACCAATCGGGTCGGATCGGTGCGACGCAGGGGATCGATGACGTAGGCCCTCTCAGCGGATCTCGGTGGCGCCGCGCAGGTACGGCAGCAGCGGACCCGGCACCCGCACCGATCCGTCGGGCTGGCGGTGGGTCTCCACCACCGCCGCCCACACCCGGGGTACAGCCAGGGCCGAGCCGTTGAGCGTGTGCACGACCTCGGTCCCCTTTCCCTCGGCCGGTCGGTAGCGGATGTTGGCCCGGCGGGCCTGATAGTCGGCGAACCACGACACCGAGGAGACCTCGAGCCACTGATCGACCCCGGGGGCGTAGACCTCGATGTCGAAGGTGCGGGCGGCGGAGTTGCCGAGGTCACCGGCGCACAGATCGAGCACCCGGTAGGTGAGCCCGAGGTCGGCGATCAGGCTCTCGGCCCGGGCCAGGATCTCGGCGTGGATCTGGGCCGCCTGGGTCGGTGCGGCGTAGGCCAGGAGCTCCACCTTGTCGAACTCGTGGACGCGCAACAGGCCCCGGGTGTCGCGCCCGGCCGAGCCCGCCTCGCGCCGAAAGCACGGGGTGTGGGCCATGAGCCGCATGGGCAGGTCGGACTCGGCGAGGATCTCGTCTCGGGCCAGAGAGGTGAGTGGGACCTCGGCGGTGGGGATGGCCCACAGGTCGTCGCGCTCGAGGTGGTAGGCGTCGTCGACGAACTTGGGCAGGTGCCCCGTGCTCACCATCGTGTCGGTGAGCACGACGGTGGGAGGACGGACCTCCTCGAAGGCATCGGCGTTGCGGTCGAGCGCGGCCTGGCACAGCGCACGGGCCAGAGTGGCGCCCTGCCGGCGGAACATGGTGAACATGGCCCCGCTCATCTTCACCGCCCGCTCGAGGTCGAGGATGCCCAGCTCGGTGCCGATGTCCCAGTGCGGTACCCGCTGGTGCTCGGCCCACGCTGCGGGGTCGTCCCCCGGGCCCACCACCTTGACGATCGGGTTGTCGGCCGGTCCCGCCCCTTCGGGAGCATCGTCCGCCGGCAGGTTGGGAATACCGAGGAGCAGGGTACGCACGGCACCGTTGATCTCGTCGGCCTGGGCGGCGAAAACCTTCTCGCGTTCGCCCAGGGCCCGGCTCTCGGCCTGAGCAGCATCGGCGCCAGCGGAGTCACCTTCGCGCCTCAGCGCCCCCACCTGCTTCGACAGGGCGTTCACCTGCGCCCGAATGCCGTCGCGTTCGGCCCCCAGTTCGCGCGCCCGCGCGTCGAGCGTACGCACCTCGCCCAGCTCTGCCGTTGCGTCGCCACGGCGGGCCAGAGCCGCCTCCACGACGTCGTACTCGGTGCGAATGCGGCGGAGATCGATCACCGGGTGGACGTTAGTGGGCGCCTCCGCGGCAACCGTCCCGGTTGTCTGACCGCCGGCGACCGCCGGTAGCGTCGCCCGGCGTGACCTCTTCCGGAACATCTTCTGCGCCGGCCGTCGAAGTCAACGACCTGGTGGTCCGCTACGGCGAGGTGCGGGCCGTCGACGGGGTGTCGTTCCGGGCGGAACGCGGTGCGGTCACCGCGTTGCTGGGTCCCAACGGTGCCGGCAAGACCACGACCGTCGAGACCCTGGAGGGCTACCGCCGTCCCACCGCCGGGTCGGTGCGGGTACTCGGACTCGACCCGGTGCGCGACCACGCCGCCGTGGTGGAGCGCATCGGCGTCATGCTCCAGGAAGGTGGCGTGTACCCCGGCATCCGACCCGAGGAGATGCTCCGCCTGTTCGCCTCCTACTACGACGACCCCGCCGACCCCGATCTGCTGCTCGAGCGGGTGGGGCTGACAGACCGTCGGCGCTCGGTGTGGCGGCGCCTCTCCGGCGGCGAGCAACAACGGCTCTCGTTGGCCCTCGCGCTCATCGGTCGACCGGACGTGGTGTTCCTCGACGAGCCGACGTCGGGCATCGACCCGGCCGGCCGTCAGATCGTCCGCGAGGTCATCCGTGAGCTGCGCGACGACGGCGTGGGCGTGTTGCTCACCACCCACGATCTCGACGAAGCCGAGCGACTGGCCGACCACGTCGTGATCATCGACCACGGGCGGGTCCTGGCCGACGGCACCCCGGCCGAGCTCATGGCCAGCGGCCAAGCCGACCAGATCCGCTTCGGGGCCCCGCCCGGCGTCGCCGTGGCCAGTTTGTCCAGCCGCCTCGGTGCACCGGTCGTGGAAGGTCCCCCGGGCGAGTACGTGGTCGCGGCCGAAGCGACCCCGGTCACTGTCGCCGCCCTCACCGCCTGGTTGGCCGAGCACGACCTGCCCTTGGCCGATCTCCGGGCCGGCCGACACTCCCTGGAGGACGTGTTCCTCCGCCTCACGGCCGAGGCCGACGCCCGCCGCCGAGACGACACGACCCAGGACCTGCGACCGGGCCGGACGCGACGAAGCAGGCGGGCATGAGGGCACTGACCACCCAAGCTCGCACCGAGCTCGCCCTCAATCTGCGTAACGGTGAACAGCTCCTCGTGGCCATCGCCATCCCGGTGCTGCTTCTGGTGTTCTTCTCCAGCGTCGAGGTTCTCCCGGTCCCCGAGGGAGTGAACGATGCGGTGGACTTCCTGACCCCGGGCATCCTGGCGCTGGCGGTGATGTCGAGTGCCATGGTGAGCCTGGGCATCAGCACCGGCTTCGAGCGCCAGTACGGGGTGCTCAAACGGCTCGGAACCACCCCCCTCGGACGCAGCCGGTGGGTAGCCGCCAAGATCGCCATGGTCCTGGCCCTGCTGGTGATCCAGGGGAGCGTGATCGTCGTCGTCGCCGCCTTCCTGGGCTGGAACCCCGACCCTCGGGCGGCGCTCGCCGTGGTGGCCGTCGTGCTCGGTGCCCTGGCCTTCGGCGGGGTGGGGCTGGTGCTGGCCGGCACCCTGCGGGGCACGGTGAACCTGGCCGTCACCAACGGGCTCTACCTGCTGCTCCTGCTGGCCGGCGGGATGGTCATCCCGCTCGAGAAGCTTCCCGGGCCGATGTCGACGATCGGCGAACTACTCCCGTCGGGAGCGCTCAGCGCCGTGCTTCAGACCATCCTGCGCGAAGGAGCTCCGTCGGCCGGGTCGGCGTGGGTCGTGCTGTTGGTGTGGGCCGTGGCGGCGCCGCTCGCCGCCACCCGGCTGTTCCGATGGGAACCGTGAGGCCTGTCAGCTGGACCGAACCGAGGCGGAGTCGCCGTACCAGAGGCGGAACATGGTGAGCATCATCACGTACACGCCGAGCGCCAACAAGAGGCCCGAGTAGAACGCCCACGTGAGGATCGGCTTGTCGAACTTCAGGTGCATGAACACCCAGGCCACCGTGAAGAACTTGACCGCCATCAGCAGCAGCAGCACCGGTACGAGCATGTTGCCCGACCACAGCGGGAAGTCGGGCAGCTCCACGGCGAGCACCTCGACCACGGTGACCACCGCAAGGAACAGCGCAGTGAACACGTAGGTCTTGTCACGCGAGTAGGGCGCGACCGCACCGTCGAGAACCTCGGTGGGCACTGGATCGTGTTGGGAGATGGTGGTGCTCATCGATGCTCCTACGGGATGAGGTAGACGATCCCGAAGATCAGGATCCAGACGACGTCGACGAAGTGCCAGTAGAGCCCCACGACCTCGACGGTCTCGGAGCGATGCTCGGGGAGCTTGCCCCGAACCGACAGGAACACGAGCGAGACCAGCATGATGATGCCCACGGTGACGTGCACGCCGTGGAAGCCGGTGAGCGTGTAGAAGGCGGAACTGAAGCGGCTGGTGGTGAACCCCAGGCCCTCGCGGTAGAACGCGGTGAACTCGTAGATCTGCCCGGCGATGAACGTGGCCCCGAGCAGGCCGGTGGCGCCGAGCCACACCCGCATGCGGTGATGGTCGCCCCGCTCGATGGCCGAGACGGCCAGCACCATGGTGAGTGAGCTCATCAGCAGCACGAACGACGACGCCGAGGTGAACGGGATGTCGTACAGGTCTTTGCCGCTCGGCCCTTCGAGGGGCGTCTTGTAGAGCAGGTAGGTGGTGATGAGGCCGCCGAAGAGGAGGCACTCCGAGGCCAGGAACAGCCACATCGCCAGCTTGGTGTTGGAGATGCCGGTGTTGGTGTCGTGCTCGATGTGGGCGCCGGTCGCATGGGCGTCGGCCTCGGTCACCGTGGGATGGCTCATCACGGTCTCAGCCAACGGGCTCGCCCACTTTCTCGGCCGCTGACTCGTCGTCGGCGACCTCGGCGGAGGCGCCGACGGCCACCGCTTCGTCACCCGACGCCGAATGGTCATCGGGCGCATGGTCATCGTCGTCGTGCCCGGCTTCCGGATCGTCGGGCGGCTCGAGGGCCCACCCGAAGATGCCGCCCACCACGATGATCCCACCGATGAGGCTCAACCACAGGGTGTAGAGCAGGCCGTAGGCCACGATGGGTAGACCGACCGCCACCACGACGGGCCAGTACGACGGCGACGGGAGGTGGATGTGCTTGCCGTCGCTGCGCTTCTGCACCACGTCGTCGGTCTCGGCGATGCGCACCAGGGCGCCGTCCTTGGTCTCGCCGTACTTGCGGTACCAGAAATCGTCGACCCGGCTGATCGTGGGGACGGGGTCGAAGTTGTACTCCGGCACCGGCGACGGGGTCATCCACTCGATGGTGCGGGCATCCCACGGATCGGGGCTCACCGGCGGCAGCTTCTTGGCCTTGGCCTTGCTGTAGAAGATGTTGAAGATGAACAGGGCGATGCTCGAGGCCAGGATGAAGGCGCCGATGGTGGCGACCCTGTTCCAGAGCTCGAAGCCGTAGCCGGAGTCGTAGGTGTAGATGCGTCGACTCATGCCCTGGAGCCCGAGGATGTGCATCGGGGCGAACGTGAGGTTGAACGCGAGCAGCATCAGCCAGAAGTTGGCCTTGCCGAGCGTCTCGTTCAGCATGTAGCCGAACACCTTGGACCAGTAGTAGTAGAAGCCAGCCATGAAGCCGAAGAAGGCGCCACCGAAGAGCACGTAGTGGAAGTGGGCGACGATGTAGTAGGTGTCGGTCTGCTGGGTGTCGCCCGGGGCCACCGCGGAGGTGACGCCGGAGAGCCCGCCGATGGTGAACATCAGCACCAGCCCGATCGCGAACAGCATCGGCGCGGTGAACTGCAACTTGCCGCCCCACATGGTGGCGGTCCAGTTGAGGATCTTCACGCCGGTGGGCACGGCGATGAACATCGTGGTGAGGGCGAAGGCGGTGACGGAGATGGGACCGATGCCCGACACGAACATGTGGTGCGCCCACACGCCCCAGCCCATGAACCCGATGGCCACCCCCGAGAACACGATGAACGGGTACCCGAAGATGGGTTTGCGGGAGAACGTGGGCAGGATGTCCGACACCAACCCGAAAGCGGGCAGGATCATCAGGTACACCTCGGGGTGACCGAAGATCCAGAAGAGGTGCTGCCAGAGCAGCGGGCTGGCGCCCTTCGAGACGTTGAAGAAGTTGGCGTCGAAGAGCCGGTCCATCATGAGCAGCACCTGGGCGGCGGTGAGCACGGGGATGGCGAAGAGCAGCAGGAACTGCGTGACCAGGGTCATCCACGTGAACACCGGCATGCGCATGAGCGACATGCCCGGCGCCCGCATGTTGAGGACGGTGACGATGAGGTTGACGGCGCCGGTGAGAGAGGCGACGCCGGCGATGAGCAGACCAAGGTTCCAGTAGTCGATGCCGTGTGAGGGCGAGAAGAGCACGCCGTTGTTGGGTGCGTAGTTGAACCAGCCACCGTCGGCCCCACCACCGAGGAACCAACTGCTGTTGAGGAACAGGCCGGCGGACAGGTACGTCCAGTAGCTGAAGGCGTTGATGCGGGGGAAGGCGACGTCGCGGGCGCCGATCTGCAACGGCATCAGGTAGTTGGCGAAGGCGGCGCCGATGGGCATGACCACCAGGAAGATCATGGTGGTGCCGTGCATGGTGTAGAGCTGGTTGTACAGATCGGCACTGAGCAGCGTGCCCCGTGGCGCCCAGAGTTGGGCCCGGAGAAGGAGGGCCTCGACACCACCGACGATGAAGAAGAACAAGGCGGTGGCGCCGTACATGATGCCGATCTTCTTGTGATCGACGGTGGTGACCCAGGAGCGCCAGCCCTTCGACGCCTTGGGTCGGGTGAAAACTCCGGCGGGCTTGTAGTCGGCGTCGGTCTCACCCGAGGGCAGAGCCAGCGGTTCGACTGGTCGGTCTTCAGTGATGGCCATGAAGGGCTCCGGGGGTGGCAAGGGACTCGGGGGCGGGGGTGTTCACGTCAGTACAGGGTCTCGAGATAGGCGACGAGCTGATCGATCTGGGCTTCGCTGAGGCCGAGGTTGGGCATGCCCCGTCCGCCCTGGGCGTAGGCCGGCTTCATGGCCGGGGAGTTGCGCAACCATGCTTCGAGCACCGCCCGATTCACCTTGGTGGTGTCGACCGGGCCACCGACGAGGGTGGCGCCGGGGTCACCGGGGTTGGCGGTCAGCTCGGGGTTGCCGAGGATCGGATCGCCCTGCGGGGAGTAGAGGTTGAAGATCGACCCGGCGAACGTGCCCCGGGTCATGAAGTGGGTCAGGTTGGGGGCGATCCCGGACACCAGCGGAACCGGCGGTCGGTCGGGGCCGTCGTCGATACCGTTGATGATGTGGCACTGCGCGCACTGGGCCTTGAACAGGGTGAGGCCCTCCTTCGCCTGGGCGCCGGTGGGCTCGACGGCCTTCGTCTGCTGGTTGGCCGCCCATTGGTCGAACGTGTCGGCCGAGACGGATCGCACCAGCATGCGCATGTTGGCGTGTGACAGCCCGCAGAACTCGGTGCACTGACCGAGGAAGACGCCCTCGATGTCGGCCTCGACCTTCAGGTCGTTGCGCTGACCGGGAACGGCGTCCTTCTTGCCGTTGAGGCCGGGGATCCAGAAGGAGTGGATGACGTCGTTGGACGTGACCTTCAGATCGACCTCGCGGCCGACGGGGATGACCATCTCGGTGGCCGTTTCGATGTCGAACACGCCATCGTTGTTGAGGTCGTACTTGTAGCCCCACCACCACTGCTGGCCGTAGACCTCGACCCTGATGGCGTCGGGCGCCCGCTTCTCGAGGTCGATGATGGTCATGACCGTGGCCACGGCCACCCCAGCCAGGATGAGCGCCGGGAGGATGGTCCAGCCGATCTCGAGCCCGGTGCGACCGTGGACCTGGTCGGGGAACTGCTCGGGATCGTCGGTTCCACGCTGGCGGAACTTCCATGCGGCGTAGAAGACCACGCCGAACACCCCGATGCCGACGAGAAGGGCCACGAAGAAGACCGGGGCCATCAGGTTCTGGATGCTCTGCGACGACGGGCCCTCCGGTCGCAACGTGGTGAGCGGCTTTCCGTCGTTGCGGAAGGCGTCGAGGATCAACACCACGAACAGCAGCGTCACCACGGCCACGGTGACGACGGCCAGGACCCTGAGGGCGACGGAACGACGGGGCATTTACTCTCCTCGGAGGGCGGTGCCGGCCTCACCCGGGGGCGAGGGGATCAGAGCGGTACTTGAGCCCTCGACCCGGTGGCTGCCGATGGTGAACGAAGTGAAGTGTCGCCCACCGCCGGAGCGGCGCGCCACTTGGGCGGACACTCTCTCGAACCGCGCCGCGTGGATCGATCGACACACGGTCACGGGGTCCCGATCATCGGCGGCGCCAGCCCCGATTCGGTGGTGGCTTCGCCACCGGACTGGCTGGTGGCCTCATCGCCCTTCTTTTCGAACTCACGCTCGCCGGCCAGGCCACCGATGATGCCGCCGGCGATGATCATGAGGGCCCCGACCACCACCAGCGCGGTGAGCACGTAGCGCCCCGAGCTCGGTACGAACGCCAAGAGGATGGCGAGGCCGAAGACCACGACGGCGATGAGGGAGAACACGATCACCGAGCCGGTCTTCGACACGGCCAGCAGCACCCGGGAGATGCCGATGACCACGACGGCGACGGAGACCATCGCGACCAGCGGGACCCGCAAAGGATCGATGATGCGGTGGTACAACTCGGCGTTGGTGGCGTCGTCGCCGGTGGCCCGCTCGGCCCACGTGCGGAACGTCCAGGTGAAGCCGATGACGACCAGGAACCCGGCGCCACCGAGGGCCAGCCCGGTGCTGGCGGTGGCCACCCCGATGAGGATCAGGACGAGCCCGACGGCGGCGAAGGCGGGCAGGTAGTTCATGCCGGCCGGTCCCCGGGTGAGGGGCACGCTGTCGGTGTGCACGACCTCGGCCTCGGCCTCGGGGTCGGCGTCGCGGAAGGCCACCAGCAGACCGGCGAGACCAGCCGAGAGGGCGAACAACCCGACGAAGAGGGTGTAGGCGACATGGTTTCCGACGCCGCCCTTCCAACCGAGCGCGAGCGGGCCGATCACCCGGTCGATGGGCGACTGTGCCTCGCTGGTGAACCCCACCACGAACGCGGCGAGGAGCGACAGGACGGCAAGACCGGCGAAGAACCGGAACGCGGGGGTGAACGCACGTGAACGCAGCATGGGTCGGCCTACTTGGTGATGTAGATGGCGAGCCAGATGACGAAGAACACCGCGGTCTGGGCGTACCAGGTGAGGGCGGCGGCGGAGATCCCATCGTGCTGACGGCTGGTGAACTGTCCGCCGAGGGCCCTTATGGCCATGAGGGACAGGTAGGTCATCGAAGCCAGGAGGAACGCGATGTGACCGGCGGTGATGGTGTAGATGAGCACGGCCTGCGGCGTGGCGGCGACGTCGAGCTTCATCAGGCTGTACAGGTACGCCGTCATCACGACGACCATGAACCCGAACAGCAACGTGAGGCCCAGCGCCAGGTAGGCGTTGACCCGGTCGTCCCGGGCGATGGCGAAGACCGCCCACTGCACCGAGAGACATCCCATCAACAACGTCGCCAGCATGATGTTGGGCTGGTCGAGCGGGATGGTCACACCCTTGGGAAGCCAGGTGTCGCCGGCAGTGACGACGGCCGAACGCTCGGCCAGGTAGACGCCCAGGAGGCCCAGGAAGACCATGACGGCCGCCGCAGTGGCGAACGCCGTGCCCACCATCAACACCCGGGGACGCGTCACCGGTGGGGCGAGAGAAGCGGTGGCCACGGCTCAGGCCTCCTCGGCCGACTCGGCCGCATCGAGAAGCGGTTCAGGGGATCGGACGACCTCGAGCTCACCGAAGTTGCCGGACTCGGGCGGTGAAGTGGGGGCCCATTCGAGACTCTGGCCCCGGCCCCATGCGTCGGCCCCGGGCCGGTCGCCCTTCGTGGCGAGCACCAGGGCGATGATGGCGACCACGAGCGCCAACGCCATCAGACCAGCGCCGAGGGAGCCGACGGCATGGAGGGCACCGGCGGCATCGGCCAGGCCGGTGAAACGGTCGGCGAAACCGAGGATCAACAGGGGCAGGCCACCCAGTACCCCTCCGGCGAAGGCGAGCAGGACGGAGAACTTGGCCAGGGGTTCGTTGGCGAAGCGAGCGCGGATCTTCGGTGACCAGTAGAAGAGGCCAGCCATGGCGGCGGCGAGCCCGGCCGCCACGACCAGGGCGAAGTGGCCGCTGGCGTACACGCTGGTCTCACGAAGGCGGAGAGGGGTGACGGCGAACAGCGCGCCGGCGACGACGGCGAGCAGGAACAGCAGGATCGCCACGACCGCCAGCCCCACCGCGGCGCGCGCCGGCGGGCGGCCGGCGCGGATGGTGGAGACCCAGGCTCCCACCAGCAACAGCACCGGCAGCACGATGAGCAGCGAGAAGCCCACCCACACGGCCTGGTCGGCGACGTCGGGGTAGAAGTACGGCTGAGCGAAGGCACCGAAGCTGAGAGCGCCGAACGCCCCGATGCCGAAGAGAACGAAACCCCGGTGAGCCTGACGGACGCCGCACAGGGTGACGAGCAGGTCGGTGATGATGCCGAGGGCGGGGATCACGAACGCGTAGATCTGGGGCTGGGCGACGGCCCACGAGACCTGAGAGAACTGGTTGGCGCCCACTCCGAACACGCTCGGACGACCGTAGCGATGGTCGACATAGACCAACAGCACATTGGCGGCGAGGACGGGCAGGGTGAGCATCCACATCGAACCGCCGACGAGGCCGGCCCACGTGGTGGCCGGCACCCGATCGAGCGACATGCCCGTCGTGCGCAGGGTGATGGCCGTGGTGAGCATGCACACCGTGCCCAGCAGGAGTGCGGCGATCACGCCGAGCAGACCCACGAGCATGAGATCGACGGCCTCGCGGCGCGAACCGCCGAACCCTCCGTCGATGGCGTTGGCCACGATCAGCACGCCCCCGCTGAGCAGCCACGTCCAGAAGGCCAGGGCGGCGGCACGAGGGAAGGCGACGGTGTTGGCACCCACTTGCATCGGGACGATCGCCGTGAGGATGCCGAGCATGAGCGGCACCACCACCAGCAGCACCAGGCTCAGGCGACCGGCGGTGAACAGGGTGGAGGCCACGTTGGTGGCGAGGAGAGTCTCGTCGCCGATCTGGTTGGCCTCGACGAGCGCGGAAGCCACCCAGCCGGCCACGCCGAACAGCAGCGAGGCGCCGATCCAGAGCCGGCCGAGGGTGAGGTGGTCGCCGCTGCCGAACACCGTGTTCGGTGATCGGGTCAGGACCTCGGCTTCGACCTCGGCGTCGACCTCGGGCTCAGCCTCCGGTCTCGTGTCGGTTATGGCCATATCTCCTGGGACCTCGCTCGAGCAGTGACACTCGGGCCGGCGCGCAGACCGGCAAAGAACGACCGAACGTCCGGAGACGCCCTACGGCGTTGGACTCTACACACGCCGCGAGAACCGATCGAAAACCGTCGACGCCGGGCTCAGAGGCCCGAACGCACGAGCTCGTCCAGCGCCATCGCCCCGAACAGCAAGGTGACGTAGGTGATGGAGAAGGTGAAGAGGCGCATGGCCACGGCGGTGGACTCGGTGCGAAGCAGTTGCACGGCGAAACCGGTGAACACCGCCCCCAGCACCAGTGCGGCGCTGCCGTAGATCCAGCCCATCTGGCCGACGGGCACGAAGCACAGGGTGAGCAACCACAGCCACACCGTGTAGACGAGGATCCGGACCGAGGTGGCATGCAGGGTGGTGACCGAGGGGAGCATCGGCACGTCGGCCGCGGCGTAGTCGTCCTTGTAGCGGATGGCGAGGGCCCAGAAGTGAGGCGGCGTCCAGAAGAAGAGGATGGCGAAGAGCAGAACCGGCGGCCAGGCCAGCGAGTCGGTGACGGCGGACCAGCCGATGAGCACCGGCGCGGCGCCGGCGGCGCCGCCGATCACGATGTTGCTCTTCGACGAGCGCTTGAGCCAGAGGGTGTAGACGAATACGTAGAACAAGCAGGCCGCGACGGCCAGCACCGCGCTGAGCAGGTTGACGAACGCCCACAGCCAGGCGAACGCCACGAACTCGAGCCCGATGGCGAACGTGAGGGCGGCCCGGGGCGTGAGCACACCGGTGACCAGAGGTCGGTTGCGGGTGCGCTTCATGATGGCGTCGATGTCGCGATCGACGTACATGTTGATGGCGTTGGCGCCACCGGCGGCGAAGGTGCCGCCGACGACGGTGGCCACCATCAGCCAGAGCGGGGGCAGGCCCTGTTCCGCCACGATCATCGTGGGCACGGTGGTGATGAGCAGGAGCTCGATGATCCGGGGTTTGGTGAGCGCGACATAACCCCGGAGACGCAGAGAAAGGGGAACGCGAGCGTCGGTCTTCATCGCCAGCCGATGGTAGGCGCCGCCTCCGCCGGCCGGACAATCGAACCGGCGGCCGGTCGGTTGTCACCCCGAGGCAAATGGGGCCGGGCGATTGGGTGCTCCATGGGCCCTCCCGTACCATCGGTTCCGTGCGGTTGCCGCGACTCTCCCCCCGGACCTATCAGCGCGTCACGTTCCTCGCGGCGATGGCGCTGGCCTTCATCATCGTGACCGGGGCCGGCGTCCGACTCACCGGCTCGGGGCTCGGCTGCTCCGACTGGCCGACCTGCGAGCAGAACCAGTTCGTGGCCGACATGGGCGACGTGAACGCCGCCATCGAGTTCGTGAACCGTCTCATCACCGGCCTCGTGTCCGTGGCCGTGATGCTGGCCGTGCTCGGCTCGCTGCTCAGAGTGCCCCGACGACGAGACCTCACCCGGTGGTCGCTCGGTCTGGTCGCCGGTGTCATCGGCCAGATCGTGCTCGGGGGGCTCGTGGTCCTCTTGCACCTCGCCCCTCCGTTCGTGATGGGCCACTTCGTGCTGTCGATGGTCCTGATGTGGAACGCCGTCGTGCTCTACGAGCGAGCCGGTCACGACGGCTCCCCGGGTCTGCCTCTCGTCCCGCCGCGGATCCGCACCCTCGGCCGGGCTCTCGTCGTCTCCGGGGCCGCGGTCATCCTGTCGGGCACCGTCGTCACCGGCACGGGGCCCCACGGTGGTGACGAGACCGTCGAGCGATTGCCGCTGGAGCTCATGGAGGTCGTGCGGATCCACAGCGTGCTGATGTGGATCTTCCTCGGGCTCGCCGTGTGGACGCTGTGGGAGCTACACCGAAGCGGAGCCCCGGTCGGGGTGGACCGGCGGGCCAAGGTCCTCGTGGGCGCGATCGTGTTCCAGGGGATCGTCGGCTACGCCCAGTACTTCACTGGCGTTCCCCCGTGGCTGGTGGCACTGCACATCGCCGGGAGCATCGCCGTGTGGGTGGCGGTGCTTCGCTTCCAGCTCGGACTGATGGCCCACCCAGCCGAGAGGGACCCACGCACCCACCGGCCTCGACTCGCACCGATGCTCGACGCCGAACCCGCTCGCTCCGGCTGATGGCCCCGGCGCCCGCCGAAGCCCCCGTCGAGGTCGAGGAGCCCACGACCGACGCCGCTCCCGAGTTCGCACGGCCCTGGGTCGTGATCGTCTGGAACGACCCCATCAACCTCATGAGCTACGTCACGTTCGTGCTCCAGAAGCTTTTCGGGTACAGCCGCCCGAAGGCCGAGTCGCTGATGCTGGACGTCCACGAGAAGGGCCGGGCCGTGGTCTCGTCGGGGAGCCAGGAAAAGGCCGAGCTCGACGTGTTCCGGCTCCACGAACACGGTCTTTGGGCCACGATGCAGCAGGACTGACGTGGGCCCTTTCAGCCGTCGCAGGGTGCGCGCCGACGGGTCCGACCGCTTCGTCGTGCGACTCGACGACGTGGAGCGCAGAGTGCTGGCCGACGTGTGCTCACAGCTCGCCGGAGCCATCGAGCAAGGAGCCGATGGAGAGGCGTTCCGGCGGTTGAAGCCGGTCGCTCACGCCGGCGATGCCGAACTCGAGGCGGGCTACCGGGCCCTGGTGGACGACGAGCTCAACACCAAGCGCCTCGGCGATCTCCGCGCCGTCGTGGAGGGAGCATCGTCCCGTGAGCTCGACCGCGAGGGCCTCGAACGCTGGATGACGGCGATCAACGCCGTGCGCCTGGTGCTCGGCACGCTGCTCGACGTGAGCGAGGACGACCCCGGCCCGCTCGATCCCAACGACCCCGAGATGCCCACGCTGGCCGTCTACCACTTCCTCGGAGGCCTGTTGGAAGAGATCGTCCAGGCCCTCACCGCCACGTTGTAGGCGGTCAGTTGAGACAGGCGATGGCGGCGTCGGTGCCCCGCTGGCGGGCCTCGGTCTCGGAAACGGCGACACCGCTGCTGAGTTGCTCCGGCGTGATCTGGGCGACGATGTAGTCGGCGAAACAGGTGGCCTGGTCGATGGTGGTTCGGGGCTGCCCGAGCACCTGACGCAGCACGTCGAGCCGGACGGCGGCGTACTGGACGGCGATGGTGGCGCGGTCGTCGTTCGGACGCGGAGCGTCGGCGGACTCGCAGACCCTGAGCACCGAAACCGTCCCCGTGCGCTCGACCGATGCCGACCCGGTGGGCCCCGCTGCGACCCACCCCCGGAAGGAGTCGGCGAGCCGATCGGTGGCCGGGGCATCGACGCCGACCGCGGCCACCGCTATGCAGTTCCTCCCGTCCTGGCGGTAGGTGACGGAGTTGTCGCCGGCCCACCCGTCGACAGCGGTGAGGGCCTGGCGGGGATCGATGCGCTCGGCGAGGGTGACGAGCAGCGCCAGGGCTCCGAAGTCGCTCTCGTCGAGCCGTTCCTGGCCGGCCCCGAGGACGGGCGCCTGGACCTCGACCGGGTCGGCGTTGGCGAAGAACCGCTTCGGAGCAAGGAGCTCGACCTCACTCGACGGCGGGTCGATCAGGGCGTTGTCGATCTCGAGGTTCCCTCCGTCGGTGTCGAGGACCTGGACGAACGGCCGACCGATCGCATAGGGGCTGGCGAAGAGGGCACGAAGCACATCGGGAACGTCGGCCAGACCTTCGGTCACCGACGAACTGATCTCCTCGGAACGTCGCTCGTAGGCGGCGCTCTCGGCGTCGGTGAACTGATCGATGAAGCGGTCCTCGACGACCGTGGCGTCGCCTTCGGCCACGGTTCGGAAGGTCGCGGCCTTCATGTCGTCCATCGTGTCGCGTCGATCGAGGTCGAAGTGCTGGTCCTGCCAGGCGTGGGTGAGCTCGTGCACGACGCTGACCTTCGCCATCTCGTCGAGGTTCTCGCCTCGAATGGTGATGGTCTCGCCCTTACTGTCGTAGAAGGCCAAGGTGCCCTCACCGACCAGCTGCTCGGTCTGGGCGGCAAGATCGAAATCGGCCGGCACCAGGCCGAGGGCACGGAGCTGGGCCGTGGAAACCGCCAAGGCCTTCTCGTCCTCGGTCGTGGCTTCGTCGACCGAGCCGGTGATCTTCGCGCGAAAGGCTTCGTCGTCGAGGAACTCGACGGCAACCGGGTGCTTGAACGGGCGCCCCCGGGTTTGGGCCACGAAGGCGGCGAGCGGCTCGACCCGGGGGTCCCACCGCGGCGACGGGTCACCCCCCTCGTCGACGGCACCGGCCGCCACCTCTCGGATGGAGGTCGTGGCGGCGATGGCCACGATGACCCCGGCCAAGGCGAGAGCCACGATCACGATGGCGGCCATACCCACGATGGCCGGCCCCCGACTGTTGGCCCCCGGCGCACCCGGAGGGGTTGCGACGGGGCCCGAGGCACCGATCGGCGGGGTGGGCAACATGGGCTCCACGCTACCGATGGCCGCCGACGGGACCCGGTCGCAAGCCCCGCCGGGGGTCGGATCGTCTGGCGAAGGGCCACGGGGGGGCTGCTATGGTGATTCCGCCCTCGCGGCTGAGAGCCCCCATCGTCCAGTGGCCTAGGACGCTGCCCTTTCAAGGCGGTAACACGGGTTCGAATCCCGTTGGGGGTACGTAGTCCACCCGATGCTCGCACCGGGTCGCAACAGTGGTCCCGTGGTGCAGTTTGGAGTGCACGCCGGCCTGTCAAGCCGGAGGTCGCGGGTTCAAATCCCGTCGGGACCGCCAGTTGCCGTTTCCCTCGCGGGTGGCGGCGGCGTTGGGTCGGGTAGCTCAGTCGGCAGAGCGATCGCCTGAAAAGCGATAGGTCACCGGATCGACGCCGGTCCCGACCACCTGCGAAACCCCTGCTCCGCAGGGGTTTCGTGCGTTTTCGGGAACACTCCCGGGACCGGTTCGGGGAACCATGTCACGCTTTCGTCGCGCGTGATCCCGCTGCCCCCTACGACGGGATGCCCACACTCAGTCCTAGAAGTATCCACGAATTGGATGATATCATCCAGTTTGTGGATAAGTCAGCGCCGCCGCCGCTCCTCCCGATCCTGCGATCGCAGCAGCAGGCAGAGCTGCTCGCGTTGCTCCTCGGTGACCCCGAGCTCGAGGTGAGCCTCACCGACCTCGCCGAGCGCACCGGCGTCCCCTACGCCACGGTGCACCGTGAGGTCGAGCGGGCCGAGTCGACCGGCATCCTCACGAGCCGCAAGGTCGGCCGTACCCGGCTCGTCCGGGCCGACACCGCAAGCCCCTACTTCGCGGGCCTGGCCGACGTGATGACGAGGGCCTTCGGGCCGCCGCAGCTCCTGGCGTCAGCACTCGCCGAGGTCGACGGGGTCGACCGCGCCTTCATCTACGGCTCGTGGGCCGCTCGGAACGCCGGGGAGACAGGAGCCAGGCCGGTAGGCGACATCGACGTCCTGGTGCTCGGCGAGCCCGACCGTGACGCCCTCTTCGCAGCAACGGCCGGGCTCGAGGGGAGGCTCGGTCGACCGGTTCAGATCACCATCCGATCCGCTCGGTGGATCGAGGAGGGCTCAGGGTCGTTCCACGACACCGTCAACGAGCGGCCGCTGCTCGAGCTCTCGCTCGGTCAGGCGCCACTGATCATCTGAGCGCCGATCGGACCGCCTCCACGGCGGCCGTGGTCTTCTCCAGGGCCCAGCGAGCATCGGCCTCGGTCTTCTCCACCGGGCGATTCGGGTCGAAGTACTCGGAGTCGTGCCGAGCTCTGCGGAAGCGGTCAGCCATCGGCGTGGCGAAGACGTCGGTGCCGATCGCCGTACGAGCGATGTCGAAGGTGATCACGTGGGCCCCGGCGACCGCCGGCACTCGATTCCCCGTGGCCAGGACGACCGCCTCAGCGGACATCCGGTAGCCGTCGTAGGCGGTCGTGAACGCCGCCTCCCAGTGCTCCGAGTCGACCAGGACCTGAGCCGCCCCCAGACGATCCTCAGCACGAGCCACGCATGCACGAGCAGCCGCATCGCTCGCACCCTCCAGGGCCTCGACCTTGCCCTGCCGTTCGAGCTTCGCCAGCAACGACCTGACTCGCTTCTCGTCCATCACTCGAACCTACTGACCGATTGCGACAGCCGAGCCGTGCGCCACACACGATGCGACCGTCCTCCGACCAACGACACCTGGGCCACGACTCCTACCAGTGCCTGGCGGTGGCAGTGGCGCCATGACACATGTTGAAGCGCCAGAGTGGCGCTATCGTGATCAGCCATGCCCAGCATCCAAGTGAAAAATGTGCCCGAGGACGTGCACGCCACTCTGCGCCACCGCGCCGCCGAGGCGGGCATGTCGCTTCAGGAGTACCTGCTGGCCCGCCTCCAGTACGACGCGAGAACACCGACCCTCGACGAGGTACTCGACCGAGCGGGTGGCCGGGCCGGCGGGCACATACCCCTCGAGGCGGCCGTGAAAGCCGTGCGGGAGGATCGCGAGGCGCTGTGATCGTCGTCGACGCGAGCATCCTGGTCACCGGCCTCGCCGACGATGGTCCGGACGGGGACCGCGTTCGCACGCGCCTACGCGGGGAACAACTCGTCGCGCCCCATCTCATCGACCTCGAGGTGGTCTCGGCGTGGAGACGGCTCGTCACCGCCGGCGAGATCGATGCGCGCCGGGCGACGTTGGCCCTCGAGGACCTGCGGGCGCTCCGACTCGAGCGGGCCTCCCACTGGCTGCTCGTCGATCGCTGCTGGGAGCTGCGCCACAACCTCACCGTCTACGACGCCGCCTACGTGGCTCTCGCGGAGCTGATGCGACTCAACCTCCTCACCGGTGACCGTCGTCTCGCTGACGCCCCAGGCATCCGTTGCGGCGTCGAACTCGTCTGACGCGCAGACGCTCGGCGCAGACCTGGCTCGGCTCGACACGGCGGGCCTGTTGCGATCGGGCCCGGCCGCATGCACGAATCCAGCCGAAGTCGGGGGATCAATGGTGAGCCACGGATCCTCGCAGTGGGCCGGGTGACATTCGCAGATCGACCCAGGCCGACCTCGTTGTCAACCGATCTCGGCTTCACGCGTCTGACAGGGTGTGGGAGCGAACGTCATGGGTGCCGAACCCGAGGCCGATGTGGGGGACATGCGCGGCGACGACAGCCAGAAAATGACGAGCGAGGAGCGACCTGCGGGACCGACCGAATCGTTGGCTCCGACCTTCGAGGCCGTCTACCTCGAGTCCTACGCCCGCCTCGTCGGCCTGGCCCGCACCGTGCTGGCCGACGCCGACGGCGACGGCGCCGAGGAGGTCGTGCAGGAGGCCTTCGCCCGCTGGCACGACGTGCGCAACACCGACGACCCCCTTCCTTACGTCCGCTCGGCCGTACTGAACCTGTGCCGCGGTCGGTTCCGACGCAAGCCCACACCCCTCAGGCCGGTCGAGGACTACTCGTCGGCCGAGGCCGAGGCCACGCTCCGCGCCCGTCGCCGCGACGTCGTCGGGGCTCTCCGCGACCTGCCGCTGCGCCAGCGCGAGGTCGTGGCCCTGCGCTACTTCGGTGAGCTCTCGACCGACGAGACCGCAGCCGAGTTGGGCATCTCGCCCGGCACCGTGAAGACCCACCTGAGTCGCGGCATCGCCGCCCTGGCCACCGCCCTCGAGGAGCACCGCCATGACTGAACCCTTCGACCCCCAGCCCACGCCCGGAGAACCTCCGAACCCTGGACCAGTCGACACGTCGTCGGCGTCGGAGATCGAGACGCTGCGCGGCTTGGGCCTCGATGCCTTGACCGCGGACGGGCCACCGAGCGCGAGCGGCTGGTCGGCCGTCACGGCCCGCGCCGCCCACCGACGAACCCGCCGGCAGTGGCTGAGCGGCGTCGCCGCGGCCATGGTGCTCGTGCTCGTGATGGGCGCCGGTGTGGCCATCGCCCGCCAGGGTCAAGAATCCGTCGACATCACCGCCGGCCCCGACGCCGACTCCGACCGACAGTTCGTTCTCCCCCCCGCCGACGCCGGCGAAATCTGGGTGAGGATCCAACCCATGCGGGCCATCATCGACTCGGTGGCCGCGACTGGTGCATCCGGTGAGTCCGGAGGGGCGGGGATCGACGACCCCTACATCTACATGATTGGCTACCGCGACGCCGACGGCTCACCCCAGCAGCTGGACGTCAGAAGCCGACAGGGCTACTGGTTCAACTCCGCGCCGAACGGTTCCACCATGACGGCCCCGCGCACTCGCCCCGACACCGGCGACCCCGTCGCCGACTCCGGGCTCCCGGCCACATGGCCGAGAATCAGCATCGCTGCCCCGTTCGAGCCGGCGGCCATCACGTGTAGCGCAAAGGTGGATCAAACCGTGTACGCGGCGAACCCCGACTCGCTCACCGCCGAGATCGTGCTCAGCGCGGCTGTCCCAACTGGGCCCGCTGTCGTGGTGGGCACCGTCGGCGACAACTGGGACCTGAGCCTCAGCGAATGGCCGCCTCCTCTGACCGACATCCCCTGCGAGCTCGGCCCGACGATCGAAGCATCGCTCACGACGGCCGCCCAGAGTCTTCGCCTCGTCAGCGAACCCGAGTGGCGGCAGTTCGTCGAGGAATACGGCAACGCGCCGAACCCGTACGACAACCTTCAGTCCAGCGAGGCCACGATGGTCGCGCCGCCGGAATCGATCCCCCCGAGTGTTGCCATTCCCGGGGAGGACGACGCTCGGGTCGCCATCGAGGCCGCGGTCGCCCAGTTCTCGCTGCAGGCGCCCGACGGCAGCTACCCCAATCTCGAGGGCGGAACCGACGGGGCTACTTACCAACCCATGTTCGACGCCGTTCGCATGGCCCCGAAGGTAGAAAGGGGCCCTTTCTTCAACGCGACGTCTGTGTGGTTCGTGTCCGAGGACGAGGCGGTCGTGAGATTCACCGCCAGCCCGACGCTGGCCAGCGGCAACGTCACCGTCGAATTATCGGGGCGCGCCGTGAAGATCGACGGACGCTGGGTGGTGAGTCGCGACACCATCACCTCGATGCTGGGCCGGGCCAGCCTGGCCCCGCCCACCCCCAACTGAGGTCTCAGCTCGTGGCGAACGCGGCGCGCAACGCAACGGCCACACGGTCCTGGGCGTCGCCAGCGACGTCGATGCCGGCGTCCATCGAGAAGAAGCCGTGGAACATGCCGTCGAACTCGTGGTACTCGACCTCGACCCCGGCGGCGGTGAGGGCCTCGCCGTAGGCCCGGCCCTGATCACGCAAAGGGTCGTACTCGGCCGTGACCACCACGGCGGGGGCCACGCCGCGGAGCTCGGCGAGGATCGGCGAGTAGCGGGGGTCGGTTCGGTCCGACGCGTCCCGCGAGTAGTTCTCGTGGAACCACTCCATGCCCTCGGTGGTGAGCATGTAGCCCTCGGCGTTGTCGTGGATCGAGGGGCGGTCGCACGTGCCGTCGGTGACCGGGTAGAGGAGTACCTGCTGCACCAGCTCGACGCGACCGGAGGCGGCGGCGTGCACGGCCACGACGGCGGCGAGGTTGCCTCCGGCGCTGTCGCCGGCGACCGCGATCCGGTCGACGTCGACGCCCAGGTCGGCGGCGTTGTCGACGACCCATTCGAGCGCGGCCACGGCGTCGTCGGCGGCGGCGGGGAACTTGGCCTCGGGGGCGAGTCGGTAGTCGACGGCGACGACCACGCACTCGGCCTTGCTGGCCAACACGCGGCACATGTGGTCGTGGCTCTCGAGGTTGCCGATCACCCACCCGCCGCCGTGGAAGAACACGGTCAC
>Ga0209491_10000213_pt1 | contig 112853 bp, 98 predicted proteins | sample BON02_FD_187213 | JGI IMG/M metagenome (GOLD analysis project Ga0209491, IMG submission 187213) | Freshwater microbial communities from Lake Bonney liftoff mats and glacier meltwater in Antarctica - BON-02 (SPAdes) (version 2) | ecosystem: Environmental > Aquatic > Freshwater > Ice > Glacier... | reverse complement strand
AGCTCAGCGTAGCTCGGTTGTTGACCTTTCCCATTCATACACGGTGTCTATCACACACCGCAAAACTACAAAACCCCAGTTTCAACGTGGAAATGGACAGCTACTGGCAAAGTGTAGATCTCATTTTCTCTACGTCAATGAGATCCAAAGGGAGGGCGCCTGGCGACCGTCGTGCTGTGCCTGATCGCAAATGTCTTCAACGCACACGAAGATGCAGGAATGCCACGGACGACCAATAGAACGCAGCGAAAGCAACTGCTGTTGCCAGCACTTGCCAGACGACATACCAACGGCGGATGCGAAACAAATGTCTGGCAGCCACCGAAAACGGCACTGCGCCAAAGAAGCCTCCCAGAAACACCCATTCAAAAACCAGACTCAAGCGGCGGCAGACCAGAAAGTACAACAGGCAAACCGCCAGAAAGACAGCACAGGCAGCGCCGGATTTCAGTCGCTCACGAATGGTCAGATTTTTGTGTTTCAATGCGATGCGGTCCATGAGTGACTGAAACGCCGCGAACAAACAGACGGGCCAGGTGAAAATAAAATCGTTCATGAGCGGACTGAAGTAGGTCGTGCCACCTGCTCCCACAAGAAAGACAAGTCCCCAAAAGATTGATTCTTGAAACTGCCGCGACGATTTTCGAAACTTCGGTAGTGACTGCAAAAGCGTTATCAACAAAAGACTGCCGCCCATGATTCCAAACAGGCAGACTTCAAACCATCGCCGCAGCCATTCCATAGACGGCAGATCGAACGCATATTCCGGTTCGACTCCAAGAATCACGCTGGCCCAGTCGAAGTAGGCCGTTTGAGGTATTTCAGCCGCTGTCACGGCGCGATTGCGAACTTCCGACTGCAGCGTTTTTGGATCGCCGAGGAACAAACATGCCGCGCGGCTTTGATTGCGAACGAACAATCGGCCATTGGAAAGTGCCGGTTGCGTCCAGCAAATTTCTCCGGCCAGGACTGAAACTCGCGCGAGTTCTTCGTAGCGTTCCTTTGTGGCACGGGCCAGGATCAATTCGCCAAGATCATTGAACAGAATTAACTTGCCGTCGACAGCGATGACCGTTGCATGACCGATCAGCGGCACGTCCTGGGAAATGGTCGCTGCTGTGGCCTCGCCTGCATTTTGACGAATCGGACGGCCATCTCCAACTGACCAGTATTCTTCACCCGTCTCGAAATCCACGCAGCGAAAGATTCCACGCGTCGTGCGATGTGTTTTGGCCTGCGGCTCGCGAACATCGAATCCGTAGATCGCTCCATCAAGCAGTACGCTCGGGAAAATATCGTTCGACATCAACACTCGCTTGCCGAGAGACTTCACCGGCGTTCCCGGATCACCGGAAAGTTCGAGCATTTCAGAGCCAGCTTTGAATGGACTGGAGATCCAAAGATGCGGCTCGCGATAGAGTGGCCATGAAGAGTGCTCGTCATAGCCTTGTGACAATTCATGCCGCCAGAGCAATTCACCCGTCTTGCGATCATGACAGACAAGTACGTTTTCGAGATATCCCAGCACCAGTGGCCGACCGTCCAATGAAATCGGAAACGCTGGTGCGTAACTGCCAGCGTCGTTTCCTGCCTGCCACTTCACCTGCCCGGTCGCGGCATCCACCGCCACCATGCTGGCACCTTTGCATCCGACTGGCAGAATGACCAAGCCGTCAACCAAAGTCGGAGAACATGCATAGCCGAATCCGGTCAACTCGCAACCAAACTGATCTGCAAGTTTCACCGACCACAGTCGGTCGCCTGTGTCCGCGTCGAGACATCCAATCAGACCTGCAGGACTTGCGAAGTACACGCAGCCATCGAAATACGTGGGAGTTGCTCGAGGTCCCGGATACACGCCGGCTGGCTCATAGGCCCATTCGTATCGATGTTCCCAAAGTGTGTGACCAGTGTTGGCATCCATGCAGATAACATATTGGCCGCTCAGACTTTGATACTGTGTTGCGACGCGATCGTCCCAGGCAATGAAGGCAGAATATCCCTGGCCCAGCTGTCGAGTCCATAACACCGGCGGGCCGTTTTGGGGCCATGAATCCATGATTCCGGATTCATGCGAAACGCCATTCCACTCGGTTCCACGGATGCCAGGCCAGTCGAATTGTTCGCCAGCAGACAAGCATTGAGAACTGAAAACGTTCGGAAGCAGCAAACAGCACAATACGACGAAGCATTTCATAGCGGAAAGCAAAAAGAGGTCAAGAACAAAAAGACGTCTCATTGTTTTGGGTCAGTGTCTGTGTTTTAATGGCGTAGTGCTACGAAAAAAAACGAAACTGTCCGGCGGTTGAAGTCTTCCATGTGATCAATCGTGACCCTTTTTCGGCGTTCCCCCGAGATCCGTTCAATCGCCACAAATGCGGAGCTGATTCTTGGCTTCCAGATGGCTTCGCAGCTTTTCATCGTAAATCACAGTGGCGCGTTGAGCGACATCGGCGTTCTTTTCTGAAAGCATTGCATTCTCCTGCAGTGGATGCGGAACGACAACTCACTTGCACCTGTGAACAATCAGTTCGAATGCGGTCCGTTCAACGCACTTTGCCTCCGAAAATGTCATCTCATTTTTATGCAACATCGATTCAATACGAGTCAGCAAATCCGTGTTAGTAATGTCGCCAATCGCCGCGGTAACTGTGCATCAATCAGCCATTTTCACGACGTGATCCTCGACAACGTCTTAACGTTACCGATTCGGGCGGCGTAGCGAAGACAGGCTCGGAGACCTGCTTCCTCCAGATCTGCATAATCGGCAGGCATCTCTTCATGAGAAATCCCACAGGCCAGTAGTTCCAGGATCATGGTCACCGGATATCGAAGGCCTCTAACACACGGTGTGCCGTGGCATAGCTGAGGATCAATGACGATTCTGGTATTTTCAGGCATTTCCAAATCCCTGCTTTCGCTGGTTTCGATGAGAAAAAGGGGCAGGTCTGATTGAAATTAGACCTAACCCCGTTTTCCAGTCTCCTTTCCGATCCAGAACGACGACCATCTGCTCACGGTCATTTGTTATGTGGCACGGAATCCGGTTCGAGGCAACTTCATTGAGCTTGCAGAGGATTGGCAGTGGAGCGGATTTACAATGTGTTGGTATCCCTGGTCATGAGTTCTTAGCAGGGGATACCAGTAAAACCGTTGGCGAAACAACGTTCTGCGGTTCAGGCCCGGCAGGGTCGATACATCCTTTGCCGGCGGGTTGTCGATTTAATCGTTTAACGGCAAGCCGCAGGCGTCGTTGCCCCATTTCGCCTGCGCCTCCGGCTCGCCGTTAAACGAAAAGGCCATATCTTAAGACTAAATCGACACCCCGCCGGGGCCAAATAGGGGTGTTGATTTCGTGAGCCGTAAATCGCTAGCTGCGGGTGCATGTCTTAAAAACACAAGGAAAACACCCGCGGCTAGCGCCTCGCGGCTCAGGTTGTGACTGAATCAACTCTCCGGAAGGCCAATGGCACTCGAATTGAGAATATGGTAGCCATCACTCTCTGAGTGACGAATGCCAAAGGCCGCGTTTCGCGGCCTGCCTCACTCGGAGAGTGAGGTCTACAAAGAATGAGACATGACCATTTCGCCTTTTCCATTTTGCCTTTTCCATTCCCACCGATTCAAAGGTGAAGGTTTTCCCTGATGCGGAATCGCGTATTGGTGATCGCGGACGGGAGAGCGATGTGATCGGCGGCGGCGCGTAGATCCTCATGGTCACCTCAGTCCATCGCTGTGGCTGCCTTTTGAGAACACTCAGTCAGACTTATCGCGGTCAATCGTGGCAGTGGCCGCAGATCGGATCGACGGTGTCGTTGGTGAACCAGAAGTTGCGGGCGTTGCTGCCGCATTGGCTGCAGGACATGGGTTCCATCTGTTTCAGAATTGCGTTCCAGTAGAGTCGGAACACACGCTTCTGAGCCTTTCGCTGGATCTCGACGTCGACTCCGACAACCGGGATATACACTTCTGCGAGTGCCACCGGGCGGATCACTGCACTGCACTGAAAACGCTCATTCAATTCCGCCAATTTGCGATGAAGCTCCAGTTTCACGGCTTTCGTACTGGCTTCAATTTCATCCTTAGTCGGACTCGTTTTTGTGCGGCGATTGGTCGTCGAGGCTTCACGCTGCAGAGCGCGGTAGTAATCCTGAAGTCGCTTCTGATCACGTTCGCGTCGCGCATCGATGCGGTTCAGGAACGGAGCGGCCTGACGCATCGATTCTGTTTCCGCCAGACGAACGGCTGTCTCAAGAGTCGCATCCATTGAAGGAGATGCTCCAGACGCTGGACGAAGACTGTCGAAGTCCAGCAGACCTGTCAGCGGAATCGGGACACCGGTCTTTGCATTCAGCGTCACGGGGATCAGAGCTTCCCAAGTCTCTTCAGATTGCAGCATCACATGAAACCACCAGGCATGGTACGGCACCGACATCGCGCTGCCCTGAAGCACCCTGGCTCGAGCATTCTGCCAGCCGAATGATGATTCGACGATCGCGTCAAACTCGGTCTTCTTCACCGGCAGATCGTGAATGGCAAACGTTCCGGCGGTCGGAACAAAATGACGCAGCGTGCGAGCTGCAAGGTCGACAAACTCGCCGCCCAGTGACAATGTCAGACCGCTCTCACCGGGATGCGCGCCCAGCAGAAAGGACTCCTCATGCTGCCCAAGACTCTCTGCTAATTCGATCGGTACAATCGCAGTTGCGGACGAATGATCCGACTGCCAGTCAACCAGACCTCCGGCATCTTCAATCAGCGCCGTTGCAAAATCGGCCAGTTGAGTTTCCACATCCATGCGGCTCATTCGAAGTCCTCACCAAACAGCGATTCATCCAGATTCTTTGCGTCCAGGTATTTTTCCTGAGCAGCAATTAATGTGTCGCCCAGTGTTTCGAAATTGGCATCCAGTTGCTGTTCATTACCAGCTTTCTGCCAGAGCTGCAGCACCAGCGATTCGAACTCCTGGCCTTCGTCAAGATTGCCCAGAATCGATCCGACTTCGCCGACGACCAGTTCAAACATTCGAATCTTGTCGTTCAGCAACCGCAGGATTTTTGCTTCCACCGTGCCGGCGGTACACAGATTGAAAATGAAGACATCCTGCGTCTGGCCGTACCGATGCACTCGACCAATCCGCTGTTCGATCCGCATCGGATTCCATGGCAGGTCATAATTGATCAGCGTGTCGGCAAACTGCAGATTGCGACCCTCACCAGCAGAGTCTGTGCAGAGCATGACGTCGACATTATTGCGAAGCGATTCGACCGCAGCGTCTTTCTCTGCTGACGATTGCTCGCCGGAAAACATCGAGAACGCGATTCCCCGCTCCATCAGCAGATCTCGCAGTCGGTGCAGTGTGCGAATCAGGCCGACGAAGATCAGGACTTTGTGCCCCTTGCTGTCAGCCAGCAGCTTCAGCAGCTTTTCGTCCTTCGCGGAAAACGTTAGTTGCGACGCGCGATCACACAACACTCGTGCTCGTGCGTCGCCGGCCGTCAGAGGTTCCAATGCCGCAGCAGCCGTCGCGGGATGACTGCCCATCGACATTAGAATTGACTGCAGTCGCATGCGCGAGATGCTTCCTTTGTATCCCTCGGTCGCAGATTCGTCGCCGAGGCTGTTTTCAGGGTTACCATTTTCAGCAGGGGTGTTGTCCACAGCAGCATCTCCGTGAACGGACTCGACGCCAGCCGTGTCGATGCCCGCATCGGCCTGCACTTCGCTGGACAGCAGGCTGCGCAGATAGTGCTGAATGTCGGTCAGAAGCTGTGATTCTTGTTGTTCCGGTGTCGCCAGAATTGTCTGGGCAAATCTTGGCGGCAGATTGATCTGCACCAGACTGCGAGTGTTCCGGACCATCACTTCACCGAGCAGTTCCTGGAGCTTGCGGCGGTTCCGTGGATCTCTCGGATTGCCTTTGGTGACGAACTGACGTTTGAAGTCGGCTTCCGTCTTCAAGTGGCCGGGTTCGAGAAGTGTTAGCAGGCTATAAAGTTCCAGCAGGTTGTTCTGGACCGGTGTGGCGGTCAGCAGAAACATGTGTCGTCGCTGCAACGAATTGATCAACTTCCAGAGCTTGGTTGTTCGATTACGACAGTGATGGGCTTCGTCAACGATGATCAGATCCCACGGCGCTGCGGCGATCGCTTCCGGACGACTTCCGGTCCGAGCAAACGATGTCGATACGAGGACTCGATCATGACTTTGCCAGAACTCCGCCTTGCTGCTGGTCGATGTTCGCGGCGGGACTGTGAAGTCCAGATGAAACTTGCCCGCCAGTTCTTCGTGCCACTGGCTGACCAGCGGATTGGGAACCAGAATCAGCACCCGTTTCACCATTCGCCGCATCAGATATTCACGCAGCAGCAGACAGGCTTCAATGGTTTTGCCGAGCCCCACTTCGTCTGCCAGCAACACTCGACCGCGAAACCGTCGCATGACCTTTCGGACTGTTTCAATCTGATGAGGCAGATGTTCGATGCTGGTCAATCCATCCAGACACAGAAGCTCATCAAAGCCTCGCAGCAACTGCAGCCGCGCGAGTGTCAGATGAAGCAGCAACTGGTCTCGGGTGGCAAGCTGTTGCGTCGCTGAAAAGTCCGAGAGATCGGTACGAAATCGAACCGGTATGCCACCGACTGTGGAGTAGCTTCGCAGGTTTGAATCGACGTCGCCTGAACCGGACACCTCAGCGGCATCAACGACCACATCTGCCTTGACTTTTGTCTTCACTGACAACGCTCCGAGACGTCCATTGTCTACTTACCCGCTTGCGGTCCGCCAATGTACCGATGAGTTCTCGAATTTTCTATCCATCACAGGAAAGATCTCTTTATCGCCCGAATAAAATCGCAGTCCGCGAACAACCACCATCTTTGACTCGCCCGGTGTCAATTCCAGGTGCCATTCCTGTGACTTCGTAGGCCGGAATGTGACTTCTCCGTCAAATTCCGTGAGATCCTGAGTGGCCAATGTCTCTCGGGCATCGGCCTTCCGTGACACTGCGTAAGAGATCGTTTTTACCGGATGGTATTTTTGACTGTGGCCTCTGTCGACATCATGAGTGCTCCGCCACCGGTGTTGTATCGTCCATTGAAGACGCGCCCGACACCCAATGGCCAGTCGTCTTTCGGATTCACAACAACCACCAGGAAAATATGCCGACAACATCGGACAAGCGGGATGCGATCAGAATCTATCGTGCGATGCCGCGGGCAAAGATTTCATCGACAGAAGAATCAATGACTCGGCACAGGGCTTCCAGATCGAGATCGTCTTCGTCATATCCGAATGGTTCTTCGGTATGCTCGGCCACAATTTCCATCCCCAGCATGAAGTAACTGATGATGGCGGTCAGTGGCACGGTCCAACCGGAAAACTCGTGCACGAGACCCCACGGCAAAGTGGCCAGATACAGGAACACACATTGCCGGGCAAATGTCCGATAGGATTTTGCAATGCGAGTGTTCCGGATACGTTCGCAGCCGCCCACGATCTCCAGAAATTTTCGCAGATCCTCATCCAGAACAATCAACTGGTACCCATCAATCCGTCCGTTCTTTTTCCAGTCTCGAAGCTTTTCGTAAATCCGCGCGATAAGAAATGTGGGAACATGCTGTGGAGATTCGGCGACATCATGAAAAAGTTCGGAGTCTTCCAGCGAGGCGCCGTCACGCAGGTGATCTTTCAGCGTCCAGGAAAAGGCTTTGAGTATCCGACGGATTTGGGCAAGGTCGTTGTTCGGCGCGTCGATCAGTTCGACGAGCTTGACAGAAAAATTACGCATCGTGTTGATCAGTGAGCCCCACAGCGTGCGGGCTTCCCACCAACGGGCGTACGACGTGTTGGTTCGGAACACAAGCAGCCAGCCGAGCACCAGCGTTAGTGCGGCATGAATATCAGCTGGAACATTCGCAAGAATGCCGAGCCTGTTCTGAAGTTTGAACCAAGTCGGGATGACCGCATAAGCGCCCATCAAAACAGCATAGATTGCCACGCGAGAGACGATCTCACTTTTGGCCATCCGGCTGAAACTTCTGGCCGCCGATTTGATGGACCCGTTTCTCATTCTGCTTATCGCCCGCGAGTCGAATAAAAAAGCTCTGGTCCCGAAAGGCCCAGAGCTGTATCGCGTCAGAATGGTAGTCGGCTGTTGACTCAATGCAAAGCACTGTACAAGATCCACTACCGATCAGTGAGCCGGCGGCAGGCTGTTCTGGAAGGCTCGATTTCGGAACAGGAAGTCGATGATGTTTCCTTCGTGAGGCTGCAGCCAGTTCAGAGCACACGTCGGAATTGGCCCGACGTTCAGTCGGTCAATATTGCGAGCGTCCACAAGTTCACTAATCCACTTTTCGTCACTGGTGATTGCCGTGCCGACCAGCGTCGAACCAATCTTGCTCAACATTTTGTCCTGAGGACATTCAACGACGGATACAAAGGGGAACATGTATTCCGTGTTCGCCATCGAGTTGTCGCAGTCGCTGACATGCAACACCGTCGGACGCAGATAGTCACAGCGTTCATGCTGCACCAAACGATCTCCGCCGCGATACTTTGCAGTCATCTCTGTGACTGGCCCCTTGATGCCGTCTTCAATCTGGTTGTTGGTCGCTTCTGCAACACCCGCTGTGGTAAATGCAGCAATGGCTGCATTCGGATCCGTTGTCGGAAGTGGAACGATGGGGCCCAGCTTTTTCGCAATGGCATCGGCAATCGCTTCGGTATGCCGAGACGCCCAGATCCCCGAACAATTAATGCAGCCACGGCCACCGTTCATGGCGACGCTCTTCACCAGCACATCCAGATAATCTTCCCAGCGATCGACACAGTCGTCACCAATCAGAATCTTGCTGAAACCCGGACCATGGGCCTGAACACGCGGATTGCCGTGATACTTGTCGACGGTGGTCTGTCCTCCGAAAATCATAGCGCGATTGCAGGTCTCCAGGACCTTATTGCCGACATCGTGAGGGCCCGGATACAAGCAGAAGGCTTCGCGAGGCACACCTGCTGCGGCGAACGCTTCGTACATACGATAAGGAGTCCACGGTTCCGATGAGCCGGGCTTCAGAATCAGGCCAATCTGCAGTGGGATGGCAGGAAGCCACAGCGTGTGCACGCCTGGCGAATTGGATGGCAGTACCAGACCCAGAGTAGAAGTCGTTGCCTGATAACTGACCATCACATTGCGGGATTCCATGCCGTATCCGCGACTGAGAATATCAAGCGGCAGGCCTCGTGTGAGTGAATCCAGCATGTCGCCCATGTGCTTCAGCACAAAAGCGTTTTTGCTCATGTTGGCGCGGCACATGTTCAGCGGCAGACCGGTCGTGGCTGACTGAATCGAACAGAACTGCTCGGGAGTTTGAGTGCCGTTGCCCAAAGGCAGCGTGGCAGTCAGGTACAGATCTGCAGCGTGTTCGCACTTCTTGATCAGATCGGCAATGGAAAACTGCTTCAGGATCTCACGGGCCTTATTCGCCTTTCGCGAATCCATCTGCACAAGGCCTGCATTGGCCTGATGCATGCGAGCCATTACCTCGCCTGTTTCGAAGTGAACAACATCGGCCTTTTCGAGCGACTCGTAAGGCTTACCCCAGCGGATCACAGGTATTTCAAGCATGGCGGGATCAATCAACAGAGATTTAGAAGAGAATAAATGGGAGTCGGCAACTACGGCCACATTGTAGAGGTCAAACTCACCTCGTCCAGGATTGGGTGGCCCGAACAGTTTGCTCACTTCCAGGAACGTCCGCACGGAGGCACGTGTGTCGATGGATCTCAAGAAAAAACGCCGGAGTCGCGGGAATCCGGCGTCGAGAAAGCAACAAAAAGTTTGGCGGCGTTCCGCGATCTAATAAACGCCCACGGTCGTCGTCTTGGCGAACACGTGATACGGACGCACGCTGCTGACACCGTCCCAAGTGTACTTGTCGCACGGGCGTTCGCGTTCACCTTCGTCACGCTCAAGGAAGCCAGGCACGAACAACTCTTTTGTCATCGTGTAAAGCTTCACTCGGCCGGTCTTATCGTAATCGACCAATTTGTTGTGATCATCGAAATCAACCACTTCAATCACGGCTCGCGGTTGAGGAGCATAGTAGGTGATCTTGTAGTTGTCTGCCGGATCGTGAGGCTTGCCGCAGGCAAGACCCATCAGCGTGTTGCCGTAGGTCGGAGTGATGTAAACGTTCGGCCCCAGCAGTTCTTCGCGAGCGAATCGGTACCACTGCTGAGTGAACTCCGTACCTCCGCAGAAGATGCCCTTAATTCCGGCTTCTGCAATGCTGCTGCCCTGATCCATCAGGCGGAGAGCCAGAGCTTCCAGCAGTTTTGGCGTCGTGAACATGCACTGAATGTCGTTATTGGCGGTAAGAACCGTGATCGCCTGATCAATACAGTGAGCGCTGTAATCTTTGGCGTCTTCGACCTTCCCCTTCTTCAACAACTTCACGACCCAGCGCGGGTCAAGGTCTACGCAGAAGCAGATGCCACCGCGGAACTGAGCCAGATGTTCGATGGCCAGTCGTAGACGGCGAGGTCCAGAAGGGCCCAGCATCAGCCAGTTCGCGCCCTTCGGAAATGACTCGTCAGGCAACGTCGCACTGAACAATTCATAGTCGATCCAATGATCTTCCACCACCACGCGTGACTTTGGAATTCCGGTGGTGCCACCGGTTTCAAAAACGTAGATCGGCTTATCCTGCAAAGGCTTTGGCACCCAGCGACGCATCGGGCCACCGCGCAGCCATTCGTCTTCGAACAGAGGAAATTTCTTCAGGTCATCGAAGCAGTTGACGTCCTTCAATGGATCAAAATCAAACGTCTTTTTCTTATCCAGCCAGAACTCACATCCGGTGTCGTCACCGAAATGCCACTGCACCATTTCTCGAGTATGCTGGTCAAGCAGTTCTTTCTGCTGCTGAAAATTCTGTTCAAGAGATACCACTGCAGATCCTCTTCAATGTCAGACCAAAAGACTGAACCGGACAACCTGTTTTGATACAGATCATCGCCCGGAGACGCATTTCTTCTGTATCCTAGGATTCCTGTGTGGGTTTTCAAACCGCATGGGCCGCAGTATCCCGGGATCAGAAAAAAGGCATGAAACGGCTGGACAGTTCCCGTCGTTGGTGCCTTGCCGTCTGTACTTATCGCGTGCTGTTGCAGCCCTTGAGCCATTGACATGAGTGAGCCATTGACGTGATGGTCACTGCGGCTTTTGTGAAAGTGATGTAATCCGTACGTGGCGATCGTGATGAGCTGTCGCGGCACGAATGCCGTCTGAATGCAGATCCATATCGCGCGCCAGATTGGGCAGCTGGAATCTGTGAAAATCTTTCTCCGTGTCGGGTTTCCAGAACAGCAGCCATCCGCCGCTGCCACCGCCACTCACTCCCATCAGCGATCCGTCGCTCAGCCAGCGGAGACTCCAGATAACACCCCCGGTAATGCCTTCCGCAATCAACTGTCGTTCCATCATTCCTGTTTCCAGATTAAACAGCAGGATCAATGGTTCATGGACGGCACCAAGAGGATTCGTCGCTTTGTACAAACCGCCAGCCGCCAGATATTTGGAATCCGGACTGATCGTCAATGCACGCACCCCGCCGAAGTCGACGCCCTGCCCTCCGTTGTAAGAGTAAAGCGCGGCCGCGTCGAATTTTTTCAATTCCGTTCCCGCAGTGAAATCCCACTGGCGAATCGAGCCCCCGAGATCACCGGAGAAAAGTGATTTTCCATCTGGATGAAAGGTGACCGAATAGACCTGCTTCTCGTGTCCTGCGAGCTCTTTCAGCAATGTTCCGTCTGCAAGATTCCAGAGACGCACCATGTTGTCATTGCCGCCGCTGGCCAGCACAGTCCCATCCGGGCTGGATGCCAGCGAACGGATCCAGTGAGTCCCGTGGCCTGCGATGGATCGGATGGGCTTGGGAGCATCTTCTGTTGCCGACCACCACGTCAGTTTTCCGTCACAGCCACCACTGACGACGGTACTTCCATCTTTGGAAAACGCGAAGGCTGCCACCCATGTGGTATGTCCGCCAGCAAGGACCGTTTTTACGCCGTCGGATAGCCGGAAGCGTTCCGCAACTGCATCTTCGGAACCGCAAAAAACAAACTGCCCGGAGGGATCAAAGCGACAGGAAATCAGAGGGCGATCATGCTGCCACTGTGCTGCCACGTATGCCGCTTTTGGATCCAGTGTTTCCGGCAGCGTATTCAACAGTGTAGTCATGGCAACGGTCTTCCGTCATTGATTAAGGAGAGGCGTCAGTCGCTTTGGCAGCCTGGGACCAATGAATGTTTTGCTGCATGGCATACAAAACAATGTTCACTGCGATCTTTGCAGCGTCGGCTTCGATATAACCATCACATGACAGAGAAGCCTGATGCTGCAGAGCGCAGCTGATATCGTACTTGCTGTAAATGACCGCGTAGCGTCCGTCAATTTCAATCCCCTCAAGAAATGGCTCCCCTTCGACAGTTCTCATCGTCAGGGCCGCGTTCTCTTCACTGGGAACAAGTCTGCGAACCGTCGCCTTGCGGATATTGTGCCATGTTGCTTCTGTGAAAATTTCATGAGTGGCAGGAATCTGTTTGAGTTCCTGATCCGGATATAACTGCCGCATCAGATCGCGAAAACTGCGGTCAAAATTTGAAGCGCCGCAGCAGGCGTCAGCAAACAGAACACCGCCCCGGCCGAGATAGTCGCGAATCGCTTCCTGCTGCTGCCGCTCAATTTGAAACCGATACCGTCCGTGCATATAGATCAGCGGAAAGCGGCTCATTTCTTCCAGCGTGGGCGGTATCGCTTCTGACTGAGTCGACGCGGCGAGCCCGACAGTTTCATTCAAAGAAACCAGCAGATTCTTCAACGCTTTCGGGGCAGTGTCCCAGCCGCCATTGTGCCGCAGTTTGCCAATCTGCAGCAGGCCACGTTCAATGGTCTCGGTTCCATCTTTTCGGCGAGCCCCAACTTCGCTGAGTTTTTCCGGCGGTTCCCGACCGGTCGCATAGGCAATGACATTGACTCCCACCTTCATCGCGCGGCTCACCTGCTGACTCAGGTCGGTGTGGCGTTTTTTGGGTTCATGCTTCATCCATTTTTGCCAGAGACAACCTATGTCGACAGGAGAATATATGATGGACGTTCGACAGCCAAAATTGACTCCCCAAAGTTCCACGCCATCCGCATTCAATGGATATTCGCTGCGGTACACAGGATGTTCGCCGGTCAGCCGCTGCAGGGATGCGTCTTCCTGCGGAAACATCCTTTTTATGATCTCCCGAAAGCCGGCATCAAAGCCCTGCCCGTCGCAGTTGGCCACGGCAAAAATAAAGCCGCCTGCGTCCACGTAATTGCGCAGCCACGTGACCTGAGCGTCGTCGAATTTCGGCGCTTCGCGTCCGGAAATAAACAACACTGGGGACTGATTCAGTTCCTGAACCGCGGTGTCTGCTTTTAGTCGACTGAGCGTGACCACCTGACTTATGAGGCGAGGCGGCCAGCGCGGAAGACCGTCAATCAGGTCCACCAGATTCACAACATCAAAGTTGTGACGATTCCATTCTCCCTGATCACGCGACTCACCGTTGGGAGAGTTGTAGTCCAGCTTGTTGACGACAACGCGCGACAATCCCTTGGAGAGAAACATCAATGCCATGGACGTATTGAGAATGGGATCCAGTTCAGTTCCGTTGGAATTCCAGTTTCCGGCAGCCAGCTGAAGTTCGACCAGCATCTGCGCGCCTTCGCGATACCAGTCATGGCGACCAAAAAATCTGACGCCACTCATTCGCCCGGCACGCTCAAGACCATACAGATAATAGAAGTGGTAATTTCCATGACCGGGGTTGGAAACAACACTGAAGTTCTCGGCCATCCAGCGACGACCCATCTCCATGACAGCATTGGGTTGCCGTTCGCTGCAGCAGTCCGGCTTTCCCTGGAAGTCCACATCGCGATCATCCTGCAGCATGCGGGACGTGATGGAAATTGTCGACAGACCAGCGACTGTCATACTTCCGCGAGGTCCGAAATCTCCGGCTGCATAGCCCCAGCCTCCACTGGCTTGCTGGTCTGTTATCCAACGCTGATGCGTTCGTTCCCACGTTTCTCGCGACACTTCGGCGCCTGCATAGACCGCATCCCGCAGAGCCAGCACAGCGTACTGGCCGTTACTGGCATCGCCGCGGTTGACTCCGCCTTTCTGGATCGCGTAGTCCCAATAGCCGACCCCCGGTCCTTGTAGTTCCTGACTTTCTTCGAGCAGTCGGGCGTAGAGCTGAATGCGAGGCAGATCGCGGTCGTACTGTTCAGCCGCACACAGAGCCATAATCGCCAGCGACGTTTCGTACACGCCGCCTTTTCCATTCACGCCGCTCGGTGGCAGGTTGCGCAGAAAGTTCAGCCCTCGCTGAACTTCCGGCGAATCCACGGGAACATCACAGTTAATCAAAGCCAGAATTGCCAACGACGTCGTTCCAATGCGGAACTGCGAAAACACGCCGCCGGATTCCCAAGCTCCATCGCCCTGCTGCTGAGACCTCAGAAAATCACTGCCGCGTTCCAACGCCCTCTTCACAGCCGCCCGCAGTCGCACATCGTCATTGCCAGGCGCGTCGTCGGCGTTCTGCCCAAGGCACGAGCCGCTGATGCAAAACGAAAACAGGATCAGCAGGATCGCTGCAGTCATGCCCCGCAGAATCGATCGCCCGTTAGCGGCACATCCTGCATGATAAATGACGAACCGACAGAACTGTGGAAGCGATGACTTACGGCGGTGAACAACGTGGAGGGGCGTTGACGGGTCGTGAGTAGTCGGGGCCATGTTAGATGACTTTCTCTGTTCGCATTCGCACCACAATCCCTGAAATCCGTTGGATCGCTGCGTCTATTTCTGCTGTCGTATTTTGATAACTCAGCGAAAAACGAACAGACGATTTACAGACATCCGGGGGAACTCCCATGGCCAGCAGCGATTTTGCAGGTTCTACGGAACCACTTGCACACGTGCTTCCCAGAGAACAGGCAATGCCAGCCAGATGCAGATTCACAAGCAACGCTTCTCCGGGCACGCCTGGAAAAGCGATGCTAAGAGTATTGGCAAGTCGACAGGCTGCGTGCGCGTGCACGACAACCGGACTGCAGTTTTCCAGCAGGCCAGATTGCAGACGATCACGCAGGGCTCGAACCGATCGTTCTCGATCTGACGCTTCTGCGTGCCAAAGTTCCAGTGCTTTGGCCATCCCGGCAATCAGCGGAACAGCCTCAGTGCCCGCTCGCCGACCGCTTTCCTGATGACCGCCGACGAGAAACGGAGGCAGTCTGACGCCTCGACGCAGCAGCAGTCCACCGACACCTCTGGGCCCATGAAATTTGTGGGCTCCGAACGCCACTGCGGTGGCACCGAGTTTCTGGAAATCGACAGGGATCTTGCCCACCGCCTGAACCGCATCCAGCAGTAACGGAACCCCGTGCTGCTGGCAGAGTCGGCTTAATCGGCAGACATCCTGAATGACGCCCGTTTCGTTATGCGCCAGAATCAGGCAGACCAGTTTCAACTCTTTCCAGGGTAACAGGTCGAGCGCTTGATCTTGCAGGCGTCCGTGGCTGTCCACGGAAAGCGTCACCTGATGCCAACCATTCATGAGTGCATTTTTGCATGCTTCCATCGTCGCAGGATGCTCACCATCGGACACAGCCATCACCGCACGGCGTCCGAAGGTGAAACCATGAACGGCCGCGTTAATGGATTCAGTTCCGCCACTGGTAAAGATCAATTCGGACGCATCGGCGTTCAGGAGGGACGCAATGCTTTCGCGACTGTCTTCCAGAACACGACGAGCGGCTCGGCCGAAAACATGCTGGCTGCCAGGGTTTGCAAACGCGTGCTGCCAGCACTCATGCATCCGGCTGAGCACACTTTCTTCGACCGCTGTGGTCGCATTGTTGTCCAGATAAATCGGGCTGGCTGACAATCCGGCAACTCCCTGCAAGGCCGAAGTCGGCACTATTCCTTATCCGTTCGAACTCGAACCTGCAGAGCACCCAACATGCGCGTGATTTGTTCCTCTTTGCGATTAATACGGAGGACATTGTCCAGCACGATCGCGCGGCGTTCATTGGTGGCATGAATAATCAGTCGACCGGATCGCAGCAGCAAGTATTCAAACAGGTCGTTGATCTCTTTGCTAATTCGCAGGTTGGGCGCTGAAAATCGTTCCATGTTACTGAGAAAGCCATGGTGGTGAAGAAGCTCATTCCCTTTGACTTCCCAGTAATCGAAGCGGCGACTGATCAGAACCCAAACAAACAGGAACAGCATGACCAGTGTGAAGATCATGTAGAACGAAGTATTCGCCCAGGGTTTGATGCTCAGCAGTCCCTGAACAATCTGAGGCGCGAGGCCAGGATTTTTCGACAGCAGAAACCACATTCCAATCACAACCGTAGCAATGGCGAAAAACCAGGTCAGCGAAGTGGTGCGCGGAAAGTCGAACGAGATCACGACCATATTCAAGGCAAACACGATCAGGAAGATTCTTGCACAGACGTGGTGGTAAGAATGGATCGTGACAGTATGAGCCACAGGTGCCTCTTTCCCAGTCGCTGGTGCCGGAGTCTGAGCCGATTCCCCTGCTGTTACGGCCGGCATAGATTCCTGAACCGCCACGGCCGCCTGCATCAGTACGGGCGTGTTTTTCTGTTGCCAGGCGGTCACTTCATTCGCAGGGACATCGCCTTTGGCCCACATCACGATGGCGCAAAACAGAGACGTTAATACCGTGGGGTAAAGAAATATAATCTTCGGGTAGGACACCAGGTAAACATGCTCCGGCTGGTCCGGTGTAGCGGGAGCAGCTGGAGGAACACTGGCTCCGGTGCTGGAAAGCGATTCTTGGCTCATGAAACCTGACCCCAAAGATCTAAGCTGAAAGTTACGTTGAAAATGCAGATGGGACGGGGCTCTAACAAAAGTGGGACAGGTACCCTCCTTGCGTCATTTTCGGAACATTTTCCGCAAGATACGGGAGCCAGTCCCAGTTTTGTTAGGCGTTCTGAGAGGACTGTACTTGCGAAGCTCGGTACATGCCAGGGATCGCTGTCACTCCTCGGGCCTTGAACGAAAGGAATTCTTCGGCGGATCAGGAGAATCTGGCGGTCCTTGCGGTTATCGGTTGATTTTCCGGACCGCCGGGAAACCGTGGCCTTCCGCAGCAGCGGTTTTAGCGGCATCGGCAGAGTTCGCTCTCGTCTTTCATTGACGATTTACTTCTGTTTTGATGCATCGGGTTTGATTGCGTTCAGAATGACAGGCAACATTGTGTTGGTCAGGATTTTGTGGCCCGCTGGGTTGGGATGGCATTCATCCGTTGTCCACGTCCCGACGCTGGTGCCTCCCTCGCTGGCCGTTGTCCAATGCTGGAAATGATCGACAAGTGGCGTATGCATCTCTGCGGCTACGCGGCGGCAACTTTGCATGTAGGCCGCCAAACGCACGTTGGGATTTTCTCCAATCCCATTGATGGCTTTGTCACCCCACCGCGGCTCAGTCATCAGGACAGTTTTAATTCCCAGGCGAGAAAGCTCGGCCACAATCGTCCGAAGATTTTGTTCGTACTGTTCCTGCGTCAGCCGGCTTTGCTGCTGTCCTTTGTCGACGTAGCTGTCATTTGTTCCGTACATGACCGTTACAAGTTTCGGTTCCAGCGCCAGAATGTCGCGGCTGAGTCTGGCGAGCGACTGATCTGTTCGTTCACCGCCAATGCCTTGGTTCAAAACGTCGACCGGATGACCCGATGCCCGCAGTTCAGACTGCAGTTGGGATGCAAATGTCTGCTCGACACTGACTCCCGAGCGGACGCCTTTGGTGATGGAGTCCCCCAGAACGACAATTCGCGTCCGTGGGGCCACCGTACTGATTTGATTGGGCTGACTCCACCAAATCTTTGCAGCAAACACACTTCCATCAGCACCTTTGGGATGCGGTGTGGAATCCACGTGATATTCGGCATCGGTTACCCATGATTCCTGCGACGTGATCGCGGCAGCTCCGAAATTTCCCAGCATCACCCCTCGCTCCGGAATCAGCGATTTCTCTGTGGCGCGAATGACCTGTTTCGTGAGCGGATCGACCTGACCCAGAAACACAGGGGCTCGGTTTCGCGGGATATGATCGTTATTGGCGCCTCGACGCGTATAACCCAGGAACAGTCCCTGATTATGCACAAGCCAGTGCTGCTGAGTGTTGTAGCTGCCAAGATCAGCTCCATCATCAAACGTCCATGGCTGCACGGGTTCGAAATGCAGGCCATCTTGACTTGTCGTGACATAACCCCGCGCATCGTTTCGCAGAGTCAGGTAATATGTACCCTGAAACAGCGCCAGTGAAGGTTCGTAAAGGCCGCGTCCTTCTTCCAGGGCAAGGTCGTCACCTTTTTCGATAAGTTCAAGCGTTGAACCGTCGAACCGGCAATGCAAAACTGTGGACTGATATCGTTCGCCGGTCGGTTCGCGAAAATACATAGGGACGAGCAGCGTGCCATCGGGCCGAGTCAGCCACTGGGCGCAACCGGGCGCCACCAGATAGTGGCGAGTTTCCTCATCCGGCAGCGCCAGCATTTTCCATTCAGTCCACTGGCCTGTTTGCGGATCGTATGTGGCATAAGCACACTGATGCGATCGAGGCTGATCCAGCAGATGTTCTCCGGCCGAGCTGTAACGCAGCTTAACGCCGATGGCGATCAATCGACGGGACTCACGATGCCAGCCGGGTGTCACATCGCAGACCGCAATCGATTCGCCGTTGACCGTTTTCCAGTCCAGTTCCGGTGGCAGGACGGGCTTCGTCCACGTCGTGCCGCCGTCGTCAGACCGCATGAAGTAAAGACCTGAATAATGGTCCGACACTTTCAGATGTTTCTGCAGCGTGCAGATCACGGTCGGTGCAGTATTTTCCACCCCGGGGATCGCGGCGACTCGCGGATGAAACCAGCAAAAGTCCGGGCTGAGTTCCTGATGAATCACGTCGAGCCGGACTTCGTAAGGCAGCGATTGGCTGAAGCCAATCGACGGGCAGATGACGGCCAGGAAAAACACAAATCGAATCATCGGTTGTCTCCAGACACAGATACATTGCTGTCAAAACCTGCAACCATCGCGGAATGATAGTGAAGGTGAGCCAGAATTCCGAGCAGACACGCGGGGCCGCGTCTGCGCTGCTGCAGGGCACGGGCGGATTCGGGAGTTCACCCGTTATCGCTCATGGTGAGCCGTCTGGAAATATGTCGTTCTGTTAACGGCAATACGGTTCAAAAAGTAGCAGGCACAATCCGCGTGCCGTCCGCCAGGCTTCGAAAACACTGTTCTTCTTGGGGCTGCGGCACATGGAATGTGCCTGCTACTATGAATAATCGAACGGTATTGCTGTTAACGGCCAGTCGAACGCCTGTGCTGAAAGAACGACAGTGGCGACATCCCTGCTGCAGGAGAAGGCGGGGCGCTGACCGGAGGCGTCACGACTGCCGATTCGCGTTCCACAGCTTCCGGCGGAGTAAATCGGTCCAGGCGTGGCCGAAAGATAACGATCAGAAACAGCGGCAGATACCAGAGCACGTAGGTCCCAATGTCATCGGGGTACCACATCTGTGCGGCGACGACCAGACACGTTGAATTGGCCAGCAGGTTTTCCAGATTCCGCGGGCGAGGCAATACTGTCATTGCAGTCAGCATCACAAAGAACGCGGCTGCCATCGGAATTCGAATGAACAACTGGCTGAGTGATGCGTCGCCGGCGGTCGGAGAATCATCCAGCAGCCGATACACCGTCCAGTTGGCAGTTGTGATCAGCTTATTTGTGAACGAACTGGCATCTCCGGAAATCATCATCAGCGAGGTAATCAGGACAGCCGTAATTCCAAGCACGGAAACAACAAAACGCAGGCCACCTTTTCGCCCATAAAAAACAGCCCAGAGCGGAAGCAGGAAGGCGGCAAAGAACAATGTACCACTGGCCAACCCCAGCAGAACCCCCGAGACAACCGGATTGCGGTAACTGGCGATGGCCCAGATCAAACAGGCCGCCGGCAGCACATGATTGAGTTCGTGCACATTGACCGCGGTGCAGGGAAGCAGCAGATACAGGCAGCTCATGGAGATGCCGATCTGCAGGCTGGCGAAATGCTGCCTGGCAATTGACAACAGTCCAAGAACGACCAGCGTATGTGCCACAACAACGAAGATCCGCGCGAGCCATGCGGTGACGTTCAAGGTCGATTCAGGATTCTCCGTCTGTGACTTTGAAAGATTTCCTGACAGCTGGGCCATCGCTGCACCGCCCGCGGCAATCAGCGTTTCCGTCGGAGCCGGTTGTTGATTGACTCCCGTTTGCGGGTCAACTTTCACGGCTCGCCGCTCAAGCAACGCGCGGCCGTGTTCAACCGCTTTGAAAGTGCTGTCGACAGGACTTTTGGTGAGCACGCTGATCATAAGAATCGCGAAGGCCGGGATACACAAAAATGTGATGCCCGCCTGATTCAGATTCTGATCAAGCCGCGGACGCCTTGTGAAGCTCTCATCAAAAATCAAACGCACCACCAGCAGCAGCGTCAGCGCCATCAGCGCCATTGAGGCCCATGTGTAAATAGGATGCTGTACCTTCTCGATTTCTTCAGACTGGGTTTCTGCAGCAAGGTTCGTGTCCTGCGGTAACGGAGTCTCCGGCACTAAATCCACGGCCGCAGCCACTTCGTTTTCAGCACTGTCATCGCTCACCACATCGACATTACTAGACGGCGATTCTACCGGAGTACTGGCGCCGTCGGTGAGGCCCGTGGCGGAGACAGGCGTGGGAAGCGGGACGGGTTCGCCGGGCTCGGCAAGTTGCGGTATCGGTTTTTCAACAGGCGCATTGCGATAAACTCCGGTCACGACGATAGCCGTCGACAGGAGGAGCAGCAGTGTCAAATCGAGGTTGCGAATAGTCAGAATGCGACTGAATCGGAAGTACACCGCGACGACAAGAAACGCGACGTAAGCAAGCCATGTGGGATTGGTCACATCGACGAAGAGAAAAGATTTTTCCATGATGGAACGGACATGACAGGAATGCGGAACGCCAGGATTCTGGCTAATTCGACTGGCCCGAAAAAAAATTCAGGGCTGTACTGACGCTATTGAACGAGCTTTGACGTCAAATGGCAACCGGATCACTCAAAAACCGGGCCTCTGAAAGCCAAATAGTTACGCCAGGAGCTTTTCAACCACATTTCCGGACACATCCGTCAGGCGGAAATCGCGTCCCTGGTGGCGGTAGGTCAATTGCGTATGGTCGAGACCCAGACAGTGCAGGATGGTGGCCTGCAGGTCGTGAACGTGAATGCGATCCTCCACCGCGTGGTAGCCCGGCTCGTCGGACTTGCCCACTGCATCAACAACTGACCGGGATCGTGATTGCTTGTGGTCGTGTACATGGAGCGGACCACGCAAAGGTCATCGGCACGCGTCGCCAGGTGCGGCAGGTAATCTGAAAACTGCATCCCCGACTGACCATGGCTGCGAAACGTACGAGGAGTCGTGAAGCAGCGAGCGTCTCCGCGGATCGAAGAGATCCAGATTACTGGGTCACTAGACGCCTCGTTCCAGGGCTCCAGCCCTGGAACGCACTGCCCCGAGGCTCCAGCCTCGCGTTCGGCCAACGCCTGGGCCCGTTCAATAAGGCGGCAATAATCTGCGAAGCCCGTGAAACAGGACCACGGCGAGAAATACGCAGTTACGGAGCACGATCGCCAGGGCAGAAACTCCCGGAGCGACGGGTGTGTTTTCTGGCTGAGGCGGCCAGTGGACAGCCGTCAGAGCGTCTGCAAGTTTCTGAATGTGATCGGTCGTTCGTGGCCAGTCACAAAATCGTTTTAACAATGGCTCTGGAATTCCTGCGCGACCAGTGCGGCATCCTGTCACGGCGCCAGTGATCGCAGCCGTTGTGTCTGCGTCACCGCCACAGACAATGACTGACTGAACGGCATGCATCCAGTCGTCCGGATGACTCAGCCAGCTGTGGATGGCAACCGGCACTGTATGATTTATGTAGCCTGTCACAAAACCTTTTCTGCCAAGGCTGTCAGCGAACTCCGCGGTGCTGATTCCTTGTTCCACGGATTCGGCGGCCCTGCAAAGATGTTGCATGAGCTCACTGTCTTCCTTAAAAAGTTCCGATCGAGTCTCACGCAATCTGCGAAAGAACTCCTCTGCAGTCACTTGCTGAGCCCGACGTGATGTCTGAGCGGCGATGGCAATTACCAGTGCGCCCGCTTCGGCACGCGAGTCTGTATGTGTCAGTCGAGTGGAAGCGCGGACGAACTGGATAAGCAGTGCAGGGTCATCAATGCAGACTCCCAGAATGGCTGAACGCATCGCAGGTCCGTTGCCTGCAGAATGAACGCCGCTGCGGTCGGGCGGCACACACAACCACAGTCGCAGGCAGGCACGAAGTGTGGCCAGTCCCATGCCCGCGGGAAATGCGACGAGCCACCAGCGAAAGCGACGGCTCAGCAGGCGAGCAAACACATCCGGGTTACCGCCGCATTCAATCAATGATTGCGCAACCATGCACGTATGTTCGGTGTCGTCCGACATCATGCCGCGACCAAACACAAATCGAAATCGATTGGGTGGGCCCAGCAAACAGCTGGCCCGCTTTGCATTCATGGCTTCATAGGGCAACCCGAGGGCATCGCCAATTGCTGTTCCAAACAGGCAGCCGGCAACGGAGTCTGGCATGAAGTTTCTCCGAGTCAAAGCGTTCAGGATGAGTGTGCAGGCGGCGATTGTGACATGGTGATCGAGAGGACGAAACGGCTGCTGCCCGAATTTGTTCAACTGTTTGGCTGCGGTCGTGGAAAATCGCGCCAACTTTTCCTCGCTGTGGAGGTGGACCGTTTTTCCTGCATCGAGTTTGAATCTTCTGCCGGGAAAATGCTGCCAGCCGTTTGAGGGATTTGGTGGCATCTGGCATGCTTCCCGCAGTCGATATTTCAAGAAAGCAGGATTCGTTCATGTCAGCGGGAAAGAAGGCAGTTGTCCTTGTCAGTGGTGGTCTGGATTCAGCCACGACTCTGGCCATTGCCAGAAGCCAGGGATTTGAGATTTACGCAATCACATTTGACTATGGTCAGCGGCATCGATTTGAACTGGATGCGGCTCGACGAGTTTGTGAATCGCAGGGTGTGGCGGAACTGGTCGTCTTCAAAATGGATACCAGCATTTTTCGTGGGTCTGCTTTGACGAACGATATTCCGGTGCCGCACAACAGGAACGAGTCACAGATGTCCGAGGGCATTCCCGTGACCTACGTTCCGGCTCGCAATACGATCTTTCTGTCCGTGGGGCTTGGGCTGGCGGAATCCGTCGGAGCCAACGACCTGTTCATTGGTGTGAACGCCGTTGATTACAGTGGCTATCCGGACTGTCGCCCGGAATTCATTCGCGCGTTCGAAACGATGGCGAACATGGCGACCAAAGCGGGAGTCGAAGGCAACAGGCTGACAGTTCACACGCCTTTGATACAGCTGACCAAGGCAGAGATTATCCGCAGAGGCCTGTCCTTGAACGTCGACTACAGTCTCACGCACAGTTGCTACGATCCTCTTGCGGACGGAGCGTCATGCGGCGAATGTGATTCCTGCCAGCTGCGTCTGAAGGGATTTCGCGAAGCGGGAGCTGTGGATGCAATCCGATACAACGCCTGACGCTCTGCCGGTCAGTGATCCGAAACAGGACTTGCGTTCGGCTTTCCTTTTTCAGAACCAGTCGGCATGGGCTTATCATTCAGCAGTCGAAACGGATTGCTGTTTTTAATCTGCGACGATCGTTGCGCACGCCAGCGGACCACAACATCAGGCTGATCGGCAAAAATACCGTCGACGCCCGCATCGACAACCAGCCATTCCAGTAGTTGCTCGGCAGAATCCGTGAACGGGGGAAGCGCGTCGGTTCGAAATGTCCACACGTGAATCTGCAGCCCATGCGAGTGGGCTGTTCGAACTAGATCGGTGATCACCGGCTTCTGGTCTTCTGCTGACGAAACGACCAGCGTCAGGAGAACGCCAAGCCCATCACAGAACTTTGATGCTTCGGCAACGTCCTCCGCGGTCGGAGCTTTTCCCAGCAGGTAAATCAAAGGCAAGCGGCATTGAAGATCCGTCCGAATCCGTCTGACTTCGTCGTAATCAAAGCACTGCAAAAAGATCGGAGCGTCCGCTGAGTCGTAACCATACTGTTTTAGAACCTCGAGAATCCGGACCGATGCATCCAGGCCAGCTTCGCGATGCCGAGCGGGCTCCTTCACTTCCACATAAACGCCGGCCGTGTGACTGCGTGACTGATTCAATCCTTGAATAAGCTCCAGGTGCTCGGCGAGTGTGGCGATTCGAAAATGGCCCTGCTCCAACGGAAATCGATTGCCCTTGTCCTTCCACGCACGCGCTGGCGATCGTCGTTCGGTGACTCTTAATTGGCGAAGTTCTGCCAGCGTAAAATCAAACACATACCAGTGCCCGTCGTTTTGTTTTCGGTCTGGAAAAATGGCCGCCACATTCGTCAGGTCGTCCAGCGTAATGTCGTGCATCACGATCGGGACGCCGTCTTTGCTCAATACACAGTCCTGTTCGATGTAATCACATTCCAGAGCATGAGCGAGGACGGCAGACTCCGTTGAATGTTCTGGCAAATATCCGGATGCACCTCTGTGACCAATAATCAGCGGAGCCATATTCGTCTGGTCCAAAAAGACAACTCCGGCGGGCGCATCGTCAGACACCTGAGCCGCAGCGGAAGAACAAAACGAAAGAAAGCCGACGCTCAGCCAGGCTGTGCGAAAGCCCGCGGAATTCAACAGGCCAAAAATTGTCGATCGGAAAAAACGAACGGGCATAGTCAGGGTCTCAGTTCCAGCTGAAGCCACGTTGACGGATCGAATGCCGTGGGAAAATCGTCGCCGATGCTTAGAGGAAGCTCACCCAGTTCGGTGTCATGCACGATGCAGTAAAACCCGATTCTGCCAATTCCGGGCGCTTCGTCAAAGCCAAACAGCTGAGTCTGAGGAATCCAGAGTTCCAGAGTGTATCCGCTGGCATGTGGATGGCACTGAACTCCGCATTTTCTGCCATCCTGATCGCGCTTCATGGCTCGCTGCTGAGCAATCTCCACGAAACGCACAGACGGTTTTTCGTCCGCATCTTCATCGACCGGCAGCACATTGACCGACGCACAGTATTCTGTGGCCCGGTGAACATTCGCCGTGTGACGCGTATCAATGGAAATGCTGAGATGGTCGGATGTCTTTAGGCTGCTGCGACGACCGGCTGGAGGCAGCTTTTTGCCGCGGACCTCCACTTCGATGCCGATCCCTCCAGGATTCCAGGCCACTTTCAGACCTAGGTGGCTTCCTGCGTTGTTCAGACGGCTCGGCACAAAAAGGCGCGCGGAATCATCGAGCTGCAGCAGACCGCCTTTTTTTCGCGGGATGGCGCTGACCTGAGTGGCCGCCATTGAGTACTGAAATAGAAACGATGGCGGAATGATCTGATTGTCCATGGTTATTATGGCCAGCTATTCTGCATTAAAAAACGACCTGCGAAGAAGTGCCCTCGCAGTTCCGTGTCCTGCGGATCTGGTCCGGTGCAGACAAACACGCGCTGTGTCGTGCGAAAGACGCGTTCTAACCGGGCATCACCATGTTTACAGAAATGCCGTGTTTTTGAATGATCAGCCGGAACGTGATACGCGGAGTGTTGATTTAATCGTTTAACGGCAAGCCGCAGGCGTCTTTGACCGATTTCTCCTGCGCCTGTGGCTCGCCGTTAAACGAAAATGCGGAATGCGTGAGTAAATCAACGTGCCACTACCGCATGGCGGCTGATGAAAACATGGATCAGCCTTCATATTCCGCGAGGAATCCCATGAACTCCCGACGATGCTCTTCTTCGTCACCCAGAGCTGTGATGCAAATGTCCTGAGTCACGTAATCGAGGCCGTCGCACAGCTTGATCAGCTTGTTGTACTGCGCGATTGCCGAATCTTCGGCCTGAATCACACCCTTGATGACACTGACGACATCCGTGTTCTTTTTGGGAGGCTGAAGGCTTTCCTGCTTGGCCGCAAACGACATACTGCCGGGAACGGTTCCGCCCAGAGTCTTGATGCGTTTGGCCAGCGTCTGAGCATGCGTCAGTTCGGCCTGCACATCGGCCAGCAATGAGGCCTTAATTTCTTCCGCTCGCACACCATCAAGATTGATGGAGTTGGAAATGAAGTTCATTACTGTTTCCATTTCCATCCAGTAGGCCACTGCCAGTTCCTGAATAATGGAGGCTCGTATTTCCGGTTCTGACATCGTTTAAATCCCTTTGAAGAAAGCGGCAGACTGAGAATCCGAGAAAGGTTGGTGCGGAAGACCGTATTTCTCGTTCAAAACTTTTTTTGAGCGGGCCAGGTGTTTTTCTGTGCCGTCCGTTCTGACATCGTGGACAAGTTCGTCAGCAGATCATTTTACGCCCGTGCCTGTTGTATTGTAGACGCAAAGACAGTTTTTTCGACTCATCAGGAAAGTGGTTCCACATCCGTCTGATCCAGCCAGTTGGGTCCCATGGTGACGTCAACCTCCAGCGGCACAGACAGTGTCAGAGCGTTTTGCATTTTTTTCCGGATCAGCGGAATCAGGATCACGGTGTCATCACCGTGACATTCAAACACCAGCTCATCATGAATCTGCAGCAACAGTGTAGCACGCAGAGAACTGGCACTGAGCGCGGCATCCACATCCAGCATGGCCTTCTTGATCAGATCCGCAGCAGATCCCTGAATCACGGTGTTGATCGCCGTGCGTTCCGGCATATTGCGATTGATCCCGGTCGTTCGTCGAATCCCCGAGATCGCTCGGCGACGATTGAGAATTGTCCGCGCATAACCTGTGCGGGCGGTGTCCGTCAGGACCTGTTCGCAGAATGTCGCCACGCCCGAGTACTTACGGAAATAGTCGTCGATAAACGCTGCGGCATCGTTTTTATCGATCCCCAGAGCGGCAGCCAGACCCCACGGTGTTTGCCCATAAATGACGCCGAAGTTCACGGCCTTGGCAATTCGCCGCAGATCGGTTGTCACCTGATCGACCGGCACATGAAACACTTCGCTCGCGACGGCCGTGTGAATATCAATGCCCTGGCGAAACGCGTCGGTCATGGCTTCATCGCCACTGAAATGGGCCAGCACGCGAAGTTCAATCTGTGAGTAGTCGGCACAAATCAGAGTCCAGTCTGCCGGCGATGCACGAAATGCCCGACGTACCTGTCGGCCTTCTGGTGTTCGAATCGGGATGTTCTGAAGATTTGGATCACTGGAGCTCAGTCGTCCGGTGGCGGCAACCGTCTGATGAAACGTCGCATGGATGCGGCCGGTTTTAGGATTCACCATCACCGGCAAAGCATCAAGATAAGTTCCTCGAAGCTTAATCAAATGGCGACGTTCCATAATCTTCGCCGGCAGCGGATGCAGCACCGCGAGTTCCTCAAGAACCTCCTGATCAGTGCTGGCCCCCGTCTGTGTCTTGCGAATCACAGGCAGCTGGAGTTCCGTGAAAAGAATAGTGCTCAACTGCTTGGGCGAATCGATGTTGAACGATTTTCCCGCCATTGTATGGATCTCAGCCGTAAGGCGATCGATGACCTCACCGGCCACAGCGCTTTGACGCCGCAGTTCCTCCACATCCACACTGATACCGGCAAACTCCATCTTTGCGAGAACCCGAATCAGCGGCGATTCCAGGTGGTCGTGCAGGTCTGTCAGGTTATCGTCTTCCAGACTGGATCGAAGTCCATTCGCGACTGCTGTCAGAAGACGAAGTTGTCTCTCGCAGCGATTTGCCGTCTCGGCAAAATGGTCGATCGTGGTCGCACCATCGTCATCGTCGAACATTGTCTTCTGACGACCCTTTCGCGAATCCGCCATGGCCACTTTTTTGATGGCCTCCGTCGCATGCCGATCGACAATCTCGGCCAGATCATGAGCCCGAGCGCCGGCATCCAGCAGATAATCGGCGATCGATGCGTCGAACAAATTGAGCGGCAGACTCTTTCCAGCCGAAAGCAAAATGTGGCACAGCGGCTTGGCGGTTGATGTGGTAATTCGGCCGCGGAAGGAAGCGATCCATGACAACAGCAGGTCGGCCAATTCACTGGTTCCCGAGCCCGACAAATCGATCAACAAATTTTTCGTGCCATCCGAAACTGCAGCCCCGGACAGTTGCTTCTGGCGGACACCGGTTCCGGAGGTCACCAGCTCCAAAAAGATTTCTGGCACGTCGAGCATGGACGTCAGTTCAGTCGCCGCGGCAGCCGCATCGCGGATCACCAGCGACCGTGATGGCTCGGATGCGGTGACTGTTGTGGATGCAGAAGTTGTGGATGCAGAATGGGTGGCCCCTGTTCCGCCTATTTCTGTTGCGGTGGTCGCCGCAGCTGCGGCTGTTGTTGCGTCGTCGGGCAGGTCATCGAGCTTATCACGCATCTCGGACGCCTGCCGTCGAAATCCGAGGACCGTAAACAGATCATAAAGCGCCCGGGAATCAGGTTCTTCGATGCGCGCTGCTTCAAAATCGATCGTCATCGGCAGATCAGTGCGAAGGCGGACCAGTTCTCGACTGAGTCGCGCCTGATCAGCAAACGTCACGAGATTCTCGGCCAGTTTTTTTCCGGGAGCCTTATCGGCATTTGCCAGAACATTGTCGAGAGTTCCAAACTGCTCAAGCAGAGTCTTAGCGGTCTTCGGGCCGACTTTGGGAACGCCCGGAACATTGTCAACGGCATCACCAACCAGCGACTGAAAGTCCACCACCTGATCTGGTCGGACGCCCCAGTCTTCCATCAATCCCGCTTCGTCAAGAAACAAATTCTTTCGGCAGTTCAGCATCCGCACCTGCGGGCCCAGCAACTGGCGTGCATCCTTGTCAGTCGAAACAATCACGACATCCAGATCTTTGGCAACCGCCTGAGCCGTGATGGTGGCGATTACGTCGTCGGCTTCCCATCCGGACATTTCCAGAACCGGGATGCGAAAACCTTCCAGCAGTTGTTTAATCAGGGGAATCTGAGGCCGTAAATCTTCCGGCATTTCGGCGCGGTTGGCTTTGTACTTGTCGTAAATCTCATCCCGCTTGCCGGGCCCCGGGGAATCAAAGGCACAAACAAGGTAAGTGGGTTTACGGTCCCGAATGGCGAAGATATCGCGGGTAAACCCAAAAACGGCATTCGTCGGCTGTCCCTGGGTCCCGGTCATCGGAGGGATGGCGTGGAAGACCTGAAACATCAGAGAAAATGTGTCGATGATGTAGATGCAGTCGCGGCTCATGAGAGAATTTTGCCGATAACTTCGTGTTCTGAGAGAAAAGTCTCGTAGGCAAGTTGGTGCTCAGATCTGTAATCTGACACTACGAGGGACGTTGCGGGCTGCCAATTTGCGGAATCGCACCATCGAGTCGGACCGCGACAGGACAGGCCAATACCCCATCCCGCACCTTCAATGTGCCAATGTCAGGCGACCGAAATGCCAACTTGGGGCGATTCAGTTTAGTGGAATTCTGGATCTGCAGGACTTACATCTTTCTCCTTCGATCGTAAATGCTCGAAGTCAGCAATTTGCATTTCGCTTCTCGTTTGGTACATTAAATTCAATACTGAGTTCTCAACTGTTCAGGTGTTCATATATCCCAGAGGAGGGTTTTTGTGGTTAAGTTGCGTTTGCGTGATAATGAGAGTGTGAATGAAGCGGTCCGTCGGTTTCGTAAGTTGGTTGAGCATGCCGGCGTGAAGAAAGAGATGCGCAAACGTGAATTCTACGAAAAACCCAGTGACATTCGTCGCCGAGATCGCCGCCGTGCTGAGATGCGCGCTCGCCGTGCGAACCAGCCATCTGAACTGGAAGCATCATAGAGATCGTTGCCGAACGTTGATGACTAAAGCGATTTGAAGGGCGAGCCTGAGTTGGCTCGCCTTTTTATTTAGACTCTTTCTCCAATACGTCAAAAAGCTCCCTTCTGCCGGCTCCGAACGATGCATCGTGTTGTAGTTGATGAGCCCTATCAGTTTGTGCCTCCTTATCGAGGACAACTACTGTCCTGGATGTTTCGGCTTTGGCTGAGACCGTACCTCAGGAGTTCGTATGGAATTGTGCAGTGTACGTACCAGGGGCTCGATTATGTCCGCGACAGCTTGAAGCGCGGACATGGCATTCTGCTGTGTCCAAATCATTGCCGTGATTCCGACCCGATGGCCATTGGAATGCTGTGTCGGAAAATTCCAAGTCATGTTTATTCGATGGCCAGTTGGCACATCTTTAAACAGACGAAGCTGGAAGCATTCGTTGTTCGCCGGCTGGGCGGATTTAGTATCTACCGTGAAGGGCTCGACCGTCAGTCGCTGGACACGGCCGTGCAGATGGTATCGCAGGCCGAGCGACCGCTCGTGATATTTCCGGAAGGAGTGATCTCCCGAGCCAATGACCGCCTGAACTCGCTAATGGACGGTGTTTCTTTTATCGCTCGTGTGGCAGCCAAAAAACGCGCCGAGTATGCACCCGGAAAAAAGGTTGTCATTCATCCTATTGCGTTACGTTATCGCCTTGTCGGGGAATTGATGGACTGTATCGGGCCGACGCTCAAACGCCTTGAAGAACGTACGTTCTGGAAAAGTCATCAGCATCTTCCCGTGCAGCAGCGAATTCAACGCCTCGCGAATGCTCTGCTGGCTGCCCGGGAAATTGAAATCTTTGGCGACAGCCGAACCGGTTCTTTCAGGCCCCGTATTACCAATCTGATGAATGCAATTCTGCAGCCTGCAGAACGACAATGGCTTGGGAAGGCACGCACCGGCGATGTGATCTCGCGCGTAAAGGACATCCGCAGCGCCATCGTTCCCGAACTGCTCAAGGGCCAACTTTCGGACGATGAAAAAAGCTATCGCTGGCGCCAGCTGACCGACTGCTATTACGCTCAGACGTTGTCCATGTACCCTGTCGACTATCTCGATGATGGGGCACGTGGTCCTGTGACGCCCGAGCGTATCGCGGAGACCGTTCACCGTCTTGAAGAAGACATGACAGATCGAGTCACCTCACATCCCTGCTGGCGCGTGAATTTTTCGATCGGAGAAGCCCTCGAAGTGGATCCTGGTCGAAAGCCGCGCGGAGTCGATCCACTGACTCAGACACTTCGCAGTCAGATGCTCAGCCTGTTGCAGGTAGAAGACTGGTGGCCGCCCGAGCCGGTGACCATTCTGGATGAATAACGGAATCGAATGACTGAAACGAGCAATTCAGCAAGTCGTGTTTTCACACGGCCACAGTGACCATGTATCCTTTCACGGTTGAATTCATCGTTGAGCCCTATCTGTCCGGCGTCCGCATTGATTCCTTCCTTGCGAAACATCTGCGCAACTACACTTCATGGCGGCTGCATCGAATGGTGAGCGCTGGCCTGGCCTGCATTGATGATCAGCCGGCGGAAGCGATGGATCGAGTGTTTACCGGGCAGCGGGTTCGCGTTCGCCTGGTGGAGCCACCGGATAAGCTGCTTGAGCCGGACACCACGCCCGTCTCTATTGTCTACGAAGATCCATGGATCATTGTTGTTGATAAGCCGGCCGGACTTGTGGCGCATCCGGTCGGCGACTTTCAGGTCGGTACGCTGTCGAATGTTCTGCAGAGTCACCTGGATCTGCAGACGCGGATTCGTGGTCTGTTGCGGCCAGGGGTTGTTCATCGCCTGGATCGCATGACGAGCGGGCTGATTGTGACGGCCAAGGAACATCTGGCTCACCGTCTGCTGTCGATCGATTTTCAGCAGGGGCAGCTTTCGAAATCGTACGTGGCCATGATTGAGGGAGTGCCGGATTTTGAATCTCGCTCTTTGGATTTTCCGATCGGGCAGCGTCCTGGAGGAAACAGTGTTCTAATGTCGGCGACACCCGAGGCAAAGAATGCTCGTCCTGCAAAAACACAAGTGACGGTGGTCGAGCGTTTCGAAACGCATTCGATCGTCGAGTGTGTTTTATTTACGGGTCGAAACCATCAGATACGCGTTCATCTTTCACACATTGGGCATCCCGTTGTGGGCGATGAATACTACGCTCCGTTTGGCGCCATTCGTCAGGCTCCTCGTTTTGACGGCGAAGAACCAACAGAAGCGCGGCACGCGTTGCATGCCGCATCTCTGGGCTTTTTCCATCCCATTCTTCGCGCCTGGATGCAGTTCCGCACAGCCCCGCCGCAGGACTTCTGGGCTCTTAGCCCCGGTCTGTCGTGAACGCTCTGACGGCATCAACCGTCGCGGCGATGCCAACCGTTTGCTGCACTCAGCGAGTTCGCTGGATTCAGACAATCGATTTTTCAGCCGCTGCGTAATCAAGCATTTGTCGGCGGTGTGTCGGTGTTCCCGGGGGTGCCTTTTGGTGCCAGCTTATCGAGAATTCCGTTGACGAATGCGCTGGAGTTTTCTGTGCCAAATTCGCGAGCCATCTCGATGGCTTCATCCATGACAACGGCCGGGGGAGTTCCCATTTTTGTCATTTCATACAGGCCCATGCGAATCACGTTGCGATCCGTCGGCGGCATCCGCTCGACTCGCCAGTTCACAGCGGTTTTTCGAATCAGTTCGTCAAGATCATCGCGGTTGACGAGAACACCCTGGAACAGCATCCATGCGAAGTCGCGAATCGGGGTTTCAACGAATTCCTTCCGCATCTCAAACTGGATCCGGTCTTTATCCGCGTCCGGATTTTGATCAACAAGATACAACATTTGCAGCACAAATCGGCGTGCTTCAGATCGTCCGGCCATAAAGAATCAGATATGCTCAAAAAGTTCATGCCGCGAAATTTTCAATGCGGCTGTGTCGGTTAAACCGCACGATAACACATCTTCCCCGTGCTCACCACCGGAGGCGATCCCGCATGCGTTTCTCTCGCCAGGCTGGCATTTTTCTGACCCTGTTGGTTACATCCGTTTCCGGAGTTCTCTTTGCCGGGGAAATTAAAAAACCGAACGTCCTCTTTATTGCTGTGGATGATGTCAATCATTGGGTAGGTCATCTGGGCCGCAACCGTCATACGAAAACTCCCAACCTCGATCGCCTGGCGAAGATGGGAGTGGCTTTCACCAATGCTCACTGCGCCGCACCTGTCTGCAATCCGTCACGCACCGCCGTGCTCTCCGGTCGGCGGCCTGATTGGACGGGCGTGTATGACAACGGAAATCCATTTGAGCCGACGGTGACAGATGTCAATGATCAGCGGCAGGCGGAGCGGCAGTCGTCTGCATATCCGCCACGGGCGACGAAGCCGCCAAATATCTTGTGGATCATTGTGGAAGACATGTCCGCTAACTTCGGGTGTTTTGGTGAAACAACTATTCACACGCCGAATGTCGATGCCCTGGCGGCTGATGGGACTCGATTTTCGCGAGCCTTTGTGACGGCGCCGATCTGCAGCATCTGTCGGTCGGCGTTGATCACCGGTCATTATCAGACGAGCATTGGCGCTCAGAATCATCGGTCAGGAGTTCCCGGGCATGAAATTCATCTGCCGGCTAGTGTGGATCTGGTGCCGTCGATCTTTCGTCGTGCCGGTTATCATACGAACAATCTGACGGTCGAGGATTTTCTTCGCAGTGAAGAAAATGCTCGAACGACGCCTGCGGTGAAGATTGCCAAAACGGACTACAATTTCGAATGGAACCAGCCGGCGACCTACGATATCGACCACTGGGCCGTGCGAGACCCCAGTAAACCGTTCTTTGTGCAGGTCCAGCTTCAGGGGGGCAAGTATCGTGGTCAGGGAAATGGCAAGCATTGGCCGGTCCGCGCTCTGAAGGATCTCGGATCCGTGACATCGATCGATGACGTGAAGCTCCCTCCGTACCTGCCCGAGGATTTTATTATTCGAGAAGACTGGGCGCAATATCTCGACACGGTTCGCTACACGGACATGGAAGTCGGGCGTGTGATTCAGCGTTTGAAAGATGCGGGTGAATTTGACAACACGATCGTTTTCTTCATGACTGATCATGGAATCAGTCATGTCCGCAACAAACAGTTTCTGTACGACGGTGGGACTCATGTCCCCTTGATTGTTCGTGGCCACGGCGTTGACATTGGGAAAGTGCGTGACGACGTTGTCGAACATATCGATCTGGCGGCAACTTCCCTTGGGTTTGCACGGATTCCGAAATCCTCAACGATGCCGTCTCAGGATATCTTCAGTGATGGGTACAAACCCCGCGAATATGTTTTCGCGGCTCGTGACCGAGCCGATGAAACGGTCGACCTGATTCGCAGTATCCGTGACACGCGCTGGAAATACATTCGCAACGGATTCCCCAGCCGACCCTACCTGCAACCGAACCGTTACAAGGACAATAAGCCCATCGTCAAAGCGATGCGCCGGCTGTATGCGGAAGGCCTTCTAAATGCTGACCAAAGTCTCATCATGGCGGCAACTCGGCCGCAGGAAGAACTCTACGATACTCAGGCTGATCCTTTTGAGCTGCACAATCTTGCTGCGAATCCTGCCGTCGCAGAACGACTCGTGAAAATGCGTATGGCTTTAATGGAATGGCAGCACCGCACAGGAGATCCGGCGGAACCTGAAAGCGAAGAGGTTTACCGGATAGAAGTGGGCGTTGCTCATCCTGAAGGCGGAAAAAATACGGAGAACGCCGAGTACCAATCCAACGTGGAATTGATGCTCCGATGGATGAGAGAACGACCGTTTGTGCAGTGACCGAAGTAGTAACCGAATTAGTCGACTCGCCACTTCTTCAGCTGATCTTCATCCAGTTCCACACCCAGACCCGGCCCGTCAGGAATCATCGCTGCGGGCGGGCCAAGATTCAGCGGCGTCGTGATTAAATCGGCTTCGTGATAAAACGGGCCGATGGTATCTGCGGGGAACGCGTCTGTGTCAACTTCCGAGAACGCGGCCGCAACATGCAACATTGCGGCAGTGCCAATCCCAAGCTCCAGATTGCTGCCGATGGTGCAGCGAAGCCCGGCCGCGCGAGCCACAGCGACGATATCGCCGGTCGCCGAAATTCCTCCATGCTTCCCCGGATAAATACTGAAGATGTCGACGGCGCGGTGAGTCGACAGCAGCCACGCATCCTGTAATGTAAAGATGCTTTCATCGGCCATGATGGGCGTTCTGGTGTCACGTCGAAGTTCTGCCATCGCCGTGTGATCGCCAGGGCCGATCGGCTGCTCGGCCAGCAACAGATTTACATCCGCCAGTTCCTGCAGGCAGTATTTCGCCTGCTGCAGAGTCCATCCGCAGTTGGAATCAATCGTTAATGGAATGTTGGGGCCGCAGACTTCCCGCACCGCACGCACGCGAGCAATGTCGCTCACCGGATCCAGCCCCGTCTTGACTTTGACGCAGGTGACGCCAAGAGCCAGATGCTGCTCGGCCATCGCTCGGGATCCGGCAACATCACGAGCCCACACAACAAGTTTAATGCGGACTTTGTCACGCACCTTTCCACCAAGCAGCTGATACACCGGCAGGTTCACCGCTTTTCCTGCGATGTCCCACATCGCCATTTCCAGCGCCGCTTTGGTGAAAGGATTCAACTTGACGACCAGATCCATTGCCCGTCGGATATTGGTGATATCGCGCGGGTCGCGGCCAATCAATGCCGGAGCCAGAATTTCGCGAATCACAGCAAGCGATGTCGACTGATTTTCGCCCGTCCAAAGGGCCGACACGGTAGCCTCACCAAGACCAACGATCCCCGCGTCCGTGAAGACTCGCACAATCACATACGGAGACGTGACGTGTTCGCCGTGTGCTGTCTTTGTCGTCATCCCTTTTTTCAGAGGCACACAGACAGGGATGGCTTCAATGCGATCAATCTTCATGACGTTACCTCTGGAGGAAGATGCTCAAGTAATGAACGCTCGTTAAACGCAATACCGTTCAATTATTCATAGTAGCAGCCACATTCCGTGTGCCGCAGCCGCAAGAAGAACAGTGTTTTCGAAGCTTGGCGGACGGCACTCGGAGTGTGCCTGCTACTTTTTGAACCGTATTTTCGTTAAACCCAGGTGTTTCTCAAAGCGTTGGAGTGTCGAAGGCGATTTGTATTTGTGACAGCGTTCATTGTGACAGCGTTCATTGTGACAGTGATTTCAGCCAATCGTCGCTGAGCATTGTGAAGCCGACAACAACTCGGGGCTTACCGCAATCACACGAACGCCAACGGATAGTATCGACGCGGAACGAGGCGCGAAGCGACTTGGAAAAATACAGCATTTGTTCAGGTGGCTTGACACTCATCGGAGCGCAGGACAGAGTCTGCACTTCGGGAAAAGGGCTTGCTCCTCAATACGGAAAAATGGTCAGCGATCATGTCACCAATGATTAAGGATGATGCTGACTTTTCGCTTACGACGGATGGGGATCGTGGGGTTGCTGAGTTGCCTTGATGTTTGTATCTCTGACTGAGTCCCCAGTCACAGTTTGTTTTTGACTTTGCAGGAAGACAGGACATTTTGATGTTGTACCAACAACTTTCCTTTCACAGCAGCATCTCCCTTCTGATGCTGACTGCCGTCTGCGTGATGATGCAGACCGCCTCCGCGCAACAGGTCAGTCCGGATGATGTTTATCAGCTGGGTCCCGATTCCCAGCGCCAGGACGGAGTGCCGCAGGGAACTGTGACAAAGCATGAGTGGACAAGCACGATCTTCGAAGACACGAAGCGTGAATTCTTCGTGTACGTTCCAAAGCAGTACGATGGAACACAGCCTGCCTGCCTGATGGTCTTTCAGGACGGGCATGCCTACGTTGATGAAAATGGACAGGTGCGTGTTCCGATTGTTCTGGACAACTTGATTCATCGAGGCGAGTTGCCGGTGATAATTGGGCTGTTTATTAACCCCGGCCATAAGGGCGACGTGATTCCGGAAAGTCGCTGGCGCGCCAGCAATCGCAGCTTTGAATACGACACGCTGAGCGATCAGTATGCAAGATTTGTCATGCAGGAACTTTTGCCGCATGTGATCACCGATCAAAGGCTGAACATTTCAGAGCACGCTGATGATCGAGCGATCTGTGGAATGTCGAGTGGCGGGATTTGCGCATTCACCGCCGCCTGGGAGCACCCGGAATGGTTCAGCAAAGTGCTCAGCCACATCGGAAGCTTCACTAACATCCGCGGAGGTCATGCGTACGAAGCCATGATTCGCAAGACGCCCGCTAAGCCGATTCGAGTCTTCCTGCAGGATGGGGAAAATGATCTCGACAACGAGCACGGTAACTGGTGGCTCGCCAATCTTCAGATGGAGAAGGCCCTGAAGTTCAAGGGCTACGATCATAAATTTGTCGGTGGAACCGGTGCTCACAGCGGCAAGCATGGCGGTGCGATCATGCCGGAATCGCTCGTCTGGCTGTGGCGTGATCATGTCGTTGGAAAGCCGCCAGTCGCTGAAGCTGCGGCAGCTCCGACGGCAGTTGAGGCGACCGCAGTTTATGAAGACAAATCGATCCTCTTCACGGGCAGCGAATCCAAGGAAGAAGAAATCCACTACCGTTTAATGAAGCCAGCCGTGATTGAAAAAGATCAAAAATATCCGCTGGTGATTTTTCTGCATGGGGCCGGCGAACGAGGAACAGACAACGCTCTGCAGCTGCTGTATTTTCCGACTCAGATGGCACAGCCTCACTGGCGCGAACGATTTCCCTGCTATGTTCTGGCGCCTCAGTGCCATCCCGAACGGAGATGGATGGAAGTGGACTGGACCAGCAAGTCTGACCCGCAAATGCCGGAATCGCCGAGTGCAGAACTGCAGGTTGTGATGCAGATGATCGAGCGGACTCTCAAAGAAGATCAGATCGACACGAGCCGAGTCTATCTGACTGGCCTGTCGATGGGCGGTTTCGGATCGTTCGACCTTGCGATTCGCCACCCGGAATGGTTTGCAGCCGTCGCGCCGATCTGTGGTGCGGCTGACCCTGCGAAAGTCACAGCCATCAGGAATCTGCCTGTTTGGGTTGTGCACGGTGACGCTGATCAGACCGTTCCCGTCGAACGCAGTCGCAGTGCCGTGAAAGCGCTTCGCGATGCAGGCGGTCGACCGATCTATGTGGAAATGCCAGACGTGGGACACAACTCCTGGACACCCGCCTATCAGGACAATGATGGGCTTGTGCCATGGCTGTTTCGCCAAAAACGAGCTGCCGAATAATTCGCTGAATTTGCATTCAGGCAACTCGTCCGTCTCTTACCGGACGAGCCGCCGATTCGCCTCCATCCTCATCATTTCGGCACCTTTCGTTTTCAACTGATTTTTCCTGGAGAATCTCATGCCCATGTTGTGTTTCAGGTTCGCAGCTTTCTTGCTTGTCGCAGGCGTTTCGATGACGCAGGTCCTTGCTGAAGATCCGTTGTATGTGGCAAAGCCGTTCACAGCCGAAGGCAGCTTTACTCCAGGAGTCGAAGGCCCTGCCGTTGATCGAGATGGCAATTTTTTCGCAGTGAATTTTGGCAGCCAGCAGACGATCGGAAAGGTGACTCTGGACGGCAAGGCCGAAGTTTATGTCACCCTGCCCGGAAAAAGTGTTGGCAACGGACTTCGCTTTGACGCCGATGGATTTCTTTACGTGGCCGACTACACCGAACACAACATTCTGAAGATCGACCCGGCGACGCGCAAGGTCAGCGTGCATGCTCATCAGCCTAAAATGAACCAGCCAAACGACCTCGCCATCACCGCAACCGGAGTGCTCTACGCCAGCGATCCCAACTGGGCCGAAAGCACAGGGCAACTGTGGCGAATCGACCGGGACGGTTCCACAACTCTACTGGCATCAGGAATGGGAACAACCAATGGGATCGATGTTAGTCCCGACGGAAACACTTTGTATGTAAACGAAAGCGGGCAGCGAAACGTCTGGGCCTTCCGAATCACAGAGACCGGTGATCTCGCCGACAAACGTCTGTTGATCAAGTTTCCGGATTTCGGATTTGATGGAATGCGTTGTGATGTGGACGGCAATCTCTTTATCACTCGACACGGCAAAGGAACGGTCGCCGTTGTTTCGCCCGCGGGTGAAGTGATCCGAGAAATTGACGTGCTCGGGACGAAGCCCAGCAACCTGTGCTTTGGCGGCGTCGATGGAAAGACCGTTTATGTGACAGAAGTTGACCATCAGCGAATCGTTCAGTTCCGTGCGGAACGTCCGGGCCTGGAATGGCAGCGCTGGCAGAAGAAGTAGTAGTCACGCAAAGAATTGGGCCGGATGAGCAGATTGGCGATTGGCGATTTGAAATCGGGGGCTTTGTAAGGCTTGGCTGGAACGGATCGTTTTCGTCTCATCCGAGCCGTACTTCGCCGGCCAATGTCCGGAACGTCGCTGCGAGCCGCGGGGATTTTCCTGAAATAGCGGGTGGGATCAGCTGGCTATGCTCGAAGCCGATCTCAGCCAGTCGCCGATTGAGCTCCGACGCTTCCGGATGCACCATCTGCAGTTCGACCAGCGACACTTCTGAAGTCGGCATTTTTTCGGTGGGGTGACTGGTCGCAGCCCATTGAATGATCGCCGGAGCAACACCGGCAAACGGCATCTTTCCATCGGGCGGAATCGTAAGTTTCCACTCCAGCGCCCCGCGGCTCATGGGTTCCGCCGGCCCTGCCCAGTCGCCCGTTGCCGCGATCGCCGCTTCGATATTGTTCGTGCGAGCCACCCAAGTGGCCTGCTGCGGTTCACTGACAGCCGACAGGCGATCAAGACTAAACCAGCGGGCGCGATCAATCCGCGGTGCGTCCGGATTGATCGCAATCACCTCCAGATACAGCCCTTCGCCAAGTTTCAGCACGGCATTATGAGTCCCCATGCGCACATGGCATCCGCCGATCGACATGGCAGTCTGCAGTCGACTTTCAATGAAGTCGATTCCCGCTTGCAGGCTCGCCGCTGTCACCACCAGGTGATCAGGAACGCTGAGCAGTTTCGTCGATTCACTGGGCATCCAGAACTCCGATTTCCTCGCCCGTGACCGAGTTCAGCCGATGCACTTCGGCCAGCTTCCAACGATCACCGACCCGCTTCCAATGGGTTCGCCAGCGAGTCGCTGCGTGATAAGGCATGTTGGCTTTTTCAACGGTCAGACTGCCATTGGCTCGCAGTTCAGCAATAGCCTTCTGGCCGTTTTCCTCAACCATCACCACGATGTCCTGCATGTGAAAAGTCTTGTCAAGATTCACCAGCTGCAGGCCCTGTTTTGCTTTTTCCTTCAGGCCCGGCGCGTCATCGTCAATCTGCTGATCGATGGCTGCCAGGTCTTCGGCAATAAATCCCTTCAGCAGGTTTTGCAGACTCCCTTCAATCTGTTCGCCGGACGTGACGATCGAGGATTCAAGGAAGTAAACGGCAATGGCCAGCAACGCGAGAACAATCGCGACGCTGCGTCCTTTGCTGCCGCCCAGAATCAGCATGACGACCGTTGCACCGGACAAAAGTAGAATCAAAGGCCACGGGTTTTCAGTAAACCATGACATAACAAACTTCCTTTTCTCTGGATCATTTGGGAACGCGAAGTCGCCGTACAAAGGAGACTGCTTCGCGTTCCATTTCGTCTGGCGATTTTCCGAAGGCCGCTGTGAATTCCTGAATTCGCTGTTCGGGTGTCACGGCCTGCAGCGGCTTTCGTTGGGAAAGAGTCGCCAGAAACAATTTCATGCCGGCCTTCTGCTGCCGGAATAAATACGTCGTCACCGCCCAGCTCTCCGCATACGCCACGGCCACTGTCGAAGCATCCAGAAACACGGCATCCGATCGCATCAGATCGTTGAAACGGATTTGAGGCCCGCCGGCTTCTGTGCAGCGAACGAACTCGGGATGATGCCGCGCATTCACAACACCCGGCTTCGTCCACAAGGTCGAAGATCGCGGCGAAATCTGCTCAAAATACAGAGCCAGGCCTTCGGAGAACCAGACCGGGTTATCGGCCATCCGTACCTGCAGGCCGGAATTAAAGGCCAGTTGATGCACGGCCTCATGAACCATCGTGCCGACCTGCAGCGGCTGCTCGGCGAGACGTTTTCGAATGGCGGAGGCTGAGCGAATCGACCGATCGCGAGTCAGGTCTATCAGCAGCATCTGATTTTCGCGAATGGAATAATAACCCGGAGTATTCTCGAACGATGTTTCGGGATGCTGACTCGCGGCAAACGTTTTAAAGTCGGCCTCTGACTCCAGAATGATGATCGGAAGTTTTGCCGTCGGTTCTTTGATCGGCACTTCCTGTTCGGTCATGAACTTGAAGTACTCGACGAAAACCTTCTCCAGAAGTTTTCCACAGAACTCGGCGTATTCCTCGGACGAGTTGGAACAGATGACGTAGTGGTCGGTCTGCACAATTTCAAATCCCGCGGGGACCTGCGTCAGCAGTTCGGCGGCTAGCTCATCCGATGTCAGGGGGGCGAACGGCATTTCCGTATTCTTGCGAGACACAATTACTCCGGGTGTCAACCGCCGGATGCGTCCACTTCGCTCCTCAAGAAGAACGCCGCCAACCAGTGCCTCCACGAGAACTCGGCCGGTTAGGGTAGAACGAGTTTTTTCGCCTTCGACAGTGAACTCCACTGCAGAATCCACAGGAGATTCTGTCTTCTGCAGTTCATCCGCTCGAACGGGACTGCTGATCCTATGCAGACACGCAGCCAATCCCGCGATGCCAACTGGGAAAAGTCCAACGTTGCAGAAACTGACGGTCCACAGGCAAACGAGGATTGATCCACGGAAGCGACGCTCGCGGCTTGAGTCCAGTGGCATGTCCATTCGGCAACTCTCAAAAAGAACGCGACATCATACGGAGACGGCAGCCATCGCCTGCGACAGTGTTCCCTTCAGACTCCAGCATCCGCTCCGCAATGTAGCAACTTCGCGACATGAACGTCGGGCACTGTACGGGTCTCAGTGGTTGAGTCGTCGAAATTTTGGTGGATTTGGAACGACTAAACGAGCGCAAGAACTGGGATTCCGTCAGGTTCTTTCACATTCACAGAGCACGCACAAGCAAGCCTTTCGAAGACGGCTATTTTGCATGCCTGGATCGTTGTTGTTGAACAGCCAGAGACAGCAACTACAATGTTCGAGCAGACGACTCGACTTGTTGGGCGAATGTGAATTGTCAAGTGCTGGATGAGTATGAGTTCAACTGCCACTATCCTTCTGGACCAATCCGTCTTGCTCAGCACTTCCAATGAAAACAGTTCTCTTTCTCTGCACCGGAAACTATTACCGCAGCCGATACGCCGAAATCCTGTTCAACGCAAAGGCCAAGGAAATGGGACTGGAATGGAATGCGGTGTCCAGAGGACTCGCACCTGATCCTCGAAATCCCGGCCCGATGTCAAGTGATTCGATTTCGGCGTTGCAGAAACAGAACATAGTAAACGACAACTGATCATTGTCGGTCTGATCTGGGTACTGCTGACTGTCCCGCACCATGAACCAAATTTCGGATCAGGAGTCTTCGTATGACCCCCTGATCGTCGATGTCTCTACCGAAGCCGCTAACCTTCAACAAACAGCGGGCCAAGACTGGAAATTTGCCCACTTGGTGAAATGAATTTTCTGCAAATTAGCTAACCGGAACAAACGGTAGTTCAAAAGCAGAAAAACCGTTCTGACGGTCAGAATGCGAAAAGAGGTTACCCCGGTTCTGTCGAGGACTTCATCGGATCGTGGCACTTTCTCCAATCTTTACATTCGTTCGTCTTGCGTCTTGCGAGGCTGAGGTGTGTACACGTGAAGTGAGGTTTCAGAATGCGGAATTCATCCCGTCAATCATTCTGCTTTTTGTTTTCGTCGTTACTGACCGCTGGATGTGCCACAAGTCCGACGACAAGAATTGCAATGCAGAATGATGCGACTCTAATTCCTGCGTCTCAAGCCGGCGATGAAACTGCTTCGGTCAGCATCTCACGTGAAGAAACTTCCATCAAACTGGTCGATTTTCAGGAGTCCGAAGTCGCTGACACGACCTTGATCGGTCCGGCTTCAGAAATCATTCCGCCACCGACTAAAGTGATTCGCTGGAACACGGGAGAGTCCGCCAATAGTGGGGCGGATAGCTATGACCTGAAAACGCTGCTTGCCTTGGCATCGAGAAACAATCCGACGCTTCAACAGGCAAATATGCACATCTCGGCGAACTTGGCGCAGGCTCAGCAAGCCGGATTATATCCCAATCCGATGCTGGCATACGTTGGCGAAAATATCGGAACCGAGGGAACTGCTGGTGAGTTCCAGGGAGCGGAAATACAACAGCGATTTGTCACTGCGAACAAACTGGAATTGAGCCGCAACAAGTACCTGCAACGGGGCAAGGTCGCCGAACATCTGGCGGTCATGCAGCAGTACAAGGTCTGCAACGATGTCAGGCTCCAGCACATCAACACGCTGGCCGCTCAGTCGTTGCTTGCGTTGCGTCGGGAAATGCTGAAGACTGCCGAAGACCGGCTCGTGACTGCCAGGGAGTTGCATAATTTGGGGCAGGCGAACAAAGTGGACATTCATCAGGCGACGGCCGATTTACGTCGTCACCAGCTGGATGTCCTCACTGCCGAGAATCGAGTTCGCAAAGCGTTCCTCGATCTCTCTGCAGTCGTGGGCGTTGAACTCGCCCAACGACCCATCACTGGTAGTTTGATATCGACTGGTGAACTCATCGACTTCGATGGTGCCTATGGTCGGTTGCTGCGAGAAAGTCCAGAGCTACTCGCTGCGCACGGTAAGTTGCGAGCGGATCATATCACTGTGCATCGGGAACAAGTGGAATGGGTGCCGGACATCGTGGTGTCCGGTGGACCGGGATACAATTTTGCCGCCGAGGATGCCGTGGCGAACGTCAAAGTCCAGGTGGAAGTCCCTCTCTTCGACCGCAACCAGGGCACGATCCGGCAAGCGGAAGCCGATCAGAGTCGCCAGCGGTTAGAGGTTCGCCGAATCGAGATGACACTGCGTCGTCGATTGTCGGAGGAATATGATCGCTACATCACGGCCTTGCAGAAAGTGGTGAATTACGAGGAGGTTGTGCTGCCCGAAATGAAGCAGGCCTATGAGCAGGTGCTTGAGAGTTACCGGGACGACCGGCAGGACTGGCCACATGTCCTGGACATTCACACACAGTACACCATGCGACGGATGGAACAGATTGAAAACCTCCATCAACTTTGCTCGGCGGAAATTCTGATTGATGGCTTCTTGTTAAGAGACGGACTGGATGCCGCTTCCAATCCGACTCCTCCGGGCCATATCGACTCGATACCAAAGCCCCGGTAATCAGACTTCCGCAAAGCATCTCATTGGAGAATATAATGAACGACAAAAACACCCAACAACGACGAGAGTTTCTGCAAACCGGGTTGTTCGCTGCTGCCGCTCTTACGGGGTCAGAAGCACTCCAGCAAACTTTGCAGGCTGGCGAAAACGAGCCGTTGCAGGTTCCTCATCCGACAGGCAATGTGCCTCCACATGTTGAAGCGGAATACGACGGGTTTTCTCGATTTCGTCCCAGCCGAGGAAACGACCCCGACAGTGACTATTACCTCGGCAAGCTTGTTCCGGGCTTTCGGAAACCCGCCGATGGCCCGGCTCCCTTCATAACCCCGGACCTTGAAAGACTTGAATACAAAGTCAAGAACGGCGTCAAAGAGTTTCAACTCGTCGCACAGCCGGTCACTCGCGAATTTCTGCCCGGCTACCCGATGAAGGTCTGGGGGTTCAACGGGTCGATGCCCGGTCCCACCATTGAGGTCACGCAGGGGGATCGAGTCCGTATTGTGGTTCACAACGAGTTGCCGGAAGACACCACGGTCCACTGGCACGGCTTTGAGTTGCCGGTGCAGGAGGACGGAGCCAGCACGCTCACCCAAAATCCGATCAAGCCGGGCAAGACCTTCACCTACGAGTTCAATGTCCATGAAGAAGGGACGTTCTTTTACCACACTCACGTCGCCATGCAGGAGGCGTTGGGCATGGTCGGTTGGTTCATCGTCCATCCTCGCAAGGTGTTCAATCCTCCGGTGGATCGAGACTTTGGATTGATCTTCCAGAACTTCCACATCATGCCCAACCAGACGATCAGCGATTCATGGTCAATGGACTGGAATTGGCACACGATCAATGGTCGTAGTGGCCCGTTCACCACGCCGCTGGTCGTCAAGCATGGCGAGCGAGTGCGAGTTCGCATCATGAACTTCGCTCCTATGCAACATCATCCGATTCATCTGCACGGACATACGTTTTGGATCACCGGACATGAAGGTGCCAGAATTCCCAGATCAGCCTGGGTTCCCCGCAACGTCGAACTTATTGGCATCGCCCAAGCGAGCAACTTCGAGTTCATCGCCAACAATCCGGGGGACTGGATGTTCCACTGCCACATGACTCATCACATGATGAATCACATGGTCAAGCATGTCGGTCCCCGGCTTCGCAAGGACGACCAGGTGGATCGGTACCTGGCGAACCTCGATTCACGACCAGCCGTCGATCCGACCCATGGAGACAAAGGGTTTGCAGTCCCCGGCTATCCACAGGGGATGAAGGGGATGTCGATGAGCGAGGAGTTCATGCAGGCGATTTGGTCTCGGCGGGAAGTCCAGGGGATGCGAGCGATGTGGCCGATGTCGGTGAAGGGACTGATGACCACTCTGCGAGTTCTGCCGGATGACCTGTTTCAAAAAGTCATGGAAACCGAAGAGGCGATTCCCAAAGGTGCGATCTTCGAGGAAATCGTTTCCCGCTTCGGCGACCTGTCCCGCTACGAGAAAGCGCCCATGTCGATGATGCACGGCGAAAGCCATTGACCAAAGTGCATTAACGAATGTGTGCAGAGAGTTCGACTATATTTTCTACTGTTCTCAGTAGATCCGCTCCTTCGGAATTTCAATCCCAGAGTCCAGGAAAACATTTGGAACGACTCGAAATTGTGCGGGGCGACAAGTGACTGCGATGAGAGTTCTCTTCCTCCACGGTTGGCACAGCGTCGTTGGCGGTGTCAAACCGACGTACCTGAAAAAGCACGGCCACGAAGTCCTCAACCCAGCCCTCAATGACGATGACTTCGAGGCTGCGGTTCGTACTGCTCAAGCCGCGTACGATGAGCAAAAGCTTCACGTGATTGTCGGTTCATCTCGTGGCGGTGCAGTTGCTCTGAATATCAACTCCGACGACACGCCACTGGTACTGCTGTGCCCGGCATGGAAGAACTGGGGGACTTTCAAAAAGCTAAAGCCAAACTCAATGATCCTGCATAGCCGAAATGATGAATTGATTCCGTTTGCGGACTCAGAAGAACTTGTTGCCAACAGCGGTCTGTCAGAAGAGACGTTGATTGAAATCGGCAAGGATCATCGACTGGCAGATGATGAATCTTTGTCCGTTATGCTGTGGGCGTGCAACCTGCTGGCGTCAGGCGAGAAGCTGCCGTGGCTGAACTCTGATGAGCGATCATCAGCGGATTTCTGCAGCGGAAAAAATGCCACTTCGCAGGAAGAAGCTGGGTACGTCTGCGATGCCTGTGGCGAGGAAATCATTATTCCACTGGATCTCACCGAAGGGACAAGCCAGACGTATGTTGAGGACTGTCCAGTCTGCTGCCGAGCCAATACGATCCACGTCCAGATTGATAAAGAAGGGAATGCTCAAGTCTGGGCGGAACCGGAACAGGACTACAACTGATTGCCGGATGAAAACAATTTCATGGCTTACTCCAAATCACTTGTCGAGCGCATTCGCCACCTCGTCGCTCGCCAACGTGGAGTCACGGAGAAGAAGATGTTCGGCGGCGTTTGCTTCCTGCTGAATGGCAATCTGCTGGTTGGAGTCTGGAAGGATTCCCTGATTGCTCGTGTCGGAAAGGATGCTTATGAAGCCGCATCGCAGGAAGAGTACGTCAAGGAATTCGACATCACAGGCAGGCCTATGAAGGGCTGGGTGATGGTGGAACCTGATGGTATCGACAGCGATCATCAGTTGACTCATTGGATAGATCAGGCGATACAGTTCGTCAGGACGTTGCCGATCAAATGATGCAATGCACCGGCCTGCAACATACAGTCAGGAACAAGTAACATGATCAATATGGTCCCCGTGGCACTGTCTGCTTTGTGCCTTCTTGTTGTGAATTGTTGACCAATAGAATTCAAGATGGAGGAAATCGGTGAGCCATTCTGAAGAAGAAATCAATGACGCCATCAAGTCACAACGTCTGGTATGCAAGAAGTTGTTGGAAATCATGGATTTGCAGGGGGATGTTGACACCTTGCTGAGGGACGTTCATCGGTCACCGTTCGGTTCTGGAAAATTCAAGAACGCTCGACCAGAGGAACTGCAACGATTGGTGATGATGACCGCCATTCAGTTCGTGTTGTTTGAGCCAAGTGACTGGGTCAAAGGAAATGACGAGTTTCAGTTGGCCGCTGAAAAGCTGCTTGATCTGACCTCATCTCAACTAAACTGGCTCAAAGAGAAATACCAAAAGTGAAAGGATTCCAACGAATGAGCCACCCTGACAACTTCCAAATCCGGCAACTCCTCGACGAACTCCAGCCACCGGAATCCGGTAAGCAGAGCATTGTCCTGCTCGATGACGCCAACACAAAAGTTGTATTGTTCGCATTTGCTGCTGGAGGCGGTCTCACAGAACACGTTGCTCCACTGCCAGCGATCATTCAGATCATTAAAGGCGAAGCTGAACTGACGGTCGGCAATGAATCGGTTGCAGGGAAGCCGGGCACATGGATTCAGATGGTTGCCAAAACTCCGCACAGCATCAAGGCGGAGTCGCCAGTTGTGCTGCTGCTGACGCTGCTGAAGTGAGATGCCTCACAACAAAGCAAACCTGCCGACGAAGATTTGTCCCACCTGCAACCGGCCTTTCGTTTGGCGGAAGAAATGGGCGAAGGTCTGGGAGCAGGTCAAGTATTGCTCCGAAGCTTGCAGAAAGCGGTGAGGGAACGCTCGATGATTCGAGATTGATTGACCATGTTCTGGGATCAATGAAGAATACAGCGTGCAGATTGAATGAGGCTGTCCGTTGATTACTACCCGTTAACAATTGCCGTTCCGAAAAGCAGGATAACATCAGTCATGAATCCAAATCACCACACCAAATGTCGCCGTGTTCTTTGCTGTCTCGCAGTATCGCTGACTGTGCTGGCTTCGAACATTCCCGGCGTTGCAGACGATGCTGCAGGTTCACCTGAGAAGGAACTTGTCGGCAAGGTTATTGCGGCAGCAGGCGGTGAAGACAAACTGCTCAGGCTTTTCCGCATGGAAGAACTCTACAACGCTGGAAAAGCACGAGTATCACCGGGTACTTCGCGGGTCTCAGTGGTTGAGCCGCCGAACTCGTGGTGGATCGGAACGAGTGAACGAGGCCAGGAGCCAGCAAAGATTACGGCATGGGCGTGGACTCTGGGAGTTCTCAATGACCCAAAATCCAAAATTGAACTCATCCCTGACGTGACTGACAACGAAAAGGAATTGGCCGGCCTTCAAGTCACGGTTAGCGTGGACCCGGCGATTGACATGTATTTCGACAAGACGACATATGAACTCGACCGTGTCGATTGGCGAAACGACATCTATCGGTTCAGTGAGTGGAAGGATTATGACGGAACGAAATACCCTTCAAAGTGTGCGATGTTTCGCAGGAATTCAGAAGAACCGTGGTTCTTCCATGAAATCGTCACCATTGAACGTTTGCAGGAACTTCCAGAGGGTGTCCGAGCAGATGAATCGACTTGTTGAGCGAATGTGAATTGGCAGGTACTGGATGAGAATGAGTTCAACTGCCACGATCTTGACTGCCACGATCTTGACTGCTGCGGCCCGGATGAAGCAACTCCACATCTGGATCAGGAAGTAGCGGCATTGGTGTCGAGGCTCGGCAAGTCACATCATGAACCCTCTGGTTGATTGTTACCCCGGATCAAGAAAACTCATCACCGTTCAGGACAAAGCGAGTTCCTATGGCACGCATCTTTTTGGCAATCGTTGGAGCAGCGTATCTTGTCCTTGCAGGATGGTGCGCCCTGATGCCGGACAAAACATCCAGAGCGGTGGGATTTTCCCTCCAGACTGGCTCAGGACAATCAGAATTCCTCACTGTCTACGGCGGATTGCAATTGGCGATTGGTCTGGCCTTTCTGTGGCCGTTGTTGCGTCCTTCAGACGTGGCTTTCCCGTTGTTCCTGTGCCTGCTGATTCATGGATGTCTGGTAGCTTTCCGAACCCTGAGTTTTATGCTGTACAACGGCATTCCCACCACGACGTTCGCCCTTGCAGCGACCGAATGGATCATTTTCATCGGAGCTGCTGCGTTGTCCTGGAAGAAACAGTGAAGGCGATGTTCCTTTTTCGAGCCTTCCTTGTTTGGTGCATCACCATTGGCGTTGAAACCGTCCACGGTATTCTGCACGCGACAGTGATCGTGATCGTGCCGGTGCTGGGCGATTTTTCCGCCAGCGAAGTCTGAAGGGGCCTTCCAGTGAGCGGCAACGAGGTTAGAGGGAAATTGACAAGAGACGGGCGGCTGCTGTTTGCGACTCGCTGTTCCAGGATGTTCGCCTACGGCCTTCTTTCGGTCGTGTTGGTCCTGTACCTGGTCGAAGTCGGTCTGAAAGATTGGGAAGTCGGGCTGTTGCTGACTCTCACCCTGGCCGGAGACACAGCCATCTCCCTTTGGCTCACGACAACGGCTGACCGGCTGGGGCGTCGGCGTACATTGATCGCCGGCGCAATTCTGATGGTGCTGGCAGGAATTGTCTTCGTCTCGACCGGCAACATGTTCTTGCTCCTGGTTGCTGCCACAATCGGCGTCATTAGCCCCAGCGGGAACGAAATTGGGCCGTTCCTGTCCGTGGAGCAGGCTGCTCTCTCACACATCGTCAGTGATGAACAACGAACCGATGTGTTCGCCTGGTACAACCTCGTTGGTTCATTTTCTACCGCCCTCGGAGCGTTGGCGGGTGGATTAATTGCTGAGGCATCACAGCACTTCGGCTTCATTGGAGCCGCGGCCTTTCGCCCGGTATTGCTGGCCTACGCAGGCATCGGACTGGTGTTGATCGGCGGGTTTACCCTGTTGTCTCCGGCAATCGAAGCCAACATTGGCAAGGAATCTTCCACGCCCATTAAGACTGTGTTGGGGCTTCACGAATCCCGATGGGTCGTCTTCAAACTGTCGCTGTTGTTTGCACTCGATGCGTTCGGCGGCGGTTTCGTGATTCAGAGCATTATCGCCTACTGGTTCCACGTCCGATTTCAACTCGACCCAGCGATGCTTGGCACGATCTTCTTGTTCGCCAATCTCCTGGCTGGCGTGTCCGCATTGGCTGCTGGCTGGTTGGCTCGACGCATCGGGCTGGTGAACACGATGGTCTTCACGCATCTGCCATCGAACGTGCTGCTGATCCTGGTTCCTCTGATGCCCAACGTGTATTGGGCCGTGGGTCTGCTCTTACTACGGTTCAGCATTTCACAGATGGACGTGCCGACCCGCCAGGCCTATACAATGGCTGTTGTGCGACCGGATGAACGATCCGCAGCGGCAGGGGTCACGGCGGTCGCGCGGTCGGTCGGCGCTTCGATCTCGCCCATGCTGGCAATTATTCTAGTTGGTAGCACCGGACTGATGAGTGTGCCGTTCTTCCTGGCTGGAGGATTGAAGATCGTCTACGACGTGTTGCTCTATCGAGCATTTTCGAGCAGCAAGGGCGAGACAACGACAAAGACATGAAGCCTTCGCCGTGGCAGCTTCTTTCGTCATCACCCCGCTGCCCGAATCAGCGACTCTTTCTCCTGCCGGGAAAATGCCTTGACCGCCAGTTCACGTTTCAATGCGTGGCTTTGGCTTTCCTGTGGCTCATGATACACCAACTCAACTGGCAGACGACTGCGAGTGTAGCGAGAGGCCGTTCCTGCATTGTGCTGCTCCAATCTGCACGGCAAATCGTTGGTGATTCCCGTGTAGAGCGAATTGTCGGCACACCGCATCAGGTACACAAACCACGTGGCGTCGGACTTCTTATTCTTCAGTTCCGTCAGCAACTTTGCCACGGCCACTTCTTTGGCTTTGGCTTCCACTTCCACCGTGATGGCTTTCCGTCGCCAGCACTTTGGGAAATCATTCACATTAATGAAGTCATGGTGCCGCTCAGGCTTTGGACCATCCCAGCCTTCAATGGGGCTGGAGATGTGGAACATCGGTTCCCTGTTCCATGTGGTAAGTGCCTGCCTGGTCGCTTCTTCGATGCTCAATTCATCTGGGTTGCAACGATGATGATGCACATCGTAAACCAGAGGAATTCCAGTTGATCGACAGACCGGCAACAGATCGGTTGGCGTGTAGGTCTTGTCGTCGTTTTCAACCGTCAGGCGACTTCTGACTTTGGAAGACAGGCGGTCAAGGTTGCGTGCGAAATCTGTGAGGGCCTTCTGCTTGTCCCCATAAGCTCCACCGCCATGGATGTTGATGACATCGGCCTCCACCCATTCTGCAACCTCCGCCTGGTATTCGAGTTCGAGGATAGACTTCTCGATGACATCAGCACGAGGCGAATTCAGGACAACGAATTGATCAGGATGAAAACAGGTTCGCAGCTTGTGCTTCTGGACGAACTTCCCGCACTCTTTGAACCGTCGAATGATTTCATCGCCTTCGGGCAGATCTGAGACGTCATATCCACATTCAGGGTGAGTCTTGATCGGAAGGATCTGGCTGTTGATGCGAAAGCAGCCGATGTTGTTTGCTGCACAAAACTGAAGTGAGCCCAGCAGGGCGTCAGCGTTCTCGATGCAGAGTCGGCTCAGCTTGATCAAAGCGTCAGACCGTTTCATCTTGCCGATAGCCGTGGCCGTCGTGGTGACGAACTTGATGGGCTGGTCCCGGAACATACAGCAAAGGCCAAGGCGAATCATGGCCTCCCCCAATTCATCACCGTGATTGACAGTTGCAACACTGTCGCCAGTGAGACCCACACGAAATACGGAATCTGTGTCAGACTTACCCATTTGTAGTGCTTCCATACGACTCCCGCCATCCAGATGATCGTGATCCAGACGATCAGGATGTCAGCAGCCGCCAACGGCAGGTTTCTCATCCCGAACTGGATTGGGGTGAAGATGAGGTTCGACATAAGATTGATGGCGAACGGCAAGGCGACCTGCCACGGCAGCTTCTTCCGTATCGCCTGCACGAACACGAAACCAAACGTGACGATGATAATCGGGTAGAGAATCTGCCAGATCATCCCAATGGTCGATGGAGCAGGCGTCCATGAGGGCTTTTCAAGGCTGTTGTACCATTCAATCCAAGTCATTTATCTGTTTTCTGGGGTTGGAGGTTGTCCCGATTCATTCAAGTAATTGCTCTTTGGTTTTTCGCATTGTTTGTCTCGCAGGTTAGCCAAAAGTGAACCGGAGATGATGCTCTCATTAGCCTTCTTCGAGCAACCACTCTCTGGCACGTTCCATCAATAACAGGTCAATGTCTGTGACAGAGATTTTTGCCAAGGCCACCTGCCTTAAAGTTCATGTCAGGGAATTCGGCATTCCATGCCTCATAGTGTTTCGAGGCATACGCAAGAACCGCCTGGTCTGGTCCACCATGATTCACCTGTCCGCCTGCTCATCGCCAGCAATGCCGATGTTTCCAACATGAACCGCCCGTGACACGTTCATCTTGCGGATCGCAGATGTCCACGAGTCAGCCGGGTCGCCTGCGACATCGAATCTTTCAATCTGTCCAATCTGGATCGAGAGAACCTGTCCGAGAGTCATCATTGGAACTTGCTGGCTTCACCGAATGATAATCTCCTGATCGCCAGTTGCATCGCCACCGCAGAGTCACGAGCAAACTTCTTCTGGATTCTGCGTACCATCGGATATCCAAGGCGAGTCAGAAAATGATTTGGCCTTGAAAAGGCAAGGATGTCGTACCACACAGTATTGTCGTTTCGACTCCACTCAACCTGAAATCGTTCTTCACCGGATTCAACATGGCCCGGCAAGGTTCCATAAACGAAGCCGTAGCGACTGATAGATCCAACTTCATCAATAACGGCAACAATTCGGCAAGCGTTCAAACACCATAATCCGAAGACTCGGGCCATGACTCCGACGACCTGTCCTTTTTCAATTGGAATATCCCTGGAACTGGATTCGACCCAGCCCAGTTGAAAGTGCTCCCAGCACTTGATCGCATTCTTTGCTGCCTCGAATACCTGTTCACCATTGCCGAGTTTGATGCGAGTGTGATCGACGACGAAACCTGCTGGCGGTGTTCCTGCCGTGGCACCGACTGCCGAGTAGGTGAAATCCCGATTCTTCTGATCGGACAGGAAGCTGCGGACATATTCGGTGGACGGTTTTCGGAATGAAAACATTTTGATGCTCAATTCTGCCCAGTAGACGACTTGTTGTGATTCACTTAATTGTAATATCCGCAGAGCAACTCGCCTCGCAACTGACTGTAAGTTGGCAATTGTTCTCGGTCTGACTCAGAAAATGCAGCGAACTGCTGCGAAGTTTTATGGTGCTGTCATGGCAAACGTGGCAAAGCGAGTGTTTGAGAATGTCCTTGGCGATTTCTTTGTGGACTCAAAGTGCATCGACTGTGGGCATGGTGAATCTGAGATCAGCGGTCAGTATAATGCAGGCATCAGATTCTTTGTTCAGGACTTCCGATTAAAACGTCCTTCTAATCGGCACCGAAATGACAAAAATCCATCACATCAATTGTGGAACTTTACTCGTTCCAAACTTCCCAACCGTTGTCTGCCATTGTCTGCTGCTGGAACACGAAACAGAATTGACATTGGTCGATACCGGCACTGGCCTGCTGGATGTGCAGAAGCCAGTCAAACCCTTAGGGCAGCAGTTGATTGACATGGCAGGGTTTCAGTTCAATGAGCACGACACAGCCGTGGGTCGAATTGAGCAGTTGGGATTCTCACCTGACGATGTTCACCACATTGTAATGACTCATTGTGATCCTGATCATGCCGGTGGACTGGCAGATTTCCCAAACACCAAAGTCCATATCGCTAAAGAAGTGTGGTCACACGCTTTATCGGGGCAATGGCGTTACATTTCTGGCCAATTCGAGCACAAACCGCGTTGGCAGACTTACGACTCGTCACAGCGGCAATGGTTCGGTCTGGAAGCCCGTCCAGTATCTTTGGGGTTCTCTTCGGAAGTCTTGCTGATTCCACTGTTCGGTCACACACTGGGACACTGTGGAGTCGCTGCGCAACAGGGCGAAGGCTGGTTACTTCATGTTGGCGATGCCTATTACCTCAGAGCGGAACTGACCGAAGAAAACCATCCTGTCTCAGCACTCGCCGCTCAACGAGCGCACAACGACCAATGGCGTCAATCAAGCCTCAGCGAACTGCGTCGTTTGTTGAAAGACCACGGGGATGAAATTCAAATGACCGGCTACCATGACATCACGGAACTGCCGGAGTGTGTTGCCGGGAATCTTTGATCGTTATTAAGCGAATAGTCATTGGACACTCAATGAAAACGGTTCTTTTTCTCTGCACCGGAAACTATTACCGCAGCCGATACGCCAAAATTCTGTTCAACTCAAAGGCGGAGGAAATGGGACTGGACTGGAATGCGGTTTCCAGCAAAGTAAATCGTGAACCCTCCCTTTGATTGTCAATTCGGATCAAGAAAGCTCATCACTGTTCAGGGTTTATCGAGTACACATGGCATGCTGTTGTACAGCGGAATTCCAACCACAACATTTGCCCTCGCAGCGACTGAATGGATCATCTTTGTCGGAGCAGCCATCTTGTATTGGAGGAAGCAGTGAAAGCGACAACGCTTCTTCGTGCCGTCCTTGTTTGGCTCATCATCATCGGTGTTGAAACCGTCCATGGGATTCTGCGGGGACTGCTACTCGTGCCGGTGCTGGGTGATTTTTCTGCTCGTCAGGTTTCGGTGTTCACGGGTTCGCTACTGATCTTCAGCGTGGCCTCTGTCTTTTTCCGATGGTTACGAGCCGAGAGTAAACAGCAACTGCTTTTCGTCGGTCTGATGTGGGTGTTTCTGACCGTCATCTTCGAGATCGCAGTGGGGCGTTTGGTTCTCAATCTTTCGTGGGAGCGGACCACCGAGGACTATGATCTGACTCGTGGTGGAATGCTGGGATTTGGGCTGTTGTTCATGGCCGCTACACCGATGCTGGTGACGATGCTCCGAAATCGTAACGATGCGGATAGCGGACAGTAACGTCACATTACCATGACGGAAGCTTCCATCAATAATCGGCTGTCAGACGTTCTCAACTCAATCCTCTGTCCGGTGGCTGGCTACTGGCCGTTGCACGGCGTTCATTCGGAATACTTCTACGACACAGACGCCGAGTGCCACGTGCTAGAAGTTTGGCCGATTGGAGTGGAAGAACCAAAAGCACATGGCGGCAATGGGCATCACCAATCTGAACCAGACTTGTTGTACGAACTGGCGGAGTTCGACTTCACTGATTTGGCGAAAGAGATTTCGATCGAACACTTCCATTTCAGTCAACTACGTTCGATTTTTGAGATCGGTTGGCAGGAAGACAACGTGCAAATGGAACTTCGAGTACACATTGTCCCCGGTGAAGCGGACGAAAACTGATTATCCAAACAACAAACGGGGCAGATCGATGGATAAAACGGAAGTGAAAGCGTTGTTTCAGAAGTTCGCCGAGCCACTTGCATCGTATGCGGCAATTTCGCAGAACGAAAAGACTTGGCCGAGATGCTGTCCCGGTACTTATGGAAAGCACTGATTGCTGGTCCGCAAGCAGAGGACACCATGTGGGATGTGCTGACCACCGAAGGCAACCTTGACGCTGAACAACTCGAACCAATTCAGACTTGTTACTTTACACAAATGAAACCATCAGTCGGTGCGATACAACTTGTCGTCCTGCGAGCGATGTTTGAGGTGCGTAACGAGCAAGGTGAATGACGAGACGAAGCCTCGGAGCAAACTGGTGACGACACAACAGAAACAACACGTCTTACGGAAAATTCTCAATTGGGACTGAGTGATGAAGTAAAAACAGCGAGACCGCCGTTGCAAGTTCCGAGCACTGTAATAAGATTGTTTCAGCCTGTGGTATGGCACTTGGTATTCGTCTTGTCCCTGTCATTCTTGTCCCTGTCATTCTTGTCCCTGTCATTTGGCTCCTTACTCATATCGTTCGCACTACTTCATAGCGTCCCGTCCTAATGCACGAACTCCTCAACGATAGCTGGACCTACACTCCAGAAACACATGACGAATTTGCCCTTCGGTACTCTGGCTTTGGTCGAGAGTTGTATCACCAAATGGCCACTATACTCCCAGATTGTCATGCAGCCTTGCGATACTTTCGGGCAGACTGCTATCAGACTGAGGATTCATACGCCGTTTGTCAGATTGCCCACCCGTTTGCAATCCAACTTGATCCAGATTGTCAGGTCATTTGCCTTTGGGACGAGCAGATTAATATTGAGATTGGCATTTGGTCAATGGAACCTTATGAAGAATCGTTTGAGTTTATCAGACGCCATTTCACTTCGCACGGAGCAAAGCTGCCGCTACCATGATCCAAGGGCGATTAAAAGATGCAGCCGAGTTGGCGTAGGCGGTTTCTCACACTGCAAGTCAACCTCGCCAAGCGTTTGATTTTAGACGTTCGCTGGAAGCAATGATGCGTTCCGAGATGCCAGACCCGCAGCAACAAACCAAACGGCCAAAACGCACGGACGCAGTTCGTTTTCTTATTGTTGTCCTCGGTGTTGTAGTCCTACTCACCGTTTCTGCCGTGATGTGGCATCTGCCGCCACGCCTCAGCCCGGAGCAAGTGATCAACCAACTTGGTACGTATCGCTTTCCAGCGGGCAACAGCACGCTTCAAATCGCAAAGGATGAATCGGGAAACGTAAGTGTAACCGTGCATAACCAAACGACACGGTTCTATTTCATCCCGCACACGTATGCGGACCCGCCAACTACCTTTGAATCCGAGCGAGAATGGTTCGTGTCCGTTGACAAGTACCAACGGCTCTGGGTGTTTCACGGGCATCGGGACCGATCATGGGGTAAATTACGTGCAATGCCATCCGGCGGTACGATACCTCACGCCCCAGCCGTCTTGCTTATTGGAGAGTACTTCACTCCAAATGGTCGTCTGGTCTCCGGTTACAACCTCGTGTCACGGACTGGCGACTGGGCCGGTGTGCCTGCTGAATTCTTCGCCCGTATTCCGGACTGGGATAGCGTAAAAATGGGCAATGCCGCAGCGATTCCAGATTCAGCACCACCACTAACCAAGCAACAGGAATCACAATTGACGAGTCGAATCCGACAAGCCAGCTAACAATGCAATCATCGAGTCGATTGGCATAAACTCCAATTGCGATTCGGATTCAATTCCTGTGATGAAACTTGTCTGTGAGCATTTTTGTCTCCGAATGTTAGACCATCAAAATGGTCAAGTTGCAGACTTTTCTTCGGGGACGATCCAAAGCATGAAGGATTTCTCTGCGTTTCGAGATCGAAACCGGAAACTGCCTGAGTGATCATCCGATGACTACCATTCAGCAACACACAACAAAATCAGGACAACACCCATGAAACTTCTCTACGTCCTGATCCCGCTGCTCACTATGGTGTCGTTCGTATCCGCTGATGACCCAGTGCGTGAAAGGATTGAATGGATTGATATCTGGGTCACAGACGCTGACAAGACCGACCTTCCACGAGTCCTGCTGGTTGGCGATTCAATCACAAGAGGTTACTTCAATGCTGTGGAAAAGCATCTCGCAGGGAAAGCCTATTGTGCCCGATTGACCACATCGAAGTGCGTGTCCGATCCGACATTCAACGACGACTTTCAACTGATGCTGAAGCAGTACAAGTTCTCAGTGATTCACTTCAACAACGGTCTTCACGGTTGGGGATACACGGAAGATCAATTCCGTGATGGACTTGTGAAAACTGTTGTCGCCGTGAAGGAACATGCAGGTGATGCCAAGTTCATCTGGGCAACAACAACTCCTGTTCGAGAAAAGAGCGACTTGGCAACCTTCGCTGAAAAAACGGATCGAGTCAAAGTGCGGCTATGAGTGAATTAAAAGAGTCTGAAATCCGGAAGATGATCAACACGAGAAGTGTTACAAACATCTCGTTTGCCCCACGGGAACCCGCTTCCACACATGCCCGGAATTTCGGAAGAGAATTGAAAGTAAGGATTCATGAACGAACTTGATCACGAACTCTACATGCGTCGGGCGATTGAATTGGCAGGCAAAGTCCCAGCGGTGCCATTTGGAGCCGTCATCGTGGACCGGGATACCGGCAAAATGCTCGCCGAGGGTTGGAACAAGACTTCAGTCAACCCGACTTGGCATGGCGAGATCGACGCTATCAACACGCTGGCCTCATCCGATGTTTGTTTCAAGGGGAAGAGTCTCGTCTTGTACACGACAGCAGAACCCTGTCCGATGTGCCAAGTAGCGATCCTATGGACCGGCATCGAAACAGTCGTCTTCGGCACGTCAATTCGATCCCTTCAACGAATGGGCTGGCGACAGATCGACATTCTGGCGGAAGAAGTGGTTCGTCGCAGTCCTGCATGGAACTGTACACTGATCGCCGGAGTGATGGAGCAGGAATGTGATGCTCTGTTTGAATGGGCGATCGGTCAGCGTATAATCACAGCATGATTTGGCGTTCGTCGGTTCGTAACGAGAGTGTGTCGCATGAAACCTGCTTATCTGTTTGGCTGTTTAGCTCTGTTGATAGTGACCACGGCGATGGCAGAAGACACACCGATACCATTATTCGACTTCACTGAAGCCGACTCTGCCAAACAGTGGCAGACAGTCAACGATGGCGTCATGGGCGGCGTCTCTGAAGGAAACTTCAAGATCTCCAATGAGAAGACAATGGAGTTCTTCGGCACATTGTCTTTAGCAAACAACGGTGGCTTTGCTTCAGTGCGGTCGAAAGCCAGGAAACTCGGACTGGAAAAAGGCGATACACTGGTCGCCAAAGTTCGTGGTGATGGGCGGGAATACACGCTGAACCTCTACCCAAACAGATCAAGAACCGCCTTTTCTTACCGAGCCACGGTGCAAACCGAAAAGGACAAATGGATCGAGATCAGAGTCCCGCTCGATGAATTCGAGGCCACTTCGTTTGGTCGAGTCGTGAAGGAAGCCGGTGCTGTAAAACCAGAAGAGGTTACTTCCGTGGGTTTTCTCTTGGGCGACAAGAAGGCTGGGCCATTCAAGATGGAAGTCGAATGGATCAAGGTGGAACGGGCGAGTGCATCGAAATGAATCGTCTATTATTACCCTGCATCTTCAACATAATTGTCCTTATCCCGGTCGGGCTGCTCACCCTTTTCGGTGGTGAAAAGGGCGGACAAATCGCCTGCCAAAGTAAGTTCGCAGAGAGCGAAGGCTTTCGCACCATCCTTGGCTCGCTTTGGACGGCAATTCTCATTGGGTCGGGCATGGGGATGTTCTTCCCAGCTACTATGTCGCCGCTGTTGATGCGTCGTTCAAAGCATTTCTGGGTGCGTCCGAAGACCTTATCAGGAATATCCACGGCGTTGCCCCGGTTGCCGAACTCGATGGCGATGAAATTGGGTATCTGGTGGCGAAGGTGGCTGAAATTAAGAGGCAAAGGCAAAGGAGCAGAGTCATGTGGATTTTCACCAAACACGGCTTCTATTCGGCAGTCTGTGCCCGACAAGGCGATGGCAAACGCAACCAACCGGTCGATCCTGACCGCATCATGGTTCGTGCCAGAATGCAAACCCATCTCGAAGCCCTGAAGAAACGATTTTCCGATCTGCTTGAAGACTGTGAGATACAGGAGTCTGCTGGGACCGACTACGCTTTTCGGCTGTTTGTGTCAAAGACTGATTGGGTTCAAGTTCTTGCAGGACTGGCAGAAGAAACCGACTACGACAACTTCAAATCGGAAGTCGCCAATCATCAGGGAGTTGCAGGAGCAGCATATGAACATTCCCTGCACGATGTCTGGTCCGTGATGCACAATCTACAGAAGGGAACGAATTGTCATGGCACCATCTCACAACCTCCCCCTCTCCCAAGCCCAGCGAATTGCCACCGCTGAGGTGCTGCCTGAGTTTGCCGACCGTCTGAAGCTGGAAGAAAAGAATCCACGCAAGATTCCGTTCACAGTTGAGGAGCTCAAATCTATTCAGAAAAGCATACAGGCTGCACGTTCACATGCTGAAAACGGCATGAAGCGGACTTCACTGCGGCATGTCGTTGATGCCATCACTAAAGCTCTTGAAGTGGCTGAAGGAATTGGCTCAATCCCGTCCACTGACCGGCTATACCAGTTCAAGATCACATTGCTCAGAACCAACCCGTCGATCTGGCGACGAATACAAGTCAGGAACTGCACGCTCGACAAGCTCCATGAACGCATCCAGACGGCGATGGGCTGGAGAAATTGCCATCTCCATCAGTTCAAGATCAATGGCGAGCGTCACGGCGATCCTGAACTGATTGATCATGGACATGAGGAAGACTTCCAATGCGTCGATTCAACGCAGACTCAAATCAGCGATGTCGTACCTCCGACTTGAGAGCGATTCCAGTTTGATTATGAGTACGATTTCGGTGACAGTTGGCATCACGAAATTCTGTTTGAGGGTTGCCTTCAATCAAAGAAAGGCACTCAATACCCCGCTTGCGTTGAAGGCGAACGAGCTTGTCCGCCAGAAGACGTTGGTGGAACTGGAGGTTACTCAGAATATCTCGAAGTTCTTGCCGATGTGAACGATGATCGACATGAAGACATGCTTCGATGGCGGGGGAAGTTTGATTCAGCAAAATTCGATGCTGAGAAAGCAACGAAGAAGATGCGACGTGGATTGCCGAACTGGAAGCTGATGTGACAAAAAACAAGAACCCTACAACAACTGCCAAGTTCGCTCTGAACGATGGCGTTCGAGTTCGCTCCGGCGTGACAGACCCCGATTTCCCGGACACTCCTCTTGTTGGTTGGGCAGGCACGATTGTCGAAGTTCAGAGCCGCTGCCCGCCGACCTGTCTCATTCGCTGGAACCAGAGTACTCTTGCCAGCATCCACCCCGTCTACCGAAAAAGATGCGAACGGGACGGACTCACATTCGAGGAAATGTGGCTCGGTGAAGATGACCTCGAACCCAATACTGGTGAAGCAGTGACTCTTGAACAACCCACGAAGATTGTCACGCCGCCGTTGTCCATGGAAGATCAGGATGACCGGATCAGGGCTGTTTTTGGCCTAACCAGAGATGACCTCGTTCCCGACGTGAATGGCTCCGACCTGCGTACCTACTACAATTATCTGGCGGCAAACCTGAAATTCCCGTTTGACGCAACGTGGATAAGAGAAGCCCGCTTTGGCGGGAGTTGGAGGAGGCCATAAATGGCTCAACGCAAGAACCCGAATACCTCAACCAAACGCAAGATGTCCGAGATGATCTTGGAAATGGGGGCAGGCATCGTCGATGCAGGTGAAACAGTTGATGACAGACAGAATCGCCTTAACGCTACCTGTATGGCTTGGAATATGGCCTGCGTAACTTCGATAGTGCGACAGAAGCAACTTGAACAATACAGGGAAGGATATCTGCGACACAATCCTGACACCTCTCCGACTGATCTCGCCAACATTATCAAGGATATGGAATTGCTGATTGATCGGAAGCTGAAGATGTTCCCCAATGACAAACGGCAGATTGTCAGTGCCAGATCTGTCAGGATTGGGACGAATTTCCGCATCGAAATTGCGTGTGCCACATTTCAGTGACCATCATTGATGCGGTGTGCAAATCTGAAAGTGAAAAGAAGGAATTGAAGAGGGGGAAGTAATAATGAACCAACATGGCAAAATGTCCGAGGTCATGAAGGAAATGTCGGAGCGTTTGTTGAGGAACCCTGACGCAGTTCATTCTTCGGAAGCCGCTCATGTGGCGTTAATGTTCGCCAACATTGCATGGAATGAAACGGTTGGTCTTGGCCATGCCCGAAACGGCTACCGTTCGGTGTGGGAAATGATCGAAGCCGAGAATCCCGAAATGTGGAGTGAGTTCAAGTCGAACGATGTGAACGCCATGATTGACGAACTTGTCCATTACAAAAGGGAAAACTTCCCGGACGACCAACGGCGGATTCTCACCTGCGGCATCCCGGACGGTAAGGTTCGTGTGGAATGGCTGAACCCCGCTGCTCCGGGGGTGGATTCGCAATGGGAGATGACTTTGTACGGGCTGGTGAGAACCGGCGAGCGAGAGAAGGCGATTCAGTTCTTGCGGGAGACACGCCGCATGTCCCGAAACGAAGCGACACAAAAAGTACTGGCTGTAGCTGCCGAATTAGGAATCGGTTAGGCGGAAAGCGGACTTCGGACCTCGACTCCCATCGCATACAATTTCGACATTGAAGTATTAACAACGTGCCCGTATGCCCGAACACCTGACCGGATTTGTAGATCGAGTCACCCACTACAACCCGCAGCACAAATCCTTGGTGTGGGCTGCAACTGCATCAGCGTGAACAGAACAGGAAAAAAATGATTCTTGAGGAGCATGAAACGATTGTCCGGCAAATCGTGGACGAATCGAATCACGAACCAAAGGAGGCGGGCAAGAACCGTGTCCTCATGAAATGGCGTGCGAAGCTGGAAAAGGAACCGCCACATTTGCGGCTTCACCAGATTGACGAAATCGTGCGAGAAGTCCGGCGAAGGCTTGGAACCGCACCTTGATGCTGAAAGACTGGTTCGGTCTCGGACACATCTTGAGGTTGTTTATGAATCTCGTAAACTCTTGACGTCGCTCTATCAGGCACGTGGCGTCATTCAGCAGCCGGGAAAGTCTGCCTCTGTCGCTCTGTACTATCCCGATACGGAATATCTTCAATCCATCTTTCCGACGATCGCTGATGAGTTTCGGAAACGGGACTGGCCGATTCGAGTCTCGATGACGTGGCTCTTGACTACTTTGTTGGCCCGCAATCTTCTTCAATTCTGAAAGCAGCGACCTTGGATCAGCATTCATAATTTTTTGTTGGCTGGGGAACGTTGTCACTTATCAACGCCGGTCTTGCACAGTCGAAGGGGCGCAGTAGTCTAATCTGGTGGCTCTTTTCACTGCTGGTTGGACCGATTGCCACACTGCTGATCGTTCTGCTGCCAAAGGAACCGAACGCCTGACTCCATTCACCGATTTAACGGTTCTGCCGATCACACCAGCCTACTGTTTACTTCGGCAACTCTTTCGAACCTACGATGGTCAAGTTCATTCCGATCTGAACGCTGACGGACTTTTCGCCAACTTTGATATTGGCCTTTCCGTTCAGATACCAGCCCCGCGACCCGGTTGAAAATTCTTTGACTTCAGCAGTCATGGGGATGCCGTTGATAACGACTTCAACAGGCTTGGCATCGCTAACAAATTCAGCACGAGTGACGGGGCATGATGACTTCGCCATTTTGATTTCCTTCAGTTGACGGGTATATGGTTTTGCGAAGAGAACACTTGAGTCGCTTGCTGATCGCAGAACAATAACTGAAAGTGCAAATCAGCGAAGCAGTAATCATAACCGATTTTTCGTCGGCCATCCAAAACAGGTTGAAGGTTGAGACGTGGCGAAGAGACAGTCAAGTGGTGGAAAGATACCGGAAGACGTGCGACCGACCTTCGACACCGTTTCCAAAATGGTTGATGACTTTTGCCGTCAGCACCTCAATGACGAATATGCCGTTCTGTGTCGCACCCTGACGGAGCAGCTGGCCAGGAAACGGCCATCACCATTACTCAGTGGCAAGCTGAATACTTGGGCGTGCGCCATCATTCGTACCATTGAATCATCTCTTTTGTATTCGCCACTTCTGTACACAGTTTGCTTGGATGCGGCGTGATCCCGACACGCCCGAGATCAAGTCGATCTGAATCCCAACAAGTTTGAATCGTAGTCAGGATGAGTCCGTTCGTGCGTATGCCCTTCGCAGGCACGATACAGCAGATTGAATTCGTGGTCTGAAACCTCAAACAACCTGCCACGGAGTTCAGCAGCGAAATCAGCACCACGCAGACCATGATCGGCATCAGTGCATTCGTTGATCCGACGTGAATCATGAAAGACTGCAAACAGCGAAACAACCGTCACATTGGCTTCCGTCAATTTAGACAAGCGGAGGCCGTTTTCCAAAACTCGTGCCCAATGAGAAACATCATGATCGCCGTGAATCGGCAAGGCGTAGTCGTCCAGAATTTCATGGATGATCAGTTTCAGATTCACGATTTGACTTTGCCGGTCTGGTGTGCCAATACGCCCAGAGAATGAACAGTCCCTGCAATGGAAGCCTCAGAAAGTGAATGATAGGCGATGCAGAAAGAATCTCTTGATGCTGGTAGAGGTAAAGGTTCGCAGGAAACACAGCAATCAACAGAGCGACAATTCCCCACGCTGCCTTTCGTGAAGTCTGAGGAACCAGTAACAGGATTCCAAGGAGCACTTCAGCGACTCCACTCAGCAGAACCAGTTCCTTGTGCAGCGGCAAATACGGCGGCATGATCTTCAGGAAGAATGCAGGATTCACAAAGTGCATCGTTCCGGCAATAATCATGAAGATCGCCAATATGCACTTTGCGATCGCTTTGATGCGTTTCATGTACGGTCCTCAGTCGGGAACTTCAATGTGAGGGCTAAGTTTTTCTAACAACAGATCGATCAGTTCCGGGTCCATGAGTTTGTAGTCGTCGGGGATATTCAGGCATATAACTTCTTTACCTGCAAGACTGTCCCCGAAATTCTCTTCAAGTCGACGCCGGTGCTTCTTCTCCATTACGAAGATCATGTCCGCCCAGCCAATGTGCCCCGCCGTAACCTTGATGCGAGCATCCTTTTCCGTACCTGCCGATCTCACATCATACCCGTTGACACCGTTTAACATTCGCTCCGCTGTCAGACTTCTCCATTTGTTTTTGCTGCAAACGAACAGAAGTTTTGTCGGTCTGGAGTCATTGTCGGGCAATTTGAAAGCTTCAATGAACGTCTCTGGCTCCTGAGCACCCGACAAAGTGATCGTATTATTGATGATAAAGAAGGGAACGCCGGTTACGTCGTGTCGTCGAGCCAATTCCCCCGCCTCTTCAATCACATTCATTCCTTCATCGCCGTTCAGCATGGTTTCGGCAACTTGCTTCTCCAGTCCAGCCGCAGCAACTACGTCAATGATTGTCTGACGATTGCTGATGTCTCGGCCATCAGTGAAGTAGGCATGGAACAATGCTTCGACAACCGCATCCTGACAATCATGTTGATCAGCAAGCCAGATCAGTCGGTGAGCATCGACAGTGTTTGGCGTTCGTTCAATTTTGTCGAACGCAAAATGAATGCCTTCGGCTTCACCGACAGCAATGATTTTGGCATCCAGTTCCAGTGACCGCTCCAGGCTTCCAAATTTTCTGGTGCGATATTCCCTGCGGCTAATGCCTTCCTTCAGCATCGTTGGATTCAGTTGGAAAGGATGCCAGCGAACCTGAAGCTCATGCTGACCATCAAGAGCAGCAATCGCTTTCTCAAGCCGCCGTTTTCCGATGTAGCACCAAGGGCAGATCACATCAGAAATCACATCCACTGTTAAAGTTTGCGACATGGCATCTATCCGTTCGTGATCTTTCTGAATGTCAGGTTGATACGTTCGCCGACCTTCTGCTTAGTCTTTGGAACTTCATGTTGCCAAAATTGTTGCATCGTTCCAGCCATGATGATTAAGGTTCCATTGCCAGCCAGAAATGTCTTCGTCTCTCTGGTGACATTGTGCCTGATCCGAAACTTTCGAGTCGCTCCTAGAGACAGAGAGCCGATCACGCTACCCATCTCTGGTTCATCGTCAGCGTGCCAGCCCATGCTGTCTGCTCCTGAACGATAACGGTTCAGCAAACAATAATTGTATTCGCCCTGAACTGCTTCGATTTTCTCTTTGATTTCCAGCAGTGTTGCGGTCCACGGAAGAGCCGCATAGTCCATCCCGGAATACCGATAAGTAACACCAGCATCGCCGTAGGAGGAGATCAAACGTGGTTGCATGTAACCGAAGATTCCCGGCTTTTGCTCCCACTGGCATTGGTCCCGCAACTCGGCGAAGTATCGATCAGCGAGTGCGGACGGCAGAAAAGCGTCGTCGTAAAGGAGCAGTCCGCCGTCTGTGAGTTCAATTGTCTCCATCGATCAGTTGCTCAACATGCCGCAGTCATAACAGTCACTTTTCCTTGATCGACAAGTCTACACCACATTGCTTCAGTACAAAAACTGTAGCAACATCGAAGTTGACCAAACGATTGCACAACGGCGTGAACCGACGTGTCGAGATGGTGTTCCTGCCACTGAAAGCGATTTCGAAAATGGTTAAGAACTAATCCGTTCAGATTCACATGCTCAGATTCGCACGGTTTTACGGCACTTCTGATAGTTTTTGCATCCCCAAAACTCGCTTCCTTTCTGATCACCTTTCTTCGCCGAGCAGGAAATCGACATGCTTGCGGTCGATCTTGTTTCTGTACGATCGATTCTCGTTGGGGCGAGCAACAAAAAAGAGATGTCACCCAAATTCACTTTGGGGCAGACGTGATAAGATCCCTTGACTGCCAGCATCAGTACCCGGAAGAACGAAAATTCTGCGGCAGACAGAAAATCGTCCCTTTGTCGGTACGGCAACTGTTTGGAGTTCTGCGAACTTGCGGCAAGTCGAATGCCGAAAAGCCGTAGAAGCATCAAAGGGGTCAGGGTGTGCCGGGATAAACCGATTTGGAATAAAGAATGAAAGTGTCTTACGAGGAAGAACTAGCCAACTACTTCGGCCTTCAGCGGAGGGGCGGGACGGGTAACCCACGTATTCTCCGCGTGATGCTCACAACTTCTCGGCAATGAAACAGCCGTACTTCATCGCGCCGGTGTTGTAGGCATCGAGCAGCGTTTGAAATCGGTCAATGAAGATGACCTGCTCGGGATCAATCCACGAGGCGACTCGGCGGATTCCGAAACGTCGGACTCGGTTTCGGCAGATCTCCCACGTGCGTGAAACTCTGCTGGTCCAGTCGTGAACTCGAGTCATCTTCAGACCTGCATCCGTCAGCCACTGGACATAGTCCTTTTCGGACCCGAGCGACGGACAAAAGAATCCTTCGCAAACGGCGTAGACCAGTTTTTCCTGAGGAGCCGACAGCGGATCATCGCCCGCCAGCCACGCGCAAACGGCGACTTTGCCACCGGGCTTCAGCCACGTCGCCATCTTGCGAAAGAAGGCTGGCTTATCAAACAGATGTTCGGTGCATTCCACGCTCCACGCGACATCAAAGCTGTCCGCGGGGAATTCCACTTTTTCAGCATCCTGACAAATAAACTGAGTCTCGCCGGACGTGCCCGCGAGGAATGACGAGCATGCTGCGTATCTTCGCTGAAAAGGGCTGATGGTCACACCCGTCGCATGACAGTTGAGATGTTTGGCCAGATGAATGGAGGAGCCGCCCATTCCGCAGCCGATATCGACGACTTCGTCACCGCTTTTGATGCCCGCTTCAAGAGCCAGTTGTTCTGTCAACTGGCGAGCTGCCACGGTTGGTGATTCATCACCCGACCAAAGACCGTGGTGAATGTGCTGTCCCCAGAGAATTCGATAGAAGATTGTCGAGATGTTGTAATGCTGACGAATGATATCCTTGCGAACATCCGGGCATGAAATCATGGTGAATCAATCTGAAAAACGTGGCGCACGAAACGGACGGCTCATCCTGCCGTTGTGATATTACTTAACGGCTGCCGATTCTTCAGCAGCGACCCACAAGTCTCCGTGAATCACCAGCTGATCGGCTACACCAATTGTGCCGAGAGCCTTTCGGAAAGGCGTGATCCCATACTGCGTCTGCAGGATGCTGAAGTGTCCGCGAATATGAGTGAAGCCGTCTTTCGTTTCTGCTTCTGCCTCGAATTTCAAAGGGCTTTGCTTGCCTCGCAAAGTAAAATTGCCGGTGAGTTCATACAGCGGAATTCCTTTGCTACTTTTCCTGTCTGTCGACGTAGCCGACTTGATGGCAAACGTGGCGGTCGGATACTGGGCGACGTTCAGGATCTGTGCATTTTTCATGTTGTCAGTCACCTGGCGGCGAGTTGACAAGTCGGTTGAACCCTGAAGGCCGACGTAGCGCCGGGCCGCATCTGTATCCCCATCGAAGCTTCTCATGTCGAAGACAAGTTCGCCGGCGTCTTCGAGAGCACCCAGCTTTACGTTCCCACTTTTCAGTCGTCCCTCAATGCCGTGTTGATGGCCAAAACCTGTCTTGTCGACGAAAACATACACGCGACTTTTTGTCAGGCTGACCTGAGTCGGCTTGAGCGACTCCTCTGCCTCACTACCCTCAGTCGCCGGTTTAGCCTGAGCCGCCTGAAACGGTGCGGCCACTGCGGCACTGGTCAGCCAGAGCACGACGCCTGCCAGCGAAACCCCGGCCATCAGACTCAGAAAGCGACCGGAAGTGAATTCCGGCAGAGACTTTATTACGTTCATTTGGTCACCTCAACAAAGCCTGATGTTCACAAAATCAGATTCACGAGCAGACAAAGTTTCCGAAAAAAAAGCACCGGCGGATTCGCAGGCTGCAGCAAACAGGTTTTTCGAACAGTCACACAGCACAGGTTCTCGAATACGATCCAGCCATTCACTCGTTTGACGGTCTTTCGCGCCGTTCAGCCAGCGGCAGAATGAAAATACCCTTTGGGCCAGAGTCGCTAGCCGATTCGAGAGTATGAAAATCGGCTGGCGCCTCAGGCTCAACCTGATTGGTACGGTACGTTTGTTTCTGCCGCTCGCCTTCATGCGAAAAAGAAGCGAAAAAGATTCGGCGAATCCAGGCTGGTGTGCCCTGTTGGCATTCATGCAGCCTTGACCATTCCGTTTCAAGACGCCACAGTTCCATTGAATACTACATTCGTCGTATCCTTGTCGAGGCGGGTTCGGAAGATTGCCACCGGTACGAAGTGAATGCAGAGCCGTCATGGAGGAGAATAATGTGCCCGAGAGCCGACTGACTCGTTATGAACTCGAGCTGATGGACGTTGTGTGGAACCTGGGACAGGGGACTGTTCAGGACGTTTGCAACAATCTTCGCCGAGATCTTGCCTACACAACGGTCATGACCACGCTGAACCTGCTTGCGAATCGCAAGAAAGTTCTGGCTCGGGAAAAGGAAGGCCGCGCCTACATTTACAAGCCGCTGGTCAGCCGGGAAGAGGTTTCACGATCGATTCTGAGCGATCTGAAAGCGGTGCTCTGGGGCGACCATTTGCCGTCGCTGGTTTTGAATCTCATGGCCGAAAGTGAGACCAACGAAAAAGATGCGGCCGTGCTTCGGGAGGCACTGAAGAAGCTGGAGGAGAATCGATGATTTCCTCCCAGTTTCCCGAACTGCTGCTTTCTCTGACTCTGCAATGCACGTTCGTTTTGGCAGTCACGCTGGTGTTGGCTTTGCAGGCACCGACCAGCGACATTGCTGACAGGATCTGGTCACGCGGACATCTTTATGTGCTGCTGCTGTGCCTTGCTGCGATCCTGTTGCCTCATGTTCGGCTGATCCAGACGGACGGCATGATGGCCGTGATGAGTCAGATTGCTCACAGTGCAAGGTTTAGTGCGATCGTCGCAGTCCTGTTCCGTGTATGGCTGGTGGGAGTCACGATGCTCGTTTTCACGACGCTGTGGTCACTGTGTCGAACTACGCTGATGGTGCGCAACGCGGTTAAGTTTTCCATGCAGCCTGCCAGGTCTGGGTTCACGCTGGGTTCAGAGGAGACTCGTCGAATTCTTAAGTCGCTGAATATCAAGGTCCTTTGGTCAGAACAGGGCTCGGTTCCGTTCTGCTGGCAACTGCATTCTCCCGTGATTGTACTGCCGGAGGTTTTGTCCTCTTTTCCGGCCGACGAACTGGATGCGGTGCTGAGACATGAGCTGGCTCATCTTCAGTCGCAGCATCCGTTAAAGCTTTTTCTACAGCGCCTTGTGGAAATCGGCTTTTGGTTTCATCCGCTTGTCTGGGCCACGTCGCGTGAGGCCTCATTGCAGCGCGAACTGGCATCCGACCGCCTGGCCAATCAGTCGCCGTCTCAGGTGGCCGTGTTTTTGAAGGGCATGGTTCGGCTGAGTGATTTTTGTCGCGGAAGAACGTCTGAGCTTGCTGCTGGAATGGGGTTCGGCGGACACGGTCGGTCCATGATTCAGCGACGTGTCGACCAACTGCTCTCCCTGGACGGCTCACCGCGTCAGACGCCTCAGAACCACCGAGTGGTATCGGCGGTTTTAATGATGGCGGCCATTCTTGCTTCGACTGTCTGGGTTCCTTTAAATGCGCAGGCGACCGGACGAACGTTGTTTTCGCCATGGCCCGGGCTAAGTGCATCCATCCTGCATGAACTCGGGATTTCTGTGCGTGACTATGAAGTGGACACGCATCGCCTGCTGGAGCATGAACATGATGCCGAATAGAACGAACTCAGGTTCTCAGGCAAAATTTCCAGGGCCTGCGCCGCGAACAGTTTCAAAGGAAACAGTTTCAAAGCGAACTGGCCTGACGGTTCTTGAACTGCTGATTACGATGAGCATCATCGGACTGCTGATGGCCATTCTGCTGCCGGCTGTCCACACTGCGCGTGAGGCAGCTCGTCGGACACAGTGCAAAAACAATCTGCGTCAACTTGGCGTGGCTCTGCAGATGCACCATGACACGTTTCTGACGCTTCCGGCTGGCTGGTCAGTGATTCCCGGAACGCCGGCCGCTTCTGGATGGATTCCTGCACTGCTGCCGTTTCTGGAACAGGCCAACCTGGCTGAGGAAGTGAAACTTGTCTGGCCAGCCCGGATGCTCGAAAGCGATCACGCCGCCATACCTTCGAGCCCGAACACTGCTGAGCGAATGGTCGATCACGTGCTGAAGACATCCAGCATCTTTTCCTGTCCGTCAGATTCTGCGGATTCGACTTTTCTTCTCTTCGCTGAGGAAGAAAACGATGCCTTCCGCGACGTGCTTTCTGACACGGTCCTGATGGAACTGCCGCATTCCAATTACGTCGGCGTTTCCGGCATCAGCGATCCTGATGAACTGAGATCGCCTGCAGGTGAGGGCACTCTGATCCGTCAACAGAAGTTTTGTTTTCGCGATTTGACCCGAGGACTGAGTAACGTGGCGGTCGTCAGTGAACGAACAGCTCGCCGTTTGGCCTCCACTTGGCTTGGGTTTCACATGGCTGGGGAAGATGCACCCGGGCGAGTGGTTGGTTTTTCCTCGCTTGGCCCCAATCAGCCGAAAGCGGACGAATGTGAATTTGACAGTCGCCATCCGGGATGCGTGCAATCGCTTTTTGCCGACGGGCATGTGGAAGCGGTGGCCGACCAGATTGATCAGGAGGTTTACCAGGTCATGGCAAAACGTAACGAGTGATCACTGTCGTGTTGATGATGGGTTCTTCGCCCTGGCATTAAATCACTGCAGATGCAGATGCAGATCGGCCACCGCAGCTTGTGTGCCTGGTGAATCGCCGGCAAAAAAAAGCTTTTACCTGTTGCCGAAAGAGGCCTCCTGCAAAAATGAAAGTGAATCCTGCATTCATAAGTGTTGCTCTGTCGCGATCTTTATGCGCACCCAATTTTCCCTTCAATGGTCCGTTATGCCCCGTGATCTACGTTCACGCAATCTCCAGTCCGAATTGATGGATGATCCGTCGCTTGATCAGTCGGCGCATCAGCAGGCTTTGATTGGTCTACGTCGAATCAACTGGTGGAGCCGAACGGACACGGTCGTCTGGCGGGCTATTCGGCGTGCTATTGCCGATCGAAAAACTGACTCACCTGTCACAATACTTGACATCGCCTCCGGTGGCGGTGATCTCGCCATTCGACTCGCAAAACTTGCCCATCGGGAATCCGTTTCCGTTCGCATTCATGGCTGTGATATCAGTCCGACCGCCATTGCGCACGCCACCGAGCAGGCGGCCGCGGCCGGACTGAAAAATGTCACCTTTCTTCAGTGCAATGCGATCGAAGAACCGCTGCCTGAGCCACAGTATGACGTTATCCTGTGTAGTCTCTTTCTGCATCATCTGACCGCCGATCAGGGTGCCGTGCTGCTGAAGCGAATGAGTCAGTCGGCCAGGCGGCTGATGCTTGTGGACGACCTTCGACGAACTCGACTTGGCTACTGGCTGGCCCGTCTCGGCTGTCGCCTGTTGACTCGATGCCATGTCGTGCATGTGGATGGTCCTATGTCCGTGGAAGGAGCGTTCACAACCGACGAAGCGGCCTCCCTGGCGACTCGGGCCGGTTTGGAAAATGTGCTGATTGAAAATCACTGGCCCGAACGATTCCTTCTGTCCTGCCGTGCTGCGGCGGGAGGCGTACATGCAGATCACTGAGACACTGGCGGAACAGCATTTTGACGTGGTGATTATTGGTGCGGGTGTTGCCGGAGCCATGTCCGGTCTGTTGTGTGCTCGCGCCGGAATGCGAACACTGCTCATCGACCGTCAGCAGTTCCCACGTCCAAAAGTTTGTGGTTGCAGTGTGAACGGACGCGCTCTTAAGATCCTGAAGCAGGCGGGACTTGAGCCTGGACTTCGCGGGCTGGGTCCGACCTTTACGTCAGGGCTGGCCATTCATTATCGCCGACGCAAACTTCTGGTACCGATGCCTACCAATGTTGCGATTTCGCGGAAAGCCATGGACCAGTGGCTGGTTGACGAAGCGGTCGCGGCGGGGTGTCATTTTCTGGATGATGTGAAAGCGGTTGTTGTTCCCACCGAACACGAAAGACAAGCTTCGGAAGCAAACAGTTCCGTGGTGCCGGCGCCTCAACCGGTTGGCGAGCGTGAGATCGAACTGCTGCAAACTGGTAGCCTCAAGCGGGAAGTTTCGGATGCGTCTGATCTAAATCGCGACGCCGCCGCACCTCGTGTGTTCGCCAGGATTGTGCTTGTCTGTGACGGGCTTGGGCATCCGAGCCTGCACCGTTTCCCCGCGTTTCGGGCCGTTCCCGAGCCTGGGTCTCGCATTGGTCTCGGGGCCGTGTTTCCTCGCCGATCGGTCGACGACTGGATCAAGCCGGGAGAAATTCTGATGGTGGTTTCAAAGCATGGTTACGCGGGCGTCGTGGAAATTGAAAACCAACAATGGAATCTTGCCGCCGCCATTGATCCGAGCCATCTGAACGTCACCAGATCACCTTTGGCTTCTCTCGAAAGCCTGTTTCAGGCCGCCGGTGTGCCGATGCTGGATGAGCTTTCCAATGCTACGATCCGCGGCACTGTCCCGCTGACTCGCAAGGCCGAGCGGATTGCCGGCGAACGAATCTTTTTGCTGGGCGATTCTACCGGCTACGTCGAACCGTTCACCGGCGAAGGCATGGCTTGGGCGCTGACCGCGGCCGCGACGATTGTGCCGATGGTCCAGCAGGCGGTGTGTGCGGGATGGTCGCCTGACATGCTGAAGTTGTGGCCAACGATGTTTCGGAGAATTGTTGGACGAGAACAAAAAATCTGCCGACTGTTGTCTGCGGCACTTAAACGCCCGTGGATGCTGCCCCCCATTCTGACTACCTGCCAAATATTCCCATCACTCACACGACGTCTGGTCAGTCAGATCAATCGTGTTCCTGAAGCTTTGGAAATTTCCTGATGACCGTTTTTCATATTCTTGGACTGGGCACCGCGCTGCCTGAACATTCGATTTCTCAGGTCGGTGCGGCCACGTTCGCGACAACTGTGGTTGTCCCTGAAGCCGGTGAGGCGACTCGCGTCCCTGCTTTAATCCAGGCACTGTACCGGCGCGCGGGCGTTCAGACGCGTCACAGTGTTCTGCTGGAAACCTCGGACGACAAGGAAGCCACGGCAGAGCGGTTCTATCGTTTTGCAAAGGACGCCGACGACAAGGGACCGGGCACTGCGGAACGAATGAAACGCTACGAAAAGGAAGCTCCGCTGATGGCAGTTCGCGCGGCCGCTGCGGCGATCGAGTCCGCGGGCGTCGAGGCTTCTGAGATCACTCATTTAATCACCGTGTCCTGCAGCGGTTTCAGCGCTCCGGGAGTGGACCTTTATCTGATCGAAAATCTTGGCCTGCCGGCGACAGTTTCGCGGACTCATGTGGGCTTTATGGGTTGCCATGGTGCGCTTAACGGCTTGCGAGTCGCCCGGGCGTTTGCTGCTGCAGATCCAAACGCGGTGGTGATGCTGTGCGCGATCGAACTGTGTTCACTGCATCACCAGTATGGCTGGGATCCTCAAAAGATTGTCGCCAATTCGCTGTTCGCTGACGGAGCGGCCGTGGTCATCGGCCGCGGTGGTCCCAAAGCGCCGGATGCAGACACGCCGTTCACCAATCATGCACACGCGACTGAGTTCCCTGGATCGCTTGTTGATAATTACTCGTGCGTCATTCCCGAGACGGCCGAGATGATGACGTGGAATATTCGCGATAACGGGTTTGAAATGACTCTGTCGCCGGAAGTGCCCGGCGTCATTACAAGAATGCTGCCTGGAGTACTTGAGCTGTTTCTCAGCCGCAACTGTTTAACACTGGCAGACATCCGGAGCTGGGCTATTCATCCGGGCGGGCCTCGTATTTTGGCTGCCACAGCGGAAGCCGCTCAGCTGTCGGAGGAGACGATGAATCCTTCCGTGTCCATTCTTCAACGCTGTGGAAACATGTCGTCGCCCACTGTTCTGTTCATTCTGGAAGAACTGAAAACTCGCGGTGCAGAGCTGCCCTGCATGATGCTCGGCTTTGGCCCCGGCCTGAATGTGGAAATGGCACTGCTTCAGTAACATGCGACTCACCGCGTTTCCGGTTCAACGTGTTTTTTGTGGTGTGAACGCTCATGCCGTTTGACCTGAAGGCGTGCGGCCCGCAATATGCGACCGCCCACGCTCACTCCACTTCAAGTCATCCTGACCGACGACAGGCAACTGATGAACCACAACCCGGAGCCTCACGAACATTCTTCGTTCCCGTTGCGTCAAACTGTGATCACTGCTGAAACGCTGCCAGGCAGCAGCAGCTCTGTCACAACTTTTGCGTGGATTGTGGTCCTGCTGCTTTTCCCTGTGGCCCTGTTGAATTATCTCGACCGCCAGATGTTGGCCACGATGAAGTCATCCATGGTGGAGGATATTCCGGGCATCGCCAACAAAGCAAACTGGGGAATCGTGCTCGGATCTTTTAAATGGGTGTATGCGATCCTGAGCCCGTTTGGAGGATACGTCGCAGACCGCTTCAGCCGACGCCTTGTCATCGGGCTCAGCCTTTTGATCTGGTCGGCAGTCACGTGGTTGACGGCGTATGTGGATTCTTACGAGATGTTGATTGCCACGCGCGCTCTGATGGGCATCAGTGAAGCGTTCTATATCCCGGCAGCGCTGGCTTTGATCACCGATTTTCATACCGGCAGTACTCGGTCGCGAGCGGTGGGGATTCATCAGACCGGAATTTACTGCGGATTGATCGTCGGCGGACTGGCGGGCTACGTTGCGGAATCCCCGATGCTCGGATGGCGGTGGGCATTCTCGGCCTGTGGAGTTGCCGGCGTTGTTTATTCGATACCGCTGTTTCTCTTCCTGCGTTCCCCTGCACGAGCTGTCACGCGCGAAGCATTGAGCCCCGGTGAGGCTGTGACGCAACTGCTGACCAATCCGAATTATTTGCTGCTGGTGCTCTACTTTACTCTGCCGGCCATCGCTGGCTGGGTCGTCAAAGACTGGATGCCGGATATCCTGAAAGAGAAATTTCAGCTCGGACAGGGACGCGCTGGTCTGGTTGCCACCTTCGTTCATCCGGCCTCAATTTTGGGAGCTGCGATTGGCGGGTATCTGGCCGATCGATGGATGAAGCGTTCAGATCGAGGACGCATCTTTGTGAGTGCGCTGGGAATGGCGATGTTTCTCCCGGCGTTGTTCAGCGTTGGAAATGCGTCAACCGCCGCGATTGCTGTCGCCGGTTTAATTCTGTTTGGCTTTGGCTGGGGATTCTTTGACTGCAATAACATGCCGATTCTGTGTCAGCTGGTGCGGCCGGAACTTCGAGCCACCGGGTACGGAATCATGAACCTCGTCAGCATCAGCTGTGGCGGTTTTGGCGACTGGGGATTCGGTTATCTAAGGGATCGGAATGTGCCGCTGAATGTGATCTTCGGTGCCTTTGCCCTGATCGCTGCTCTGTCGATTGTGATTGTGCTGCTTATCCGCCCGAAAACAACCGCGATGTAGGCTTCGTCCCGAAGTAATATTGCGTCGGGGATCGGGTTGAGACTTCTTCGGCGTCACCAGCGAATACGATGGCAGACCAACAACGCTGCCTTTGCAGGGCTCTCAAACGCGCTGACCGAACGGTTGTGTTTTTGCGAACAGACGATGTTCAGACATCTGTTCATCGGACGTGCTGACTGGTTTCTGGTACGCCAAAGCGGATGCTGATGGGCCCCAGGGACGGATGAAGACCGAGCGCCCAGACGCGTGGCAATCCGATGGTAGCGGAAGCCGCGACGGCTTTCGGAAGGCTGGATTATCAAGCAAGAAACCGAAACGCTGGGCGCGTTCCGCTACAAAGTGATTGCCACTGAGCGTTCGCCCGGCCGCTGGACTGCTGATTAACCTGATGTTTTGATTAGACAAAGCTGTCGAAAGTGGGGAGGTTCGCCCCCTCGAAGCGATCTTTTGACGTCGATCCAGTGTCGTTGTCGCTGGTTCCGAGCGTGCGTTCGGGAGGAATGTAAATTCGCTGGAAGTAAAGAATTTTCAGTCTTTAATCACGCATTGGTAAAATGGTAAAGAGATCCGCCGACACGGAATACACCGTGTCAGCGGTCACCGAGTCCGGTAATCCGAGTTTCTCCGAAAAACAGTATTCTTGCGAGAAAATAGGTGTGATACAGTTTCGCATCATGACGGGCACGAGAACAGTTTGTATCTTGAATCGTGACGGAGCGGATGCTGGGGAGCATCCTCTTTTCGAGGAACTGGGTTGATTTAGGCTGCCGGACCAAACACGGAACGACTGTTGCTTAAACAAGCTTTCAAAGGGTTGTTTTCGATCAGCGGTGCCGCTTTTTAAGAGGCGTCTCTTCATCTGCAGCCCCTGCAAAACTGGGTCAAAAACAGTGGGATCTGTTTTTCGCAGCGCATTGCTGCACAGAGAGTAATTCAATGAACGTTTCATTCGGAACGGTCAATTTTGGCGTCGGGGCGTCAGGAATATGTTCAACAGGAATGGTCTGGGCACTGCGTTGCTTATGCCTGACCGGCTTGGGGATTTCTGCGTATCTGGCGTGGACCGCGATCAACATGTCGCCGGTCTTCGGATGTGGCGGCGGCGAAATCATTGACTGTGGCCACGTGCTGAACAGCAAGTGGTCGAAGGTCATGGGCATCCCGGTGAGTGTGCCCGCCTGCGGTCTGTATGCCAGCCTTCTCGCGATGCTGACTTTCGTGCGTCGCCCGGGATCAAAGGCGCTGACTCAACTGCTATGGAATGCCTTGACAGCTGGTGCCTGCATGGCCGGTCTGGCGGCTTTGTGGTTTATTGGGCTGCAGATTTTTGCCCTGAAGCACCTATGCCCGTATTGTCTTGCCGTCCATTGTTGCGGGCTTATTCTGGCTTTCCTTCTTCTGCGTAACCGGTTCACGACAATGCACCAAAAGCGGGTTGTGGCTTCGCTGAGCGTGCTGGGTGTGGCCGTCATGATTACCGTGCAGGTGATGACACCGGAGCCAGAGAATTTTGAAGTCATTCGCTACGATAGACTCGCGACAGTCGACGAAAATTCAGCGATGTCGGTCGAGGGGGATGAAGAAATCTTCGCCGCGCCTTCTGAAGTGTTCGAAGCTCCGAGCGAAGTTTTTGAGGCCCCAGGCGAAGTTTTTGAAGCTCCGAGCGATGTTGCAGAAGTCCCGGCAGAGGAAAAGAATGAGTCCGCAAAGCTGCCTGCCGAAAATACACAGAAGGATTCTGCCAAGGCTCAGTCATCTGAGCCCGTTGTTTCTTCTACTCTTCTTTTGATTGTTCCGCCGCGTCTGCAGATGCTCGCAAACCTGCCAGGCTTCCTGGTTCAGGACGCTGCGCCAGCTGAAAATCCTAGCCCGGCGGACGGCCCGACAGGCGAAGAACAAACAGCCGAAGAAAAGACAAGCGATGCGGCAGAAGCGGCAACTCCTGCAGCCACAGGTACAACTGCCGACGAAAGTGCGGAGAAAAAAGAAGAGCCGTCTCAACCTGCTGACACTAAGCCCGTTGATACCGAGTCTGGAGACAAGTTGGTCGAAACAGCCAAGGCCGACGAGGCCCCACCAGCGGCTCCTGCACGCAAGGTCGTCACTGTAGCTGGAAATCGTGTGACTTTGGATGTCAAGCAGTGGCCATTGCTGGGCAGTCAGGATGCTCGCTATATTTTTGTAGAGATGTTTGACTACACCTGCCCGCATTGCCGCAATACGCATTTTGCAGTCAAAGGGGCGTTCGAACAGTACGGAAGTGATCTGGCAATTATTGCACTGCCAGTGCCTTTGGAACGAGCCTGCAATGATGCGGCGGGTGGTGGCGGAAAACCAGGAGCATGCGAACTGGCCCGAATTGCAATCACGGTCTGGCGTGTGAACCCATCGAAATTTCGTGATTTTCATGACTGGATGTTTGAGTCCACACGATCAACGGCTTCCGCACGGGCTCATGCGGAGAAGCTTGTCGGGGTAGAGAATTTCCGAAAAGAATATGGCTCGAAAATTCCAGGAGAGTACGTAAAACGACATGTCGACCTCTACAAAAAGGTCGGAGCGGGTGCTGTCCCAAAACTGTTGTTTCCAAATTCCACCATCAATGGGGAAGTCAACAGCAAAGAGACTTTAGTCAGAACAATTGAGCGTGAGCTGAAAGATGTTGCCACTCGGCAATTCTGATGAGTGGCTCACGGTAGACGACCATCAACAGCCGAAAGTGGTCCACGACGTCGGGTCCTGGATCTTGACAGGAACCATGGCAAATCGCTGGGATCTTATTCGAGTCTCTCTTGCCCGTCGGTTCTTTCTTGCCGCTGTTTTGCAGGCTCTGGTTATCCTGATACTGGGGCTGCTGCTTTGTGAAATCTTCGGCCGCCAGCCTCCGTCAGAGAAACTGAGGCTGCCTCCGTCGTTTCTGGTAAGCACTTTTTTTCTGGCCGTTGGCAGCTACGCCGTTGAACGGGCTCACGGTCTTGTGAAACGCGAAAAGCAGACGGAGTTCCGCATATCCCTGCTGTGGTCACTGGGATCCGCCATGGCGTTTGTCTCGGTTCAGGGCTACGGACTGTGGGCCATGGACAAGGGATTGCCGGGGCCGCAGGAAGCTCAGGTGGGCGTACACGGTTTTGTGGTAATGCTGACTGCCCTGCATGCCATGCATTTTATCGTGGCCCAGTCTGTTCTGCTTTGGGTGACTCTGTCCGCGTTTGCCGACCGATACGATCACGAATACTTCTGGGGCGTCACGTTTGCCGGATGGCTTTGGCACGGCTTGGGCGTCGTCTGGTGCGGCATCCTGTTTGTGTTCACCATGGCCTTTATCGCCTGACGCTTTAGCATCGTGCGGCTTCTTAGAGTCGCCTTGCGCTCCGCGAAAGCAGCGTATTTGCAACTTTCGCAGAGCGAAAGGCGACACTTATTTTTCGCTCGATGCCCAACCCAACCTGGCAGTCACTCGCGGCCAATCAGTCATTGCGGTGAGGTAAGCTTCAAGGCCACTTCCAGAAACTGATACGAAGCGGCTCGCGAGGATGCAGGAAACGAATGCGGGACATCAGCCGTCACGGTGCGAAGCGAAGAATTCCCATCGTAAAGGCGGTACACATCCGCCGCCGACTTCATCACATCGCGAACGCCGGACGCAGCGAAGTCAATGTCCTGCTCGGCGACGCACGCCAAAAAGGGTCGAGGAGCGAGAGACGCGATCAGCTCGTGAAAATCAAACGGGACTCGGCCCGCGTCGTTGCCAAACACGGACGCGATGCGTGGCATGTAGCGAGGCCCCGACCAGCTGGGCACATCATCGCTGGCCAGGCTTGAGAAACCACAACTGGAAACAATCGCCTTTAGACGCGGTTCAAACACAGCCGTGAAGATCGCGTTATGGCCTCCCAAAGAATGCCCGATGCAGCCGATCCTGGCGGCATCCACATCCGGCAGCGATGTCAGGAAATCGATCGCTCGAATGTTGTCCCAGACAGCCTTCATGGAACCACTGGAATAGCCATGGCTGGCGTCGAAGTCATAAGCATGTTCACCAAACGACGGATAATCCGGCGCCAGCGTGATGAATCCACGCTCCGCCAGTTCAAGCGCGTACTTCATCTCGGGATCTCCCTGCACCCCGGCCGTCTCATCTTTTCCATGGGACGTGGTCTGCTGAAGACAAAGGACAGCCGGGCCAGCTTTCTTCGTCGAAGAATCATCGGACGGTTCATTCATGGCCAGGGGCAACAGCAGGAATGCGGAAACGCGGTCTGTCGAATCGGACTGATACGTCAGGCGACGACGGAGAATAGGCCGAAAAACTTCCGGAGGCATCAGTCGCACTTCGTCAACAATCACCGGATCCAAAGGAACTCGACTGAGCGGCGAAGGCAGACTTCCCATGACACGCTCCAGATGCTGCTTGATATGAGCGCGGCGAATGTTCCAGTCGTCTGCTGACGAAACTGGATGCCGCGCTCCGGTATCGTCCAGCCAGTGAAGTAAGTTGCTGTGACTGCGATACTCAGGCGGCCCCATCGCGGGTTCAAACGCCCCAACAGGATAACCCTGCCCGTACGAAATCACGAACTCGCCATTCGTGGTCGCATACCGAATGGATTCACGGCGGTCAAAATCGGACGCACCATCCCGACGCAGGGATTTGCTGCCGCCAGGTTTCAAAAATTCGCCCGCAACCTTCAGCACAATTTGTGTTCGGTCACCCAGCGAATGTCCAGTGCTGCGAAACGCTTTGCCATCGATCAAATCCGCCGTGATATAGTGAGGCTGCACGTCGATGCCAGCCTGCTGCATGAGCCCGACCATTTCGACAGCGTCAGTGTACGGGCACGTTTTGTCATCCACTCCATGCACCACAACAATCTTTGATGTGGCTTTTAGCCGTGTCATTTCGGCAAGATGCAGCGGATGCCCGGCGAAGCGAATTTCCTGAGCATCCACGGACAGAAAACCGGGAGCGGCGACATCACGGCTCCATCGCGCATTCAGATCACTGCCGCCTGGCAGGTTAAACGCAATGTCATCCGAAAGTTTCTTCATGCCGCACATGTCGATCACGCACGCAAAGGTGCGGGGGGCAAGTTTGTTGGCCATCAGCGTGACATTGCCACCGCCGGATCCTCCGGTGCAGAACAATCGATCGTCCGAATAGACGATGTTGCGCTGCTGAAGCGAATCACGAACGTACCACAGGGCTCGCAAGGCATCGAGCGCCTGCAGGTATCCGAAATCGTAAGGTTCGGGGCCTTTAATGGAATCATCTGGTCCGCTTTGCAGATAATTCACGCACACTGCAACGACGTTGAGTTCTGTTGCAAGAACCCCGGGAGCCGCGGTGCCGACGCAGTCGACACCGCCCCAGTTGTGCAGCGAAAGCATAATTCCCGTTTCCGCATTGACGCTCGTCCGCTGCCCGTCCGGGAAATGAATCAGGACTCGAACCTTGCGTTCACCAGGCCGCATTGGCCATTCCTGTGCAGGAATCTCAACGGCGGCATCCTGGACCGGAAACTCAGGCCACGTCTGTCCGTTGACGATTGGGCAGGTTGCAAGCAGAACACATACCGTGAGTTGAAACTGAAAGACGCAGCGCATTTGAGAATTCCCTTTGACTGACAACGGCTTACCTGAGTTCGATTCAGGGAAGAATAACGCAACCGGTCATCGCAGGTGTAGCGATGTCGCGTGGCGAGAGAGCCAAAGGCGGGCTGCGACTGGGCTGTTGAAAATCTGGAATAGCGGTCCGCTGTAGTTCACATGGGAATTGTTGCGATGGTTCTGGAGTGCGAGGCGGCGTTTTGAGAGGAAGGTTTGCCCGAGGTATTGCTTGATCCAATGTTGCACGTTCTTGCCGGGGACAGAGACCAGCGCCTCGCAGATCGTTTCAGGAGTCAGTCTTCCGACGAGAGCACCGAAGGCGGGAAGGAGACCTGACACGAAGCCAGCCGTACTTTTCTTCCAGTCGCTCGGCCGTACCATGTCGCAACACGGTTTCCGGTTGTCGATCGAGCACAAACAGAATCGCTTTGCCCCAACGCAGCAGTGACGCGAGATTCATATAGCGTGCTTTGCTGCGTTGCGAGGGTGGCATCAGGAAGGCCAGTTCCGTCTGTTGAACTTGGACCTTTGTCTGTCCGGCCTGGCTGCAAAATGAAATCCACCGTGCGTCCTTGTTCAACCGTGCTTTGAGCAGTGTGGCGGCTTTATGTGTGATGTCGTAAAGAGGAACGGTTCCCGAGTGTGACGCACAGAACAGCGTCACGCCGCCATACAAATCGCTGCCGTGATCGCCGAGAATGGCTCGTGGCACGCCGTTGATTCTGGCGGTGGATTCCAACTGTTCGAATACCACGTGCTTGTCGGAGTGTGTGATCGGAAGAAGATTCAGCAACTGCAGATCCGCCAGACTCAGAGCTGTTCCGGCCGCAGGCATGTCGCGTAAACGCAGTCCCAGAATGACAAGGCACTTTTCCTGTCCGATTTGCACTGTGTGGTCCACGATCCAGATGGAATCAACGCCCATCTCTTTCGGACGCGGCAACTGGAACAGCCCGATGCGTTGCAACCACGCGCGGCATGTCGTGTGATGAGGAGCTTCCCAGTTCAGGCCAAACATCTTCGCAACAGAATTCACCACCCGAGACGCCGCTCGAAACCCGGTGCGTGCGTTCAAGATCAGTTCCGGAATGACAAAACTGATTTGTTCATGCGAATACTGCTGACCAGGAACACGTGTCGAATAGATTACCGACGCAGTGACTTTTCACTGGCTTCGGCGCGAGTTGCGGAAGCCGTGGAGTTACGATGTCGCGTGAGCGAAAAGCCGAAACGCTTGGCGTGTTCTGCGACCCGAGGACCAGGCTGCGATGAAGTCATGGTTAACTTCTGCTTCGATCACAGGTATGCAAATGACGCCAGTTTGTTTGCGAGCCAGCACCATCGCTGTGCGGCATCCGGAGGTAACGCTGGCAGTCGGCCGTAGATGCTGGTGATCGCTGCGGGAATCTCTTTTCGCTTCTCCGGAAACCGAGCGTCCAGCAATCCGGCGAAACGAATGAAATCGCGAGCGTGAGATCGGCTGCCCAAAAGCGGGGCCGCGATTTGCGCTTCAAAGATGTCCTGTTCTGATGTTGGGTTGTTGGCACTTCCAAAATCTGACAAGGCCAGATAATTCAACTCGGCACCTGTCTGAAACGGCGACACTTCGCCAAACAACGAGATGCCATCGAAACCGGAAGACACGCTCTGCTGCACCATTTGGGCGATCCATTCCAGAGCCACCTCGCCGCGAAAAGCTCCCCAGCCCCAGTCGGTCCCGACATGGGCTCGCATGACATGACGCAGTCCAGCGCCGGAGACTCGTCCCTTGTCGGTCCATGTTCGATCAGGGTCGGCCTGTCTTAAGTATCGATCAGCCACCCACTGGACGAAGACTCCCCGCGGAAACTTCTCCAGCGATTCATCAGCCCAGGCCGCCTTCCCGTCACCAAAGCCGGGTGCCGCTTTCGGCCCTGCGTATGGCTCGGGATGCGAATAGGTCTCACACACGATCCAGGCGTTTGGCGCGACGGAGCGTACCGCATCAGCGGCCAGCGGGTACATCAGGGCCATGTCTTCCCAGGAAAAAGTGTCTGCAGGATGCTTCCGGCGATCTCGGCACAGCGAACATTGACAGACACCGGTATCGCCAGTTTCGATCTGAACGCCACCGAGTTCAAGATTCTTGAACAACCAGGTCAAAGACTCCGCCACGAATTCCTGGTTCTCCGGTCGCGAGGGGCAAGCATGATAAAACCCACGTGGGCCAGGTGTGCTGGTATTGCTGAGCCGGACTCTGTTTCCGACGGCATCAATGCTGAAGTTTGTCGAATTGCCCTCGGCATCGACGGCGTAGAGTTCAGGATTTTCCTGCAGGTGTCGCTCCAGATTGTACGGTGAGTCGCCTTCGTAATAAACGCCGCCATACGCATTCAGCCCCACGCCACACAACAGCTTCACATTCTCCTTCTTCGCGACCTCACACAGTCGTTTGGCCGATTCCAGCCCACCGTGTCCGTCTCGCAACAGCCCCCAGACCACGACCGCGTCGACGCTGTTACGGCCGCACCAGCGGAGCAGAGCGGTATAGTCGTCGAGGAATGATTGCGTGGTGCGCCCATATTCGTTGCACGATCCATGCGTGTGAGCACCCAGCCGATTCAGAGCCCATTCAGTGCTATGATCCCAGGTCCAGAACATTCGCGTCTTTATTGGCGACTCGTTTTGAACCGCCGGTGCAGAGGCAGAGTCACAGGTGATCGCCTGTTTGGAAAACGCAGCCTCACTGATCGCGGCGCCCACGCCACAGGCGGCACTCCACTGAAGCATGTCACGACGATTTAGAGCGCCCATGAAGACAATCTCCTGACAGGGAAATTCTGGCCGAAAGTTTTTGTCGCTGTTCAAACGATGTGCGGTTCACCGTTTGTGTGCGGTTCACCTTGTGTGCGGTTCACAGCGTCAATCATCAGTATCGCCTCGTATGTCCAAGTTGCGCAACATAGCGATGTCGGAGGAAACATGTACCCAAAAACAGTACAAGTTGGCGCACACGTCAGGATTTCAAGGCATAAAAATCCTGGGAGACTAAAACACTGATTGCCGCACATACTACCAGTCAACAAGAGGACATAAAATGACCCGCGTAAGGCCGATCTGCCAGCTTATCCTGTTGCTGAAACTGTTCGCACCAATTGTTCAGGCACAAGAACCTGATCTAAAAGAGCCCGTCGTTCGCGATGTTGGAGCCAGGCGTGAGTTGTTTGTTGATCGCTTCCTGATTGATCGGCTGGACAACGCAACGCTCAAGCTGCATGAACCGCGACTCGCGCCGGCCATGACTGAGCCCGCCGATAACCTGGAATATGGCACGGTCATTAAAGACGGTGATCTGTTCCGGCTTTACACGCGAGACGGTCGCGGGGCGAAATTCGATGGCGATACCACCGAGGTCACTCGCTACTGCGAAAGTCGCGATGGCATTCATTGGACGAAGCCGAAACTCGGATTCTTTGAAATCGATGGTTCCAAAGACAACAATGTGATCCTGCATGAGGCTCCGTTTTGCCATAACTTCTCCCCGTTCCTTGATCAGCGTCCTGACGTTCCACCTGAGCAGCGTTTTAAGGCGCTGGCGGGAACAGTGAAGTCGGGATTGATGGCATTCGTATCGGTCGATGGCATTCATTGGAACAAGCTGCGGCCTGAGCCCGTCATCACTTACACAAAGGAGTACGCATTTGATTCGCAGAATGTGTCATTCTGGTCGGAGTCCGAAGGCTGCTATGTCTGTTATTTCCGGCACTTCCTCGACAATCAGCTGCGATCGGTCTGTCGCACCACTTCGGCTGACTTTGTAACCTGGTCCGAGCCCGTGCCGCTGAAGCCCAATTTTCCCGGTGAGCATATCTACACCTCGCTGACTCATCCGTACTTCCGAGCCCCGCACATCTACATCGCCACGCCGACGCGTTTTCATCCTGAGCGAGGCGAGAGCACCGACATTCTGTTCATGACAGCTCGCGGTGATCTTGCCTACGATCGCACGTTCCGCGAAGCTTTCATTCGACCGGGACTGGATCCGGATCGCTGGGGCAATCGTTCCAACTACGCCGCGCTCAATATTGTGCCGACAGGTCCGATGGAGATGTCAATTTACACAACACCGTTCCGCCGGTTCACTCTGCGAACAGACGGCTTCGCGTCAGTGCATGTGGGAGCTGACGTTGGCGAGTTGGTCACTCACCCGCTGCGTTTCACAGGTAAAGAACTGGTGATCAACTATTCGACCAGTGCCGGCGGCAGCGTGCGATTGGAAGTAGAGGATGAGTCCGGCAAGCCGATTCCCGACTTCACGCTGGCCGATAGCCGTAACTTCGTTGGCGACACGATCGAGCAACCGTTCAGCTGGAAGAAAGGAAGTGATCTTTCGTCGCTCGCTGGCCAGCCGGTGCGGCTGCGGTTCGTCATGCAGGAGGCGGATCTGTTTGCGATCCAGTTTCGCGACTGAGCCTGGCACCGTTGGTGCCAGGTAGGTCAGAACTCGCTCTGGGGTTCGTTCACCAAGTCTATTCGGTATAACTCGCATGCCGAACGACTCACGGGTTATGCACAAGACAGTAGCCATCCGCACGGTGACTCGAGGCTACAATTTTTTTGCATCGATGGAAAAAAACGGAGAGGGGGGGAATCGCCGCGCCGACTTTCTGCAACTCCTTTAATCATAAGCACTTGCAGGCGTAAGTTCAATGCTGAGTGAACTTTCCATTTTCCGGATTGATCACTGCTGATCATTGGTGATCAGCGCTGTTGACGATGAATTCGACCTTGGTTTTCACAAATGTTTCACAAGCTTCGAGGATTGTGGACGTGGGCCATCTTTCTGCTCCGCGAAGCGCGGCCGTAACCGCACGCACATGGACTTTCAAACTGTGGCACCAGAAACTCTCTGCCACTTGTCGGTTCGTGGCTGCAGTCATGCGTACAGGTTCTTTCCTGTCGCGGATCATTCCTCCACACGTCCTGCTCTGTGCAGGTCCCATTGATTTCCAATACTCATCCACGGTTTGCGTTCGTCCCATGAACTTCCTCCGCGATCTGGTTATCAATAACCAGATGGCATGCAGACCTTGTACCCCTGTCCGCCGTTCCAGCGGCTACAAGTCGGAGTCAAGAACTGCATGAAACGGGCAGTCATCCTTCTGCTGCAGAACTTCTTCGACAGGCATCTGAATTCAACAGATGTCAAAATTCAACTCGTTCCCAAAGCTGATCTCGATGTCGATTCTCCGAAGTTCACTGCCGATCGAAGCAAGCTTTTGAAGTGCGATCGGGTGGTCTAATTCTCGTTCGGGTTTCCGCAAAAAAATCGAACATTCCGTGAACCATTTCGACTTGCTGTGCGTCTCAAGGGGCAACCCGCTGGCACGAGCCAGTTCAATCACACGAAATTCTGGAGTCTCAGTTCAATGTGTTTCTTACGGCCAAGTTTCATAAGCAAAACCCTGGGTACAGGGCGACATGCCGATCAATCGGTGCGTTTCAATGATGAAATGTCGCTCCCCACCCAGAGTCTGCGCTTGTGACACCTTGGCCGTATTCGGAGACCTTCTCCCAAAGCCCGGTGTCATCTCGACAGCGGGCTTTTTTCGTGGCTGCGATGTTCACACAAATCATGGGTTAGTAGCTGAGACGGCTTAGCGGCGGACTGAAAATCCGCAGACGAGGATTCGAGCGCCTCCTGACCCGCTCTGAGCACTTGGTGCGCGCTCAACATGGCCCGTTCGACTTCTGGTGAGGTTGCCAGCCTTTCACGCTGGTTAGGTTGGGTTCGAATCCCACACGGGTCACTGGAAAAAGGCTGGAGAATTGAGGCTGCAGGTGAGAGGTAGCAATTTAAATGCGATTCCTTCCTACAGTCTAAAGCCTGCGACCTACAGCCTATCACCAGCCCGGTGGTCCAACGGTTAAAGACGTCGCTCTGATAAGGCGGAAACGAAGGTTCAACTCCTTCCCGGGCTATTTGACTTAACGGAGATTAAATCATGTTTCAGCGACAACGACTCAAACAGATACCGCGACCGATTTCGGGGTCGTGGTGTAACGGCTGCACAGCGAACTTTTAATTCGCAAGGTGAGAGTTCGAATCCCTCCGGCCCCAATGATCGCCATGAGCCAGAGGCCTGTAGCTCAACGGTCAGAGCCGGCTCCTTATAAGGGCCAGACGACGGTTCGATTCCGTCCAGGCCTAATCAATGAAAACAAACAACGGGATCGAAGTGTTAGTGGCAGCATACCCGGCTCTTAACCGGGTTCGACCAATCCGGCATCCATGCCGATCGGTGCCCGCGGTTCAAGTCCGTCCGGTCCCAATTCAATGCAGGCACTGGTCGTTCAGCGGCGAGGACACCGCACTTGTAATGCGTCAACGTGGGTTCGAGTCCCACCTGGTGCTCTTGGATCTTTGACAATTCAGCGAATCATTCAGCGCCCATGATGTAGCGGTAGCGTACTGCTCTGCCATGACAGATGTGCGGGTTCAACTCCCGCTGGGCGCTTTGGTTTCCGCTTCAAGCGGCGGAACCAATTGAATAGCAGCGTGTGGGAAAGTCTAGGAATCCGCGTGCCGTGGGAGCACGAGATCGTCGGTTCGAACCCGACCACGCTGATTGATATTTTGCAGTGGGTCCTGTGCTGGTACGGGAAGGCGACTGTTAATCGCCCTGACGCAGGTTCGATTCCTGCCACTGCAGCTCAATGGAAGTCATCCGGCTGGATGAGGAGCCTGTCTTGAAAACAGGTGGCGAGTAAAACTCGCTTGTGGGCTCGAGTCCCACGGCTTCCGCTTTGATGAAACTCACACGTGCCCTTGGCCGAGCGGCAAAGGTGCCAGCCTTCCAAGCTGGACAGGCAGGTTCGCCCGGCATTGCCGGTTCGATTTCCACAGGGCACTCTTCACGATGCGGGGTAGTTTCTGTTGGTAGAAATCCGTTGCCTTGAACGACGGGTCCGCAGGTTCGATTCCTGCCCCCGCAATTCCTGGAAGTCATCCGACTGGTTGAGGAGCCTGTCTCGAAAACAGGTGGCGAGTGCATCTCGCTTGTGAGTTCGAGTCTCACGGCTTCCGCCTTCAACAAACGATATGGTCCCGTGGTCCAGCGGCAACGACTTCTGGCTTACACCCAGGAAACGATGGTTCGAGTCCATCCGGGATCAATCAGATTTTTGATTTGCTATTTCAGATTTGCGATTGCATCTGATCGACACGCCGCAAATTCATCCGCAAATCGTCAATCGACAATCGCAAATCATATGGCTCAGTAGGCAACTGGCAGACCACCTTGGCTTAGAACCAGGGATGCTGTGGGTTCGAATCCCACCTGAGCTATTCACATCACGTCCTCGCGGAGCAGTCCGGAGTGCTCGCCACCCTGTCAAGGTGGAGATCAGGGGTTCAAATCCCCTCGGGGACGCTTTTCAACAACATAACGACGCGGTACGCAATCTGGCAAAGCGGCGTCGACCAACCGGCATCAGTGCCGGTCGGTGCCCGAAACCTTCGTGATTTTGTGGGTTCGACTCCCGCCCGCGTCACTCAATTCATTTGCGTCGGCTGAGCATTGGTGAGCTCACGTGGCCGTAACCCACCCGCCTTCGGGCTTTGGCGGTTCAACTCCGTCCCGGCGCACTGACAATCGATACGGCCCGTTCGTCTAGCGGTTCAGGATGCTGGCCCCTCAAGCCGGCGAGGCGGGTTCGAATCCCGCACGGGTCAATGCAGGTGAGCAGGAGCTCAACTGGCTTTCATAAGGCCGGGATGCCCGGTTCGATACCGGGATCTGCAACTTCAGAAGCTGGAAATTACCGGGAAGGTCTGTAGGTGTTTTGGCAGCACACGTCTGTGGTAATGACGAGGATCGGGTTCAACTCCCGGACGGACCTCTTGAAGAAACTCAATGGGCTGTTCGTCCAATGGTAGGACGCTTGGCTTGCAACTAGGAAATCGGTGTTCGAATACCCGGCAGTCCACTTCACGAGCTCAGCCGGGAAAGATGCCGGCATCGATTGCCGCTTTTCGATTGTGCCCACATTCAATCGCAACACCGTCAATTTCAAGTTTTGGATATGTTTCTCGTTCAACGTAGACCTGAGTATTACCTTCGGTCTCCACGAGATTGAACACAGGAGTGATTCCATCGTTCGAATCCGATGTCGTAATGAGAATTTTCTCTCCTGGCAGCAGCGTGTAGTCCTCACCCCACGGTTCGATCCACACGACGTGAGGTCGAGGACGATCGTTCCAGATGCCAATCGAGAAAGTTTGCATGACGGAATTATACTAATCCACTGATACGGAAGGTAGCCCGGATACGGCTGGCCGGACCGCGCTGCTAACGCGGTTCTCTCTCACCGGAGATCAGGGTTCGAATCCCTGGCCTTCCGCTTATGCCTCGATGGTGAAACGGAAATCATTCCTCGCTTCTAACGAGGCGTTCCGGGTTCGAGTCCTGGTCGAGGCAATCAAAGACGACACACAACGAATTGGAAGGGCCACCCGATTGGAGACGGGAACCGGTTGGAAGCCGGTCGAGCATTTTGAAAATGCCTTGCGGGTTCGATTCCGCTCGATCACCCTCGAACAAATCTACACAAGCGTGCTCCTGGGAGAGCAATCAGCCTCCAAAACTGATGCCGACCACCCTGCCGGGCGGTGCCCGGTTCGAATCCTCACGCTTGTGCTGCAGCGATAGCTGCGAACTGCCGACGTGGCTCGACTGAGAAAGGCGTCCGCCTTGCGGTGCGCTCTTTCTCCGGGGGGGATTTATGCTGGTGCGAATCCAGTCGTCCGCTCTTTGAAGAACTGGAGCTTCCAGTGATGAAATGAATTGCTTGGAAGTGATGGATCCTTTGGCTTGTGAGTGTGGTGGATTGCACGGTGGTCTTCGAAACCGCTGGACAAGGTTCGATTCCTTGACGAGCTATTCGCAATAAGCACCCATTGGTAAGTTTTGGGGCATAACAATCGATTGCGCAAACAGTATCCGGAGACTGACGTCTCGCGGCTCGCCGAGTTCCAGGCGAGCGAGGGACGTTAGTCCCCTGATTGTGATTCCTGCGATTTTGCCATTTAACTTGTGCATGGGTGCTTATGTCCTTGGAGTGTGGTGGATGCACGCGACTCTGCGAAGGTCGTAGACCAGGTTCGACTCCTGGCGAGGATACTCTTCGATTTCGGCGCTGGAGCCAGATGGCAAGGCAACTGCCTGCAAAGCAGTATCAAGTGGGTTCGACTCCCACCGGCGTCTCTGATGCGGCTCATGTTTTTCGGTATCACAAGAGCCGAAAGCTGGAACTGGCTGTTCGAGTTGCGAAACAGGGCAACTGAACAAGGCGGTAAGCCAGCCAGCATCCTTGGGCACCAAATTCGAAAGAGTGCCTTTCAGTGACTATTGAAGGCGACCTATCATGCGTTGCACATCCGAATTCGATGCCCGGTAACTCACGATGAAGATGTCCAGATCCGCCAAGGCAAACAGGCGGGCCGCTCGTTCGATCGCCGCCATGATCCAGTCGCTTTCATTTCCAAACGCACCACCGCCCAGCAGCGTGAGATACACTTTGCGGTTGCCGGTTCGGTCAGCGTTGAGCAACGCAACATGCAGCGTGGCCTCGTAGGCTGCTTCGAGCACAAGGCGGGCGAATGGTTCCCACTGTTTTGAAGATTGCGAAGAGTACGCGACAGGCAAGGCCGAGCAGTAGGCCTGAGTGACGCTGTGCTGACAGTCTGCGAGAGTCACCTGAGTATCCCATTGGATGCCGATCTGAAGTCGTTGCCGCAGATCGTCACGCTCAGATTCGCTCATTGCCAAGAGGCGGTCGTGGATTTCCCGAAGTCCTTCGTCTGAAGGAAGTGCGTAACCGTTCCGCACACGCCAGAGACGATTGTTCTGGTTCCCCAGAGCCGCTCCCATATCCTGCAAACAGTCAATTTGGTCCGCAGCGGACTGCCCTACTCTGCCATTCACAGCGGCGAAATAGTTTCGATAAATCGTTCCGGCCCCAGCGGCGATCGCACAAGCTGGTCCCTGAGTCCGATCGTTTTCGTAGATCCCGATACCGTCATCGGGTGTGACAGATGGGCCGACCATCTCCAGCAGATTGAATTGAGACGCCACCTGAAACAATGCACCCGCGTTGTCTGTCTGCTGATGCAGCGATTGCACATTACCAACGACCTCGGACAGACGAAGTCGCTTTTCCGCCCCCTGCGTTGTGGTCGTCCGCTTTCGCAGGTCATGCAGCGAAACGACTTCCAGGATTCCGCAACGAAACTCTCGTCCATTCGCCCGCGACCGTAAGCGATCTCCGTCGACGTCAATCATCGAACGGACCTGATCGCCCGATTGTTCACGAAAGCCAACAAGATCATCGAACCACGTCATGTGCCATGTTCCTATTTGTACAAGCTCAATACTCTTCCGCCAGCAACACCGTCGCCGCGGCTGGTTCTGACCTTCATTCGGTCCCCGAAATTTCTTCGCATTCAGGACTGTATGCTTGATGAAAGAACATCGGAGGTACTCAGTTGAAACGCCAGATCATTGGCAGCACTGGCTGGAAAAGGGATTCTCTCCGCCAGTCTATCTGTTGTTCGCAAATCCACTTTGTAATCTTCACCCATGACGACATTGAACCAGCGTTCGCGATCCATGACGACCCGATACATCTTTTCGTCCTGAGTTTCCGCGATGAAGGGAATATAGATCTGGACTGACTTCCCAACGGTCTCAGCTTTGGCCCCGATGCGATCCACTCGCCCCGTGCGTTGTTCCAGAGTGCTCGGGTTCCAGCACAGATCGTGGTGAATGATGTGCCGACAATTGAGGTGAAGATCGACGCCCTCTGCCATTACGCTGCTGGCAATCAGAACTTCGGGATAAAACGGCGTATTGAATGTCAGCATGAGCCGTTGTCTTGTTTCAGAACGAGTCGTCCCGTTGATCAGCCGGACATTCGGCATCAACTGCTCTGGCTTTGCATCCTGAAGCTCATCAGAGTCGTATTCTGTCGCAGCCTCGACTCCAAAATGGCTCCCGGTCTGAATGCGTTTCACGGCTTCCACAAACTTGTTTCGCCCATCCTCGGCGCATCTGTCGGAGAGAAACGTAAAGAACTGGCGCAGGATGGAACGCAACGATTGGCCGGAGGAATCCGTCGCCTCAAAAGCCATTTCAACAGATGTTGCATCTAGCGATGGCTGATGCAAAGGAAAGAACCGAACCAGAAACGCAGGCGTTCGAATGTTGCGACGAGCGATTTCGACCAGGTCCTGCCGTATCGTGGCATCTTTTGTCAGAACCGGAAACTCCGAAAGTAACAGAGACGTCAATTCATCACAGGCAAGCCTAACTGGAGAGTCGTCGTCAAAGAATCGACGTCCGACGAGTTCAAGTCGATGCGAAACTTCGTCAACATCGCACTGAAGCTTCTTCGCACCCATGGCCCAGATCTCGTGGCGAATGGCATCAGAAATGTGAGCTCTTAGCGCCCGGCCCGTTGCGATGTAGTGACAGAACACCACACATTTCTCTCCGGACTTCCACAGATCGACGACTCTCTGCACAGTCCCGGCCATCTTGGGATGGCTGCCCGAGGCCGCACCATCACGAGGAATCAATCGTTCGAGCTGATTCAGATACCACAGCGATGATCCATCGACGTTTGGAACTTCAGCGGAATCATCATCTCCATCGACGAGACTCTGGACTTCTGACGTTTCGGCGGAGTGTAACTGTCGAGTCTTCAGAAACGCCTCATAGCTGGATGCAAGTCCTTCCGCAAAAACAGGCCGTGATTCCGGTGAATTTGACGAAGCACGTGCCGCCAGCAGGAAAGGCAACAACGCATCTCCGCTCACAGAGATACCATCTTCGCTTGTTTCCTGTTGACCTGGAAAAATGGCCCGCCCAACGTTCCGCTGACGTCGAGCCTGAGAAGACAAATCTCCCGGCAACTGTTTTTCTTTGATGTGCCGTATGACCCATTTTTGCAATTGTTTCTCTGCCTCTTTCATACAACTTCTGGTTCGTTCAAATGCTCGGCGAGCATCGCGACCAGCGATCGTCAGTTCTTCGGACGCTATCGCTGCAGACCACCAGGATTCGACATCACTGAAACACCGACCTCCGACGACAATGTCCTCCTGTGTTAGTTTTCCCCAGCTATGATCCAAAGTGACGGCAGCGGTTTGTGCGGCGTCAAGTAACTCTCGAATAGACTGTCTGTCCTCCTTGAACTTGCCGCGAGCTTCACCTGAAGGATCATGTTCTGCCCAGCGAGCGCCGTCAAAACGATCGAGTATTGAACACAGTTCACCGTGTCCCAGCTGAAACGGAGTCGCCGTCAGAAACAGCATGTGCTCGAAGACACCTGCGAGTCGTCCCTTCGAAATTTCCTGAGCGTCGTCTTTGGCCTCTTCAGAGTGAAACAGCGACGCAAGATTTGTGTCTGAGTTCTTGAGATGGTGGGCTTCGTCAAGAATGAGTAGCGGCAGACGCAGATTCAACTGATTCAAACAGGCGGTCCAAAGACTCTGCGATGCCTGCCTGATATTCTTTCGAGCCGAAGCAACGTACTCGGCATAGTTCGCCGATTTGCGCAGCGGAATCGCCTTCAGTGCTTCGAAGATCGTGTCTGTTTCGATATCCGGCAGCACCTCACAAACCGCGTGCGGAACCGGATCATCAGCAATGCCATTGAACTTGTCGAGAATTGCCTTCCACTTCGCTGGCGGGCAGGACAGCAACTCCTGCCAGACAGATTCTTCCTGGCGTTCTTCCTTCCTGAATCTCAACAGATCATCCATGTTGCGACACAGCGAATTCCGGATATCGTCTACATCACGTTTCCATTGCAGGCTCTGACGAATCAAAGCCAGCATCACCCATGGGTCATCCAGACCGCGGCTCATCGCCCCATGAGTTAGAAAGATCACTGACTTGCGACGCTCAGGAGGATCGTCCAGCAGTTTCAAAAACTCCACGCCGCGGTCCGCTGAAACGCACGTCACCTTTTCTCTGAGCGATTCGGATAGGCACTTCTCAGTCATCACATTGAAGTCAATCGGCCACTTTTCCTTCAGCGACGACGGAACCATCACAACGACGGGCCTGCGACCTTCGTTCTGAACTGCCACCGAGACAGCGACAGCCAGTGCAACGAAGGTCTTTCCCATTCCCACTTCGTCAGCCAGAATCAACCCGGGCTGATTCTGGAGACGACTCAGGATTTCGCTGGCAGTACGCATCTGCCGCGCCGCATCTGCCGCAGAGATACGGCCTTTAACATGGAGATTGATTTCATCGCAGAAGGAGTAATTCGTCATTTCACGACCTTCGCAAACACAGTAGCCACGTAATCGCGGAGATTCGATGGAAGCTGCTCTGTATTCTGCGGAATCATGTTCATCAGGTTGACAATCATGTTCTGAATCTCCTGAAGATGTTCTTTCGGTGGCACACATCCGGGCGAGTGTTCAGGAACAACACGCGACAATTCGAGAGCCAGTTCTGAGATCACGAAAGCAGACTCGGCCACAGAATGTGATTCACGTAGCAGGGCGTCCGCGAAAGCCTGAACCCCCACCGGCCCACACAGCCGCCATTGCAAAGCCTGAACTGTTGCAGCGGGGCGTTGAAGACGTTCTTTGAGCGCATTCAGAGCCCACGAGATCCGTCGAGTCCTTTGCAGCAGGAACTGAGCGGTATCAACTTTCTTATGCGGATCCACGACACTCACAGGTTCGTGATCGGGGCCGCCTTTCTTCCTCTGCAGGTAACCGGCAAGTACTCGATGCAGCGGCCTCGCGGAACTCAATATTTCGATCAGAATCTCCAGAGGAAGATTCCGCAATTCCTGAATAGGAGGAAGGTCTGAGCCTGAGACAACGTTGACCGGCCACCAGGCCGTTCCTGAAACTCCATCGAATCTTACGCGAAACCCGGATGGTGCGCGGTCCTCATGCCACAGGTTTTCGCAGTCCATCGGACTTCCAAGTTCGGCCCACATCCGGGAATCCAGAAAGATCTCGTCGCGATCTTCGTAAAGGATGTCCCAGTTGTTTGGCAACGGAGTCTGAAATGTCAGATGCACTAGCGGATCTGAGGGATCGTCAGCACTGTACGTTGCGCACTGAAAAGCAGAGGGCAGCAATGCCAACTCAGATTCCGCTTCACTTTCATCGAGACGAGCAAGCCATTGGGTTCCATTGTCCAGTTGCAGCGGCTCGCTCCTTGGGAACGAGTGACTGAGCAAGCCGCGGATCTTTTCATCTCGATGAGAATCAGCCAGATAGAGCACATTCGCTTCAATGTTTGATGCCGATTTTTTCAACCCGGTTCCGGCACTGGTGAAATTACTGGAGCCGATCAAATAGGCATCATATCGGTCGTTCTCGAGCCAGATTGCCTTTGCATGAAGTGGTCGTTCCGGAGGGAGTGTCAGTCGATGAAAAACCGTCTGTGCGGACGACCGACCAGAGGGTGTCGCATCCTTCAGTGACTCGGGAGCGTGCAACAGCAGTGAATTTGACTCTGAGATTTCTTCGGCTGTGACGTGGAAATGGACCGACGCTTCGCCGCGCTGACGAACGAGGCCCCACATCGCCAAAGCCGGTTGGTTGCCATTCGTTGAAACATCAAAGAACGGGCTGACCACATGGGCAGCGACTGGTGGCGAAGCCGCAGGCCAAAGATCCTGCATCTGCTTGAACAGCGTCGCTCGACCGGGCACGACAAACACCGGGAAGACACGAACTGCCGACTGATTCATTTCATCATCCGAAGCCCCCCAGCTTCCACCTTCGGCTTTGGCTCGATCGAGCAATGAACTCCATCGCAATCGAGGTGCCGTTGGAGCTTCAGAAGAATCAGCGAGAAGTACCGCTTGTTCCAGAAACGCAATTGTTTCCTGTAGGAACGATATCGGACTGTCACTGTCCTGATGAAAGTCGAGTACTCCAAAGACTTCCTGGTTTCGTCTGTAACCATCTTCTGTCAGATTTGCTGAAGCGATGATGATTCGAATTCGGTTGGTCCAAAAGAGGAAGCTGACTTTGGAGTGCAGAATGCCCGGACGAATCCGAGCAGACAACAGGTCCCAGCGCAGGCTGCGACTTCCTCGGCAATGATGCTGGTCGACAAGAGCCGCAGCAGCCATCAGCTGAGACATCTTCTCTTCGCGCTCCACCAGATAGACCGGACCGTCTTCATCGGGATCGCTTTCCAGCTGCAGGAATCGCGCCAGGCATTCCTCTTCAAAGAATGCTGGTGAAAACGTGAACGATGTGGCCAAACAGCCAACAGGCACCCCGGAACCCTCCGGAGGAATCCAGGCATCCAGCAGCTTTGCAAATCCCGGCTCTGACGCAGGCTTCTTTTTACTCATGACTTCAGCATCCGAAGGTCACACGCGAACGACCACAGAGATTGAGTTCGGTAAGCATGCACGTAGGAGCTGTCGTCCGATACAGGAGCTTCCTTCTTCAGGTACGCCGTTCGGATCAGATACGTACCATCGTCAAAACGATCAAACCATGCAGCCTTTCCGGCCGGAGGTTTACTCTTCTGAATTCGACGATGATGCTGCAGCAATCGTTCAACCCAGTCAGTGGCAGTACCGGGCTCCGAAAGTGCTAGAAAACTCTCTCGGAACGCATATTCCTTATCAATGATTTGAACTTGATCTGCCACATGATCGAACAGTTCCGGGATCTTCTTCGAAGCGACCTGAACACTCTGAAGTGTACTCAGGCGATTGACGTTAACTCGGCGCTGCGGAGTCGACATTTCATACAAACACGCATCGAAGGCATTCTGCAGCAGTCGAGAAAATTGTTCGTACGCATCGATTGCGTGCAGCAATTTCAATAGAGTTTCAGAAGCCGATGACTTCAGCAACTGATGAAACTCTCGCTCCGGACGCTGCCTTGATTCCGCGGCGACTCCCCAGAGAGTCGTCCCCTCGGAAGACAACAAGGCATCGAGCACCTCTTTGCGATAGCCAGCGGCTGGATTGCCCAGTGCTGTGGCAATCTTCGAAGCCTCCTCTGGCCCGGGATCGTAGATACCAAGATGCTTTGGAAAGAACTCCCATTCTGGCCATGACGGCTTTCGAGCGACCGTTGCTGCTGCCAGTCCATCTCCGATTGCCCCGATCAACTTGTCTCGCCACGCCCGGCCCGGTCCACTGCCCGAGCCCAGAAAACCCGAAAGTCCCTGTTCGCGTTCCCATATCTTTACGAGCTCATAGCCAAAGTCTCCGAGGCGATCAGAGCATTCGACCTGAACATCACGTGCAAGCGCTCGATAGATCCCGTGGAATCCGAAGACTGATGGCGTCTTTAGGTAACGACTGGCATTCAGGGGTACTTCGTCGTTCTTCGCCTTCGTCGCCTTCTCCTGCCCGGGCAGACCACGCAGCTTTGACTTGTCCGCTGTTTTGCGAACAAGCCCTTCCACGACATACCATTCGAACACTTGCCAAGCTTCACTGATTTCGTCAGAAGCAGGCTTGTCTGCAAACTCCGCTGTCAGCGACAACGACACCGCCGCATGCGTCAGAAACCGAGGATGCTGCTGCCGCTCGCGAACTCCCGGCACCAGCTTTACCGCCATGGCGTCGGCAATGGCATACATTCCCAATGGGTCAATCGAACCTTCGGCCGACTCTTTCGGGTCCGACTCGCTCAACAGCGGCATTAACACCAGAATTTCTCCGGAAATAACTTTAAATAATTGCCAACTTGCTCTGACTTTATATTCGCGTAAGCCACCACCCGTGGGAGTTCTTCATACGCATCAAGAGTCTTGAATACTGATCTGAAAACTGGACGCATTTCCGAATGCCTCATGGAAACAGCTTCCAGCCTCCGTCCTCGGTTTCACATGTCAGCGGACTGATGATCTCTAACCCGGCATCTGTAATTCTCGCTGCAAAAAAGACGTAGTAAACCGCAAACCGCCATTTGGAATCGACGTGGCCGCGAAAGAACAAAATCTTCGATTTTGCGTTACGACGCATGAAGATGAGTCGCCGCAGCCGTTTCAATGCGTCGGGATTCTGGCTGGCGGCAGCGTTAACATATTGCGCCCCATCTTGCAGAGCAATGTCGCTGTTGCGATACATGAACGGGCTTATGCGTTTTAATTGATTCCGATCATCCAGTTGCGACTCCAGAAACGACAGCCCAGTTCTGGCACAGATTCGGACTTCTGTCTTACGAAAGTACCCATCGTACCAGTGACAGTACAATGTTTCGTCTGGATGAAGCACTTCGGGACTTCGGGATTCCCTCTTTACCGTAATACGAGATTTTGACGGGCGCATCAGCCGACCGGAAATATCAGACCTGACACACAGGTCTTCGCGGACTGGCTCGCCAGTAACCGTACAGATCTCAGAGAACTGTTTTGCAACCCATTTTCCAGTCTCTGAACAGATTACACCGTCAGCTGGAACGCCACGTTTGCCACTGACATTGCAGGTCAGCATTTCCTCCTCTAAAGCAAGTGAAGAAGAAAAATCGCTTTGACGAAGCAGCTTGAGATCAACTCGTCGATTTGAGACCGAAGAATAGCCCGTCTCAACAGGCAGGAGCATCCGTCCTGTCTTAGAACATACAACCATTTCGTTTTTCAGCGCAAGCCGACCTGAGTGTCCAGACTGAACCATTAGTTCACGGTCAACAATCAACCCTGAAACAACCGATTTAGCCACTTCATCTTTAAGGAACTTACGCTGACTGACGTCACAGATTACAAACTCTTCCGGACGACCTCGACGGCGCGAAACTGACGAAAGTTCCAATTCACTGGTATCAGTTGTCTTTCCGGAAAAGTCTGAGACACCGGCCTCATCACGCAAAAGACAGTCGCCGGTATATTCGCAGAGGACAACCTCGGATTTGTGGCATTTCCGTCGGGTGAACCTTGAAATAAACATTTCGTCATGCCGAAATCGCTTCCCCGAGATGCTGCTAATTTCGACTTCGACAGGCAGCAATTTTACTCGAGTCAATTCACATTGAACAAGGTTCGTCAGAATGGCTTTCCGACCAGAAATACCCGATTCTCCGCATTCCGACGGAATCGCAAGTTGGCCGCTGACGGCACAACGAGTCAGTTCCGTAATCAATGCGGCCTTACCAGTGACTCTGCATTGAGCGGTTTCACTACAGTGGCCGATATTCCCCGACAATTCAGACGTGAAAGCCTGATTGCTGCAGAACCATTGCCCTGAGGAATTGGAAAGTCTCATTTCACAAGGAATTGCCATCGCTCCCGTAAACTCACAGGTGCGAAGTTCGTCAGCAATCGCCGTGATCCCCGTGACACTGCAGTGTGCTATGAGATCCACGTTCGCCAGGCGCCCACTGATGGCACTTGTGAATAGTTCGTCTTGGAAAAGCATTTTTCCAGAGACAACGCATCGAGAGCACTCCGAGCTGTGAGCTGTGCGTCCGGTCTTTTCAGATCGCACGGCCTGATCTGAGCGAAACATTGATTCTGAAACCTCGCTGCAGATCAGTTCAGACGGTAGTACCACGGTGTCTGTGATTTCACATTTCGCCACGAATTCTGGCAGGACAAATGAGTTGGAAACGGCTGATCTCACGCCTTCCGTCTCGATGACCCTCCGCCCCGAAATCACACACTGCTGCAGTTCCGATTTGAGAACGATTGTTCCGGTGTTCTCGCATGTTGTCTGCTCGCTAACGTGCCCCTGTTTCCCCGAGAACGCCGACACAAACCCTTCATTCCGGCAATACTGGAGACCAGACTCGTCCGATACCTGCATCTCATCCGGGACAGCCATCTGCGTCGAGAAATCGCTCTTTTGCAATTCAGCTGGCAGTGCGAAAATCCCAGTCACAAAGCACCGCATGATCAGGTCGCTGTCGGCGAATTTGCCACTCACGGCACTGGCTGAAACTTCGTCGAGTAACAGTAGTTTCCCTGAAGTGTCGCACTTCTGAGCTTCCGACTGATGACCAATCCTGCCGCTTTTTTCCGATGCAACAGCCTCGTCCGCGCGAAACTGTTTGCCGGATACTTCACTGCAACGCAATTCGCCCGGCAAGACAATGCTGTCCGTTATCTCACAATTCGCTGCAGTGGTCCGCAGAGCAAATCGGCCAGACACAGCTGATTTGAAGCATTCCGACTCTATGACGAGTCGTCCAGTGACTGCACAGCTTACCAACTCTGAAAGCAATACCCGTTTCTGCGTCACGTCACAAAGTGTAAACTCACTGATGTGCCCAATGCGCCCAGAAACTTCCGAGACTCCGCATTTTGTTTTGCAGAATTTCTTACTTGAGTGCTCACTCGTCAGAAGTGCGTCTGGAACTAACATAATCCCGGTGAAATCACATGGCCGCAGTTCCTCCGGAAGAGCCCGTTGATCTGTTACCGGGCAAGTGACTATGAGAGCCGAGTCGGCCTTCTTCCCACTCAGCTCGCTCGTGGTGACTTCATCCTCCAAAAGTGTCTTGCTGGAAATGCTGCACACCACCATTTCCGAACAGTGTCCCGTTCGACCGCTCTTTTCAGATGTCTGACGTTCATCTGAACGGAAGGACTTCGCAGAGCATTCACTCACGACTCTCTCACCAGGTAGGACCAGCACACCTGTGATTTCGCACGTTTCACATTCCGCTGATAATGCGATTCTTCCGGAAACAGGTGAGGTGGTGCACAGTCGCTTCAGCACGTTGAAGTTCGTAACCTGGCACATGGTGATCATATCAGGTGACACAATCCGTGTTGTGATCGCACACTGCACCATTCGATTCTTCAAAAGAACGGCGCCCGATTCCTCGCACTTCCCCAGCAAGGTGGAATCGACGAGTTTCTGCGTGAAGGAACAGGATTCTGCCTCATCAGTCAGCAATCGTACTCCAGACTCTGCGCAGATTACTGTTTCTGTAACCAGACCTTTCCTTTCGGGATTACGTTCCGACGGAATCAGGAGATGTGCGGCCACTCTTCTTCCGCTGACACTGCTGACACCCATCTCGCCAGGCGCGATCGGATTGCCGGTCACTTCGCAGAGTTCAAACTCTGAAACATGTCCTTCGACATCCGAAACCCGGCAACGCTGGGACTGATCCTTTCGGAAGAGACGAGTACTGATCTCGCTCTTTCGAAGTTCATCTACACCAATTCGAACGTTGGTAAAATCGCAGACTTCCAATTCTTCTGGAAAATAGATTCTGCGGGAGATTTGTGACGTGATCAACTCGGAGCTGATCGCAGAAATGCCGGAAAGACTTGAACTTTTGAATTCGTCAATGATCGCCGTCTTGCCTGTTCGTTCGCAGATTTTTGTATGCTTTTGCAGAGCCTTCCTTTTGCTGGCTTCCGATCGCATGAGTGCATGATCGACAGTCCGGCTTCCGGAGTAATCGCATTTCGTCATCCACTCTGCCGGGAATTCACAATCACTTTCTTCGCAATGCTCCCAGATGGCAGGTTCATCGAGAATTTGTCCGGCCGCCGGTATTAGGGAAAACTGCATTTCGTAGGGAGCCGAGCCATTCACCTGAACGAGCGTTCTGACATCGCACGCTTCATATTCATAGCCCTCGGCCGACACGACTTCAGCCTCCACGGTGACAGAAAAATCGTCTGTCAGCTTTTTTTTCAGCATTGAAGACGATCCAGCTTTGGGCAGCTCCTCACGCAGGCGTTCGTTATAAAAATGTTCGAACTTGCTTAGGTCCTCATCAATTTGTACGGCTGCGTCAACGCTTCTGACAACATCTGGCCGGGACTTCAAAGAGACAAAATTGTGAGCTTTGGTATTGAGCTGACGGGCATCATTTATAAGTGACTCATGTCCCGGTTCGTGAAACTGCGTTCTGACGAGCTTTTCGTATTGGTCCACGCCATTGGATGCACGGACGAGACTCCGCACATTTCCGCTGAAGAACGATTGACGACGGGAGATCCGGACTGCTCCAAGTGTTGCGCCCGGGAGTTGCTTCAGCCAGTTCTCCAGGACCATACGCGCGATCACTTCGGTCTGGTCCTGCAGTGGCACGATATGGGAAGCAGCGCGACTGCGCCAGGTCTGAATGAGCTTTTCGAATGGGGGTTGACCTGGCTGTAAAAGCTGGACCGGATGGAAAGGATTGCTCTTCTTCATCTCTTTCCAAATAGAGCGATCCAGGGCAGCGGGTGTGTCGTGACGCTGACCCGCATATCGAATACTCAGGCCTTCCGGGCCAAAATCCGGGTCAGAAGTGACTCGATGACCCAGCGAGCGTAATCCTTCCGTGATGAACTGTAAAACAGGTCGTGTTGGTATATTTTGGGTCAGTTCCGGTGGCTGAGTTCCGTTGGTGTGAAGTTCATTCAGGTCACCAAGGTTTTGATTTAACTCTTCTTCGTTCTCTTCCAGCTGACGCTTAGCATTGACGATGCTCTCCTCAGCAAGCCTGCGTTGTTCTTCAACATTATGTCCGCGAAGGGATGCGCTGACCATCTGCTGAATCTGCGTTTCCAGCGACACGCCAGTTCCGCCGATATCATCGGCCGATTCAAGAATACTTTCGATATCGCCAACACTCTCTGAAATTTCCGTGAGCTTATAGAGCAACCGTGCGACGACTTTGTCCTCTGGACTGTCCTTTACAGCAAGATTGAAGATCACGACATTTTCAAACTTCGAACCGAGCCGCTGAACTCTGCCAATTCGCTGCTCAAGTTCCATTGGATTCCATGGCAGGTCATAATTAATCAGCACATTGCCAGCCTGCAGGTTGACGCCCTCGGCGCCAGAGTCGGTCGAGACGATGACATGAATTATTGGCGGATCGCTGGAATACTGCTGGATGGCCAACTGATTGCGGGAGCCCTGGCCACCCTGAATCGTGCCCACCGGAATCTTCATGTCTGACAATTGACGAACGATAAGTTTCAGAGTTTCAGTACGGCCGGTAAAAATAACCAGTCGCCAGTTGTCAGATCTTTCATTTCTCAGTTGGTTGCAAATTCTGACGACTGCGTCCAACTTCGATGGAGTGAGATAATTCTCGATGATTCGATCGACCTCAACTGCAGCGGTTCTCCAGACTGGCTCTTTCTCTCCCATGTTGTGAAGTTGCTTACAAAGAGCCTGTGGGCTGCTCATCATGGCAGAGCCAAGACTCGACGAAATAAGCCCTTTTCCACCGGACAGCTTATCAAGGCCCGTGGCAATAATCTTCATCAACTGCTTGTCGTACTCTGTTGCGGGAACTTGTTCCAGCTTCAGAATTCTCTTGGGGAACGCGAGACGCACTGTCGCCCTTCGCGCTCTGACCAGATACTGTCGCAGTATGGTGCGAAATCTCTGGCCCGCGGGACTATTGCTCCAGCCCGGCTGCTTGAACGAGTTTCCGTACTGGGCTGCAAAGGAACCCTGGCTGCCAAATGGATTATCGTGGCCTTTCGCAACGGCCAGACAGTCGATCAGACTGTACAAATCCCATATACGATTCTGCATGGGTGTCGCGGTCAGCATCAACACGTACTTGAATACACGGGCTTCAAGGGCTTGACGGACAACTTTCGCCATCCTGGGAGCACTATTTGCCCCATAGAGATTCCTCAATTTGTGTGCTTCATCCAGGATCAGCATTTCGAAGCCTGCTTGCTTCGCCTCCTCCATGTAATCACGCACCGCGTCGTAACTCGTTGCAATAACTGTGGCATCACCCTTAAAAAGGGTGCGTACCGCGCTACCGGTCGCAAATTTTCCGTCGATCCCGAACTTGTTTTGAAGTTCCTCAATCCACTGAGGTGCAATGAGCTTCGTACAGACGACAAGGCAGCGGTTCACTTTTCGCCGTGCAATGAGTTCACTCAGAATCAAACCAGCACTGACTGTTTTTCCCAGCCCCACGTCATCCGCAATGATCGAAACCGGCAGTCGGCGACAGAACGTGATCAAGTTCTGCACCTGATGTTCAAACGGGTCCAGCTTTTCCCTCCAGCTGGCTCTGGCTTTGATATCATCTTCATCCCGAATCACGATCGGCTCGCTTAGCCCCCACTCAAGCGCCAGCTCATGCAGTTCAAACTCATGTCGCGATCCGGCACCTGTCAGTTCAGGAACTTTTAGAACACGAACGTTAGGTTTGGAGGCTGGTGTGGACATCATCAAAGTCCTGAACAATCAAAAGGTATTCGTCACTAAAAGCACAATCGCACCGTTGAAAACATCGGACGCAGATGCGTTGTCAGTCACTGGATAAGCAAGATCAGGTGCGTCGATTCGATTCCTCAAAATACTTCGTCGGCATCCGCGGTAAAGTTCAGTTGGTCATGCGCGAGCGAAAATACCTGTTCCGCAAGGCACTGTTGAATTGCTTCCGGATCGGCATACCGCGATGTCAAAAGGCCTCGTGCCAGATCTGGTGACAGGCAGTCCGAGAACTTCAGTCCAGCAATCGCCTGTTCGTCAATCTGCGGTAAGATTTCCGCAGGCTGCTTTCCCCTGAGGGATTCAATCGCACTCAGAAACTGGCTCAATGGAACCGATGTGTTCGTCGACACGCACAAGGCATCGGACTGCAGGCCTTCGCCGAGTTGTTCTTTTAAGGCATTGGCCAACGCCATATTTGCCAGAGTGCCGGCGAAGGTCAACCAAGTCCAGCCCGTTGGCTGCCGCTGCAGGGTCGTTTGTCCGTCTCTGATTTCTCCGTATTCTTCACGAACCTCGCGCATTTGGCTGATCGCCCTGTCACTCCATTCACGCATCACATCATCCGAACTGAGCAACCGACGAATTGAGCGAGCCAGCATTGCAGGAACACGACGACCACTGCCGATCCATTTCGCACGCCCTTTGACCATGATTGGCTCGACGTATGCGACACGACGTTTCCAGTCAATATGATTGACTTGCCAGGATGTTGCTCCCAGCATCAGAAGCCTGGGACCCTGTGTCTTCGCCAGAAAAACGACTTCATCAACCGATCCAACATGCAGGCGGCCATGCAGAATTTCAAAGACTGGAGGCACGAGAAAAACCGTAAACAATTCCAGAAAGTTCTTTTTGCCATAGTTCTTTTCCCCTGCGGTCCCGAACCACAAGACTCCATGGTCGTCCCACATCAGGTTCTCGCCAAGCATCCACTCAAATAACGCATCCAGAACATCCTGACTCATATCGTTCATGGGAGGCACGTCGCGGAGCCATCCACGCACTGCCTGACGGCTGATCCCTCTTTGCTGCAGAGCAAGAGCCATGATCTGTTGCGCCAGAATATGCAACGGTTGTTGAGGGGGAATCACCGGGTCGACATACCCCTGCTGCCAAAGGCACACAATGCCAGAAATCATCAGCAGTGCTTCGTGAGTTGTGGCGAGAAACAGGCAGTTGCGTTCCGCGCCAGAACGACGTCCGGTCCGTCCCATTCGCTGCAGAAACCCGGCAACGGACCCCGGGGAATTGATCTGAATCACCCGATCCAGATCGCCCACATCAATGCCCAGCTCCAGGACGCTGGTGGCGACAATGACGCAGTCACTGCCCGACGCAAACGCCTCTTCCGCAGCCAGCCGATTTTCCTTGCTCAGTGAGCTATGAGTCACAAATGTTCGTACCCCAAGCTCCTTGAGTTCGACGCCAAGTTCTTCAACTTTCGAGCGGCTGTCGATAAAAACGAGTCGCTTTTCGCCTCGATGAAGTCTTGAAATCAGAACGGCGGCGTTCTTAATTGAACCGACGTAATCCACAGTGACGCGTGCATGTGATGTTGCCTGGAATGCAGGTGCATACACGGCCCGAGTTCCGGAACAGGTTCCGGACAGCCATTCGCTGAGAACCTCCGGATTTCCTACCGTCGCAGACAGACCAATCCGCTGAAGTTCTCGTCCCGCAAACCGGGTGATACGACTCAGCACTGACAGAAGATGCCAGCCACGGTCGTCTCCGGCAAAGGCGTGAATCTCGTCAACAATCACGATCCGGAGATTGGCAAAGAACTGCTGGTGGTCAACACGATCGGACAGCAGCATGACCTCCAGCGATTCGGGAGTCGTCAACAGGCAGTTCGGATGATCCCGGAGCATATGCCCACGTGCTGTCGATGAGACGTCACCATGCCAGACTTCTGACTTAAGTCCCATCAGTCGGCTGTAGTGCTGTAAACGAACATTCAAATTGTTCAGCAGCGCCTTCAATGGACAGACATAGAGAACACTGAGGCCCTCCCACTGTTCAGTCAAAATGCGTGACACCGCGGGGAAAAATGCGGCTTCTGTTTTGCCTCCCGCGGTGGGCGCGAGTATCACCATGTGCTTCCCGGACAGAATTTCAGGAATCACGTCCTCCTGAAAGGGTCGCAGCGACTTCCATCCCAGACTGTTGACGATGTGATATTGCACCACCGGGTGCAGCATTTGAAAGCCACTCACAGTTCCAGCTCGATTTCATCCACGTTGTCGGCTCCCATCGCGATGCGCTCAGCCGGGTTGAGTTCACGGTCTGTGACGGTCAGCTGGTAGTCCGATCTGGGATTGAAATCGGGATAAAGATCAATCCTGTCCAATACATCGGCGACCAGCTTCTTCAGGAAGATTCGAGGCGCAACGCCCACTTTACCTCCCAGGTGCCCTGTGACTGCTTCTGCCAGACTTCTGATGTAATTGTCATCGCAAAGACTGCGGATTCTGTCAGCCGATTTGCAATTCACACAGAAGATATCCCGGATGCGACACCCCACAAGATACAGACGACTCAGATCGAAAGGAGAGAGCCGAATCTGAACGGCTCGAGGGTTATCAAAACGCGCATCCGTCTGAAAGTCCACGTGCAGACGCTGAGCAAGCGGCTCCAGACGAGCCACGCCCTGCGGTCCTTCAAAGAATGAGCCTGTCCCTGTGATGAGCAAATACAACCCAGGAAATCTCCCGGAGTCGATTTCATCCAGCATCTGACGCAGGGCATTCAGGCTTTTGTCACGAACATCACTGCGGACTCTTTGAATCGTTTCGACTTCGTCAAGGACAACCAGCATGCCTGCCTGACCGGAATCGCGGAGAACGGCAAGCACACCCTGCAAAAAGTTCATGGCACCAAAGTGGTCGATGTCTCCTTTGACTCCAGCAAAGCGTTTCGCCGCCGCCGCCACGTTGGGCTGCCCGGACAACCAGTTCAGGATAGAGTCGGCAGCAGCAAAATCGCCAGCCGCCTGGGCGTTTCGGTAACCACGGAGCGCCGTACCAAACATTGGGGCCGTCTGACTGATCATCGACAATCGCTTGTCCATCAGTTCGCTGGTTCGCTCAAGCAGGGCTCGTTCATCTGTTGGTAAAATCTGGCCGTCTGCGAGTACGTCTTCTTCCAGGGTAAAAAACCAGCCGTCGATCAGGTTTCTGAAGCCACCGGTTTCGCCGCCTGGTGTCATCATCCGTTCCGTAAGTCTGCGATAGACCGTCTCCAGTCGATGCAATGGAGTTTCGGTTTCAGAGACCTGTACTTCGGCCGTTACAAATCCAAGCTGTCGTGCACGTTCCGCCAGCCATCGTGCGAAGAATGTTTTCCCACATCCGTATTCACCACGCACGGCCTTGAACTGACTGCCACCGGACTGCACTCGTCGCAATTCTTCGTCGAGGTGAGTCTGCAGATGATCAATACCGACGGCAAAAGCGTCCAGACGACTGCCGGGCACTGTGCCTTTCCGGAGTGCATCAAGAATCTCATCTCGTCGTTGAGGGCTGATGTCCATCTCTGAAAACCTCTGTTCATTTCTGCAGCCGCATCTGTGACAGCTGATCTGGATTTATGGAATAAGTGCTCTTATCGCGCGACGCCGAATTGTCGGCAAAGGAGTTCGAAGTTGGTCCGAATTGTGTCGCCGGATTCGTCACGCGTCACGATCGGTACATTGTCCAGATTCAACAGCCTCATGATCATGGAGACAAACCCCGAATAGCGAATCACTGGCAGACTTAGAGCGTGACATACGGTTTCTCGCTGAACCACATATCCATGTTCCGCAACCAGCATGAGAAACAGCTTCAACTGGTCACGTCCCGGAGCCCTCCGGCCTGCAAGATTGTACTGGCCAGTCAGAAGTTCAGAGGCAAGTAACTGTTCAACCCATTCAGGTGCCGACCGCAGTGCAGAGGAAGACACAGGGAGCGATTCGGCCCCTGTGTTGCTGAAGGCTGTACTGATAGCAGGTCTTTGTTCCGCCACGTGTGCCTGCTGCGGCATGATTGTCGACGGTTCAGCATACGTTTGAGTCAACTGGTCTGGCTGTGGCGAAGGTGGCAGTAAAAAGCGTTCCGACTCAGGGATAACACGAATTCCACGACTGCTGCTTCGATCGAACTCGATGATTCCGTTTGCGACGAGCGCATCCACATGGTTCAATGTTTCAAAGTAGCTCAGCTTCGCGACGGCCTGAATCTCCCTGATTGTTGGAGGTTCGCTTGAGGCACGGATCTGAGTTTCGATAAAATCAAACACCAGTCGTTGAGCTGGCGAAAGTCTCTGAATCCAGCTGCGATCTTCGTCGGCCGTTTCGTTCACTAATGAAAAGCTCACCAATGGTGTGTTCTCATGCGTTGGACCGGCAACATCGGTGTCCGCAACCCTTTTTTCTTTTCGTGGCCGTCCCCACCTGTTTTGACTGTGGTTTGGGAATGGAGGCTCCTGCGGCGATGCCTCGATCACCGACCCCTTCGACAAATCGTCAGCTTTACCGGACGACTCATCGGGTGCGATTGCTGTATCGCTGTCTGCCGAACCTTCATCTGCTTGCGGGCTTGGATGGAAGCCACCGGCCCGAAACGCAGGGCGTCGGAAGCCCTTGCTTGTACCTGGTGCGTTCTTCTGACGCTGATCTAAGCCAGCGTCGGATTCTACTCGATCGGGAATCTGAGGAAGCGTAGGCCCGGCAGGCTCGATGTTAGTTGGCTCTTCAACGGGGTTGTCAATTGGAGGTGGGTTGTCGATCGGCCCGGAACTTGATGACCTTCGGCCGCTGCGTCGAACAGGGCGACGCCATGTCCTCAGGGCTGCAGAATCGGTCCCGCGGGGCTCAACCCCTGACCATGGCGGCACATTGTCCGGGGCCGCCGGAGTAGACTGTCTCTGTTCCTGAACAGGTTTTGTCTCTGTCGGTTCAAATGGAGTGGTCTGCTCTGTAGGTTCCTCCACCTGTGGTGTTGACTCACTGAGAAACGTATTCATGTAAGCTGCGCCGTGCCCATGCCGTCGCCCAAAAATGTCTACGCCTTTCTCTGAGTCAACGAATGGCTTCGGGGGGAAAGTCGGCGAAAGGTCGGTGTCGGCCACATCTGTGGGACTTCGGTCAGTCGCGAAACTGACCGATCCTTCGGTAATGCCGGTCGTGGACTTGGATTGTGCAACAAGCCGGTCCAGCCAGGCGGGATCGATCACATAGCCGACTTCACTATTCGAAATCTTGACTGCACAGATTTTTCCCTTGCTCAGCAGTTCGTCGAGATGCTGCTGGGTTCCAGGAAACCGACTTTCGCTCTCAAGTGTGACAACAGACTTAGGAACAAACTCCTCGATTGCACTATTGACGGCCGCCGCCGGATGGTCAAAAGTGTACCCAAAAAGATCGCGTATCGTGTCCACGAGCTTGAGCAATTGGATGCGGCTGCGTTGAACTGCAGCGACCGCCTTATGCAGCGGCTGAACGGCTTCACTTTCTGGTGGCTGTGTTGGAATAACAAGCTCTGTTCGATCGCCTGGTTCGTCAGAAGACTCTGACGCAAAGATTGGACTTCCGGGCGGCATGGCGGGCGTCCGTGCTTTTTGACGTTGAACGGCTGAGGATTTTGACGCAGGCACCACATCTTTCCGGACGATCAATTCCTTGTGGCACGCCGGGCACTCAATGGTCTCGTCTAACAGGCGCGCGATGACTGAAAGCCTGGCCCCACAGGGGCAGGAAAGGGGAATTCTGGCTGGTGGTAAAGCAAATTGCATTTGCCAGGCCGTATGGCTTTCCATCCGGCTCCAGTTGGAATGAACTCACGGAAAATCGCAGCGCGGCATAGTAGACACCCAGTGGCCCTGGGATGCAAACGCGAACTGATGATTGGTGGACGGGGTCAGCGACAGTGCTGTTGACGGGCGGAACAATCCGAAAAGCAGCTGGCACCGTATGGGTTTCCCTCCCGGTAGCCTCAACCCTGTTGAGCAGAATCGCGTCGGAAACCTATTGAGGCGTCCGACCGTCCGCCCTCTGCTGCGTTTTAGAAGGGCTCGGCGTGTTCATTACATGCTGATCAGCCCGGCAGAGTGGCACGATGAATTACCTGGCGAGATTTGCCGAACATTCGATATTCACTGCTGATCCTCTCAGTTATCGGGTGCCCCGCTAGAATTTAATGTGTCCTCAAAAAGTCGCGGTGCGTAGAATGTCGGCGGGAGTTGCTTGAAGAACCGAGACAAGTTTGGCACTTTGTGCTGACGTTGAGGGTTGTGGCGACAATGAAATATGGCAAAAAATCGTCTCCTTTGAATCCCCACCGAAGAGTTGCGGAACGGGACGATAAACTTCAATGAGTGTTGTTTTGCAGCACATTGAATGAGTGTTTTGATCGGGCAGGTGCGATTATGACCGTTTTTGAATCCGCTAGACATGCCGTCGATGCGTACTCCGAAAATGCTGAAGCATGGAGACCAGATCACGATTTGGCGATGGCCTGTAGGCAGCTTGAGGATTTGCTGCTGGCTGGTATTGAATCGCTCCGTGAGATTTCGGCCTATCATCAAGGTTGGCAGGAACAAGTGCTGTCCGGTCAGCAGGAACCAGATTTGGCAATGGACCAGGCCATCTGGGACATGTACGCCTGGTGGATGCGGCCCTGCACACGCGTCAAGAAAGAACTCCGCTTTTTTGAACGGCAGGGGTTTACGGTCGAACATGCAGCAGAGTTCAGACACTGCCTTGAGAATCTGCAGGATGACCGAAGAGGCCTGGTACGGCCGACCACGCCCATTCAGCCAATCACCACTGAGCATGTGCAGCGTTTAGCATCATCCAGCATCGACACATCCAGATACGACGACTGAAATTTGCGTGATTGGAAAAGCAGCCCTGACCGTTGGTGCGATCGTGTATGTGGAAAACGTAAAGCCGCCACAGGGTGGCAAGGGAAAGGATCGCCGAGTTGTCATCCTGCGTGCTCCGACTGCTGACGATGACACTTTCACATTCGCGGTTATCGCCACCCTTCGCAATTTAAATCCTGCAGACGACGAAGTCAGGATTCCGCACAAGCCGATTTCCGGCGGAGATCGACAGACAAGCCTGACGGCACCGTCTGTTGCAGTCTGTCGCTGGGTTCAGGATGCGGACATCACACGAGTTCAGAGCATCAAAGGTAAATGCCCCAGCATCACGCTGGGTGAGATCGTGCGCAAGGTTGATGCGATCAGCGGGTCTGGCTAACGGTGATCCGAAGTGAACGATGACAACTTCAATTTATTTGCCCCAAATCCAGCTCATACGGCAGATCACAATCTCGACAGATTTTCTTGATTCTTAATTCCAGCTGCCCGTGTCGATCCGCTGGAGATCGGCTTGCAAATCGGACCCACTTCGGGAGATAGATCGGCGCGTAAATCGGACCCACCGTATTGGGCCGTAGAATCTGCCTGTTTAATGGGCAGGTTTGAGGTCAAGGATGTTGACGGTGGACAAATACGGTCGGATACGTCGCGCTCATCGGGACGGGATGAGCATTCGCGAGATTGCACGTCAGTTTCATCATTCGCGTTACAAAGTTCGTGAAGTACTGAATGGTGGCGGTGAGCCGC